>Ga0209239_1000030_pt1 | contig 88437 bp, 93 predicted proteins | sample GraSoi013_2_20cm_FD_185824 | JGI IMG/M metagenome (GOLD analysis project Ga0209239, IMG submission 185824) | Grasslands soil microbial communities from the Angelo Coastal Reserve, California, USA - Sample 10_02_2013_2_20cm (SPAdes) (version 2) | ecosystem: Environmental > Terrestrial > Soil >...
GCGAAGTCTCTTGAACTGAGACTTGGAGCTCGAGAAAGCTCAGCCCTCCGACAACAGCAGACTCAGAATCCAGAGGCGTATTCTCTCTACCTCAAGGGAAGAAACCGTTGGAACTTGAGATCTGAGAACGAGATGGACAGGGCTATCAAATACTTCGAAGAGGCAATAGGTAGAGATCCACGCTATGCCCTCGCGTATGCGGGCCTCGCCGATTGTTACAGCATACTCGGATACTATGGCTTTCGACGTGCGACTGCTGTCTTCCCGAGGGCCAGGGAATTAGCGGAGAAAGCTCTGTCGCTCAGTGAGAGCCTCGCCGAACCACATGCCTCCCTGGGCGAGATTCTGATGCAATACTATTTTGAATGGAAGAGAGCGGGCTCGGAACTCGACCGCGCCCTAGAGCTGAACCCCAGCTACGCTACAGGGCATTTCTGGCGTGCGACTCATTACATGGCGCTCGGGCAGTTCAGCGACTCGCTTGCCCAAGTGAGGAAAGCCATGGAACTCGATCCGTTATCGATGATAATCCTGACTGATGCAGCAAGGAACCTATACCTGGCAAGGCGATATGATGAGTCAATTGATCAATACAAGAGGTCGCTCGAAGTTGACCCCAACTTTCCGATCGCCCATAAGGGTCTAGCTGAGGTCTACTCACGGATCGGCAAGCACGATGAAGCCGTTTCCGAGATCGAGAAAGCAATCGCTCTGTCTGGAAGAAGCATCTTCATTCTGGACGACCTTGGCTACATTTACGCACGTGCTGGAAAGATAGATGCAGCGAATAAGGTCCTAGAGGACCTAGACCGACTGGCGAGCGACGAATATGTCCCCAGCTATGGAAGAGCAGTAATCCACGCAGCTCTCGGCAATGAAGAGAGAGCAATGACCTGGCTCGAGAAGGCATACGAAGAGAGAAGCTTTCTAGTATATGTCAAGGTCGACCCGGCATTCGACAACCTCCGAAAGAGCGACAGGTTCGCCGCGCTCCTACACGAAATGGACCTCTAGACGAATCTGACCCAGCAGCAGTTGACCCCCATCCAGCGTATGGGTCCCAACTCCGACCGACCTGATTTGAATGTTACAAACGATTTTAGCTTGAAATGATCCAAGCACAGAGGATTCAGTTGTCGCAGGGCGAGCGTAGACTCGCTGCAATAATGTTCACTGACATGGTCGATTACACAACCATGTCAGAAATAAATGAAGCACTCGCGCTTACCCTGCTCGAGGAGCACAGGGGGCTGCTGCGCCCGGTCTTTGTGAGGCATGGAGGCCGTGAAGTCAAAACCATCGGTGATGGGTTCCTTGTCGAATTTCCAAGTGCTCTAGAAGCAGTGAGATGTGCCCTGGAGATCCAGCAGCTCATGTACAAACGGAATCAGAGCGTTCCCTCTGAGAGAAAGATACGGCTGAGAGTAGCTGTTCACCTTGGAGACGTTGAACACCGGAACGGAGACGTCTACGGAGACGCCGTGAACATTGCTTCAAGAATCCAGTCTCTTGCAGATCCCGGAGGAATCTGCATAACTCAACAGGTCTTTGATCACGTACGTAACAACGAAGAATTCCGCGCAACACCCCTTGGACAAAGCCAGCTGAAGAATGTGCAGATGCCTGCGGTGGTTTACAGAGTTCTGCCCGCAACTGACGGGACCAAGCTCACGAAGAGCGACGCTCTCGAGCCGCGAAGGGTCGCCGCCCTACCGCTAGCTATGCTTAGTTCCGACCACCAGGACGAGTATTTCGCGGACGGCCTTACCGAGGAGATCATCAACACGCTCTCCTCGATTCCTGGACTTAACGTGATTGCAAGAACATCTGTGATGAAATACAAACAAGCAAACAAGAGCGTGAGCGAGATTGGACGAGAACTCAAGGTCGGAACTATTCTTGAGGGAAGCGTGAGGAAGGCTAGAAGCAGACTGCGGATCACGATCCAGCTGATCGATGTGGGAAGCGAAGCACCCATCTGGGCACAGAAGTACGACAGAGAGCTGGAAGACGTCTTCAAGATACAGACGGATATCGCGGAAAGGGTAGCCGAGGCGTTGAAGGTTCAGCTTCTCAGAGAGAGCAAAACACTCATCCAACAGAAAGCTCCAGAGGACATTGAAGCTTACGTCCTATACCTGAGGGGACGATACTATTGGAGCAGGAGGACCAAGGAAGACCTCGAGAAAGCAATAGCGTATTTTGGGGAAGCGATACGGAAGGACCCCGACTACGCGCTGGCTCACGCTGGAATGGCGGATTGCTATACTCTGATGGGACGCCATCTCTACCTCCCCGCTGACGACGCCTTCTCGAAAGCGCGAGACTACGCCAACAGGGCATTAGAACTCAACGACAACCTTGCAGAGGCGCACACTTCGCTCGCCGCTGTTCTGATGAATTACGACTGGGACTGGGACGCGGCTGAGGAGCAGTTCAGACACGCGATCCATCTGAACCCCAACTATGCAACCGCCCACTATTGGCACTCCGTGCTCCTACAGACAAAGGGAAGGCTACAAGAATCGATCGCGGCGGCGGAGAAAGCGCAGGTACTAGACCCCCTCTCTCCAGTAATCGGGATGGGCGTCGCACAAACCTACCTCTTCTCAGAACAATATGACAAAGGAATTGCTGAATGCCGCAAGTATCTCGAAATGAACCCAAACTTCGTCGTAGCCCATGACTTTCTAATCCACCTGTACGTGCACAACGGTTCCTTCGAGAAAGCGACTAGTGAGGCTCAAAAACTGGTCGATATTAGTGAGAGAAATGCCGAGGCTATGGCTCATGTCGCATACGTCCACGCTGCTTCAGGAAAGACCGAGGAAGCCAAGAAGCTGCTTGAAGCGTCTATAGCAGATCCAAATGCAGATCCAAGGCTTGGATATTCAAACCCGACAATCTTCATCACGGTCTACTCGATTCTGGGAGACCTAGATAGCGGGTTCCTATGGGCTGAAAAAGCTCTTGAATCTGGTAAGATTTCGTTCCCGACTCTCAGGTTTAGCCCGGACCTGAAGAATTTCAGAACCGACCCCAGATACAATTCACTGCTAGCAAAGGCCCGCCTGCAATAGAGGCCTCGGGTTCTTCCTGTTTTTAAGCCGCCTCAATCTGCTATACGGTTAGGGTCTGCTGATCCTTTGCCACGACTACTCTCTCGTCAAAAACTTCGGAGGCCTCCGCTAGGTATCTTTTTTCGGCACCCTCGTTCCCAGGGGAAATGTGAGTTAGAACCAGCCTCCTCGCTTTGGCAAGCTTTGCCGTGTTTGCGGCGTCTCTCGCGGTGGAGTGTCGGGTTACGGCTGCTACCGATTCCTGTCCATCGAGATAGGTAGAGTCGTGAATCAACAAGTCGCATCCCCTTGCGAATTCTGAAACCTTCTCGGACTTAGCTGTGTCTCCAATGTAGACAAGATCGCCTCGATCTGTGTGGAATCGATAGGCGAGATTCTCAGGGTCATGGATCGTCGTCACATACTCGACACTGACATCTTCTGGTCTGACAAATGTAACGTCAAATTTCACCCAGGCATAGGGGGTCGCCTGGAGATCGAGGATTCGCTCCAGTGCGGCTGCAGTCTTGGAGGAGCTGACTACTCGTAGTGGCTTGGTTCTGCCATCCATCGCCATTGCCCAGACAAGCCCCGTGAAGTCTCCGAGGTGGTCCGAATGAGTATGAGAGATGTAGACCTCGTTGATTGAGTCGAGCTTTCTTCCTGTCCTTATCAGGTTCGTTAGAACACCAAATCCCACATCCAATAGCTTGTCCTCGAACAGGATCCCGGCACACATTCTCTCCTTGGTTAGGACCGAGCCGCTAGTCCCAAGGAAAGTGAGCCTCGCCATACGCCATGTGACCTAGAAGCGAGTATTTGGATTTGTCCTGAAATGCTTTCTCACGGTATCACTGAATATGACGCGCGCGCTAAAGAATCGGAGGGGCTAACGCTTTAAGTAAGCAGACAAAAACGGCTCTGCTGTCTGTTGAGATTATCCTTGGATAAGAAAGACAATCCGCAGGTGGCCAAAATGCTAGCTGGAGTTCCTCTCTTTGCTGGGTTGAAGGGAAAACAGATCAAGTCGGTTGCAAGTGCATTTGCAAGGGAACGGTCCTACGACGCGGGAGAGGTCATAGAGAAGGAAGGAGGGTCCGCGGTGGCTTTCTATCTCATTACAGGCGGGTCGGTCGAGGTCCGGAAGGGAGAGAAGCTTGTTTCAAAGTTGGGTCGAGGCCAGTTTTTTGGAGAGATGGCTCTCATCGACAAGCAGCCGAGGTCTGCTACGGTGGTCTCCGCGGAGTCGGGCACCAAGTGTCTGGTGATGCCCGCCTGGAACTTCACAGCCGCTATTGAAACCGATCCGAAGGTCGCGATGGGCGTCATGAAAGAACTCGCAAGGCGCCTGCGTGAGACGACGAACGCCCTAACCGAGTAAATCATTCAGCACCGGTAAACGCATCCTGAAACAGACGGACCGACTGCGCTATCATTATAGTGCCTCCATAAGACTGACAGAATCTTGCCATTTCTGAGGCGGATCTAGGCAGAACGGAAAAGACTGAGCAGTTTCTCCAGGGTAGACAAGAAAATTCCCGAGCAATTCAAGCTATGCTTGTTGACACAGCACCCCCGCAATCCAACTTTTTCGAACCTCCAACTATCTAAGGCCTGACAGAATTGCACACGAGCGAACGTAGCCTCCGAGGCCGACCCTGTCTCTTTGGTCCCAGTGGGAAATCCTAGAATGATGGGGGTCCGCTTGAACAGGGCGTCGGATGTATGGAAGGCTTTCAGAGACTATGCGGAGGCGAGAGGTGAACCGTTACTGAGCAGAGCTGCCAGAATGCTGTTACGAGGACGAGTGATCGAAATGGGATTTCCTGAAGAACCCGTCCAGTCGACGCAGTCGTAATGACTAGTCACTGTTATGGTAACAGTCACGGTACGGATGGTTGTGCCGCTGTACGGGGAAGCTGTTTCAGTGATTGTATATGTCTCTGTGCTCGCGAAATTGCACGTTAGCTGAGACGTGACTGAGTTCGCTGCCGAGCTTAGGGTCGGCTGTGCGGGTTGCAAGTTGCATGACTCTGATGGAGCTGAAGAAGGCGAAATAGCGCCAGAGTAATAAAGTGTCCCAGCGAATCCGCCCGAACCTGTCGCAGTGATCGAGGAAGTGGCTGTTTGACTAACTGCGACCTTAATGCTGATTGGGTTTGCCGAGATCGTGAAGTCTGGAACGCAGCAGGAGTTTACGGTTATGGTAACATTGGCAGAGTGGGTTATCCCGTAGCAGCAACCGCCCTGGATGTTTGTGCCTGTTATCCTCACTTGATACGTGGTCGCGAGCGTGTTCTTCGTTGCGTTGACGATAATGTGGTTTCCAGTACTTCCGCCCGCCTTTAGAGGCAGGTCATAGCAACATTGTCTGAACAAGAGTTCATTAGATGTGCACACGCCTTTGCTGTTGCATGTAACGGTAGCTTGAGGGGTGACTCCTCTCACACCGAAGTTTATAGTTCCAGATAGCCCGCAAAGACTCGTGAATCCTACTCCGATGTTTGCGACGGGACCACCCTTCACGAGCGTGAGAGAGGTTGAAGTTACTGTCATTGAGAAATCCGGGGGCGCAGGTCGTTCCCGATGCAACTGGGAGCATTGAAGACGCTTGGACACCTACGACGGTAAGAACTAACGAGACGATAACAATAGGCAAAGCACTTCTCTGCAGGCTCGGTTGAGATTTCACGAATACGGCCTTGGAATGCTACTACCACGGTAGTAGTAATTGAGACTTCCCCAATTTCCGAGCAGAATAGCCCCTGTTCACCGGGGGTTGGAGGCCCATCGTAATCGCCTGCTAATAACGGAAAAAGGGATTTGGGATATGGGTCTCGGATCATCCTGCGCCCGTGTCAGTCTGCTAAGACTAGGCTCGGGTCAGACGGCTCCTCTTTGAGGTCCGGAACGGGCTTGGCGAAGCTGTAGATTAGCGAACATTCCTTCTCGTCGATCTTGAAATTGACACTACAGATCTTTGATGCCATCACCCGGAGGAGCTCTGCGACATCTCTCGGAACCTGCAAGTAGGTTGTGTTCCGAATCGTAACCGGCTTTACCGATAGTCCCATCGATTTTCTCCAACAATCATTACTTCACTACGGAACTATTGGCGTTGTGGGACTCTCTGCCTATCAAATTGAGGCCCTTTGAATAACGACTGTGTCGGGCTGTGTATGTGCGTCTGTTCTCCTATTTCACAGCCTACGCTGCCAGCTAAGAGATCTTCAGATAGACGACGAGTCTACTGAGATCGAGCCCGCGGAATGAAGACTTTGTTGGCTCCAGTACAGATGTTCTTATGAACTCTTTCGTAGAAGACCCTATCGAACGTTTCCCCGCACTTTTCACAAGTCACCTTTCTAGACTGATGACCAGACTTGAACGGCGACTTCTTCATAGGAGCGTTGCCCATTGGGATTCACCCTAATTCTACCTGAAATGCCCCCTCTAAAAATTTCCTTCGATTCAGAATGTACCCCTTCTCGAGATGGTGCATGTGTGTGTCTATTTTCTGGGATATTCTAGTTGACTGATTACGGAAGGGATGAAGGTAACAATTGGACTATGGATTCGTTGCCTCATATCTTGTGCGGTGGCCTGGAATGAGTGTAGCACACAGTCAATCTCAGCAGGAGGCTCCGATGGACCTCGCCCCCGTTCAGCCGGATACGAGTCTAGGATCGGTGATGTTTGATCTAATTCTCAAATTCCTGCAGACCCCTGGTCAGGTCCTACTCGTTCAAGGACCCCCCGGTTCAGGCAAGACAACCTTCGCTCTTGAGATTCTCAACAGCCTAGAAGAGACCCACAAGATATACGCGTCGAGCAGGGTTGCTCCTGCTAGACTCCGTCAACACTTCCCTTGGATAGACGAAGTCATAGACACGATGTCCGGCCGAACGGCAAGGGCCAGCTGGATAGACGAACTCCACGATCTCCGCCGGGTTGAACCTGACACGATCTTTAACCAAGTTCTCAGGTTGAAGCACTCCAAACAGAGAGCCGTTTTGGTTGTGGATAGCTGGGAGGGTGCCATACGAAACACCAACGACGAGGGCCGAAAAATGCTCGAGTCAGCCGTCCTCTCGGAACTAGATGAGAGCAAAGTCAGCGTTGTGATTGTGGTCGAAGATTCCAGAAAGGCCGGTGACCTCGGCTACCTTGTGGACGGGATCATTACTCTAGATCAGTCGGAGCTTGATGGGAGGCGGGTGCGAACCATCGCGATGAACAAACTACGAGGCTTCAGCGTACCCACAAAACGAGGAATATTCTCGCTTGACAAAGCGAGATTCACCATACTTCCTAACGGATTACGACAGCTAGGGACTGACGCGCATCCGAAACCCTTGGAGCCTGTTCCTAATCCAAGCGGAGCCTTCTCTCTCGGCAGCACAGGGATGGACCAGATGCTTGGCGGCTCGATCCCAAGGGGCTCTTTCCTGCTCGTCGACGTTGACAGCAGCGTCTCACCAGTCGAGATTCGGACCATTCTCAATATGATGCGGGCGAACTTCATCAACCAGAAGGGTCCCTGCGTCATCGTCCCAACCGCCGCATATAGTTCAGACACAGTGGCAGAATCTCTCAGCAAGTACGTCGGATGGGAGGCCATAGACGAGAGAGTGAGAATACTGGAATACAACCAGTCGCTTGCTCCAAAGAAATGGAGGCTTGTGATGAAGAGCAATCTCTCGGACGATGTCAAGACGTTCGCTCACGCGTGGGATGAGCTGGCAAAGATCTCACCCCACAGAATGCTCGACATAAACGTCGACAAGGCAGTACAAGTCTACGGACGCGACGAACTCTCAGTCCCCGGACTCACCGAACTGGGCGCGAACATGCGAGACACCGAAGGCTTGAACATCGCAATCGCTTCCACTGATTCCAAACTCCGGGACCAGTGGCTGTCCGTAGTCGACTACCACCTCAAGATCAAGAACGCTGACGGCTCACTCGTCATATATGGAGTAAAACCGTTCACACCACTCTATGGAGTCGACCTGAACTTCGACAAGGGATACCCGGTCCTCAACCTAATGCAAGTAGTTTGATTGTTCCCCCGTTGATGGCTTATGTAGTAATTACACGCGTAAGTGCCTTCGGTGGCGAATGTTTCGCGCGCTCGGTTTTGTAGCTTTGTTCGTGCCACCTGTCATAGTCTTCATCTCAGAAGTGATTCAGTTTTCGACAGGAAAAAAGAATACCGGTCCAAGCACTTGCTATGATATATCCGCTCGGAATACTAACGCTCGTATTGCATTCCTTTTCCTTCAACCCAAGCCCTTCGGGCGTTTATCATTATCTTGAATTCTCGAAGGGGGCAAGGACAGCTAGGTACATGGCCTTTTCCGGTTCAGTTCTTGTTGCGTTCTTTCCTATATTTTGGGGAGAGCCACTGCGGGGTACGGGCCTCGTGTTTGCAAGTTTCGGCTCGGTTTGGATGCCCAGCGCCTCTGCGGCTGGCATTCACGGATACTTGCTTGTCAATTGCGAGAGGCAACTATCGCAAGTGGAGATGCTCGGAACAAGGCATGGGGGAATCGCTGTCTTGTTCTTAGCACTCTTTCTTCGAAAGGTTTCATTTCTTAAGGATAGGTCCTCGAGCACACTTCTCGTAGCCTATCTCGCGATATCCTATCAGCTGGGCTGGATCGAGATCAGTCAGGCTGGAGGATTTCCATATGCCATTCTCGGTGCTCTAATGTTGCTACTTGTCCCAGTTAGTAGTCTCAGGGTGTTTTGGAAGACTCTGAGAATCGAGGACATGAGCAGATTGTCGGACATTATCGTAAGCTAATTTCCTACCTAGATTTGCCCGTGGGAGGGTTCGAACGTGCCTGCAATGGGATAGCTGAGAAGGTAGTTCATGTGCCGAATTGGGTTCTACGATCAAGCCGAAGCATAGTGGGCATGTAGGAGTTGAAACCTAGGATCACAGTTCCTCCTCGGCTGAGCTCCTCGGATCATGTCAGATTGAATCGAAACGGCTGCTCTCTTGCTTGGGACTCGCTATTCCTGATGTGCTTCTAAGCCCTGGCTAGGACTCGTTTCACGGCGTCTCTGTCACGAAGAAGATATGCTGTTGCCTGTCTTGTTCGAAGGTTGATTCTGCTGATTCCTTCCGTTACGAGACGGATCAGCTTGGTCGGATGTGTCTCGACGTCGTGCCACTGCCATCCCTGATAACTCCGTGCCTCTCGGCCTGATTCTTCGTGTGTCAGGGCAAGCCTCAGAGTCTTCCGATATTCGGGAAACCTTTCGAGGAAGTATGCGAGCCTGTTCTCGGTTGCTTCAAGGGCTTGAACGGTTGCGCCTGTCAAGGGACTAGCCTTGCCTGCCCATTGATCACTGTATCAGATTCGACCGAAAACATTGTGATGCCATATGGTGGACAGGGTTGGTAACAACCTATTACTCCTCGAAGCCCTTTCGGGGTGTGCGGTCAGGCCAAGTCTTACTGGTTCTTGGAATAAGAGGATCCTGTAAAGGATGGGAAGTTGGAACGCTAAAGCATGGCGATCGAAGGGACGATCATATATCCGTGCTACAGACCTCGCTATAGGGTAGCCAAAAGAGATGATACGGCTTGTCCACAGGGAAGGGATCTCCGACAATGGGCGATGCGCGTTGGGTATTGGCGATCATCGTGATAATCACCACCACCATTGCGGGTGGACTCTGGGCAGGACAAATGACCAATCCAACAAGTGGAATCAACGGTGCCGGTGTGTTTGCGGGACTGTTCCTAGGTATCGCGCTCGTGTGCACAGCATGGATTGCCTCAACCCGTCCTAGCTCTAGTTCCTAGCCGGACTTCATCCTCCAAGGCTTCCGGTCGGCTTTTTTGAACCGGCCGGGTACCCGAGCCTTACACTTGACTTTCTCGAACAGTCTCACTGGTCTCGTCGTCGTCCTTTTTGGAATCCCTACTTCGATTCTCTCGGACCGGTTCCGCAAGGCATCATGCCCGCCCTCGACGCTACTCTCACGCATACTGTGAGTCTTCTCTCTAGGTTACGGCTTGTTTTTGCTTCCGACGTGAGGGCTGTCCTCTTACCGACAAGGCATTTCGGGACCGAAGCGAGGCGCTGAAGATAGTCAACATCATCTCAGTCCAATCATTCAAAGGTGGCACTGGCAAGAGCACTATCTCAGCCAACCTCGCCGTTACCCTTGCCCAGTTAGGTAAGAGAGTTGGAGTAGTTGACCTGGACCTAGAGGGCCCTGGGCTTCACGTTATCTTCGGAGTCTCTGACACGGATATTCGAGCGACGATTAACGATGTGCTCCAGCACAGGGTTCAGATTAGCCAGGCTGTTCTCGATCTTACCAGCAAAATCCAGCTGAAGGCCGGTTGTTTGATCTTCTGTCCGGCGGGACACAAGCTCGATGAGATTCTGTCCATTCTCGACACAGGCTTCAATCTCTACACCTTCAAGAAAGTTCTCGAAGACCTAGCCCGAGACTACCATCTAGACTATCTACTCATCGACAGCCATCCCGGCATCGAGAAGGATACCCTTCTCTCCATGGCGCTCTGCGACTATCTAGTCCTGATCTCAAGAGTAGACCAGCAGGACCTCTTCGGCAGCGGAGTCATGACAGAAGTCGCCAGCCAACTACAGAAACCAGTAGTGCTCATCCTAAACATGGTACCCAGCTCAGTCAGCGAAAAAGAGGCGGGAAAGATCGCGGATAGGCTCGCCGAACTCTTCCACCTCCACGTTCTCACGGCTCTTCCATTCAACTCAGATGTTCTAGAGAACCTTAGCAAAGGAGTCTTCGTTCTAGAAAGGCCGAAGGATCCGCTTACGCGGAGGTTTACTGAGATAGCCATGAAGATGCTTGAGGCAATTGAGACCGGACCCGCGGACGACCATTCCGCTAGCCGACCAACATCTCAGCCCCTCGCATAGCAGTGCGTACCAGCTGACCTAGACCATCACGTTCCTTGCGAAATCACTCATGGATTTGAGTAGTCCATCCTCAGGGAAGGAAAGAACGAAATATTCACATCCATTTTTTTCCGCTTCAAGAACTGCTTCTCCGAGAGCTTTAGGATCGTACTTAGAATCAGAACCTCCTCCGCGGTTTGAGGGAGAAGTGGCAGCAAAAGAAAATCTTGTGGTACGCTCGCTCTCTTTGGCAGCCTTCAGGACAAGGCCCTTCGCTTCATTGAAACTCGGCTTAATTTCAGGTGGCAAGAAGATGATGTCGCCATACTTACCTGCTAGCTTGAGCATTCGAGGACCCGTCCCTCCAAACAAGAGAGGTGGGTGCGGCTTCTGAATCGGTTTAGGTTCGAGAACGCCTCCTTTGGAGTGATAGTACTCTCCCTGAAACTCTGTTTTTCTTTCGGTCCAGAGACCAAGCATCAGCCTTATTCCCTCCTCTGTTTTCGAAGCTCTCACAATAGGGTCGTTCCATTCGCTGTATGCCTCAAACTCTCTTCTTGACCATCCCGCCCCGACTCCGAGGAAAGTTCTGCCGTTTGAGATTATGTCCAGGGTTGCAACCATCTTGGCAAGAATTGCAGGTGGGCGAAAAGGGATGGGTGTTACCAGCGTTCCGACATGGATCGTATTCGTTCTTGAGGCTAAATGAGCAAGAGCAAACCAAGAATCGAGTGTGGCATCGTCCCTCCCTTCTGCACGCAAGTAATGATCTGCCATCGCGATCCCCCAAAAGCCAAGCTTGTCTGCTATGATCGCCGCTTCCTTAACCAGCTCCCAATCTCGATACCAGTTTGAAAGCTCCAGAATGTATTTCACAAATTTCGCCATCTAACTTGGTGAAAGCGCTGCTAGGAAACCCGGTAAGACGCTAGGGGGTAATCCTGTTGCGATCTCGGGGAAACATGGTGGCCTCACGGATGTTTTCTCTGCCTGTGATCTTCATTGTCAGTCTCTCTAGTCCTATGGACCACCCTGCGTGGTAGGGGGCTCCGTAACGGAACGCGTCCACATACGATTTGAAATTGTCGGGGTTCAACCCCTTAGCTTTCAACCGGCTAATCAATAAGCTCGGCAAGTGAATTCGCTGGGTCCCAGAGGAGACCTCAAGCCCGTTATAGATCAAGTCGAAGGCTCTACAGGTCTTCTCACCAGGATTCGGCATAGCGTAGAACGCCTTCAACTCCAAAGGCCAATCGACCATCAAGAAGGCCTTCTTCCCCACAAGACCAGCTAGCTTCCGCTCCTGAGTCTTCGAAAAGTCCACGCCATACTCTATCTCTTCGCCACTTTTCCGGAGCATGTTTACAGCCTCTGAATACTGAATTCGTTTCAAGGGCAGACTCAGCGGTTCCAGCTCTTGACCGAGCCGTTTCAATTCCTCACCGCACGTCTCGCTTACAGTCTTGACGCAGTGAGCCATGACCGAGCCGTTTCAATTCCTCACCGCACGCCTCGCTTACAGTCTTGACGCAGTGAGCCATGAATTCCTCCAAGACCTTCATCACATCCGCATCGGTCGCGAACGACTCTTCAATGTCCATCTGTCGCACCTCGTTCAGATGGGTCGGCTGCTCGAACTTCTCAGCTCTGAATATGGGAAGAACAGTGAAGACCTTCTCAAACGCTATCGCACACATCTGCTTGTACAGCTGCGGCGACTGGGCAAGATACGCCTCCTTCTCGAAATACTTCAACGAGAACAGCTCAGCACCCCCCTCACTAGCCGAGGCGATGATCACCGGCGGCTGAATCTCCACATAACGCCGCTCAAGAAAGAACCCGCGGAAAGACTCTAGAATCTTCGACTGGATCTTGAAGATAGCATTCGACTCCTCATTACGAAAATCCAGGACCCGCCAGTTCAGCCTCGTCTCCAACAACGTATTCTGAACCCCCCGTGGGTCCAAGGGCAGAGGAGTCTCAGCCCGGCTCACAACCTCCAGCTCACTCGGAATAACCTCAATCCCCCTCTTCGCAATCCTACTCGCAACAACCATCCCACGAACAAACAAGACATCCTCCTGGTGCAGACCCGCTATCTCCTTCAAGACCCCAGCCGGAGCTTTTGCCTTCGGAGCGGTCACCTGAACAATACCACTCATATCCCTGAGCAATAGGAAGGAGATGCCTCCCAGGACCCGGACGTCGTGAACCCAGCCTGCCAACACTACTTCCTTGTTCAGACTCCCTCCGAGCTGAGAGGTGAGATGCGTCCTCTTCAGATGCGCAGAAAGACTCGGCTCGGCCGGGGTTGACATCTAGATTCTTCAGCGCTCTGAATTAGGCCCGGCTACATATCCTTAAGTGAAGTATATCGAACGCTACTTCTAATGGAACCGTTGCACGAGCGGCAGATTAAGGCGCTAAGAAAAGCATCAGGAATCACCACATTCAAGATCTTTCTAGACATGAACGATTTCGTGTTGAACCTTGCCACAAAGGGCGGACGAAAGGACGAGATGGAGAAGCTGGCCCAGGTCGTTCATGGCACGAAGCGAGAACTATAGCGACGCCATTCACCGACTGGTAAAGGCGCTAAACGAGACCCGCATAAGATATGCTCTGACAGGAGCAGCCGCGGTGGGCTACCATGGCATCCCTAGAACCTCAATGGACATAGATGTCGTCATGAAAGGAAACCTCTCCGACCCCCAAATCGAAGCCCTAGCCTCCGCTCTGTCAAGAAACGGTTTCGCCGCTAACAAAGAGGAAATTCGCAGCGCGGTCACAGGGGATGAGGTGAAGTTCCAGGCGTTCGACGACAAGACGGGCTTTCTAAGAGTCGACATGTTCCTTGAGAAATCCTTTGGACGCGTAGCTGACCGCATAGACAGACTCAGGATCTGGTTCAGGACCTTTGAGTAGCTTGTGGCCAAGAAGATACAACACGATGACCTTGAAGAGGTGAAGACGTTACTCCAGCGAAGAGGAGAAGGCTTCCATAAAGATAAGATCGCTCGCCTCCTAAACAATCAGCAGAAAGCAAAGTTCGAACAGCTCCTCAAAGAGGTAAAATTGAAAACCTAACGTGCGCTGGCTCTGTGATGTGCACGGAAGGATGTACGAGTGTAGCCCGAGCCATCCGGCGGGTGCTTTCTATTACCTCCTGGAGGGAAGGTATCAAATAGTCACTTTCGAGAAGAGCCCGCTACTAGGAGTTAATAGTGCATCGCGTCCCGTTTTCTTCTCCCAAGGGACCGCATCGTTTCTGTCTACGTTAGAGCGCCGAGGAGGGGCGCGGTGATAGAAATACCCAGCTGGTTGGAGGATGAAGAACAAGATTGAGAATTTGGGCTATAGCGGTACTACTAGTCTTCCTACTACCAGTCGTAGCGGTGACCACAGCAGCCGCGACCCACGCGGACCACGATGACCATCTGAATAGAGGGATGGGCACGATCACGTTCACGCAGGGCGCAACAATCTCGGGTCCAACGGTCCGGGACGACCACACAACCATTGTCAAAGTGAAAGAAACGCTCAGCTTCACAGGCAACCTAGCAGGCACAGCATTAACCATCGAGAGGGACGTGATGCATACAGCAACAGACGATGGCAAGACGATCAGCTTCACGACATTTCACGGCTCGGGTAACTTCACCGGCACGCTGGGCAACAACCAAGTAACGCTACATATCAGATATGAGGGAGTCAAGAACAGCACCTTCGCAAGAGGCAACTTCGTCGTACAAGGCGACACAAGCCAGGCGAATGATGTCCATGGTGAGGGACACTTCCGCGGTAGTCTCACCGGTGGTGTCGAGGGTGAAGGTTCGACCGTGAACTACACGATGCACTGGACCATCTCCACTCACACTGAACACCCTGAGACCCGCGACGACGATAGAGACACAGACACGGACTAAGACCCGAATAAAACGGGAAGCCATCTTCCCTCCTTTTTTCCCTGGTCTACATTTAGAGACTGTTGGCTCGGCAGGTGGCCAGGATCGAACTGAGAACACATAGAGGCTAGGCGATTCGTTCACGCAACAAGGTCCCTCTAATGTTGTCGATACGAACAGAACTGAGACTCAAAGAATCGGGGAAGTGACCAAAAACGTGATCTTCTTTGTCCTAAAACGTTTCGACATGCTCGAACCGAGCACGAAGATCATTAGAACTGCCACAACCGGGACCGCATATGGCAACAATATCATAAGTCTGTTGACTGGCACAATGCTACCCCCGACACTCGACGACGGCTGAACCGTCGCCAGCACTGAAATGGAATGTATGAGTGAACCGGATGTCCCGGTAACGGTTACGTTGTAGCTTCCAACCAATCCACTGCATGTTAGCTTGGAAGTAGCAGAGACGCCCAAGAGTACGGTGGCAGGGTTCAGGGTGCAGGAAAGCCCCGACGGGATTACGCTCGGGGTGAGACTGACGCTGCCTGTAAATTTGTACCCAGTGACCGTTATTGTCGAGTTGCCCGTACTACCCGCGACCATTGTAATGTTTGATGGCTTAGCTGATATTGCGAAGTCAGGAGCAAAGCTACCTACTTGTGCAATGACAGTATTCCAATTCGAGCTCGCCGAGTGTGTACGGTATTCACCGGAGACCCAGAAGGTCGAATTCGCTGTTGGAGAAGGATCGGTACCGGCTCCAAAATAGTCGCCGTATCGCGTACTCAGATCATCCGTCGTCCCAGTCTTTACCAATGTAGGAGTCTCGAGGCTATTCGCCGGGTCGCCCGGTACTCTTCCGGTGACGAACACCGACGGGAAAACGGTTGCCGATGACTTGCCGTACACCATCGCCAATTGCCCGTGATAGAGAGTGAGGGCTGGATAGAACAAGTACTCGCTCTTTGATGCGAAGTCGAAGTCCTGGTTCTTGCTGGCTGTTCCATTCCCAGACACTGTCGCCTGAACAAGGCGAAGGCATGAACGCGTCGTCGTGTCACCGATAGGAATGCAAGCGTCGGCCCAAGACAACCATAGAGTGTTGGATTCCCAGACCGCGCTCAGGACCCGGTTGTCGTTCGTAGCGAGCAGAGTCCTAGTTCCGGGCTGAATAGCGTTAGGCGGACTGAGACTCGTCGATATCGAGAAAGTCTGCGTAGCTACTGACACTGTTCCCGGCGGGACATTGCTGACCGTCAAGAGTTCGACAGTACTGGTGGTTGTCAGGGAGTTTGAGACACAAGATCCGATACAGTTTGTCGCAAGGTAGAACTGTGATGTCGAAGTAAGATGGCGGACCGGGCGCAGCGTTACCATCGAACTGTCCGGGGTGCTCGTTGCGAACTGAACAATCGATGCGCCAGCGACCAGCTCTGCCTTGTTCATGATCCAATACTGCACCCCAACGTAAGTGCCGAAGAAAGAATCAAAATCATTTGCCGCAATCGCAAACTTGTCGTCGCTTGTCCCGATGTACGGCTGATCGGGCACATTCGAACCGGCAGAGACAGAGTAGAGGTTGAAGATCCCTGTCGGATCGGTGCTATTGGATACGGCGATCTGAATGTTGTCGTTGGAGACGTCAATGATAGACGCGAACCATCTTCCGCTAATTGCGTCGTAGAGAACCTGAGGATCGGACATCGAGCCTGACAGGGCGAAAAAGCCGGATAGGGAAAAAGTGGACTCTACAACCGTACCATTTTTCAGATAGATTATTCCAGCTAGATTGACCATTTCGAAGACATGGTTTGGTCCAACCGCATTGTTAGGATCGGGCGGAGTACAGGCGCAAGGGTTCGGAGACCCCCCAGACGCACCCTCAAGCACCAAGTTCACACTAGCCGAGAGCGTCTGGGGTGTGACTGAACCGGTTGTGACTGTCTTTGAGCTCTCTCCGGGCGGAACATATCCTGATTGCAGGGTCTCATTTTTTCCTTGGTCGAAAGCTTGGGAGCCCTGCGAATGCATTGTCGGCAGAACACTTTGACCGCTGCTCGACGGCCCTGTCTCAGGCAAGTTACGAACATTTACGGTGCCAACGAGCTTAGCCTGGCCAGGTGACAGTTGAGTCTGGCCATTCGATTGAGCGGGAATTAGAAGAGGGCCTGAATGGCTTGAAGACCCATCACCTTGAATCGGCCCGTTCCCCAGACCATGCATCCATAGGGTAGGCCCTAGAAGAAGCAGCAAAGAGAATAGCGTAATCAGGGACGGGTAAGTTTTCACACTTGTTGGCTGTCGACTAGGTCAGCATTAATATTTTGGGGAATCGGCACCCGTCGGACGCAATCTGGAGCGGCAGGCGGGTCGTAAAGAACTGGTACCGATAATAGTGGTGGTCTTAGACGGAGCGAGCGATCGACCCAGTGATGGTAAGACACCTCTTGAAGCGGCTGCGACTCCAAACCTAGACTCCCTCGTCCGAAGAGGCGCCCTCGGTTCCATGTATACCGTGGGCAAGGGAATCGCTCCAGAGAGCGACGCTGGCGTCTTCTCACTCCTAGGATACGATCCTCTGCAAATCCATCTATCCAGGGGAGTAGTCGAGTCGATTGGAGCAGAAGTCGACTTTCACGATGGAGATCTTGCTCTACGCGCTGGTTTCGCGACCGTAGACGGGGACAAGCTCGTCGATCGGAGGGCTGGACGGAACCTGTCAACCGAAGAGGCACGACAATTGGCCGCCGCAGTCAACAGCGAAGTGCGGCTGAAGAATGGAGCCCGTTTCCAGTTCCAAGCGACTGTTGGACATCGTGCGGTAGTGGTTTTCCGGGCCAACTCGCAGAAATTCTCTTCTGAGATTTCCAACTTTGACCCTGCTTACGTACGTATGGGAAAGATTAGCATCGCCCAGCCCGGCGCGAAGGAGTACGATATTCCAAAGTGCGACCCGTTAGATAATTCCCCGGAGGCGGTAAAGTCTGCTGCTCTAGTCAATGAGTTCGGCTTCAAGACCCGACAAGTACTGCACTCTCACCCAGTCAACCTGCAGAGAAGAAAGCATGGTAGGAGACCAGCTAACTTCGTACTGATGCGAGACGCCGGCACAACCAAACCTACCGTACAAAGCTTCAGCGACAATTGGGGCTTGAAGGCAACTATGATAGCTGATCTTCCCGCAGAGCTGGGCATCGGCCGGTTACTAGGAATGGAGGTGAGAGAGATTCCGCCGGGAACATCACTTGAGGATTATCGGAAGAGAGCAGAACTCGTCTTGAGACTGGCCGGAGAATACGACTTCGTGTACGTCCATTTGAAGGGACCCGATGAACCGGGCCACGATGGACTGTATGATCTGAAGAAGCAGAGGATCGAGGAGATCGACGCCGGATTCTTCTCCCACCTCCGCATGGCCGCAAAGCTCCAGAGGACCCTCCTCTGCGTCACATGTGACCACTCCACGCCATGGAAGGACAGGGGTCACAGCGACGATCCCGTCCCAGTACTGATCGCTGGAGCGTCCCTGAGACCAGACGGGTCCAGCCGATTCACAGAAACAAGCGCCAGCTCAGGCGACTTTGAGAAAATGGAACGTGGAAGCATGCTCCTCCCGCGGTTGAAGCAGATTGCCGCGTAGTTCAAACAAGACCCTAGTCTTTTTTGCGTCGAACACCTTGTAAGATAGATTGATAGAGCATCATTATCAGGAGTGAACTGAGTTGAAAGAACCGACTTCGAAGAAGAACCTCGACGGCTACGGCGCACCCTTCATCCCCTGGCAGAAAGTCCAGAAGCGTCTACAACAAAAAATCTCCCAGGCCCCGAAAACAGGAGGTCCAGACCGACACACTGCCTGGCTAGCAACAACCAATCCCGACGGGAAACCCCACGTCATGCCGGTAGGAATTCTCTACGTTGATGACCTCTTCTACTTCACCTCTGGACCGAAGACCCGTAAGGCTAGGAACATCGCGCGTAATCCAAATTCCGTCATAAGCATCGCAACACACGACTTCGACCTTGTTGTCGAAGGATCGGCTACGAGGGTAGTCGACCCTGCTCACCTCCAGCGAATCGCTGACGCCTTCAAGAAAGAGGGATGGGAACCGACCGTTGTCAAGGGAGGCCTCACCGCCAAGTACAGTGCACCGAGCGCAGGGCCGCCCCCGTGGCAAGTGTACCAAGTGAAGCCCGAGACCATCTTCGCCCTAGGCACCTCGGAGCCTTATGGAGCGACCCGTTGGAACTTCCAAACCAGCGCTCGTCGCAAATAGTCGTCAGGCTGACTCAACGCCTTGGAGCCTAGCCACTTCAGGGTCGTGCCAGCAAGGCCAGAGGACACGGACACCGTACTCGAAATTCTCGACGAAGCAGCAGTATGGATCATAGGGCGGAAGCTTCCTAGCGTGTGGAAGCCTGGAGGATTCTCTCGTGAAGCTTTCCTCGAACAGATCTCGCTCGGGGAAGTGCATATTGGATTGGCTGATGAGGAGCCAGCGGGGACCATTACTCTCCAATGGACAGACCCTATCTTCTGGGGAGAGCAGCAACCAGACGCTGGCTATGTTCACAAGCTCGCAGTAAGACCCGCCTACGCTGGACAGAGTATTGGTCTTGAGATGCTGAAATGGGCCGAGGCCTCGGCAAGGAAAGCCGGTAAGAGGTTTCTAAGGCTGAATTGTCTAGCCGAGGATAGCAAGATCCGAGATTACTATGGACATGCGGGATTTCTCTGCAAGGGCAATGTTGCCTGGCCTAAGGCCATGGCTACCTTGTACGAGAAGGCGCTGTAGCAGTCGAATGTATATGTAGCGCGTTCCCCACTCGTGAAGAATCATGAAGATCAAGCTAACAAGTGTATTTGTAAACGATCAAATCAAGGCGCTTGACTTCTATACGAGGACGTTGGGTTTTGTTAAGAAGGCCGATGTCAGCGCGGGCAAATACAGATGGTTGACAGTCGTCTCGGCCGAAGAGCCGAACGGGGCTCAGCTGGTTCTCGAGCCGAACGACAACCCTGCCGCCAAAACCTACCAAGAATCAATCCTCAAACAAGGCATTCCTACAACCATGTTCTTCGTAGATGATATTCAGAAGGAGTACCAGAAATTGAAAAAGCTCGGCGTCAAATTCACCATGGAACCAACGAAAACCCCCGGCTCGACAATAGCCCGTTTTGACGACACCGTCGGCAACCTGATCCAGATAACCCAGCTTGGCTAGAGACCCCAAACCGCAGAACAGTTTCACTCTGGACTAGCTCACGAGCGGTTTCGAATAGTTTCTCCGAGCTGACCAGTCTATCTTCTTGCCCGTGGAGAATCCATGACGGGGTAGTATTGGAACTGGATTACGTCCGGCTGGCTCCAGGATTCGCAAGAGAGGTCGTAGAGATCTACGAGAACTGGAAGGGAAAGGAGTCTGTGCCAATGCGGATCAAGGAGTTGATGATGGTGATTGAAATAGAAGTCACTAAGCTGTACGATCCAGGTGCATGGGCACGGCAATCTGAAATGCCAAAGGAACCGATACTGAGAGATACGAGACTGGGCTGAACGATAACTCAAGACTGTCTCCGATCCCAGCTTCGGGCCCTTGCAGGCTTCGTTGGGCTACAAGCGTGGATTATGGTTCTCAGGGATTTCCGGAGACTTGACGGCTGCCAGGATGAGGCTGCGGGACATCAACTCCACGGGTGAAATCTTCTTCAAGACGATCTCTAGCTGGAGCACCGCGCGGACCGCGTGTGGATTGTTCAGGGACATTAGGACCGCGGGTGGGATCTTGTGCCAGGAACGGACCGTTTCAACCTTCATACCAAGGTCCGAGACCCATCTTTCCACCTGCTTCTTCTGGAAGAGCCTTGGGTAGAATTCTCTCTTCTGCAAGTAAAGGGGAAGCTGGGACAGTGAGTGGGGCCTGAGAAGATTGGCGAACTCTAACACGAGCCTCCCTCCAGGTCGGAGGGCGTGGGACATCTCGGCCACTGCCCTCCAGGGTCTTTCAAAGTAGCGTAGCACGCGGATGGATACGACTACGTCGAAGATTCCGGGCCGAAAGGGAAGGTGTTCTCCTTCTGCTACAAGCAGGTGGACTTCGCGGGTTGAGAGCTCGCTGGTTGTACGAATTCTATCCCGCAGGCTTTTCACCATGCGGGGGTCAGCGTCAACCCCTATCATCACTGAGCTCCTCTTGGATAGGGGCAGTAGAATCCGGCCGGTGCCTATTCCGATTTCGAGAATCACCGAGCTTGAAGGGCTCTTGACGAGCTCGAGGATATCGGACAGCTCGAGTTGTGAGATGATGAGACCGCCATAGTTTGGATACGTGACTCTTTCATACTCGGCCGGCTCAAACCGGGTCATTCGTCGGCTTGGCCTTTCTACTAACAAGTCGATCTGGACTCACGCCTCGCCCTTGAGAGGGGATGGGAAAAACATTCGCAAAGGGGAGAAACATCTCCCTCCCAGAACAGGTGCCGGAAGACTCTCTGCGCGCTTTCGGGATCTTCGGCGAACGAGACTATCCTATGCGTATACCTAGGAACTGTCCTACGACTGTTCCAATTATGAAGAGGGCGAGGCTCGCGGCCAATATTATTCCCGCTATCTCCGCGAACTGGCGCATGAAATGCCGACCCGAGATTACGGTATCGTAGAAAGTCATGGCCGCCACCAGCAAGACCCCGATCACGAGCGAAGTCCCAAGCGCACCCGCCATGTTCACCGTGAGGAAGTAGGGAAGCGCGAGCAAGACAGCCGTAATCATGTACGAAACGCCAGTGTAGATAGCGGACCATTTGGCCGACCCTTCGAAGCCCTGTTTGGCCTGGGCGTAAGCCGCAGACGCCATCGCGATGGACGCGGCTAGCCCCGCGATTATTCCAGCAAGTCCAGCAAGCGCTGTCCGGCCATAGATTCCAAGAGACCCGGCATGAATGCCAGATATCTCCACCACGGCATCTGCCAGACCGAGAACGATGAATGACATGTACTTCACCCGGTTCTCCTTGATCTCTCCAATCAGAAGATCCTCCTGGCCCTCCTCACTCTCCATCATAGCATTGAAACGAGCCATGTCCGCTGGAGGAATATACTCTGCGAGCTTCCTGTATCGTTCGTGAAGCTTGCCCTCATGCCTCTCCAATAGTTTCAAGGTGAAAGTCAGTCCGAGGATGAGTCGTAGCATGACGATCACGTACATCCGGAGTCTCTTCGCTGAGACCTTCACGTCGGGAGCGTAGGTCTTCCAGAACTCGTAGTGAGACTGTTCTCCATTCCCAATGTTCTCAAGAGCTCTCTTGAAAACCGGGTTCTTCTCGCGACGCGCGAGCGCGAGATACACCGAACGGTCCGCGTACTCGTCTTGAGCAGACTCTGCTGCTAACTTGACCAGCTCGGGATTCAGGGTCTCTTGCAAGGGAGGCTACAACTCTTCAAGGTGAATAGGCTCCTATTTAGTGGTGCCAGTATATTCTTGGAACTAACTCTGCAAGAAACCGTAGTATTTCTCGCTCATCTTGTGATGTAGACTCTTGATGAAGCGACGGGCCGATGGAATTGCTAGTAGTCCGCCAACAAACAAAAACAGACCCGCCAAATTGCTCGGCAGGAGGAAAAGCCCAGCAGGTGTTGGAAGCTGTGAATTATTTGTAATAATGACAGATCACCGGGTCTCAGCCAGGAGCCCGTGGCGATGGAGGTTGGGAGAGGTGAAACTAGAATGCTTCCCGCAAGCAAGAGTAGCCCATCTGCCCTCTGACTAAGCGGAAAAGAGACCGCGACCAGTAAGACCAATCATGCTACCCGCCAGCACCGGCTATCAGAAGAACATCTGTACGCGACTCCAGCCGCAATAGCAACCATCACCAGTACTGGTCACAATAGCAGATGGGTAAAGCAGTCCCACCCCACCTCCGTATAGCCCTGTAGAGTCGGAACAAGTCTGTTCAACTGTCTAGGTTTCCAGTATCCATTCTTCAGGGAAACGCATATCCCTATCCGAGAACTGTGACCACGTATAGGCTCGTGGTGTATTATCAGAAACTTGGTCGTCAGGCACTAGTCTAGTTCCACGAATATCTCGCCATTCTCGATCTTCACTTTGTATTTGGGGAGGGGTTTCTCAGCGGGGGGATTGACAGCTTCTCCTGTCAACAAGTTGAACCGGGACAGATGAAGTGGACATGTGATCTCCTCTCCCATGAGGAATCCCGTCGAAAGATCAGCTTCTTCATGTGTGCATGTCCCGTCCCAAGCGCGAAGCGTTCCATCCAAGTTCACGATCAGGATCCGTCTACCCTCATGCTCGATTCCTTTCATCGTGCCTGGCGGAAGCTCAGAGAGAGGGCCGACGCGTATGAGCGTTCCCAGAATGTGTTTCCCTACCGGTACTTGTAATGTCTCTCGAAGAGATCCGCTTCAACAGCCTCTTTCTCCGGCTCCTCTTCAAACTCTGGAAGCTGTTCCACTCTTGGAGGAATCATTCCACCTCTCCCGGCCCATTTCTCGTCGATCAGAAATTGGATCACAGCTCTGACCGACCTGAGGGGTATCCGTTTAACTGCGGGGTGGAGGAATCCGAGGATGACCATCCTCTGAGCCTCGCTGTGAGTCAGACCTCGTGACATCAAGTAGAAAATTTGTTCCTCGTCCACCTGGCTCACCGAGCCCGAGTGGGTCGCCTTCACCTCATTCGTGAAAATCTCAAGCCCGGGAATCGCGTCAGCCCGGGCCTTCTTACTCAGAATCATCGCGTGCTCCGCGAGATAGGAGCTGGAGTTCTTGGCTCCCTCGCTGATCCTGATCATTCCCTTGAAAATGGCCCGAGCACTATCTCTCAAGACCCCGCGAGCCAGAACATGTCCTGTTGTGTGTGTTGACTGATGTGTCAGATCTGTTACAACATCAAACCGCTGCGACTCCGAACCGAAAACAACTTCGACATCCTCGGCAGTTGATCCTGGGCCGTCAAGAACGCTGTCCATCCTCGACCGCGTCGTCCCACCCCCCATGTGTCCCACGGTCCAGTTAATTCGGGAATCTTTGAGGCCGACTGATCTTCGATTGACTGTTGAGTGGACGTCTCCTTCAAAGTCTTGGATGCTGGCAAAGTTGACCTCGGAGCCCTCGCCGAGATAGATTTCTGTGACTTCGCTATAGAGCGCCGGACCTTGACCGTCCTGGCCGAGTCGTGAGTAGGCTTCTTGTAGGAAGTTGACCTTGCTATTCTCCTCGGCCACAATTATGTTGTGAGTGAACGAGGCTTGTCCACGGGACTTGAGCAGGACGATGTTCCGGAACGGAATCTTGACGCTGAGTCCTTTGGGAACGTATAGGAATGTCCCGGCTGTGAAGAATGCGTTGTTGAGAGCTGCAAACTTGTCGTCTCCTGGTGGTATGGCCTTCGTGAACCGGTTTCGGGCGAGGTCTGGAAATTTGACAAGGGCAGATTCCATGTCTGAGAATACGATTCCCTCTTTCTCTAGGGCACCGTGTACTTCGGTGCGGACCATCTGAGAATCCACCTGCAGCGCAAGAGTCGGCTCATCCTTCTCCCTGACCAAGTGAGCTATTTCGCTGGGAATAGTTCGACTATTCGACGGGATTCCAAGTGTGATTGAATCAAGATTAAGACCAGAGAGAATGTCAACGTATTTCGTGTATAACTGGGACTTCTCGATCGGTAGTTTGTTGAAGTAGCCGAGTGCTACTGCGCGTTCCCGGCTAATTTCTGCAGGTTCAGAGAAGCGGCCGGAGACCTCCTTCACCATGCTTTCGGTTGGACTGGCGAGAGAGTTGGCCATGGCCGTTGAATGCGTAGAATGTGTTTAGAAGTTTTGGTCGGGAGGCTTAGCCTACGGCGCCTTCCATTTCCATCTCGATAAGCCGGTTGAACTCTACCGCATACTCCATTGGCAATACCCGAGTGAAAGGCTCCATGAATCCTGTTACTATCATGCTGAGAGCCTGAGTCTCGGACAAGCCTCTGGACATTAGGTAGAACAGCTGGTCCTCGTTGATCCTTCCAACAGTAGCTTCGTGCGTAATGGTCGCGTCGTCCTCGTTGACTTCCATGTATGGATAGGTGGTTGTCTTGGAACGGTCGTCCATCAGCAGTGCGTCGCATCGTACGCTTGATTTTACGCCGACTGCTCCCTTGGCGACGTGTACGAGTCCTCGGTAGGTTGTTAGTCCTCCGTCTTTGCTGACGGATTTTGCCGTGATCCGTGAACTGGTGTATGGTGCGAGGTGGACTGCTTTCGCCCCCGTGTCCTGGTGTCTGTCCTTGCCAGCAAAAGCCACTGAGACAATCTCGGCTTTGGCTCTGGGACCGACCAGATAGACTGACGGATACTTCATTGTAAGCTTGCTGCCCACGTTGGCATCAATCCATTCTACAGTCGCGTCTTCGTAAGCGTAGGCTCTCTTGGTGACGAGGTTGTAGACGTCTGAGCTCCAGTTCTGGAGGGTTGTGTACCGGACCTTGGCGCCTTTCTTTGCGATGATCTCGACTACTGCCGAGTGGAGCGCGTCCTTGGAATAGACTGGTGCTGTGCAGCCCTCAATGTACTGGACGTCTGCATAGTTGTCTGCGATGATGAGGGTTCTCTCAAACTGTCCCATGTTTGCGGCGTTAATTCTGAAGTATGCTTGTAGCGGAAGGTCTACCTTGACACCTTCCGGGACATAGATGAAGCTGCCACCGCTCCAGACGGCACTGTTGAGCGCGGCCAGTTTGTTATCCTCAGGAGGGATAATCGTCCCGAAATACTTCTTGACAAGCTCCGGATGAAGCTTAACAGCCGTATCAGTATCGCAGAATATGACACCCTTATCCTCAAGATGTTTCAGAAGGCTGTGATAGACAACCTCAGACTCGTACTGGGCACCAACCCCAGCCAAGAACTTCTTCTCAGCTTCCGGGATTCCCAATCTGTCGAAGGTCTTCTTGATCTTATCGGGAACATCTTCCCACTTGCTCTCAACCTTGTCCGTTGGACGAAGGTAGTAGTAGATGTCGTTAAAGTCGATGTGAGCAAGATCGCCTCCCCACTGAGGCATAGGTCGCTTGACGAAATGCTCGTAGGCTCGTAGCCTGAACTTCTTCATCCATTCAGGCTCTTTCTTCATCTCAGAAATCTGTTCGACAGTCTGCCGTGAGAGTCCCTTCTCGGACTTGAACACGTACTTTTCTGGATCCTTGAAATCGTACTTGGCGTAGTCCAGGTCCAGAATACTCTTGTTAGCCAACTTTACACTCTTCTTTTATGACGTACGTTATACAGGATAGCCCTGCGCCTATATGTATTTACGGGTTCCGTCCCAGCCGACAGCACGAAGTGGCAAGGCTGCAGCCTGTTCTGAGAGTAAAAGTGGTGACTCTCGCCAAGAAAACCGTCGAACAACTTCTTCTTACCCAACCAAGTTGTTCAGATGGAAAACCTCCATGAAGACCCGCGAGAATCGAATCGCACTAACCGAAGTCTTATGTGAAGGACCCGATTAGCCCCCACGCATGCCAGGAAAAAGATACTCTCTACCGAACCTGCCCTACAAGTATAACGCCCTCGAACCGACAATTTCTGAGAAGATCATGACCCTACACCACGACAAGCACCACCTCGCATACGTTAACGGAGCAAACGCGGCTCTTGACAAGTTGGAAAAGGCACGACAGACCGGTTTTGCGGGAATTGACGCCCGCGGAATCTCGCGCGATCTTGCCTTCAACGCCTCAGGCCACACAATGCACAGCCTATTTTGGCCCAACATGAAACAGGGCGGAGGCGGAACACCGGGAGGACGCCTCGGAGACCAGATCAACAAAGATTTCGGAAAATTCGACTCTTTCAAGGAACAGTTCGGGAACACTGCCAAACAGGTCGAGGGATCAGGCTGGGGAATACTCGCCTATGAGCCTGTCTCAGACCAGCTAATAACACTGCAGGCCGAGAAGCACATGGACCTATCCGTCCAAGGCATGACCCCCCTCCTAGTTGTTGATGTCTGGGAGCACGCGTACTACTTGGACTATGTGAATGACAGGGCGAAATATGTTGACGCTTGGTGGAACGTAGTCAATTGGGACGACGTGGCCGCCCGCTTCGACAAGGTTCGCAAGTGAACCATCAAACTCCACTCTTCTCTTTCGAGAAGGTTCCTGTAGAGATAGATCTGTCCCTAAGATTTTTCGGAACCTAGGAAGCTTCCGCCGACAGATCCTTCCTTAGACTTTCAAGATCAATATCTTCTTCCTCTTTCTCAGTCTCGACCTTCACTGGGTTGGCAATCCTCTCTTTGATCCTGACTTTCGAAGGGGGCAAGGGCTTGCCACGGCCTGGGCAGAGGATGACCGGATGCAGATCAAGGATTCGCTGAACACTCGACCTTTCCTGTGAGATATTCTCCATAAATAATGGCTCTCTAAGCTTGCCGCGCTTGGTCCTCAGAAGATCGCCGATAATGGCAACCCTGCTCTTGTTTACGAATAGAGAGATAGACCCCTTTGTATGACCGGGCGTCCAGATGATCGAACCGTCCAGCCCGACACCCTCTAGTATCGACTCCTCGTCGGAGGCCTCGTCAACGAGCACCGGGTGATACTTGACGAGCCGAAGCAGTTTCTTCGTTGAAGAGGCAACAGCCAGAGCACGCCTGGCTATCCGTCCGTAGAGACTCCATGCTCGCGGCGTTATTACCACAAGGGTCCCGGCAACGTATGGCTTTTCGAACCCGTGAGAGACGAGCATTCCAGAAGTCGCTCTCTTCAGCGCGGCAGCGCTTCCGATGTTATCCCAGTGTCGATGAGTCAGAAGAATCAGCTTAACATCGCTAGGCTCGCGGCCGAGATCCGCGACTGCCTTCAGTATCCGATTCTCACTACCGGGCATCCCAGTATCGACAAGCACCAGTCCATTGTCCGCCTCTACCAGGTAGGTGTTAGCATGACGAGCGGGTACCCTATAGACACCTTCAGCCACTTTCAGCATTTGCAATTCGCACCTCTAACCGTCACAGTCGCAGCTCGAACTCTTGGCCAGCCCAAGTAATCGGCCTATCCAATTTAAGACTCGTGAAACCCTAGGGCTTCCTCGCTGCTACAACACTGTCGACTCTACCGACAACCTCTTGCAACGTGGGAGGTTCAAGGCCCCGTTCCTCAAGATAAGCGGCACCAGCGGCGTTTGCAAATATCAGCCGATCCTTATGACCAAGACCAACGCCTTGAGCGTAGATATCGGCCGCGTTCCATACGTCTCCCGCCCCCGTTACTTTTGCCGGCTTGATCTTTGCGCACGGGACGCGAACTCTCTGCCCATCAACAAATGTCGCTGAGAACTCCGGCGTGTGAAGATCGACCCGCCGAATCATCATACTGAACACGCTAGCCGCTCCGAAGAGCGGGTCTTCAGCACCTTCAATCTCGGAGGTATCCTCGGCCACCCCCTTCGCCAAGTGCATCAATTCGTTCTCGTTCACGCTCAAGACATCAACCAGCCCAGGGGTCAGGACCCTCTGGTTCAAACCTTCTATCTCGCCTGTCCGAAGCGCGGGATCTCCTGGGTCGAAGAAAGTGACAGCCTTCCCTTCCTCCTTGGCGAGGGAGAAGACCTTCTCTGCAAGGGCTGTTCCCTTCAGGTTCTGATTCCAGTTAAGGACACAGACAAAATCCGCTTCAGAGATTAGCTGCTTGTCCTCTTGCGTCAGTTTCTCAGGGCCAAACTGGGACAGAGACCCAGGGTCGCTGACCATGATGTTAACGCGCCTACCCGAGTGCTCTGTCTCGAACGACATTGTCCGGGACAACGTTCCCGTTGTCCTAACGTGCGAAAGGTCCACGCTCTTGAGAAAGTGCTGGAGTACCGTTTTACCGAGTTCGTCTGTCTCAATAATCGGGACGACCTGACAGCCAAGCTTCGAGAGCTGAGCCACCACATTGGAAGCGTTTCCACCGCGCCCAACCGTGTGCCCCCAACCCAGAAGATTTCCTCCTCCCCTCTGAGCTACTTCCACAAATGACGCTGTCATGTCCTCAAGCTTCCCCGGATATGTGAGAATGTAATCGAGGTAGAAATCCGGCATTACTACGACTTTGAAACTGGCCTTGGCATGCATGAGAGTCTCCTTCAGCTCTGCGACTGGGTCTACGGCTTTGGTTCTTGACATGCCTCCAAGCTCCAGAGGTACGGATTGACTATTCGTTCATAAGCATGGACTGATATCACGAGTTAAGCCTGGCATGTCGAAAATGTCCGTCCAAACAGAGCCGCCTGCATCAAAGCTCCAACTGGGTCTGATGTGGTCCCGAATAAAGAAAGCATCCAGACTGGATCCTCAGGGAGTACTTGAACTGAAGACGGACACCACAGCCACCGGACAAGCCGTCGCAGTCCTAGTTCTTGCAGCTCTCGCCTACGGCATCGGCTACACTGCACAGACACAGTTCCAGGGCCACGACCTGTCAATCTACGGAATTATAGTAGGCAGCCTGGCTAACACAGTCACAGTATGCTTCGCCGCCTTCGTATGGTCAGCCACCGCCTTCCTCGTCGGGACAAAACTCTTCCAAGGCAAAACAGGCTACTGGGAACTAGCAAGGCCTCTCTTCTTCGCCGCTAGCCCGTTCTTCCTCTTTCTCCTAATCGCCGTCCCTATCTCTCCAATCATATTCCAGGGAAGTGTTCCTGTCTACTGGTACCAGGGAATTATCGCCGTCGCCGCTGTAGCCTGGCTTTTCCTTTCACAAGTATTTGTTCTGAAGCAAGTGATGGGACTGAACCTGCGACGAACAATCCTCACGGTCGCGGTAGGCCTCCTCATCCTGGCCTTCATCGGTATACAATTCGGAACAGCCTGAACAGGTCCCCTCCAGCCATCAAGCGAAAGGGCACGAGCTCACTGTTAAGCCGCTGGGCTCTTTGTTCCAGTGTTCTTGTATTTGTTGAAAATATCCATTGCCGGGTCTTTCTTCATGTCATGATCCCGGTACAGATGCTCCTGGAACTCGTAGTAAGTGTTGAATGTCCGTTCAATGTTCTTGACAGCACAGACGAAGCACAGAATCTTGTCCTTCACCACAAGAATCACGACACCTTGCAGCTAGTCTGCCAGAAGAGGAATAAAAAGAGAACCCGCAACCAGAATTAGGCGAGGCTCCCAGAGGAGTCAGTTGATATTGAGGCCTGGAAACCGAGCTTTAGAATCCCAAAGACCGAACACCTTAACTCTGAACTTGGGGAGACAAACGCTCGGCCGAGACCCGGAGGCGAAAGCTCGTTGTGTGACACATGCACCGCCCACAATCCGAAAAAGAAGAAAAAGTAACGTGTCGACGCGATTCTGGCGTCTATCCTATTCGATATTATTTCTCATTCAATCGGCAATCTTCCTACCCCTTCGCAGCATCTAACCTACGACCAAATTCATCTCATCGATCGCCGATCGAGCTGAACATCACGGTTTCTAAACCATCAGGACTGGGAAGTTAAGAATAAGCCGCCGCATACACATCACCCGCCATGTCTAAGAACTGGGGCATCATCAAGGACCCCATCCATGGATACGTCCGAATTAGCGAAATAGAAAAGTCAATAATTGATACTCGACCCGTTCAGAGGCTGCGACGATTACGCCAACTAGCCGGATCAGAATTTGTCTATCCAGCCGCAAATCATACTCGGTTTGAACACGTCATCGGGTCAATGCATCTTGCAGGCGTTCTCTCGGAAGTCCTGCCAACCCATCTCAACCTTCACACGCAAGAGCAGATGCGTCTAGCTGCTCTACTGCACGACATTGGGCACGGTCCATTCTCACACGTGTTTGAGCCTCTAATGGTCCGTCATCTAGACAAGACACATGAAGACTTTGTTCCGTGGCTTGTGAATGGGACAGAAATTCGAGACAAACTCGACAACGCCGGGTTTGACCCTCGCAAACTCGGGCTCCTGGCGGTAGGGCGTCTTAGAGACGGAAAAAGACCCTATCTCGACCAGATCATTAGTAGCAGTGTCGACGTTGACAAGATGGACTTCCTGGTCCGCGACTCATTCCATACGGGAGCCGGATATGGTTTCGTGGACGTTCACAGGCTTCTCTACACTATGGACGTGATCAATGGAAACCTGTCCGTTGATGGAAGAGCTGTCGCGACCCTCGAAAGCTTTCTGCTGGCCAGACTCGAATCCTTCAGAACCATCTACTTCCACCGAGCCTCAAGAGCAGTACAGATTATGATAGTCCAAGCTCTTGAGGCAGCAAAGGACGAACTAAACCTGCTGGCTTTCGACGAGCCGGAGGACTACTTGCGCCTTGATGACTACAAGGTCTGGACTGACCTGAAGGAGTGCAAGCAGTCCAAGAAGATAATGCAGGACTTAGAGGCTAGAAGACTGCTAAAGTGCTCCTATGAAAAAGCTCTCTTCGCCCAAGAAGAACTCGTCTCCAACGTGATATCAAAGCAGAGCGTGCGAGACGAGATTCGAGACGAGATTGCCAAGAAGGCTAGAGTCAGGGTCGAGGATGTGATGATTGACGTGCCGACCCTTCCCTCGGTGCCTTACCATAACGCGGTGGAGATACAGCCTCTCGATATACCGGTCTTCCGACATGGACCTACCGGTAAGAAAGAGATCGTACAGCTCTCAGAAATCTCGAGAATAATTGGCGTTCTCCGGACCTTCATGAATCTCGTCCGGGTCTACACTAAAGATCAGTACCGCTCCAGAGTCGAGGCAGCATCGAGACAGATACTCGGAGAGACGCCGTCGTCAGTGAAAGTTTCTCTGTAGTAACGAGCACTGCGCGTTCTGTCACTAGCTCAGAATTCTAGAAGTTACATCAGCACTTTATTTCAACCCCAGAAATGATACTGATATCCGAAGAAACCGTGGTGCCTGCTCTGCCCAAGTTCATGCAAACACTTGACGATACTATCTACCGAGAACTAGAGAAGATAGCGAAAAGGCGAGGCATTTCTATCCAAGAGCTGATCAGAGCCGTCATAGTTCCGGAGTGGGTTACCGGTCACAACGGATCCGACGCGAAGGAACCTCCCGCAACTAAGCTGAACAGTTGGCGGTAGTCTCCATCATTTCTTGCAGGTTGGATAGTGACTAGAGGCCACGCGACGGCCAACTTGTGATCGAGTCTTCATCCTATTAAAGAGTCTTGGACGAAAGGTTCAGGACCGTTCTGTTACATCGGAATTAACCTCGACACATAACCACTCATCATTTTGATGATGGTTAATGTCTGAAAGAAAGCCGAGAATCTCTCCCAAGGTTGCCACTATCCTCTCTATTATCCGTTTGACGGTGAGAATAAGATGAGCACTGAAAGATTCGACGATGCAATGGCGGCACTCACCTTTACAGCAACCGTAATCACGATCGCACTTGGGTTCTTGCTCAATCTCTAGGATTAGGAAAGAATCCGGTCAGGGAATTCTGACCTTGTCCAGAAGCGCAGAGTAGACTCTGAGTGCTTCTCCCTCCGAGAGGGTTGTGTTGAGCGAGACTAAGCTCATCTTCTTGAAAATCGCGGCAGACCTCTCCGCGAGAGCCCGAGCCGCGATGAGATATTTTCCTCCCAGGAGAACAGATGAAGTGCCTACCACTCCCTCCGTTAGACCCGGAGTTGACACAGCAAGAGTCCCGAACTTCATCGTACCCTCGTAGCAAAGAGCTAGGATAGCGTTGTCCATTTGGAGCAGGTTTACTTTATGGAGCCTGCCCTCCCTCTCTAAGCTAGCTTCCTGCAAGGCTAGATCCTAACCGCCCATCGTTCTAGGTGATGTAGCGGTCCTTTCCCTCTTCCGTCTTCTCCTCTCCCTCCTTAACTTCTTCGAGTTCGGTTCGACGGAACCTCTCCATCTTCTTCCTCATGTCCTCAATTTCCGTGTCCAAATCCTTGAGCTCGACCGGCATTCCAACTAGCCCCGTCAGCATCTGAATAACCGCTCGAGCCGCTTCCAGATCAGGATAGACCCCCGTCGTAGCTCCCAATAGACCCGCGCACTGTAGCCCTCTCTGCCGACCAATGCCCAAGATTACCCCTGCGGCTCCGGTAACGGCTCCTCCCTTTGCGAGCTTAGCGCCCATCTTCTTCAATCGCTCTCCAACAACGGAGTCTCCAACAACCGCGTATACTGCTCCCACATCGTTCCCCGACCTAGTGCCGTAGCCTCCCATGGTAAGGACCATCTTGGAATTGAATCGTTGGGCAAAGTCCAGGACTATGCTTGCGACTTCGTATTGGCCGGTTACGCTCGGCTGAGCATCTCCCGTGAGGAATATCGCGTTAGGTTCCTTCTCACCGAAAGAGTAGAACTCGTACTTCGGTAGCGAATACGTCCCATCCTCGGAAATGTTTATGCCTAGATTCCCGTCGGGGAAGAGAAGATAGCTAGAGTAGAGTTCTGCGAACTTTTTTGGTTTCAGCTTCTCAATAAAATAGTCGACCGCAACCTTTCCAACATAACCAAGTCCAGGCAGTCCCTGTATCAGGACTGGCTCCTTCAATTCTACCTTTGAGAGTTCGTGAATTCTGGTATCATTGATCATTACAATAGGCCAGATCGAGGAGTCTCTCGCGATTTTTCGGTAGAGTTGTTTAAATAGTTTGATTCATCAAGCCACTCGCAACCCAACAGAGAGTTTGAAACAAGATTGAGTTGTGCACCATTCGTCTCGTCTCCACATGACGTTGTCCGCAAAATGCTAGAGGTAGCCAAGGCTACAAAGGACGATGTAGTCGTAGATCTCGGATGCGGGGATGGCCGGATTCTAGCGACGGCCGTCAAAGACTTCGGAGTCAAGGCAGCATTCGGCTACGAGATAAGAGAAGATCTTTTCAAAACCGCTTCGGGCGAGGTTGAGAAGCTCAACCTTACTAACAAGGTCCACGTCTACAATCGCGATCTCTTTCAAGCCGACCTTAAGGAAGCTACCCTCATAACTCTCTATCTCACAACCTATGCGAATGAGCGGTTGAAACCGAAGCTGAGAGCTGAGGCGAAGCCTGGTTCTCGAATAGTAAGTCACGACTTTATGATCAACGGATGGAAGCCATCAAGAAAAGAGAACTATAACGAACACACTATCTACGTATACTCGATCCCTGAATCCTACTCAATGTAGAGTACCGTAGCCAACTTCATCGTACTTCGACGAGAGAGCAATATTTCCAATTTCGAGAATGGCCGGAGGCTCGTTCGTTCTCGTCTCAACGAGAACCTTCCCACCATCGATTCCACTGATTCTTCCAATTCCCAGAAGCTCCTCATTGTCATTCAGTAAGCCTGCAACAAAGCTTCTGAGGCGGTGACTCTCCGGAAAGACTGTCTGTTCTAACTTGTCAAACATTCTCATTCTCGTGGCCTCTTGACTAACTTTGATCTTGTATGAGCCTTGAAGGAACCGTCGGTATCCGGCTTCTCGAGCCTTCTTCCTCTCCTCCTTAGACCGCACTCTTGCAAACGCTGAGCTCGGCAACGTTAGCGAAGTGAATTTCCCTGCGTCAAGAAGAGGATTGATAGTTTCCTCAAATCGTCCAAGCAACATCACCAGGTCAGGACGGATCTCGTCAAGCAAGAGCTGTTTGTGACGTATCGCATTGAACTCTGCTAGCCATCCGTCAGTGTTCACTATCCCAATGTCAGTCGTATCCATGACGCTCTTCTTCAATCGAGTCGCTAAATTGACAAGTTTGTCAGATACAGAAGATGGGCTAGTGTCGCCGATGAAAAACGAAAGGTTCGCTGTTACTTTGTGGAGGCCAATAATCGGTGCCTGCACAACCGATGAGCTTATCGTTGTTGGAGGCCCGATATCAGCTTGACCTACATCGGCGTCAACTACTCCAACTTTCGCTGCGTTTTCTAGACACTTGTTGGTGAGAAATGTGCAGAGGCTGGATTTGCCAGAGTCCACTTCTCCAATGATGACAGAGACTCCTCGCTGTTGCTGGAGTATTTGGGCTGCCTCGTTCCATGCCGCCGGCACCGTTGACTCTCGAATTACACTCCAGGAGCTTCCTGGACCCCGTCTGATTTCGAGAAGGCTATGGTCCGCAGCGTAGATGGGTTCTTGTCGCGGCTCCTCTATTATTGTCCACCCGTCGGACTGTATTGGAGCGCCAAGACATTTCGCGTCTCCCTTTTTCGCTCTAACCCATGCTGGTCCTTTGAGAAGTAGTGTATGACCTTGTTCTAGGTCGAGTGTGTCTTGTTTAGACATCTAAATCCGACCTGGCTAAGCTTCTTACCTCGCAGGGGAATATTGCGAATTCAAGATTGGAAACTCTCAGCACTGGCGTTCGGGGACTTGATATGTTGCTGGGAGGCGGCTTTCCGCTTCGACAGATAAGCCTCCTGTATGGCGAAGCATCAACTGGCAAAACCATACTTTCCATGCAGTGTGCCCTGGAAATGGCTCGGAAGGATTTCAAAGTCTTCTATGTGGACGCTGACCAGTCATTCTCCGCTCACCGGCTAGAACGGATGATTGGCGGGCCGGAATTGGCCGAGAAGATTGTATTGTTTCGACCCGAGGATTTCAAAGATCAAGTCGGGATTGTCGAGAACTTGGAGAATGTGCTGACTAGGACCCCAGCGTTGGTGATTGTAGACTCGATAACCGGACTCTACCGGGCTGGCGATGGAGTGTCGGAGAAGATCTTTGCACGTAACAGGGAACTGAATCGTCAGCTCGCCCACCTGAACAGTCTGGCAGCCCGATTTACATTGTGGGTCTTGCTGACTGGACAGGTTCACAGCTCCCCGTCTGGCGGAGAATGGCTGGTGGAGCCGGTGGCGACTCGTACTCTGAAGCACTGGTCTGATCTAATTCTAAGACTGAGACAGACTCCAAAGACAGATGTGAGGGACTGCCTCTTGGAGAAGAAGAACGGAATTGAAGTTTCGGGCCCTCATTCTCTATTCAGGATCGACGAGGATGGGATCGAAGATGTCTAAGGGCTGAATTATTAACCATAGGCAGTTGGTTAACGAGCGTCTAAGATAGATGACGGGACTCATTACTTCCGCTTTGCTCTTCATCGGTCCCGCCTACTTCGCCAACGCTGCGCCTCTAGTACTCGGCGGAGGTGCCGCTCTTGATGGTGGCCGAACTCTCGCAGATGGCCAGCCGATCCTTGGATCTCACAAGACGGTTCGGGGAGTGGTTGCAGGAATCGCCGTGGGGACTCTTGTTGGGCTCGCCGAGTCGGTCGTAGACTCCCGGCTTGTGATCGCAGGATTCATGATTGCGCTTGGAGCGGTTCTGGGAGATCTCTTCGGTGCCTTCGTGAAGCGCAGGCTAAAGGTAGAACCTGGGAGGACGTTTCCAGTGCTGGACCAGCTCGACTTCATTCTAGGCAGCGTTCTCCTCGGATATCCGTTCTTCCAAGTCGGGCTAATCTCAATCCTACTAGTTGTTGTTGTGACACCTCCGATACACCTAGCTACAAACTACGGCGCATATCGTCTCGGGATCAAGAAGACACGATGGTAACCCAGTTTTTTGACCTGAGAAAGAGGGCCTAGAACCCGATTTCTATTCTCCAAGGGTTAGCCGTCTCGGATAAGATGGGACCAAAATAGCCACAGTGTTCGCAACGGTACCAGATCTGATTTCTGCCCAGCGGCAGATCGTCCGAACCACGGTCGGGCGTCGTCTGATCCACATCTTGGGCATTTCCTACCACACTAAATCACCTTGGTTTCGAGATGTTGGGGATTGACGTTATTGATTCTCCTAGGAATTTGCTTAAGTCCTAGAATATTCCCGGAGGCACGGGAACCGCACTGTTCAGCGATGTTAGACCAGTCTTCGTGAAACTTCGAGAGAACGCGTTTCTCGTGATGCCCGTGGGCTACCTGGTGATTCTTCTTCTCCGGTACGTCTATTATGGAGTGCTATTCTCGTTCTCGCTCGGACTTGTCTTCCTAGCTCTGCTGCCACTAACACTGCTTCTGGGAAGGACCGCACAATTCGTCAGAGAGCTAACGCCCTTCATCGTCCTCCTTATGTCGTACGAAGCTCTCCAAGGTGTAGCAGGGTCTCTGACTCTAGCTCCCGTCATTCATCCGACTGCTAGCTCAGGGCTTTCCTATGGAGTCATTCAGGCTGTTCAGTCAGCGTTCTTGTCGCCCGACCTTACGGACGCCATGAGCCTCTTGTACGGTCTACATTTTCCTCTCGTAATCGGTTCAGCGATTCTACTATGGTACTCAAACAAAATACTCTACAAGAGGTACGTCTACTCACTCGTAGCCTGCTCCTACGTCTCACTGATCTTCTACACCATAGCTCCGTCAGCCCCGCCCTGGTACAATGGCGTCGCCTCCAACCTGCTCGCAACGACGAGCGCTCAGATCGGCTCTTCCAGCCTCTTCTCGGAACTAGCCAAGATCGGTAGCATGATCGAATCCGACAAACTTGCCGCCTTTCCCAGTCTTCACGCCGCCTACGTCGTTCTCTTCAGCTACTTCACTATCAAACTGAAAAGAACATATGGCCTTGTCAGTATTCCGATAACTGTCGGGGTGCTGTTCTCAACCATCTATCTCGGCCAACACTACGTCACTGATCTGGTTGCGGGAGTCGTGGTAGCTGCGGCTTGCGTGCTAATGGTCGCTCGGTTGGACAGAAAGGGCAAGACCTTGCCGGTGATTCCTCTTACCGGAAAGCTCTAAAGCCAGCCGGGCCAAAATCGAGGACGTGAATTCTACAAAGAGCCTTGGGGAAGAACTGTCAAGAGTCAGCCTTGAGACTGCTGCTCGAGAGAACGCTACATACGCAGATTTCAGACTCGTCAACACAATCTCCGAGGTTGTTAGTGTAATCAATGAGAATCCTGCAAGTGAAGAATTGAATGACTTGGGCGCTGGAATGAGGGTCCTCTACAAAGGCTCAGGGTGGGGCTTCGCAGACACCGACGATGTCAATCCGGAAAACATCCGGGAGACTACACGTAAGGCAGTAGCGTTGGCTCGCGGTGCGTCAAAGATTGGATCGAAAGGATCCTTCGTCAAGGAACCGGTTCATGTGGACGATTGGATTTCGCCAAAGAAGAAGGACCCGCTCGCTGTGTCGACAGATACGAAATACGGAGTTCTCCAGGATGCTACCGGGAGAATGAAGGAGGAGGGCATAGTAGCCAGAAGAGGCCAGATTTTCTCGACTAGGATCGAGAAATACTTCGCGAACTCTGAGGGCTCTAAAATCTTTCAAGACTTGACACAGACAGGCGCATCACTGATTGTAGCGGCAAAGGGACCATCAGGCATCCAGAGGAGATCCATTCAGCAGTATGTGCTGGGGGGCTATGAACTCCTAGACGATCTAGATCTTCCCGGTCAAGCTCCAACGCTGACAAAAGAGGCATTAGCGCTGACGCAGGCCGAAGGATGCCCAGAAGGCAAGTCGGACGTAATACTGAGCGCCGACCAAGTCGGACTACAAGTGCACGAGTCGTGCGGCCACCCTATCGAGCTCGACAGGGTATTGGGGTACGAGGCTAATTTTGCAGGCAGAAGCTTCTTGACACCTGATCAGCTCGGAAAAATGCAATACGGCAGCGAACACGTGAGTATCGTAATGGACGCTACGGTAGCGCATGGACACGGGCTTGGTACATTCGCGTACGATGATGAGGGCGTCCAGGCTCAGCGAAAATACGCTGTGAAGAACGGGAAATTTGTAGGCTATCTAATGTCACGCGGAACAGCGTCCCATGTTGGAGAGACTAGGAGTAATGGCTGCATGCGAGCCGACACCTACAAACTCCCGATTATTCGAATGACCAATGTGAGCCTTGAACCGGGAAACTGGGACTATGATGAGCTGATAGAAGATACGCGAGATGGAGTACTCATGGACACGAACTACGGCTGGAGCATCGACCAGAAAAGATACAACTTCCAATTCAACTGCGAAAAAGGATACCGGATAAAGAACGGCAGCCTCGGAGAAATGATCCGGGGTCCTGGCTATTCTGGAATAACACCAGAGTTCTGGAACGCCTGCGACGCAGTCGGTAACCAGAAGAGCTGGGTCCTGTGGGGAACCCCCAACTGTGGAAAAGGACAGCCCCAGCAAGTCATGGGCACCGGTCACGGAGCAGCGCCTTCAAGGTTCAGAAACATCCGGATATTTGGAGCGTCCTAGCCATGTCACAGAGCAGCACACAGAAACAAACATCCCTCGCGCAGCAAGGATATCGAGTCTTTGACCTAGTGCGGAAGTTCGCCAGAGGAGCCCAAGAAATCGAAGCAACCCTGACGTCTACGACGGGCGAGTCCCTTCGTTTTGGAAATAACGAACTTGGACAGTCGCAGTTCACGAAGAGCAGAACGCTCTCTGTCAGGCTAGCATCGGGGAAGAAGCAAGCACGAACGACTACCGGGAGACTCGATGAGAGCTTCATTCAGAAGGCAGTTGAGAAGACAGTTGCCCAGCTAAATACCGCGCCTGAGGACCCAGACTATCTACCAATGTTGGGACGCCAGAAATATCCCACCTTGAACAGATATCATGAACGAACAGTCGAAGAGTCCGCTGAGACCAAAGCAGGCCACGTTGGACATGCAATTGATCTAGCACGGAAGAACAAACTGCTCGCATCAGGAATCCTGGGAACAAGCTTTGACGAGGTTTTCATGCTCAACACAGCAGGACTGGAAGCAGACTACAGAGGAACTGGCGGCTACTTCTCACTGACAATGGACGCTGATAATGGAAACCAGACAGGATTCGCAATGTCCACCTTCGCTGATATCTCGGAGCTCAACCCCGGCGAAGTGTCGGAGACCGCACTGGAACGAGCGCGACTCAACAAGGCACAGTCCGAGATCGCGCCGGGAAAATTCGACGTCGTAATCGACCCTAATGCCTGGAGTGAAATGTTGTTCTTCTTCATAGTCTCAGCGAGCACCGGATTTTCTCCTGATTTCGGGGTGAGACAGTATCGCGAGGGACGGAGCTACCTGTCCGGTCGCATGGGTGAGAAGATACTTGGCGACAATGTCACGCTCGTGGATGATGTGTACCATCCGCTACAGACGGGTCCCGCCTTTGACGGAGAAGGCTATCCAAAGAGCAAACTGACCCTGGTCGAGGATGGATTGCTGAAGGGGCTAGCGTCAAGCCGGATATCGGCTCATAGGTACAACGGTGTCAACCCAACAGGGCATGAGTTGCCTCTGCCCAACCCACTAGGCGAAGCTCCCACTAATCTGGTCGTACACGGAAAAGGAGGGACCAAGACCACTGACGAGCTTGTCAGCGAATTGGACAAGGGATTATTGTTGACGAGGCTTTGGTACATTCGAGAAGTCGAGCCGCGAACCAAGACCCTGACTGGCATGACTAGGGATGGGACCTTCCTTGTAGAGAATGGTGAGATCAAGAGACCGGTGAAGAATCTGAGGTTCAACCAGAGCCTTCTTGATCTGTTCAAGAACATTGACGGATTCACCGAACCCGTAAGGAACACTTCGTTCACTGGAACCGCGATGCTGCAACCAGGAATATTGGCGAGAGACTTCAACTTCACTAGTGTGTCGCCATTCTAAACCGGGATCCTCCGGAGATTCGGAAGTAACTCAGAATGTGTGGGGCACGGGCAAGGGTCCCACGCCCACGGACTGCTTCATCGCCAGGGTGGGATTCTGCGAGAACGTCATATTCGAGCGAAACGCCAGCATCGCGAACCTGAGCATCGACTCCCTAGAAACAACTGTGACCGGAACCTGGGATCGAAGAGTGCTCTTTGATATAGACGGAGTTGCGCCCAGCTTCAAAACCATCACAGTCGAAACAAGGATCACGACGAAAGACTCTGTCCAGAAAGTCGTCGAGGTCGCGAATCAGACCCACAGACGGTGTCCAGTACATGCAACCCTGAGCCGAGCTACTGTGATGATCTTCAGGCTGATTGTAAACGGTCAGATCTTTCCGCTCTAGTCGAGGAAGATGATTTGCTTCACGTCACAGAAGCTGACGTAAGAAATCTTCTCTCGTTCTCAAAAGCCATCGGATTGGCCAGGGAAGCATATACAAGACTGGCCAAAGGAGAGGCCCTGAATCCTCAGCGTGTCACGCTGACGGTTTCAAGAGGAGCTTCTATGTTCTTTATGCCTGCACATATTCTTGGACAAAGAACCGTCTCAGTCAAGATTGCCCGGGTGAACCCGGAGAACCCAGCGCTCTCTCTTCCTACCGTAATGTCTGATATCTTTGTGTACGATTCGCGAAGTGGAGTCTTGCTCGCTGAGATCGCTGGCGAGAGCTTGACCACTATTCGGACAGCCGCGAGTTCCGCAGTGGCGACCGATTTTCTCGCGCGAAGAGATGTGGAATGCCTAGGGTTGTTCGGTGCGGGTCGTCAGGCAGAGGCTCACGTCCATGCCATTCAACAGGTGAGGGACATATCCCGAGTGGTCGTCTATTCAAGGGAAAAGAATAGACGGGAAGCTTTTGCTAAACAGATCTCACAGGACTGTGAAGTAGAGACTTTGCCCGCAGATTCTCCGGAGAAGGTCGTGAAAGAATCTGATCTGCTCGTAACCGCGACCACATCTCACACTCCACTATTCAAAGGCGAGCTGGTCAAGAACGGCGCCCACGTGAACGCCATTGGAGCAGCGCAACCTGACGCGAGGGAAGTTGGCACATCACTGGTCAAGAGGTCTACGCTAATCGTGGATTCGCGAGAACAGGCGATATCCACCTATGGAGACATCGTCATTCCAATAAGAGAAAGGGCCATTGACCCGACCCACATTCGAGCTGAACTGGGAGAATTGCTTGTCGGGAAAAGTTCGATTTCGCATAGCACAAACGACATTACATTGTTCAAGTCGGGAGGACTAGCAGTCCTCGATGCAATGGCGGCTGACTACATTGTGTCACGGATCGAGAGAAAGAGTCTCTAACTACTTCTCGTCCTCAGTGTACCTTCTTTCTGTAGGATTGAAAGACCAATAGGTCGTAGAGAATCTTTGAGAAACCCCCTGTCAGAATGGGCAGGGACGAGGCACCAACCGTGAACATGATAGCAGTCAGCGGTCCCCCCAGCGTGCCACTCAAGCTCCGGGACGTATTCGTGATCGCGTTCGCGGGCACCCTCTCTTGGTCCGTAAACAACTGCGCCATGAAAGCCTGTCTTGTTGGCACATCCATCTGCGATATGCTCTGTCTAAGAAACAGGAATATCAGAGCCGATAAGAATGAGCCTGCGAGTGGGACCATAATGAGAAAAATGTTGGACAACAAGTGAGTGGATACCATGGTTCTAAGATTTCCCAGTTTTTCAGCGAGAAGCGGCGCCGCCAAGGTCGAGAAGGCGGTAACAACGTTGACCGCGAGAAATATTATTCCCAGGCTGGATAGCGATACTTTGTAGACTTGGCTGAACCAGTAGGAAAGGACGAACTGGGAGACAAGGCTTCCACCAAACGCGTCGATCGAATAGAAGGCCGATAGTTTCGTGATGTCCCGTCTCGCTTCAGGGCGGATATTGCCAAGACCCATCTTTCTTCGTCCAGTCTCCCGAGATTCAATTTTCCCTAGCTTACGATAGACGACTAGGAGCAGGATTCCGACTAGCCCGTATACAAGATAGAGCAGTCGAGAGGCGAGGAGACTATCTTGGAAATAGTCCGGAGCTGACGCGGCGAACGCTCCGATTGACGATGCTCCATATCCAATGAAATTGTAAAGCCCAAAAGCTCGGTTCTCCCTGCCTCCTGCTACTAGGATTGGTAGAACTCCCGTCTCGATTGACTGGAATGGTCCAGCTTCGGTCCCAGTCGTACTGATGTTGCCAAGAAAGAGACCCAACAGGATCAAGGGCAAGAAGATGGTGGATGAGAGCAGGAAGCCGGAGACGACTACTAGAAGGCTGAAGGCCAGAAGGGATCTTCTGCGTCCTAGATAGTCTCCGTACCATGTCAATATGGTGTTGAAGAAAGCGTTGCCTGCGAGGATCGCAGTAAGCCCTATGCCCACGTACAGGGCTGAGTACCCCAATCTAGCGAGGTAAATTGGAGTAAGGATACTCAACAGACTTGAAACAGAGGCTCTAGAGGCCTTCGAGATGAAGATGTAGGAGAGTCTCTGCATCCCCCCATGTCAGAGAAAGGCAGGGGTCTTGAGGTTTGGCTGGACACTTTGAAGCGTTGACGAGCCAGATGGGCCCTCAACCTAGGGTTAAATCTCAAACCCATATCGACTGTTCCATGCGTTTCTCGACTAGGGCCATACATGCTGGCCAGGACCCTGATCCCGTAACCGGCAGCGTCACCGTTCCGGTCTACCTCACCAGCACCTACCAGCAACCCGGACCGGGCAAAGAGGGAAAATACGTTTACAGTCGGACAGCCAATCCGACCCGCACCGCCCTTGAAGAATGCCTAGCCAGCCTAGAAGAGGGACGATACGGTTTGGCATTTAGCAGTGGTATGGCTGCGACAACTACAATCCTCCTGTCATTGAAAAAGGGCGATCACGTCGTTGCAGGAGACGACATCTATGGCGGGACCTACCGACTATTCGAGCAAGTACTCCGGAACTACGGCCTGCAGTTCACCTATGTCAATCCGGAAAATCCAGACAATGTCGAGAAAGCGATCCGAAAGAACACGCGGATGATCTGGGTAGAGACACCGACGAATCCGTTAATGCGGATCGTAGACATTCGACAAATTAGCAAGATTAGCAAGAAGGCTCACGCCCTTCTCGTCGTCGACAACACCTTCATGAGCCCATTTCTTCAGAACCCGCTACAGCATGGGGCCGACATTGTCGTACATAGCACCACCAAATACCTCGGCGGCCATAGCGACCTCATCGGCGGCGCCACCATTTCAAGGGATGAGGATGTTCAAACTCGTCTCAAGTATCTGCAGAACGCTGTTGGGGCTATCCCTGGGCCCTTGGACTGCTATCTCGTTCTTCGAGGCATCAAGACATTGGCTGTACGAATGGATCGACACAGCGAAAACGCGAGAACGATCAGCGAATTTCTCACTAAGCAGCCCAAAGTTGAGAAAGTAAACTATCCGGGACTTCCCGACCATCCACAACGAGCTATCATCAAGCGCCAGATGCGGGCCAACGGAGGAATGCTCAGCTTCCAATTGAAAGGCGGCTTCAACCATTGCAGGAAATTCCTAGACAACCTCCGAGTATTCACAGTGGCTGAAAGTCTCGGCGGGGTCGAGAGTCTCATCGAACACCCAGAGAGCATGACCCATGCCAGCGTTCCAAAAGAGAGACGACTCAAACTCGGAATCTCAGACAACCTCATTCGCGTTAGTGTCGGGATAGAAGACGTTGAAGACCTGGTTCAGGATCTGGAACGGGGCTTCAAAGCGATCTAGGGCCATTTTGCTGAATCTGAAATAGGCAAGAGTTTAAATCCGGTCTTCCGATATCGTATATCCGATATCGCTTAAGGCTAAAGATGTTCGAAAAGGAGGTGAAAAGAGACGAGTCAACATGAGTGGAGATATCCAGGACGCTTCCTATTCTGGGGAATTCTAGCTCTCATAGCGGTGATCACGACGGTTGCCGCGATTAGCTGGGTCTTCTTCCGACCAGTAGGCTACTATCCGTACGGCTTCGGCTTCTTCCCATTCGGGTTCTTTGGCTTCTTCTGGATATTCGCAATCTTCTGGTTCATTAGATGGGCCTTCTGGCCGTGGAGAGGGTACGGCTCACGCAGATACTGGCGATACGGCGACCAGGCCTACCACATCCTTCGAGAACGATATGCTAGAGGAGAGATCACTAAAGAGCAGCTCGACCAGATGATGCGAGACCTACAACAGCACAACCAAGGCTACCAAAACGTATAGGTGACGCGAACCGGTTTCGCGTCATCCTTCCTTCGTTTCTCTCAGAGATGTTTTTGGCCGTCTCAACGAGGCTCGTCCTGGACTAGGGTGAAGGTTCTGACCTTCGCCTCCGAGCATTGATCTTTGATAAGTCGCACTTCAGCCCTACTCGTAGATGAAGTGTCAGCGCATTTGTTGAATAACATCCCACGTCGTAGTTCTTTGAATTTCCTCCCCATTTCAGGAGAGACTAGACTCAACTTGGATCAACAAGGGCTCGAATCAGGATTGATCTGACTCTGGTTTGTTCCCTAGAACTTCGTCGATCCGTTCCATGACTCCTGAGTCCAGCTTGTCTACCACGTCGATTGCTTTCATGTTTTCGATTACTTGCTCCGGCTTACTTGCTCCTGTCATTACGGTGCTAACGTGTGGGTTTTTCAGGCACCATGCCAGTCCAACCTGCGCTAGACCACAACCCAATTCCTCGGCAATCGGTTCCAGCTGACTGACCTTCGCAATATTCTCGGATGTAATTAGATTCTCACGCAGCCAACCATACCCTTCCAACGTTGCTCGCGAGCCTGGGGGGATACCGTTCTTGTATTTTCCAGTCAGGAGTCCTGAAGCTAGTGGGCTCCAGATTGTAGTTCCAAGCCCAATCTCTCTGTACAATGGCAAGTATTCAACCTCAACACGTTCTCGGTGGAGCATGTTGTACTGTGGCTGTTCCATCGTTGGCGGATTTAGTCCGAGCTCTCGGGCTATTCCATGGGCCCGCATAATATCGGCCGCGCTCCACTCTGATGTTCCCCAGTAGAGAATCAGACCTTGGTGAATCAGGTCATCCATCGCCCGAACCGTCTCCTCGATCGGCGTGTTCGGATCAGGACGATGGCAGAAGAACAGGTCTAGATAACTTAGCTGTAGTCTTCGAAGAGAGTTTCGGCATGCTTCATAGACATGCTTCTTCGACAATCCCTTGTCGTTGGGTCCATCTCCACCCCAGAAGACTTTGCTCGAGACGACGATGCTCTCTCTCCTCCAGCCCAAGCGTTTGATCGCGTTCCCCATAACTGTCTCAGCATTCCCATGAGCATACGCCTCCGCATTATCGAAGAAGTTCACGCCAGCGTCGTGAGCAGCCGACATGCACTTGACTGCAACCTCCTCTCCGACTTGTCCGCCATAGGTGACCCAGGCGCCTAGTGAGAGTTCGCTCAGTTTGAGCCCGGAATTCCCAAGCTTACGATAGTTCACTGTTCAACATCTCTCCCTTCCCTGCAGGGATTTCTGGTTACTAATATTCACTTTTCCGAAAGCAATATGAGGCAGTCTCCGGGTCTGAAAGCGACGAGCGAGATAGTATGAAAACATCTCCCATAATACTCGCGCTAGCGCTAATCATCACGATCGCAATACCAGTAGCAGTACACGGTAAGACTACCGCGCCCACATTTGTTAATGTTCCATTGATTCGACCTGACGGCAGTAGCGAACCCGAAGTCACCGTTGGAGCAGACGGCACCGCTGTATTCGTCGGCTTGTCCTGGACCCAATTCGCAACCAACACTTGGAAAGCGACCTTCGGGCAGACCCCAGCCTTCCAGGGTCAGGTCGATGCCTCCCTCGCAGCCGGGGTGGGAGGAGGAGAGGACGCGGATGTTGACCTAGGGTCAACGGGAACACTACACGCCACAACTCTACTGGCTTTCTTCAACCCGCAAACCAAGATCACTCAGCTCGGAGTATCCGCCATTACCTGCCCGAACGCGGACCTCTCTAGCAACTTCACTCACTGCACGTCCCAGATTATTGATACCACTCAAGCTGATCGCCCCTGGGTCACGTCTGACGGAGTTCATGTCTACATTTCATATCATGATTCAGGTTCCAGCACAACGATTCACGTTCAACGATCCGACGACGATGGCATCACCTTCCATCGAGTAGGCGATCCGATCGTAGGCCAGGGCGGAGCGACGGGCAACTCGACCTTCGACAACGACCAAGGAAAAATCATAGCGGATAAGGTAACCCAGAACGTGTACGATGTTTACGCCTCGGGAGTAGGAGGATTGCAAAAGGCGAAAACCGCCAACTTCAACAACATCTACGTATCGAAGAGCACCGACATGGGCAAGACATGGACCCCAACTCTTGTCTTCTCAGGAACCACGAATGTCGCGTTAAACAACGTCTTCCCCGTCCTCGCGGCAGACCCGTTGAGCGGGAACCTCTACGCCGGATGGTCTGACGCCCACAACGTCTTCCTATCCAAATCAACGGACCAAGGCCAGACCTGGACAAGTCCAATCATTGTCAATGTAGCCCCCGCGGTAACAGCAGTCTTTCCATGGATAGCTGCTCGTGGCGGCACAGTCGACTATGTCTACTACGGGACCAGCGCATCCAGCAAGGATGATCCTAGCGCAGTCTGGAACGTGTACATTGCCCGAAGCACGGATGGTGCAGTTCACTTCGCACAGACAGTCGTCACCAGCCATCCCAACCATGTTGGAGTCGTATGCACAAACGGTACTGGCTGCCAGCCAGGAACGCGAAACCTTCTAGACCTCTTTCAAGACGCCATCAACCCGGCCAACGGCATGGTCGCAATAATCTACACCGACGACACCTTGACAACCGAATCTAACGGCTCGCCGCTTCCACAAGTTGGGGTAGCATACCAGACCTCCTAGTTCCAGACGAGACACCACTCCCCTCACCCTCTTTTTCTGAATCAACCCTCGACGTAAGATGCGGGAACGGCTCAACCTAAAGACTACCAAAGTACGCATAGAAAACTTAGTGAAGAGCGTAGAGAATTCGATAAGAAGCGATTCAAATGGAGCCTAGCTCAGTCGAGATAGACAAGATCGCCCATGAATTTGATCGCGACGCATGTGAATTCTGCGAGCGTTACAAGAACAAGGGCTTATCGCGGAGTAGCAAGCTACTCCTGAGATTCATCCTAGATCGCAACGTGCGCGATAGGTCCGTTCTTGACCTCGGATGCGGTGCAGGTGGCGTCTCATTGGAGCTGCTGAAGGAGGGCGCGAGCAATACCGTCGGTTTCGACCTCTCCCCGAAGATGATCAGCGCCGCCAATGAACTGGCCCAAGCGAACGGGTTTGAGAACCGGGCCAAGTTTCAGCTGGGAAACGGGGCGACGAGCGAGCTCCCAGGATCAGATATTGTGGTCATGGACAAGGTGCTGTGTTGCTATTCCGAATGGAAGCCCCTGCTGAAGAGCGCCTTAGAAGCCAGCAGATTCATACTCGGTTTCACGGTGCCCCGGGACGAAGGCATCACCAAGTTGCCCTTTCGACTCGCCTTGAAAGTTGTAAACTACTTCCAGCGAAGGAGTGGCGGCGTTTTGTTTTACCTGCATCCGCTCGGAACTATTGACAAGACTCTGCGAGAGTCAGGATTCAGCCATCGCAGAAAACAGGGGTCAAGGTTCTGGCTCGTTTTTCTCTACTCACGGGTCGGATGATGGGAACAGGCCTGATAACCGGGGCCTGACTCAGCATAGGATTGAAAAATTGTCCGGATAGCCGATCAATCTTACATAATTCCGATGCTCACACGAACGTTTGCTATGTTGAAGCTTCGGAAAGCAACAGCCAAAGATATTCCGCTAGTATTATTGTTCATTCGAGAGTTGGCCGAATATGAGCGGGCACCAAATGCGGTTTCATGCACGGAGAAAGACTTAGGCCGCGACGGGTTCGGTCCCAACCCAAAGTTTCGAATAATTATTGCCGAATGGAAACGGGAACCTGCGGGCATGGCCTTTTTCTTCTACAACTATTCAACGTGGCAGGGACGTCCTGGAATCTTCATCGAAGATCTGTTCGTCCGACCCCAGTTTCGAGGCAAAGGTATTGGCAGAGCACTAATGGCGCATCTTGCGAAGTCGGCGATTGCTGATCATTGTTACGGTGTGCGATGGGAAGTGCTCGACTGGAATAAGCCAGCGATTGACGTCTATCAACATTTAGGCTCAAAGTTCCGGGAAGGCTGGCGAATCATGCAGATCACTGGCCAAGAACTGATAGACCTAGCAAAAAGCGCCTCATGAATCGTACCATGAGTCTCGAAGCACTTTTGAGACTCGATTTCTTGGACGCTTGGACACTCAGTGGTCAATAGCCCATGTCTTACAGACCAGATTCGGCAGCAGATTACAAGCCGATCAGCGATTACGGAGTGATTGGTGATATGCACACTGCTGCTCTAGTGGGACTAGACGGCTCCATCGACTGGTACTGCGCACCGCGGTTCGACTCACCAAGTGTGTTTGCGGCTCTACTCGACGCACGAAAAGGTGGGAGGTTCCAGTTGTCACCTGCAGAGGGTTTCACGACCACACAGACCTATGAGGGCGACACGAACGTGCTGTCAACCATTTTCGAATCTAAGCAGGGAAAGATCAAGCTCACAGATTTCATGCCATGCTTCATGGAGGAAGGCGGACTGAAGGGATTCCAGGAGATTCATAGAATTGTAGACTGCGTCGAGGGCGAACTCGAACTTCGAATTATTTTCCAGCCCCGCCTAGACTATGCCCGGGGAAAGACGTCCATACTGGAAACTGGCGAGGGATGCTCGGCGAAGAATCAGGGACACCAGGTTAGTCTCGCATCATCAGTGAAACTCCATGTGAGGGACAAGGAGCTTCTGACGAACGAGTTCAGATTATCGAAAGGTCAAAGGGCTGTTTTCGTTCTCAAATGGGGAAGAACCCCCGCGATCCCAACAACCCGATACGAGACGAGCAAGAAACTTTCCCGAACTCTATCGTATTGGAAACGCTGGGTCGGGCACGTGAAGTATCAAGGACCCTTCCGCGCCAATGTCGTAAGATCCTGTCTTGTGTTAAAGTTGTTGCAATACGCCCCAACAGGAGCGATGGTTGCAGCAGTCACGACCTCTCTCCCCGAGAGTGTTGGCACTCTGAGAAACTGGGACTACCGGTACTCCTGGATCAGAGACAACGCTCTCTCTGTACTTGCATTGAGTGAGGCTGGTGCAAGCCGAGAGGCTTTGGACTACGCAAGATGGCTCATCAATCTTCGCAGACATTCAAAGGAGAAACTGCAGATAATGATGGGCATCGGTGGCGAGAGGGAAATACCTGAGACCACTCTCGACCATCTTGAAGGATATCGGCGCTCAAGCCCGGTCCGAGTCGGGAATGCAGCGTCAAAGCAGCTGCAACTCGATGTGTATGGAATCCTAGCCGATTACATCTACTTCCTCCATACCCTAGGATGGACAACTAGTCAGGTCTACGAAAACCTCGTCAGATATTCAGCGGACCAGGCGATGAAGGAATGGCAGAGTCCTGACAGTGGAATATGGGAGATCCGGCAACCGAAGTCGTTTGTAGAGTCGACGATGTGGTGCTATGTCGCTCTCGACCGGGCGATCAAGATGGCTCGAGAACTCGGGTATGACGAGGACTGGCAGAAATGGGAGCCAGTTAGGAAGAGGATCAAGAGTCACATCCTCTCCGAAGGATGGTCTGAGAAGAAGAAGGCTTTCGCCATGGTTTTTGGAGGAGAAGACTTGGACGCCGCGAATCTTCTCATGCCCCTTGTCGGGTTCCTTCCCGCAAGGGATCCGAAGATGAGCGCAACCATCCAACGGATTCGGGAAGAATTGTCTGAAGACGATCTGATTTACAGGTACAGAGTAGAAGATGGCCAGCTAGGAAAAGAGGGCACTTTCACAGTCTGCAGCTTTTGGATGGTCGACTGTCTGACGAGGCTGGGAAAGCTTCGGGAGGCAGAGGAACTCTTGAACCAGTTGACGAAGCGAAGTAATCATCTTGGACTGTACTCTGAAGAGATTGACCCAAAGACTGGCGAAGCACTGGGGAATTTTCCTCAAGCCTACACTCACATGGGACTGATAACCGCGAGTGTGCATCTCGAAGAAGCGCGGCGGAAGAGTGGATTGCTAAGATATGCCAAAGCAATATCGAACAAGATCAGCGGTCGATGATTAAAGCAGGTCGGCGTCAGGACTTGATCGTCTTGGTAAGATCAGTCAGCAGTTGCACGACGTCGCGATGGTTTTTCAGGTTGAATTTCGCGTAAGATTTTGCGAGTCCCACCTTGATCGAATAGGACTTTTCGGGAAGGACCTTGAAGAGTTCTTCGTCAGCCAGATCGTCGCCCACAGCAAGAACAAAATCGAAAGTTTTCTCGGAAAGGAGTAGCTTTGCGGCCATTCCCTTGTCGATCCCAACGTTTCTCACTTCGATCGACTTGCTGTCTTGCAATACCTGGAGCTCGGTGTTCTCAGTGAAATATCCCAACTCATCAGCAAGATCTTTCGATCGTACCGAGGCCAACTCTGGGTCGGCGGCTCGATAGTGCCAGACTAGGGAGAATTCTTTCTCTTCGGCGAAACTGCCAGGCAGCCGGTCTTCATAGCTTCGGAGAATGGGCCGAACCTTCTCTTTCCAGTTGCTCTCCACCTTAATCGCTGGGAGCCAGTCTTTGTCCTTCTCTCTGATCCATGCTCCATGCTCCGCAACGATTCCTATGCTTAGAGGTCCGAACCATTTCTCTAAGAGATCTCTATGACGACCGCTTACGATTACTAGATTGTTTCGTGGGTCCTCCGCGAGCGCGTTGAGGGTGGCGACGAGGATCGCGCCGGGTACCGCGGTTTCAGGGCGTTCTTTGAAGGGCGATAATGTGCCGTCGTAATCTAGGAATAGAATCCTCTTCTCGGAACTCGTGTAATCTCTGATGAGCTTCTCTCTCGTCGATTTGTCCATTAGTCGTGCGCTGAACATCCTCTGCTGGTCCTTGACGGAGTGAAGCTTGCCTGTAAAGTCCTGACCCCATCTTATGACATCGTATCGTCCTAGCCTGTCCTGCATTACCTGGTTGCGTCTTACCTGTTCCTCCTCGGGCATTTCCAGAGCAGTCTTGAGCGCGTCTACAATTTCGGACTCATCGTTGGGATTGATTATCAGAGCCTCGCCTAGCTCTCGAGAGGCTCCGGCCATCTCGCTGAGAATGAGGACCCCCCTCTTATCAGCTCTGGACGCGACGTATTCTTTCGCGATCAGGTTCATTCCATCTCTCAGAGGGGTTACCAGGGCCACATCGCTCATGGCAAATAGACTCAACAATTGGTGATACGGCAGGAAGCGGTACCGATAGACTATGGGGCTCCAATCAATCGCACCAAATTTTCCGTTAATGCTACCTACTAGTTTGTCGATTTCCTCTTTCATCTGCTCGTAATGTTCTGATCCTAGCCTTGACGGGACGACTGAAAGCATGAGGACCACTTTTCGCAGCCACTGAGGATACCGTTCGAGAAAAGTCGAGTATGCCTCGAGACGATGCTTGATCCCTTTCGTGTAGTCAAGCCTGTCAAGGGACAGAACAATCTTAGAGGTGCCTAGTCTATCGCGAAGTGCTCGGGCTTCCTGCTGTACACTGTCACTCTTCACACTGTCGCGAATCTGCCCGTAGTCGATGCCCATCGGGAACGTGTCAACCTTCACCGCTCTCTCCCCATCGATCAGTACCTGGCCAAAATTGTGTTCAATTCCCAGAATGCGAAGTATGCATCTTAGGAAATGTTGCGTGTAGTCGATTGTGTGGAACCCGATTAGGTCAGCTCCAAGGATCCCTTCCAGTATGGCTTTGCGCCACCTTGTCGGGAGCGTTCTGAACACGTCGTACGATGGGAAGGGGGTGTGGAGAAAGAATCCGATGGGGAGGTTAGGCATCTTCTCCCTCAAGAGTTGCGGGAGAAGCATCAGATGGTAGTCGTGGACCCAGATGGTGTCGTTTGGCTGGACTACCTTCAGTAGGGAGTCTCTGAAGACTTGGTTTACCTTGACGTATTGTGCCCAGTCGTTCTCGTCGAACTTGGCATGTGTCGGAAAGTAGTGGAACAGTGGCCAGATGGTGCTATTGCAGAATCCGTGGTAGAATCCATCCATCGTTTTGGCGTCCAGAAAGACGGGCGAGGCGTGTTGCTTGGCGGACTTTGACCTTAGCTTGTCCTGAGACCCTTCGTCAATTTCGATGCCGGGCCAGCCAACCCATAAGTAGTCACGATTAGATGGGCTTTGTCGGGATGATTCTAGGTACGCTGTCAGTCCAGAGACGAGCCCGCCTGGGCTCGAGCGGAAAACCAGCTTGCCGTCCTTGCTGCTCGCTGTGAACGGTAGCCTGTTCGATACGACTACTAGTCTCAAGGCTGGGTTGTCCCCTGGATTGTTCACGCTCCACAGTCTCCAGACGGTTTAGAATGATAGTAACTCTGCCATAAACTCCCTGAGTACAGGCTGCGATCCGTCATTATTCGAGGCCGGATCGAGCGCCCATTGCCGCCTCCATGAGGAGGCCGCCTCGCATCTGGCCGTCAAGTTTAAGCTAACGGCAGAAGACTTGAACGTCTGAGTATCCGTTGGTCTATTGCTGGAAATGCGGGACGGAGCTTCGAGAAGACGCTGGCTTCTGCTCCAAGTGTGGCGCGTCTGTTCGAGGAACAATGGGAGTCCAGTCACCCACAGGCTTCGAGTTGCTGAGGGATGACAAGAATGTCCAGAACCATTGGGCCCGGAGACTCATAGCATACATCATCGATGTAGCCCTAGTGACCGTTGTCCTCACGATCATCGCCGTCGTCGTGTCGATTCCCTTCCTCATAGGCTTAGGCTTCCCGGCCGTTGCGGCGTTCCCGGCGGTGTGGGCGGCATGGTGGGGTCTTTGGTTCGGCGGACCAGTATCTCTGGTGCTCTTCCTCTACTTCTTTCTCGCTGAGGGACTCTACGCGAGAACTATTGGCAAGGGGATTATGGGGCTGCGGGTAGAGAGAGTTGATGGAAAACCGATGGACCTGCGCAGTAGCTTCATCCGGAACATCAGCAAGCTCTACTGGGTCCTGCTTCTCATCGACGTGGCTGTTGGATTGGGGACGCATGGCGAGATGAGTCAGAAGTGGAGCGACCGCTACGTCGGGACAAAGGTGGATGAGAAGACCCGCATGACGATAATTCCCTGAGACTCGTCACAGTCACAATATTCACCAAGAACATTTTCGAACCAGCTCCTTAACACTTGTCGGCTCAGCTTTCACCTCAGCGGGCAGTCATTGCTCTCGTTGCGGCTCGGATCGTTTACGCGATAAACTGGCTGAACATCGGCGCTATCTTCTATCTGATGAGTGCCGACCTCCACAGCGGCATCTCAGGCCTGGGAACCTTGACCTCTAGCTTTTACCTGGGCGTTGGAATAATGCAGGTACCGGGCGGAATACTCACCGCGAAATGGGGCCCCAAGAGAACCGTATCAAGCGGAGTTCTCGTCTATTCTTTGGCTGTGCTTGGAACCTCGATATCAACGGCTACCACTCAAGTTACTATCCTACGTTTCATCGTGGGCGCCGGAATGGCTCTGGTCTTCGCACCCTCAGTACTACTGATGACTAAGTTTCTAGGGGGAAAATCAGGCACGGGCGTCGGACTCATGAATTCCGCATTCGATATCGGGGGTCTGTTCGGTCTCTTCGGATGGATCTTACTCGCGTCGATCACGGGTTGGCGATCGACCCTCGTGCTGAGCGGAGGTCTCGGAGTGTTAACGGGACTACTGGTAATTGCTCTCGTCCCTAAGGACTCCGAAAATGTTCAGTTCAGGTTCTCCACTGGTAAGCTTGGCAAGATTCTGAGCAATAGGAACTTGATTGTGCTTGGGCTCGGATCTCTGGGTTCGAACCTCGGCAGCGTCTTGATCTCGAGTTTCATGGCATACTATCTCCAATCAAGCCTGGGAGAAACCGCGGCAATCGCAGGTATAGTTGCGGCGATGATTGTTGTCCTGCCGGTTTACACATCTCTATGTGGAGGAAGACTGTATGACCGAACGAGAAAGCCGAGGCGGTTACTGATCCTCTCTGGTCTAGGAATGACCTCGGCGCTGCTGGTGGCCGCAGCGCCAACGCTCTCTGCAGCGGCCGCAGGAGCTGTACTGGGCGGGATAGCGGTCGGACCCGCGTCCACGATCAACTTCGCGGCGGCCAAGGATCTTAGCAGGGTCGAGAAAGAGTATGAAGGGCTTACGATCGGTTGGGTTAACAGCATTTCCTTAACCGGCTCCTTCTGGCCTCCGTTAGTCTTCTCATATTTCGCAAGATCATTCAACTACACAGCTGCGTGGATAGCCGGCGCGGCCATGTGCTTTCTCCTACTCGTTCCCCTATTGTTCCTGAGAGATGATCCATCAAGCTTCGCCAAGGTGAGTTAATGGCTGGCCGCGAAAACGAAGCTGCACAACTGAACCGCCTGTACGAAGATTACTGGGAGTTCGTTCTCAGAGAGAATCCAACCCTCGCGACCTATCTAGGAGACCACCGCCACGACAACTGGATAGAGGATTTCTCTTCGGAAGCCTATGAACAGCGCATCGACCGGTTTAGAAAATACCTAGCAGAGCTCAAGGGTTTCAAGAAACCCACTAGCGGAGAGGACCCGCTCAACTACGACCTCTTCAAACGGGAACTTGCATTACAGATCGAAGGCGCGAAATATCACCCATACCTTCTGCCCATAACTCAGCAGACCGGACCACACGTCGACCTTCCTCAACTCACCACTTTTCATCCGTTCAAGACTCTACAAGACTACGCTAACTACGTCAGTCGCCTTACACAGTTTCGGAGAGTCTTCGACCAGACAATCAGAAATCTCAAGTCTGGAATAGACAATAAGATTGTTCAGCCTCGAAACATTGTCGAGAAGATCATTCCCCAGCTGGAAGCCCAGATCGTATCTACACCCGATAAGAGCGAACTTCACAAGCCAATCCAGGAGATACCCTCTGAAATTCCCACTCCGGAAGCCCATAGAATAGCCACGGATGTAGACGATGCGATACTGAACTACGTTGTTCCAGCTTACGTCAAGCTCCTCAACTTTGTCAAAGAAAAATACCTGCCGAATTCTCGCGCTCATCCCGGGGTCTGGTCTATTCCTAACGGTCGAGCGATGTATGCATACAATATCCGTCTTCACACCACCACTAGTCTGACGCCTGGTCAGATCCACGGCCTGGGCAAACGAGAACTCGTTCGAATCAGCAAAGAGATCGGGGCGATCCTGAGGAAAGCCAAGTTCAAGGGCAGCCTCCAACAATACAACGAAACATTGCGCAAGGACAAGTCGAACTTCTATACGACGGCCCAAGATCTACTAGGCGGCTTCAAGGAAATCCTCCGACAGATGGACGCTAGACTCGCCCAGTTTTTCGGCAGGCTTCCCGAAGCCAAGTATGGGTTCAGAGAAATTGAAGAGTGGCGCGCAGACGCCGCCCCGGCCGCCTACTACTACCTACCGCCAGAGGACCGTTCCAGACCCGGATACTTCTATGTCAACACGTACAAGCCCGAAACTCGGCCAAAATACATGATGGAAGCTCTCGCCTACCATGAAGCAGTCCCCGGCCACCACCTCCAAATAGCACTCCAACAGGAACTAACCAACCTACCCAAGTTCCGACGCCACGGCGGCTACACTGCTTTCATCGAAGGCTGGGCTCTTTACGCAGAATTACTGAGCAAGGAAAGAGGCTTCTACAAGGACCTCCTCTCGGACTATGGCCGGCTCACGGCGGAAGCCTGGCGAGCATCTCGGCTTGTAGTCGATACGGGTATTCACAGTCTGAAATGGACCCGAGACCAAGCCATCACATTCCTAAAGAACAATACGGCCAGCTCGGAACAGGACATAGTCTCAGAAGTGGATCGATATATCGCCTGGCCTGCCCAGGCACTCGCCTACAAAATAGGCGAACTAAGAATCCGAGAGCTCCGAGCCAAAGCACAGAGGAGGCTGAAGAGCCGCTTCGACATTCGAAGGTTCCATGACGAGCTCTTGAACGATGGAGCTTTGCCTTTGGATATTCTCCAGGGAAAGATGGGCCGCTGGACGACGGAAATGACCAGTCGAGTATCTTAAGGGCCCTTCTCGGCGAGGACCTTAAGAGAGCGAAATACCATATTACGGTAGGGTTTCTGAAAGGAGCGTGGTTGCCTCTGTCTAACGAAGACGCGGACATCCAGAGCATAAGGGAGAGGAAACTAGTTGAGATAATGCGTAGGACCCGGGCGCAGCTTCAGTCCGCAGAAAAGTACGAAGGCAAGCCGATAATGCTCTCGGACGCGACTTTCTCATCGGAGATCTCAAAATATCCGCTGATGGTCGTGGATTTCTGGGCTGCATGGTGCGGCCCCTGTCGAATGGTCGCCCCGATCGTCGAACAACTCGCGAAAGAGTACTCTGGCCGTGTTGCATTCGGCAAACTGAACATCGATGAAAACCCTCTCACGTCAGGTGAGTTCCAGGTTCAGAGCATTCCTACGCTCCTCATCTTCCGTGACGGTCAACCTGTCGACGGGATTATTGGAGCGGTGCCGAAGTATCAGATAGAGTCGAAGCTCAAAGCCCAGCTTGGCAATTAGCCCGAGTTAGTCGCTTCCATCTCTCAAAATCATACACCAAATCAATAACCAGATGAAGTCGGGATTGTGCGGTCTCCCGGCGAAGGGCGTGAACTGAATGCGTTATTCAACTTCATGAGTTAAGTACCGAACAAGTTTGAAAGAAGACTGACTGACCTGCAATGACGACGAAAACATCACTGCGTTCAATAGCTCGACTGCTTCTCCTAATTGGCGGAATAATACTCATTCTTGAGGCAGTTCTCCAGATAGGTGTGGATCTCCGAGGTCTCTTGGACTTCGCACCGCGAGTCCCATCTCTAGACATCTTCACAAGCGCAATAGTAAGCGTACTGGTCGGGATCATAGCTCTGGTGGCAGCAGGACAAGTCCGCAACCCCGCCTGGAGCATCATCCTGCTGATCTTAGGATTCCTGTTAATTGGAAGCCTTGGTGGTATACTGGTGTTTATAGGCGCCTTAATTGCACTAGTCGCGACGTTTGTCTAAACGTACATTCCTAGTCTTCTAATCCAGTCGAGACCCAGTTTCCGTATGTGAAAAGGGACGCTGGTCGTCTTGCGACGGTGACGGCCTGAAAAGGCGTATCAATAAGATACGTGACGAAGGTCAACCTATTTCATGCGAGGATTTTGAATGGAATTTAGAACTCTAGGAAAGAATGGTCCGAAGGTATCTAGAATCGGAATGGGTGTCTGGCAAGCTAGCGACCTGTGGAAAGGTGATGACGAGCAGATCATCCGCGGCATCACGCGAAGCCACGGGCTAGGCGTAAACCTTGTCGACACTGCCGAGGTTTATGGTAATGGGCATAGTGAAGAGGTTGTAGGACGAGCCTTGAGAGATATAGGCAGAGACGAGTTTGTTGTAGCCACCAAGGTTCACGGGGCTAATCTCAGATATGATGAGCTTCAGAGAGCGGCGTCGGCGAGTATGAAGCGGCTTGGGGTCAAAGTGATCGACCTCTACCAAGTACACTGGCCTGATCCTTGGGAGCAGGTTCCTCTCAAGGAAACGATGAAGGCGCTCGAGAAGCTTTACACTGAGGGAAAGATCCGAGCGATTGGTGTCAGCAACTTTGCAGTCCGAGACCTTGAAGAGGCTAGGTCTCACCTGTCCCGGACGGACATAGTCTCCAACCAGGTCAGATACAACTTCTTACAGAGGGAAATCGAAGAGGAGGTCCTTCCCTACTGCAGACAGAACAACATCACAATTCTCGCCTACAGTCCGCTGGCACAGGGAGCCCTAACCGGCAAGTACAATCGAAGTCATATTCCAAAGGGCGATGTCAGAGACGAGAACAAACTCTTCGCGCCGAAGAATATTGAACAGATAGAGAAAGTCAACGCGGTCCTCGCTAGCATCGCTAGCCGTCATGGGTGCTCCATCTCCCAGGTAGCACTCAGCTGGCTCCTGGCCAACCAAATAGTCGTCCCGATCCCCGGCGCCAAGAACGAAGCTCAAGCCGAGGAGAATGTAGGTTCGACCAAGCATAAGCTAACTAACTCGGAGATAGTCGAGCTCGATACAGCCTATGAGCTAGTCGACATGGACTATCTGCCGACCGTCCCTGATGTGCCGATCGAACTAGTGACCTGAGCTATCGAGGAAACTAGCCATGTCTAAATACTTCAACAAGGGAGTGGGACGATTGATGTCAGACGTTTTGCCGATAAGGGCGTGTCGAGATTGAAGACGGTTTCCTTACAGCGAAACCGAAGGAAGAGAATTAGCAGGGGCAGAAAACAGAGTATTGGAGCGAAAAACGAAAGAAAAGGTTCTTCCATTCTTAACCCCGGCAGGAAGGCCCCGAATTTCTCCCTCAATAGTACGCCGGACCAGAAGGTGTCTCTCAACGATTTCCGGGGCCAGCCAGTAATTCTCGCGTTCTACCCTGCAGACTGGAGCCCTGTATGCACAGACCAGCTGTCCCTGTATGCGATGGTGATGCCGGAATTCAAGAAGTTCAACGCTGAACTCCTTGCAATATCAGTTGACAACATCTGGTCCCATCTCGCATTCGCCAAAGACCGCAAACTCAACTTCCCCGTTCTCTCAGACTTCGAACCAAAGGGAAAAATCTCGAGAAAATTCGGAGCGTACAAAGAAAAAATTGGCGAGTCTGCACGAGCACTCTTCGTACTTGACGACCGAGGCATCGTCCGATGGAGCCACCTCTCACCCGACGGGGTCAACCCCGGGGCTGAAGGAATTCTCTCCGCTCTCGAACAACTGAACAAGCCCCAGGCGTGAATGAGAGTCTATCGAACCATGGCGGCTACGACAACGACGCAGCACAGCCGAAGACCTAGCAAAACGCTGCTGGAGCCAACAGGCAAGGAAGCTGAGACCTACGAGCCTCCGAAGCTAGTGGTTCCAGTCGACCCGAGTCGGGACCATATTCACGGAGACCCGAAGGCTCTACTCACTCTAGTAGAGTATGGGGACTATCAATGTCCATTCTGCGGCGCCGCATATCCTGAAGTGAAAAAGGTCCAGAAAGAGCTTGGCGCAAAGCTGCGTTTCGTATTCCGCAACTTTCCCTTAACCAATGTTCACGAGTTTGCCATGAACGCGGCTGAGACTGCTGAGGCTGCGGGCGCTCAGGGAAAATTCTGGGAGATGCACGATTTTCTCTACGAGCATCAACGAACCCTGGGTGATCATAGCGTAGCCCTCGGATATGCGAAGAAGCTGGGACTCGACACTCAGAAACTTGAGCGAGAAATATCCCAACACGTCTATCAGAAGAGAATCAAGGAAGATTTTATGGGAGGAGTACGGAGTGGCGTCAATGGAACCCCAACATTCTACGTGAACGGCGTGAGACACGACGGTCCCGCCGAGGCCGAGCCCATAATCAAATCACTCACAGCAAAATCCTGAAACAGGCGACCTAAGCCCGAGTATCCCGGTACTACTTTCTCAGAGTTCTTCATCCAGAAACAAACGGCCAAGGGTTGCATAACCCTAAACAGCCGAAACTTCTCGCCCTCGCTACGCTAGGGCATTGAATGTTCACAGTCGTGACACGGCCCGTTTTCTCGTTTCTGGCCTGATACTTTTGCCCTTGTTCTCCTCAATCGGTTCGAATGGGCATGGTGCCGTTTCCCTCAGCTTCCCGGCGTTGCATGATTCGCTGGCTTTGACTGTCAACCCCAACAAGAGCGTAGGAGTTGCGTGGAAATACGACAACGTCTTTGGGGACGCTTACGCAGAACGTTAGCAGTCTATTCACGCCCGGCTATGCGACTCATTCCTCTTCCAGTTTCCAGCAACAATCAAGCGACGTACTTCAGACCACGACGATCCAGTATCAATTGCCAACTCCGGCAATAAGCATCTTCAAATCGATCAGTCTCACCGCCACCCAGACAGGACTCACAGGTTTTGGATCTCTGACGATCACAACGAATGTTCCAACGAGCACTATCACGGCAACCTACTCGACCAGCCCCACACAGGTAAAGGTGAACACCACGGCTCAGTTCTACTTCTCCCAGTCACTTTTTGCAGGAACGCCTCTTGCAAACCAAACAGCGTTTCAAACCTCGTGGAACCACACGTTTGGAAACATGACATGGACCGAGAATATCGCTGATCAGATAAAGAATGCCACACAACACTTTGTCACAGTAACAGCCTTCAACGGAACCCTACCTAATCCTCCAACCCCTTCCTCAGCGAACATCCAGATTGGTTTCGTAGCCGTACCTTCACAGCCCGGAACAGACTTTGTCACAGTGCTCGACAGCATTCCCCGTTTGGCGGGACTGGATTGGACCCGATAATCCGATCAGCCCTAAACCCCCAGACAGGTGAGACCCTGAACCTAACCTATGACGGCACGACGTACGCGCTGACTTTACAATCCACTACAACTTACGTGAGCGACCTAGATACTCAAGTGAACAAGTTGAAGACACAATACCTGCAGCCGCTACTCGCCGCCTTTCCAGCAGGAACAGTGCCCACCTCGCTGGCCTTCCTGAACGCGACTTCGATTGCAATCAGCCAGATGTCCACAACGAGCGACCTCGATGTGAGCGCGGGGACCTCTTCAACGAGTCTCAAAGGACTCATGCTCAAGCCCCCGACCGTGGGAAGCAACACGAACTTTACGATACCCGGACTCTTTCTAGACAATAGGTAAGACTCCTTCGCCTGCAGCAAACTTCACACTGATCGGCGGCTCGGACGCGAGCAATCAAGTGAAGATCGTCGTCCCAGCGGGCACTCCTCAGCCGAGCAGTACGACTTCGAACTCTGCAACGTGGATGAACCTCCAAGACCCTTCGACGCTCTCAGCTGTAGAATTCCAAGTCCAACCCTTGCCAAATAGCTTCTTGGCCTTCCTGGTATCGTCGGTCGGGATTGCCGTCGAAGCGGTTGTGGCGATCGCTATCGTTGCAGCAGTGGTTCTTTACATGGCTAGGAAACGCGCATCGAATTCGCCAATGCCTATGACGTCCGGACCGACATCACCGCCCGGTTTGGGTCCTAGTCCAGCGCCACCTACGCCTTAGACCGTTTTTACAGGACCCTAGAACGGGACCTAGCAGATGGAGCTTGCATCGCATTCACTGGGCTTCCTACTACTTGCCGCGACTCTCCTAATACGGAGTCCAGCGAGCGCTGCTAGAAAGATGAACAGTGTGGATGTTGTGATGAGGATGCTTGTGTGGTTGCTGGCGTAGAGGATGCCTCCGGTGAATGCTCCGACTACGAAGCCGAGCTGTTCGAATGTCAGGTAGAATCCCCACTGGCCTGCTCTAGACTTTCCCTCTCTCATATTTGAGAGTAGAGAGTATGCAACAAGGCTTGGGGCTCTGGCGCCGCCGAGAAGGAAGACCACGGGGACAACTAGGAAGGGAGATGATGCGAGAATTATTCCAAGAGCCCCTCCCGCAACAAGTAGGAGCTCTTTTGCCATTGTTGATCCCGGATTCCGAGTTGCTGCCCAGCGACCGAGAAGTATGGCGAAGGTTGCGCTGCCGAGGGACTGAATGGACCCAAACAGCTGGATCTGAGACTCACTAAGATGAAATTGATCCCGTAGAAATAATGGAAGATATGAGGGTGAAGTTACGCCGATGGCTACTGCCGCTCCGAAAAGGAAGACGAGAATAGTAAGCTCTTGACGGGATCTTGGGAGTTCCAGCAATGGAGCCTTGGAGTCCACTTCCCTTGGCGGTTGACGCTTCAGCGGCAGAAGGATAATGGTTGAAACTGTCCAGAGAGCCAGAGTGACCCAGAATAGATCGCGGATGTTGAACCACAGGAGTAGTAGGCTGCCGATGGCTGGTGAGAGGACCAGGCCCAGTGGGGCGGCGGCCCAGACTGAGCCGAATGCGGAGGACATTCGTCTTGGATCACCTAGCTGGCCGATGAACGCGTTCATGGCGGGGATGTTGAAGCTGGACAGTTGTAGGATGATTAGGCCCGGGATAACGTCAGGCCAGCTGTTTGAGTAGTAGAAGAGTACGGGGACGGGGATGCTCATCGCCCATCCGATGATGAGAAGGGTCCGATTGTCATACTTGTTGGCGAGGATCGCGCCCGGAATCATTGAGACGGCAGCCGCGAGGAAGCCGATAGACGAGACGAGGCCGACCTGTTCCGGGCTAGCATTAAGCTGGATCAGATAGAGGGACCAGACATAGTTATAGACGCCAAGACCGAACGTCCACATGAGGAGCGAGAAGAAGAGCAGGCGCAGATCACGCGGAAGGTCACGGCCGGAAGAGAGGATGCTCATCCATCTCATTTAGGATGCGCCCAACCATCATACCTAGAGTGAAGAGCTTCCGCTGTACTACAGCGAATTAAACTAGGCTTCTTCGACTGCCCTTTCTTCGGCCTCTTGACCCCTAGTAGCTACGCTGCTTCGACGCTTGCTTTAGAGCCGTGATAGTTTTCCTTAAATAATTTGGAGCCGCTTCTGGATCGTTTAGGTGCTCAGCGACTGTTCTTACCAGAGCGCTACCGACAATGGCTCCGTCCGCCCCCGCACGCAACAGCGATGACACATGCTCGGGCTGACTGATTCCGAACCCTGCGGAAACGGGGATCCTTCCATTTGCTATCGACTTGACTCGCTTGACAGTTTCCAACACTTGCGAGCTGAGTGCGTCGCGCGGGCCTGTAACTCCAAACATGGAGACGAGATAGAGGAATCCTTTCGACTTTTCTACGATGCTCTCTAGTCTCTTTGGTGACGTGTTCGGCGCGGCGAGGTGGATGCTGTCAATATTGTGTTTGAGTGCTAAGTCGCGGAATGCGTCACTTTCCTCCAGTGGAAGGTCGGGAACAACGATGCCGTTGACCCCATTGTCACTAGCATTCCTCATAAACTGCTCTATACCCATTGCGAGAATAGGATTGTAGTAAGTCATGATCACGATTGGAACTGTAAAATGTGATGAGAGTTCGCCGACTATATCGAGAATCTTCTGAGGGGTTGCTCCTGCGGACAGGGCTCGCATGCCTGCTGCTTGGATGACTGGCCCATCTGCCACGGGGTCGGAGAATGGGATGCCTACTTCTAGAATGTCTGCTCCGCCTTCGACCAGCGATCCAGCGTTTGCCATGAACGCTTTCGGGTCCGGATCATGACCCATAAGATAGGCAACTAGAACTCCTTCAGCACGATTGCCTAACTCACGGAATTTCTGTCCAATCGCGTCATCACTGCGGGAATTGTCTTGCAATCATATCCACATCCTTGTCTCCTCGACCTGACAGGTTTACGATGATCGAATCTTCTCTTCTGAGCGTTTTCACCAGCTTTGTCGCGTAGCTGATTGCGTGAGCGGGTTCCAGCGCGGGCATTATTCCCTCCAGCTGTGAGAGTTGTTTGAAAGCTTCGACGGCCTCGAAGTCTGTCTGAATAACGTATTTTGTTCGTCCTACGCTGCTCAGGTAGGAGTGCTCCGGACCGACCGCTGGATAGTCAAGTCCAGCCGAGATGCTCTGCGTGGTCTCTATCTGACCTTCCGCATTCTGTAACACGTAAGTCATCATCCCATGCAATACTCCTTCTCTGCCTGCGACGAGTGGTGCAGCGTGTTTCCCTGGCGACATGTCTTGTCCGCCAGCTTCGACGCCGTACAGGTTCACTTCTGGGTCGTTGAGGAAGGAGTGGAATATGCCGATGGAGTTGCTTCCCCCGCCGACACACGCAACCACGGCCTTTGGCAACTTGTCTTCTTGCCTGAGGATTTGTCGTCGGGCCTCTTTGCCGATGACGCTCTGGAAGTCGCGGACCATTGTCGGGTATGGATGTGGGCCTACTACCGACCCGAGGAGGTAGTAGGTGTCCTCGACGTTTGTGACCCAGTCCCTGAGTGCTTCGTTGATGGCGTCCTTGAGTGTCTTGGAGCCTGACTCGACAGGATGGACTTGTGCTCCGAGCACTTTCATCCGGTAGACGTTGAGTCTCTGTCGCTCCATGTCCTCGCTGCCCATGTAGATCTCGGCCTTCAAGCCGAGAGCCGCGCAGGCCATTGCAGTGGCGACTCCATGTTGTCCTGCTCCGGTCTCGGCTATGATCCTGCGCTTGCCCATTTTCTTGGCGAGTAGAGCTTGTCCGAGAGTATTGTTGATCTTGTGCGCGCCACCATGCAAGAGATCTTCTCTCTTCAGGTAGATCTTGGCTCCTTGAGTATGATGGGTCAACTGAGCCGCGAAATACAGAGGGGTGGGTCTTCCTGCGTACTGTTCTAACCAGTTCGCCAGTTCCTTCTTGAATGATGGATCTCGGGAAAAACGATAGTAGGCATCCGCTAATGTCTTCAGGGGTTCCATGAGAGTTTCAGGAACATACTGTCCGCCATACTTTCCAAACTTACCAACCGGGTACGCTGAGCGAAACTTCACGAGGCTCTTCAAGCGTTAACTAATTCCCGCACTTTCGACTCGACGTTGGAGGATTTCATGATGGACGTTCCAACGAGGAATGCGTTCGCCCCGGCATTTTTCAATCGCGCAACGTCTCTCGGATGTGCTATACCGCTCTCGGACACTATCGGACGATCAACACGACCGTTCATGGCAAGGACTCGTTCAGTAGTTGACAGATCCAGCTTGAACGTGGATAGGTTTCGGTTGTTAATTCCATACAGGTCTGGTTCATGTTCAGGGAGTTTTCCGAATTCATCCGGACTATTTGCCTCGAGAATAACCTCAAGGCCGAGCCGACTAGCTTCTCGTACCAGTCTGTCCAGGGGTTCGGCGGTCAATCGCCTACTGAACAGTTCACTGATCAAAACGACTGCTCTGGCCCCGGCTCTAGCAGCCGCTTGGACTTGTACAGGTGAAACAACGATGTCTTTCATTACCAACGGCACGTTAACTACCCGGCTCAATGTTGCCAAAGTGTCCAGATTTCCGTGAAAGTCTTCAGGGTCAGTGACGACGGAGATAGCGCAAGCGCCGCCCTTCAACATCTCCATAGCAATTCGGACAGGGTCTTCAGGTTCCCTTATCTTTCCAGCCGATGGCGAGGCGAATTTTACTTCGGTGATGATTGGTGTACGGTCAAGTTTCTGGATCGTTTCTACGAGGCTCTTGCCAAAACGCTTTCCTGTCTGAACGTTGTCGTAATAGCCGCGTCCGATCCGCGACCCCGCCTTTACAGCAAGATTGGCAATATAGTCGACCAAAGAGGTTCACGCCATGTTTTCTAATCGCTTAGGATTTCCACCGGACAGCTCAATTAGCTGACGCAGAATCCTGAATCCTTTTCCGTCCTGTACGGATTTGAGGGCCAGTTCGACGCCTGACCTCAAATCATGGGCCTCTTCGCAGAGGACCAACCCGGCTGCGGCGTTCGCCGCGACAGTCTGGACGCGGGGATCGTCTTGGTTCAATTGGCCGGAAAGAAGCTTGGCTGTGAGACGAGCGTTCTGCTCGGGGTCTCCTCCTGCAACCATATCCGGAGTAGTTTTGTTTAAGCCAAGGTCTTCCGGTGAAACTTCCTCCCGGACCGTGTTCCGGCCTTGCTGCTTGACGATGATAGTCTCTCCTGTTAGGGAGATCTCGTCGACTCCGTCAACGCCGTAGACTGTCATGACCGACTTTGCGCCGAGGTTGTGGGCGGCGTCACACATTGGTTCGAGGAGTTCACTGTCGTAGACGCCGATGAGCTGAGCATTCGCTCCGGCGGGGTTGGTTAGCGGGCCTAGTATGTTGAATACTGTGCGTACACCTATTTCTCGTCTTATGGAAGCTACGTTCTTCATAGCGGGATGGAAGCTGGGTGCGAACATGAACCCGATGCCAATTTCCTCAATGGCCTTCTCAACCAGCGCAGGTTCGATCTCCAGCTTAAGGCCTAGTTGTTCTAGGAGGTCCGCACTGCCGCAACGGCTTGTGAAAGATCGGTTGCCATGTTTTGCGACTCTCACTCCGGTGGCGGCTATTACAAAGGCCGCGGTCGTGCTAATGTTGAAGGTCTTTGTCCTGTCTCCGCCAGTACCGCACGTATCTAGTAAGTAGCCATCGACCTTCGGGCTTACTGTTCTGCTGAAAGTTCTCAATACTCGAGCTATGGCAGTGATTTCGTCAACGGTCTCGCCCTTCTTCTTCAGTCCAATCAGGAACGCGGAGATCTGCGATGGACTAGCTTGTCCAGTCATGATGTCCATCATTGCAGCCTCCGCCTGTTCGCGGGTTAGGTCGTGATTTTCGAGCAGAAAGGGAATGTATTCTCTGATCATCTCTGATGAGGCTTCCTGACCGAGTGGAACGGGATCATGACGTGCGGTCTGCCCTCTTCCGTACTACTGCAGATGTGATCCTCTGATGTATCGTGACTAGGTTCTAGCCAGAACTGTTTCACTTTTATCACCTTGAGTAAACGGTGCGTTTCCCGGGTTTGCTTCGTTGTGCACGATCTCTGCGATGGCTCGAGTCATGATGGTCGGGTCTTGGTGCTGGAAGACATTCCTGCCGATCGATACGCCAGCCGCTCCTGCGTTGATACATTCATAGACGGTTCGAAGACACTCGCTCACACTGTCTGCTTTGGGTCCGCCCGCGACCACGACGGGTACTCGTACACTGTTGACGACGTCTCTGAAGCTTTCAGCGGCCCTCGTGTAGTTCGTCTGTACGATGTCTGCTCCGAGTTCATATCCCAGTCGAGCGGCGTGGCTGACGACTTCGTAGGAATGCTCGTCCCGGATCTTCGGCCCTCTCGGATACATCATGGCGAGGAGTGGCATCGAATAGTCGTCGCAATCATCCATTATTTGTGAGAAGTTGTCCAGCATGTCTTGCTCATGTTCTGACCCGACGTTGATGTGGACCGAGACGGCATCCGCGCCCAGACGGACTGCTTCTTTGACCGTGCAAAGCTGCGTTTTCCAGTCGGGTTCATTCGCTAGGCGAGTAGCTCCTGACAGGTGAAGGATGAGGCCTACTTCGGTTGTATCGACTGTCTTCGCTACGCCCGCGTGTACTAAGATTGCATCGGCTCCTCCCTTCGCAACTTGGTTCACGGTCCTTTTCACGTCACCAAGTCCTTCCACCGGACCGACCGATACTCCATGGTCCATCGGAACAATGACGGTTTTCCCATCGTCTCGGAATATTCGCGCGAGTCTGCGTGTTTTTCCAGATTCCATCATGATCACCGAAGCTCAGCTCCCGCCGAGTTGTTGCCTGTAGTGATGACAACGACGTCGGTACGAGGCTCATGGTCAGAAAATAGAGAGACGGAGATTATCCTAGAATTCATTCTCTTTGTGCAGGATAAACTGAATCCGCCGAACTTGGCAACAAACAAGCCGCGGCGACGATCGGTAAGACCCTTGAGATTGAAGGAGGAATAATGACGCGAGGCTTGCGGCGCTGAGATTTGGTTGTTGTGCCTATTCGTCGAGGATGGTCTCGACGCGGCACTTATGCCAGTAAAGATGACCACCCATCGCCTTCACACCAGTTATGGGGACATGTTCTCCGATCCGTCTTTTTTAGGCTTGCGGAACACCGTTCCAACCAGACATAGACGGACAGCCTAAGGACCATGCTAGTAAATGTACATAGCGAAAATCTCACCTCGACATTTTTGAATCAAGAGATCGTGTAGACGCTGGCTCAGGAGAAATTTGAGCGACATCCTAGATAGGGACTCACCTCCTTTCGACTCGAGGATCCGGTATGGCAGTGATCCAAGTCAGTTTGCTGAGCTTCGATTTCCCAGCGGTAAGGGAACGTTCCCGATGCTCCTTGTTGTCCATGGAGGTTTCTGGCAGTCGCGTTATGATCTGTCACACATTGGGCATCTCTGCGCCGCCCTGACCTCCAAGGGGATAATCACGTGCAACGTAGAATATCGGAGGCTCGGCAACCCTGGAGGTGGTTGGCCTGGAACCTTTCAGGACATCAGTCTCGCTACTCGCAACATTCTTCAAACGATGCCGACTGACCCGCGCGTCGACCCTGCCCTGACGGCCATCATCGGTCATTCTGCCGGCGGCCATCTAGCCCTATGGGCAGCGAGCAGTCAACGAATCAGCGACGGCTCGCCTCTACACTGCGAGCAGAAGATTACCCTTACCCGAGCCGTATCTCTCGCGGGCGTATCCGACTTGCGTCTGGCTTGGAAGCAGAAGCTGGGACACGGTATCGTGACACGGCTCATGGGTGGAACCCCTGCTGAACACTCAGACAGGTACGACGCCGGCTCACCAATCGAACTTCTTCCAACTGGCGCGAGATATGTCTTAGTTCACGGAACAGCCGATGATACGGTCCCTCTTTCCCAGTCCGAAGCCTTCGTCGAAAAAGCGGAGAAACTAGGCGATCGGCCTACACTGGTCAAGCTTGACGGCGTAGGTCACTTCGAACTTATTGATCCAAAGTCGGAAGTGTGGCCACGAGTAGCCAGAGTTGTTCTTTCTCTGCTGGACTTGGATCTGCGCTAGTAATTGTCTCTGGTCGAGACAAATTCCTGACAAGAAAAAAGTGGTGAGATTCGTGTTTCTAAAAACGTGCGCTTAGGACTGGATTCTGCCCTCGTCGACTAGCTTGTAGCCGTCCACCACTAGAGTAGGTTTTCTAAGAGTCTCTTCATGGCCGAATTGTGTGTCGTTGATGCCGCCAATGCCCATGTTGCCACCGAGCCCGATGCTGACAGTACCTGCGACGTTGCGGTCGGAGAAGAAGCCGATCAGTTCTGCTCTTGGGTTGAGACCTATCGCTATGTCGCCTACTAGGTCTTTGTCTCCCGACGCATTCTCGTATAGACCCTTGAAAGCGTCGAGGTTAGACCTTGCGGTGTATTTTGTTAGTTTTCCACTCTCGAACTCCCACTGGAGACCCGACAGCATCTTACCAGCTAACGCGGTAGGCTGGTCGAAGACTACTTTTCCCTCAGTGCTTGTCTCGTCGGGGGCCAGTTCGATTGCGCCGGCTGGTAGTGCTTCGAATAGTGTGCCCTTGTCAGAGTCTGTCTTGTCTATGATGCCATCATGGACGTGTATAGGTCGGTTCTTGAGTTTGAGCCTGAGATCGGTCCCATTTGGTGCGGTGATTCTGATGTTTGTCGCGTTTCTTAGTCTTGATTCGATCTTTGTTGCTAAGGCCGAGATCTTTGCGTGGTCGACGTCGAGGCTGTTTGTGGTGACGCGCTGCCAGTTGTCATAGTCAAAGCCGTAGGTTCTTGCACGCTCTGGGGTTACGAGTCCGAACGGGAGGTTGAGGACGCGAATCTTTCGATCGACAAATTTGTTTGCCACCTCCTTTCCTCCCTCGATCATCTTTGCAGTTCTTCCGCCTGGTACTGTCGGAAATAGCGAAGGATCTTTGGGTCCTCCGGAAATCGTGATCATGGCATCGGTCTGATCGAGTAGCGAGAGGAATCCTTTCTGTCTACGAGTGTATTGAGCCTCCGGGACTTCTTTCAGGTATGCCCAGAAGAAGTCGTTGGTCTGGAGGACCATGGTCGAGATGCCTCCTGCGTGTTCGACTGCTAGGGCGAGAGCGGTTGCGTAGTCGATGGTGTGGTCCCAAGCGAAGATGGTTGCTTGCTCATCTGGCTGTAGCCGTAGGCACTCGTTAACGACCCGTGTGGCGATCTGCTTGAGCGGTTGCGATCTGGAGAGTTGTTGTGTCATTGTCATTCTATCGTTCAAATCCTTGTTTGAGCGTGTAAGTATTGGCTTACTAATAACGCTATCGGCTGCCGTCAATACGAATAGGATTTTCAATCCCAAGAAACGATAGAGTAGCGAATATGAAACCGGTCAAGATGATTACTGATCCAGCTGCAATGGAGCTCCTAGGAGATGATACTCGGCGACGGATCATTTACCTGCTGCGAGCCCGAGAACTTACCATTAGTCAGATCGCCGAAGAGCTCAGAATGACCCCGCAAGCCATCTACCACCACATCAAGAAACTGTTGCCTGCTGAGCTAGTTGAAGTTGCGCGGGAGGAGAGAGTCGATAATTTCATTGAAACCTACTATCGAGCAACTGCAGAGGTCTTCTCGTTCTCCTGGGGAACAAGCGGCAAAAACCAGGCTCAAGCCGAGCAACGATTGAGAGAAACTCTGCTGTCACTTGACAAGCTAGGAATCAAGGTCCGAGTTGAGGAAGACACTGTCGCACAGATTATCAAGACTCAAGGAAAGATTGAGAGTTTTGGCGGCAGAGAGGAACTAGAGGAGAGAGTCTCGAAGCTGGATGCCGTCGATTTTCTGGGCAAACAAGAACTGGCAAGCGTCGCCACAATGATATCACTATCCGACAAACAGTTCCTAGAATGGCTCGAACTACAAAAGGAACTGAGAAAACTATTACGAGGACTCCTCGCAGCCAACCCCGAACCTACAAGAAAAAGAGCACGCAAATCATAGTCCGTCGGCACCAGAACACGGCGAGGACGTCGATGGGAAGCATCTGAAGTTTTCGGTCATGGTCCAAGTTTCGACACTATCTGAAACAGGACATTAGTCGTCTTCCAGTTTCGCGTCGTAGCTGTCACCGACAGCGCTTTTTCTATTGCATTATTGGAGAGTTTGGTTCTGAAATACCCATTAGGACAGTATAGGTAGATTTCATCCTGGGTCGCATGAAATCGGTCTGGACTCGTCGCGAGTTCACGCAGTCTTTGCAGGGAGCCCTTTTGCGCGATCTCCGAGAGAAACGTAACATGCAACTTCGATGTATCGAGGTCCTCCACTTTCAAGAATGGGTTATTCGCGACTAGGCTTCGCATTTGCTTTGATGTTCTGACAATAACGGGTGCTTTAGCTCCAAAGGAATGGAGAATTGCTTCGCCGATACTCTGCGAGACGGCGGCTGGACTCTCCATTGGGCTCTGAAAAATGATGTTTCCACTCTGGACGTAAGTCTCAACTTTCTGAAAGCCAATGTCACTGCACAACGCGCGAAGATGTTCCATTCTGATTGTCTTATGACCGCCTACGTTAATGCCTCGCAACATCGCAATGTAGGGCGGCATAGCTCGTTCTGAAGTGGGATTCTCCTAATTGAGTTCGCAACTGAAAATGAGTGGGGTGGTTGTTGATACAGCAGAAGAAGGAAAACTCTTTTTTATCTAATTGGCACTATGAGTAAAATCATTTATACTTCTGCTCTTGGCGCCAGCATAGAGTAGTATAGGCGCGTTTACTTGAGCGAAGATATTGGGGAGATTAGGCAGGAGCTCCGTGAAGGGATCAGGTCGCTGAAGGATGAGGTCAGGCGACAAGTCTCTCAGGCTATCGAGAAGTCGGGAAACGCTTCAATCAGAGTTGACCTCAACAAGGATGACGTGGCTCAGACAGAGCCTTCCTTTGTTGTCGTCAAGGATCTTGTTAGACAGATCCGTGAGAACGTCAAATCGAGTCTAGCTATGCGGGGCGAGATTGCTGTCGACGAACTTGTCGATAGCATGCCTGAGACCACGGCAGCCGACCTCCTCAAATCGCTCGCGAACACTGACCGGCTAAAGATGGTCAAGATGCTCTACTCGACAAGGAAGACGTTCTCAGACTTCAAAACAGCCACCAGTCTCGAAGCGGCCTCAGTCAACAATCACTTGAAGAGCCTCCTGAATATGGGACTCGTTTCTCACAGTGACGAAGGAGGCTACGAGCTCACAAAGAGAGGGAGACTACTCGTTAGGACTCTAGCACTGATGAGCGAAGCATTGGGAGGAGAACAAATTGATTGAGATAGGACGCGACTCCAGAATGTCGCTAGTGTTCAGGCGAATCGCAGGAATATTCGGCGGCCTGTCAGCACTTCTTGCTCTCGTCTGGTTAATACGAGGGCCCCTGGGAATACAATCGTCCTCCACTACCCTATTACTCACTGCTTTCAGACTATTCTTCGCGGGCCGCGTTCTTCGGACTGAGACTAACTCAGGAGCAGGCAGAGCACTAGTCAGTTTCCTATGGAACCTTACGGCCGCATCTGTCGGGATCATATTGTCGATCTTGATCCTAGGCTGGATAGCATCCCTGCAGTCGAGCGTCTTCCCAACCACGATCTCAAGCTGGATCCCCGACCTCGTGATCGGAGCAATCGCGACCGGTCTCGGAGCATACGCTGCGCAGAAGTCCGGCCTTGCACGGAGAACTGCGACTCCATTTCTGGCCCCCGAAGGCAGAGGTCCCACAATGGAAGGAACCAAACTAGCCGTAAAACAAGATACGGTAGGAATGCCCATCAGGCGAGAGGGGCAGACAATCGGCTGCGTACTTCTCGGTGAAGTATCAACCTCGTTCAAGACCCCTATGGGAATAGTGAGCGCATCACTCCCGGGCCCCGTGACTACAGTGGGAATCCCGTTTCAAGGACGAACCGTGACAAAAGATGAGGCTCTGAAAATGACAGGGAAAGAACCAGCCCAACTGATTGAGGAGACAAATTCGCGGGCACAGAATGTGGATATTGGACGAATAAGGATCCGCGACGGATGCATGGGGGACCGATGGAAGATAGGTCCACTCATCTTCGACTGGGACGGGGACGGCGAGCACCATGCCAAAGAGAGATGGTTGGCAAAAGGAACTGGCGGCGATTATGTCACAACCGACGGCCACCGCACCACCGCAAAATGGAACGGCAGCACTCTATCACTCGGGGACGGCTCGATGGAGCTCGCGGTCGGCTCCGACAGCTTCTCCTACTCTTCCACAGAAGTGAAGACGGCATCCCCACTCCACTCGCTCCATGTCACCCAGGACAAGATCACACTTGACACTCGAAAGTTCACACTGAAGGTCCTAGGGGACAATGTTGTCTTCAGAACTGAAGACAAGACGAGCAGAACCGAATCAAAGGCACTGGCCAACGACCTGCGCGCACTCCTTACCGAGGCAGCGAAGAAGCAGGTGAAAGATGTAATGGAAGAAAACCAAATCGACCTAGTCGAGATGCTCAACACGACAGAAGAGGTACTCGCGAAATATGACTGAGGAACCAGCAATGATAGTCGAACCAAGGCCACTTGAAAAGGCACTCATGAGAGCGATCGTCCGCGAACGATACGGATCACCGGACGTTCTCCAGATCAAGGAAATCGAGAAGCCTGCTCCGAACGAATTACGTGGAGTATTGGTAAAGATCGATGCGTCCTCCGTGAATGCCGCAGACAAGCATGATATGAGAGGAGCATCGCTCGTGATACGCCTTGTCGGGCCTCTATTTCGACTAGGCATGGGAGTCCGCCGGCCAAAAGAGCCGGGACTGGGCACCGACTTTGCCGGTGTAGTAGAACAGATACGCAAAGACGTGACTGAGTTCAAACCAGGAGACGAAGTATACGGAGTAGCCAACGCCGCTTACGCAGAGTACGGTCTAGCACGTGAGAGCAGAATAGCCTTGAAACCGAGAAACAGTTCATTCGAACAATCCGCGGCCGTTCCGATCGCCGGATTCACCGCTTTACAGGCTCTCCGCGACAAGGGACATGTCAAACCCGGACAGAAGGTGTTGATTAACGGTGCGGGTGGTGGAGTAGGAACTTTTGCCGTTCAGATTGCCAAGGCATTCGGAGCCAGGGTCACCGCCGTGACTAATTCGGAGAATCTAGACATGGTTCGCAAGCTCGGCGCTGATCAAGTGATCGATTATACACAGGAGGATTACACCAAAAAGGGAGAATCCTACGATCTGATCGTGGAGATTGGAGCGTCTCATTCCATCTCTGACTACAAGCGCATAATGAATCCAAATGGCACCTTTGTCCTCGTCGGCTTCAAAGACAAGATCGTGAGGCGTCTACTCTCTTTCATAATCAGAAGCCGACTCGCGTCACGGGGAGACAGAAAGTTCACGTTCTTCATCGCAAAATCAAACCATGACGACCTCGTCGTGCTGAAGGAGCTCATCGAACAGGGGGACATAATTCCCGTGATCGATAGACGCTACCCTTTGGCAGAGGCAGCCCAAGCTCTTCGCTATTTCGAAGAAGGACGCACCCGGGGCAAAATAGTAATCACAATGGATCATAGCAACGATCCACCAGCCTCGTCCGAGTCATACGCACCGTCTCTGAGGAGGCGGTCACGATGATTCTTGTCGTTGGTGGCCTGAACGGCTTCATAGGCTCAAACACGACAGAAGCGCTAGTTGACCTCGGCCAGGACTGCGTGGTTACACGGCACGAGAACACTGAGATCCCGGGCTTCCTTCAGAAGCATATTGAACATCGTCGTGTGCTTGTCGAATCAGCTGACTCGACCTCAATCGCAGACTTGCGAAAGATCGGCGAGAAGCACGAGATCGATGGTATCGTCAACGTCGCTGGAGGCTTCGCCTCAGGGGCGGGCCCTCTGCGCGGTCTCAAGGGATACTTCGACATGCTCGACGCCACTTTCCGAATGGCTCAAGAATGGAAAGTCAAGCGGGTCACATTTTCGAGCACTGGAGGAATGTACCTTGGGCTCTCGGGAACAGTAGACGAAGAACACCCTATTGCTCTTCAAAGCATGTTTCCTATTCTTGCGTATCAGAAGATTGTCGAGGTGGCCGCAGACCAGTTAGCAAAGAAGACCGGCATCAGTACCATCTGCGTGCGGTTAATGGGGATGTACGGTCCATTTGACGGTGCACAGCTCGGCCTAGCGGCGCGGCTTGTTCATGCAGCGGTAAGTGGGAAGCCGCCAAATCTCAAGGAGGTGTTTTTTGGTAACGCAGACGATGTGTTAGATCTGTGTTACATCAAGGACATGGCCCGAGCCATAGCACTGCTTCAGACCGCACAAAAGGTCCGGTACGACGTATACAACATAGCCTCGGGAAGACTCACTTCGAATAAGGAACTAGTGGAGGCGGTTAAGGCAGTGGTGCCGAACCTCAAAGTGGACCTTCCGCCGGGACACTTTCCAATTCCGCCACTTCCTCTCGCGGAAACCAAACGGTTACAGGCGGACACAGGTTTCTCACCAAAGTTCGACACTCAGTCGGCTGTTCGACACTATGTCGAATGGTTGAAGGCGGGAAATCTCAAGTAGCAGTGAGATTTTTTTTAACGACCTGCCAGTGATGCGTTCGTACTTTGCGGGCTAGCCCGTCCAAGGTGGAAGTTTAAGGGCACGCTCATACGCGGCACGATCATGCACCGGGTCATTGTCGCTGTGTGAAATTATCACTTGCTGAAACGGAAGCTGTAACAAGTCTCGCAACGCTGGCAATGCCCGTTTTTCATGCCATGGCGAAGACCAGACCCGTAGAATCCCACCCCGTTCCGTTAGCCCGTCTCCAAATACAATCACGCGCTGCTCAGGCAACCAGAGAGGTGTCTCGAGCCGCCCTCTTCCATCGTAAAGAGCGACAACGCCTCCGGGGAGCACTCGATCCGGCTCAATGATCTCAAGCCCGTTCCTGGGCACGTCGTCGGGCCAGAAGAGTCTCGGACCAAAGGCACGGACCTGGTAACGGTTTACAAACTCGTCGATGTCTCGTACGTGGTCCGGGATTGTCACAGCGGCTATGGTAGGCGGACGATTGTCTAGACGAGTCCACAATTCTTCGACGGCCGTTTTGGGGACGAGCGGGTCAATGACCAGCTTCTCGCCTCCTGATTCGACATAGGTTGATGTCACGATCGGCTGCCAGTCATCGCCAGGTTTCCAGTGATGGTGTTCGGCGCGCCAGATCCACAAGCCGGGTGCTACGTCGCGGATCTCTACCTTGCTGGTCATGGATTGCAAAGCAGGTTTCTCCATGAAACCTCAACGAGTTAAGGGTTGCTGAAATGTAATTCGCGAGCGCGCGCTGATTGATGCGTGAACAATTTTTCTATCCATGCAACCCATACCGTTCCTGAGAGCTGGGTCCTAGCAAGCAGCTATTTTCAAGGAGAAGGAGCCATGCTGCCTCGGCCGAAGAACATCTTCACTTCTGGTCTTGTAAGGTAGTATATGATGAGCAGCGCAACAATCACTCCAGGGACTGCAAAGATGATCCCTCCACGTGCCGCCCCCACCAGATTTCGAACAAGTGCGAGAACGCTCACCACCAGTCCTAGTATCGAGCCCCACTTGGCTCCTCGGAAAATCCGACGCCGGTTACGAGGCAAGGGATGCCCACCAGAACAGCGAACGCGCTAAAGCCCACCATAAACAGATCTGAACTGGTAAGCAATATTGCCCCTCCGGCAATTCCCAACAAACCAATGAGAACGGCCAAAATTCCTAGTACTGTAACCCCTTTTGGCTTCAACGGTTTGGACTGCATAGACTCGGCTGCGACCCCGGTTCATATCAAGCTGTATCGTAAATTCAGATATTCCTTCGCATTTCTCCGCGAGGGGCTGACGCAACAACCCTTATTCTCATTCAGGCCGCCAATGAGGAAACGTTGCAAAAGATAATCGACGCACACGTGCACTTGTCTGAAAACAGAGGAGACGCCTTGATCCGCTTTGCGAGGCTGAACGGTCTAAGATACACTTTGGACGAGTTACTCGGCACTATGCGAAAATACAACATCGTACGCGGGTTGCTCCTCAGCCCACCCTTGCAAGGGCCCGCCCCACTTTCAAACGACAAGATCATCGCGTTGTGTGCGAAGAGTGGCGGGATGCTCGTCCCCGCGATTACAGTGGAGCCCAATGCCAAAGAAGTGAAGGCGGCCGTGAGGCTCGCCGAGGATCATAAAGAGGAGGTGAAGGCGTTCAAGGTCAGACTGGGTTACGTGAAGGCATCCGCGGAAAGCCCTGTGTTTAACAGCGTCTACGACTACGCCGAATCTGAGGGTCTCCCGGTGCTTTTTCACACGGGGGACACAGCATCTTCCAATGGGGACCTCGTCCTCTCGCACCCGCTGACGCTTGACAGACTGGCCAACAAGAGAGAGGAACTGGTCATGATCCTCTGCCACTTTGGCAGTCCATGGTTTGAGGATGTCGCGGAGCTCATCTACAAGCATCCGAATGTCTACACAGACATCTCCGGATTGATTACTGGAGGTGGTTATGCCGAGAAGTTTGCGGAGTGGCTTGCCAAAAAAATCTGCGAAGCCATCTACTACGCGGGAGGCGCTGAGAAAGTCATCTTTGGAACCGATTACCCTGTCACTACACACGCCGAAACGTTCGCGTTGGTAAAGCGCCTAGAAATAGACGAACGCGACAAGGAGAAGATATTGTGGCGCAACGCGGAACGAGTGTTCGGCCTTTGACAGCTCAGGAGAATATCGTGGTCGTGGACGCTCCCGCCGGGAGGAGGGCGGAACTCGAATGGATACTCGAGGAGAGTTTCGAAGGATGGTACCTAATGCATTCGAGAAGGACGCTTCGAGACATAGAGCTGGTCAGAGCCGCGATAGCATCAGGCAAACCAGTCGGTTTGGTCATGTTGAAAACTCTGGAAGGGAACGTCGGCTACGTGTACTACATCGCAGTCGCAACGGCCAATAGGAAAAAGGGCATCGGGAAACTGCTGCTAGAGGACGCCCTCAGGATCTTCAAGGCCTCCAACGTGAAGGAAGTTTTCGCCAGCGTGGAGAAGGACAATGTACCTTCCGAAACACTGTTTGCGTCGGAAGGATTCACGAAGACAAGCTTTAGCGAAGTCTCCAAGAGACATGGCAGTCTTCATACGGTCAACATGTACAGAGCGATGACAGTCGTTCCAGGAGAAGTCCTGTTGCGAAAAGCCATCTCCTGATTCCATTCAAGAAATTCCTGCCATCATCGACATGGAATATCACTACCGATTCGTAATTGCAGGTATTCGCAGTACGTGTTGGCGACCCGCTAGCCCTTTTAGCGAAAAATCTGATTATACTGTATCTATGACAAGTCAAGGAAAAGAATCGGGCCAGCACAATGGCCAGAAGCTAGATGATATTGTGCGAGACGCTGATGAGTACTACAGTTACCTGAAGGGGAAGCATGTTCACGAGACGCGGTTGGATGTCGTAGTGGTGAGCCTTGTCGTATGGTTCGCCTCTTTCGCGGCGATCGGATTCAGCGCGTTTGCCCTGTACGGACGAATGATCATCTACGTGGCTGTCGCCTTTCTGGCAGCCATCGTGATTGGTCTCGGCGCGGGACTTGTAACATACATGATCAGGCGCAGAAGGGGATTCAAGTTCGCAGAACTCGGAGCACTGCTTGGCAAAATGAAAGCGGGCGGAGCCTCCTCAGAAGATGGGCTCCGCCTTGTGGACGCGATGCACCAGGCCGCTTCCGCGGTGAAAAAGAGAAGGTTAGACTCCGCGTTCGAGTACGGAGTGGCTGCCTTCGCTCTAGTCGCCCTCATAGGACTGAATGCCGGTATTGGAGCACTGGCAGGAGTCATCGTCTATCTCTACTTCAGGTTCGAGGCGCTCAGAGAGTATGAGAGGGGAGAAGAGAGGTACGAGGATTCGAAGAGAGAGCTTCTCCAGAGTCTCTGATGACCTTTGGAGCGCCCTGATCTGTATGTTCTAGCTCGCTTCCTCGATATTCTGTATCAGAATGGGAAACGGATGAAGAAGACGAACCTGCAGAATAGGGTGGGCCTCAACTATCCACGATTCATCGAATATCTCGAGTGGATGATTTCTCACTGGTTCGTAGAGCGGCAGACAGACGAAGGAAGCTCGGAACTCTACTCACTCTCACAGCAAGGCATTGACGCACACCGGCGTCTCGTGGCTTGGATAAGGGAAACTATGAAAGGCATGCGGATCTGAACTCGACCCTTTCATAGATCCATACGTTAGAACAAGGTTACGAATGAAAGCAGTCGTATGCACAAAATACGGACCGCCCGAGGTTCTCCAGCCGAAAGAGGTCGAGAAACTTACTCCCAAGGGCAATGAAGTTCTGATCGGCGTTCGCGCAGCAACAGTAATGATGGGGGATTGTGAAATTCGAAGTCTGAAACTTCCTTTCTTGTGGAAGCTCCTAATCCGAATAGGTTTTGGTTTCAGAGCACCAAGGAGAAAATTCTCGGTCAAGAGTTAGCGGGAGAAATTGAATCAGTTGGCAAGGATGTACGACTGTTCAAGAAGGGGGATCAGATCTTCGCACTTACTGGTCTCCATCTTGGGGCTTACGCCGAGTAAGATTGTCTGCCCGAAAGAGGATAATCGCAGCAAAGCCAGCCAACATGACCTATGAGGAAGCCGCAGGACTTCTCGAGGCGGGAAAATTAGGTCGATAACTGATAGACGCTATCCTTAGGAGCGAGTTGCTGAGGCTCACAGGGCACGTCGACACGGGGCAAAAAGCAGGAAACGTAGTCATAACTCTAGACCATAGCAACAGTACGTTGTAAAGCAGCTCGAGAAGCGACATCCAAGATGTTTTGATCGCAAGACCCATGAAAAACGATGTTCAGTCTATATACTCAGTTCACGGTCGTGCTGCACGTGGACCAAGAGAAGAGCGTTCTGCGATGGGGCGGTCTGGCCGGTATTCTGGCTGGCGTCTTCTTCCTTCTCACTATCATTACACTAGTCGAGTTCGGGCCTTCGACAACTGCTCCCGCCGCGCAACTGGTCATGAACTTTCCCAATGTCAGAACGGGCCTCGCCGTGGGGAATGGCTTCTACTTTTTGGTCAGCGTCTCGTTAGTTGGTCTCGTACTGGGCCTGTATCGGGCTCTCCGCGGGACGAGCGCTTTCGCATTGTTCGGGACCGTCCTATACGTTCTAGGTATAGGGGTAACCTTTGTTGAAGATACCACACAGTTCGCTTTCGACCCGATCTCCAACCTCTATCATGCTCCCGGGGCGACCCCCGCGGATCAGGCGACTCTCGCTCTTATGTGGCAGGCGACCCAGGGCATTTTCAATGAGTTTGACACGTCAGCGACCATCCTTCTGTCGGCAGGGTTAATCGTTCTCGGAGTGGCTATGATCAGGACGAAGTCCTTTGGCAAGGTCTTCGGTGGGTTGAGCGTAGTGATCGGGGCGGCTCAGATCTTGGCCATAAATATTGTCTCGACCAATTCTGCCGCATACGCTCCTTTCGCCCTTCTCGCCTTCCTCATCTTCCCCGTCGTCTTCGGATGGAAGCTCTACGGATTGTCGAAGGCTGCATAGAAGCTTGGTTCTGATCCTCCGAGAAAATGTAATCATAACTGTAGATCATAACACAACTTGACAAAGCAACTTGGCCCACATGTTCGCATTACGTGCTAGCGGCCCGTTAGCGCTTTTACCTGAAACCATGATTCTCTTCATAAGGCGGTTATATGCGCGAAATCGACATACGCGAGCATTGGGGCGAAAAGGAGAGGAATCTCATGACTGATGTAGTTGTGACGGAAGACGGTTCTGATTGGAAGAGATTCATGAGGAAGCATTGGAGCATAGCTGCCGTATTTGTAGCAGCGGGCGTTCTGGCATTTGTCGGTGCGGTCTATGTCTTTCTTTGGTTCGTGGAAAATGCGCAGTCATCCGGCTTGGTGCCGAGGACCCTAGGTCTCTGGACAATGGCGAACTTGGTGAACTTCATTCTGAACGCGATTTTCTGGGAGCTTCTCTTGATTGGAATCCCTATTGTTGTAGCTGTAGTGGGAGGCTGGCTGTTGTGGAAGAGATCTGGCGAGGAATTGAGAGGATATAGCCTCTTTCGCAAACGCTCACGTACCACAAGGGGCGGTGGAGGAGTATCACTGTTTTTCTTCATCGCATTCTCCATCAAGGTCTATCTTGATGGAAACTGGAATGCTCCGATCTCAACCTGGACCCTGGACTACGTCGTGGGTTCCATGGTTCTGATTCTAGAATGGACTCTGATCATCGTCGGAATTCCAATAGTCATAGCAGTAATCTTGTGGATGCGTCACGAGATGAAGAAGCCCTAGTCTGCTTTGGATATGGTTCCTGAGAATCCCCAAGGAAAACGCCTGGAAAATAACCTAGGAGTCCATTACAGTTACAAGATCGGCTAGACCACACTAGTACGCGACAAGGCGGGATTATACCAATGTGTTCAGATCCCGCCAACTGAAACCACCCTAGAAAAGAAGGTGTGCGTCCCTGTCTCGCGACGCAGATCCTCCCCGATTCAGGCTACAAGTCTTCTCTTCGTGTGATCGCACTTCCAGCCTTGTTCAGTAGCAGGTTGATCGATAAACCTGTGAAGGCAACAGAAACCAACACCAAGCCAACAGCTAGCATAGGAAGCGCGCCCGATCCGATTATTTTTGCAAGCGCCTCCGAGACTAGCACCAGCAGAATGATCGGTGAGACCATGATCAGGTTGATGACTGTCTGAAATAGGAATCTTCGAATATCCGCCAGCTCCTGCGCCTGCGACGACAAGATGTCATCCGCGGAGCTCTGCCCATACCTAGAAGCAAAGTACATTCCACCAGCCATCGTAATACCCGCAATCTCCAACGCCCCCGGCAAAGCCAAAACCACACCAAGTAACAAGGCCGGCGTGGACAGCTGACTCAAGATCAGGGGAACGCCCACTGCGACAGTAACAGGCACGAGATAGAGTAACAACGGTGCGACCCGAGCCCGATACACTTCTTTCACATACCTGCGCATGCTGACGGGGGATGATTTGAGAATCCAGAGCCGCTCCTTCTCAATCCACCTTGATGCGGTTCCTGATCCGAACGATCCGATGATGAAGAGGATGAATAGAAACGAGGTCGGCGACGACTGAAAGGACCCTGACAAGGCATAGATGATGAGGAATCCTGAGAGGAACATAGCGTTGATGAAGAGCGCCCTGGCCTCGCGGGTCCTGCTGATCAGAATTTTCTCTTTCAGGCGTACAATCGACCAGATCGACTTTCCGCGCGGGTCCAACCGAGACTCCTGATTCGGTTGATCAAATTTTTCCGTCCCGGGTGCTGAGACTTCGAGAAGTTCGTAGAAGTGTCCGCGCGCCATTCTCACGCCGAGAATCAGGAATCCTCCCAGCCAGGCGAATAGCAACAGAAGATCGATGAGATAGTCGACACCGCCAGGGGTCCCGCTGACAAGACCAACACTGACAATAGCCGCCAGCCCATTCGGTAGGACCCGGGTAACCTCGGCGATCTCCACCGGGATTCCGGGAATCAAGAGAGTAATCGGGAGCAGACTCAGTACCAAGACGAGAATGATGAAGAGGTTTCTCCACAGCTTCTTCCGCTCGCCGATCCCACGACCGAGAGAGAGCGTGATGTCCGCGCTTAGCAGCAGCCCGATTACAAGAAAGACGAGAGTGACTAGCCCGGCCAGAATAGCCGCAGTCATCGGAGTATGATAGTACGCGGAGAAGCGCAAGTAGAGCACAATTATCGGCGGAAACCCGAACAGCACCGTGGTCAACGAGTTCAACAAGACCTTGGCGGCAAACACTTCGCGCGGCGGAACCGGTGAAGTGAACACGTAATCCACATCACTTGAACTGACAGGCAGTCCGCCTCCGTTGAAACCGCTCTGAATCAGCCCGACAAGATACAATGCCAGGATGAGACTGCCGGCCACTTCGGAAAGCCCAGCGGTCAAGCCGACCCGGTTTGAGAATGAAAGATAGGTCGAGCTACCAAATAGGGTAAATATGACCGCGAACGCCTCCCCGACACAGAGCCCAATAATCGTAGCTTTTGTGAATCTGCCCTTCACCCAGTATCGCATCAAAACTCCAATCGTCCCAAGAGGACCCGCGAGGCTCATCGTCAAGCTGGCTCCTCGCCCTTCTCCTCGGTCAGTCGTAGGAACACGTCTTCGAGCCTCGCATCGCTCTCCGTGTTTGCCATCTTCCGCAGACTCTCAATGTCTCCCACGGCCACAATCTTCCCGTGGTCGATGATCGCGATCCTCCCCGCGTGAGTCTGCGCCACATCCAAGTCATGGGTTGACAAGATCGTCGTCACACCCCTCTTCGTCTGGCCGCCAATCCAGTCTTTGACCGACACACGCGTCTTCGGATCCAATGCTGTCAACGGCTCATCCAATACCAGAACTTGGGGAGTGTGCAGACTCGTAGCGATCAGAGCCACCTTCTGCTTCATGCCCTTTGACAGGGTCCCAACCAGGCTGTTCCGCTTCTCATCCAGCATGAAGCTCTTGAGCGACTCGGAAATCTCCTGGTCAAGAACATCATCGGCAACTCCGCGAATCTTCCCGACAAATTGTAGAAACTCTTGTGTCGTGAGTCCGGTGTAGAGACTGGGATTCTCCGGCAAGTATCCAATCATTCTCTTCGCCTTCTCCGGACTTCCGACAATGTCTATCTGGCCGATTCGAATAGTCCCGCTTGTCGGTCTTAGAATCCCAACCAGAGTTTTCAGAAGAGTGCTCTTGCCTGCACCATTTGGTCCAAGTAGCCCGAAGACTTCGCCTGAAGCTACCTTGAGTGAGACGTTGTCGAGGGCGACGAGGGTCCCATAGTGTTTCGTTAGGCTCTCGATAGATATCTCGACCATGGCCGTCGACCCTTTCCAGAGGACCGATGAGCCAGATTTAGCAGCAATACTTAACGACCAGCTCTACACATCACAAAACCCGCGGAAGACCTGTCAGTATCATGGTTCGCACTGACTCTCCAAACGAGCAGAGAAAGAAAAGAGGAGGGATTGATTCTTAATCGTGCGATAGTCTAGTGGTGTATCAGTCCGTGGCCGGTGTTCTGGCTGGTGAAGTTGTCATGGCCGCGGTGGAGCGCGTCGTAGTGGACGCCGCACAGGCTCTTGCTGCAGCTGCTGCAGAACTCTGTCGCCCGTTCAGTGCAGTGGTCGCTTGTCGCCATTGTCTCGTCGAATGAGCCGAAACCACCGGTCTCGACCTCTTCGCAAGTCTTGGCCTTCAGGTTCTCGTGAGCGCCGCGCTGAGGGTTGTGACCCTCGAAGGAGGTTGGCTGATGTGTCGGATTTGGATGAGTGGTCGGAGTAGGGTGACGGTTCGCATGGTGCGTAGCCGTGTGATGTTCGGGATTGGGATGCGTGTTACTCTTGGACTTCGTCTTGGATTTCATGTTGACTCTTGAAGAAAAAATTCTCCGCCGGTCATAGTCTGTTTCTAACCGGCGCCCTTCAAGCTCAGTAACAACAGTCTCTGAATCTGTGCTCATCGCGAGACGCCTCCTTGGTTAACAAGTCTTTTAAATCGAAACGCTAGGCGGTTCAATTTACTGGCGCGTGAGTGGAGCCTTCCACCCGTTGCGCCCTCGTAAAACCCCGGAGTAGGGAGGCAAATGAGAAGAGACCCCAAAGTTAGGATTACAGTTTCCAGTTCTAGAAACCTGGCGCTAGCAGCGGTTTTTGGCGCACTATACGCCGCTCTCGTGGTCGCTTTCGCCCCGATTAGCATCCTTCCAGTACAGGTGAGAGTGGCAGACGTTCTCCTGCCTCTCGCCATCCTCTTCGGATGGCCAGCGATCTTAGGGCTCGGAGTTGGAACCGTGGTAGGTAATTTCGCCGCGGATTCGCTTACGGGTTTCCCATCAGCTTCGATCGGATTGGACATAGTCGGTGGAAGTCTTGTCAATCTTCTCGCGGCATACTTGGCCTGGCGAATCGGCCAACATAGTTCGAGGGTTAGGAACTGGAATGCAAGCTGGTTCAGTGCCACGGTCGTTGAGACGGCTTTGATATCGGTGGTCGTCGGAGGCTATCTCAGCATTGGTTTCTCGATACCCCTTGTCGTGTCGACCCTAACGATTCTGGCCGGAGAGATAGCGGCGATAAACATCGGAGGCTTCGCGCTCCTCAATATCATCGGAAGAGATAGGAGCCTAGACCTCTTCAGATCGTGGGGTTTGAAGACCTATGGAACTGAACGGGACCCTAGGCCTTCCTCATAGAACTTCGAAGAGGCGATTTCCAGTCATCTACGAGGCGCAGGATGAGACTGTTACCGGATTTTCAAGGCATGAGTTAGAGGTGGAATTTGACCAACCATTAACTTCCTAGCATACGGTTCTAATGAAGTCGAAGAAGAAAGCTAAGACCCGTTCAAAATCAAAGCCCCATACAAAATCCAAATCCCATGCAAAGAGCAAGACTCGTGCTCGCACCGGGACAAAGACTACTCGCTCCGCACTTATCGAGGCAACTCCCAGCCCGAACGTCGCTCTCAATCCAGCCCTGAAGACATGTCAGGAGGTAGAAGTCGGCGACATCGGCGGATTCGGCAGTACTGACGAACTGGAGGAGCATGAGAAACGGTGCAGCGAAGCTGCTACCGAGTTCTGCACTAACTGCGGCAAGAGCCTATGCCGCAACCACTACGACCTGATCCATGCAGACCATGATACCAGCGGACACTCCACAGGTTCGAGCCCGGCCCAGCAGTAGACGACCCCGGCCAGCCTGATAGTCCCCTGCAAAACGCCTTGGAATCCGCTTAGAATCCAAAACCTCTCCATTTTCCAGCTAATCCTCTCAGATCGCTCATGCCAACGCAGCCGTCCAGCCTAACATCTTCCCGTAAGATCTCACGAAGCCTAGTAACCTAGAATATTTTCGAAATCGACCGAGCCCCGCGCGACAGATCCCGGTCGACCGTCTCCGGTTCTAGGCTAACAGCCAGTCAGTTGTTTCGTGTCTTCGCCGCCGTCTGGACCGCGAGCTGTTTCAGGAACCTGGTTCCGACAGTGTCCGTTGCGGCGCGGGTCTTGCTGGTGAAAGGCGATTCCGGCACCCGGGCATACAGCATCATGTACGGCGCCATCGCCAGGACAATCTTGCTCTCCGCCTTACGAATATGCTCCTCCAGGGTGCTGCGCGGCGTTCCCAGTTTCCCAGCCAGCTCGTCCGCAGTGGTCCGTTTCGGAATCTCGTAGTACCCTCCCTCGATCGCAGCCAACAATGCCTTCATCTGCTTCTCCGTCAAGTTTCCAAACAGACTGCTCAATGACAGGAGGAAAGCGTCGTCAGTCATGCCCTCAGCAGTCCCCTTGTGCAAAACCTCTGTCTTTCCCACCCTGTCCAGCCCTTTTAGCAGACCCCTGACATCATTGTCTTCGAAGCCGACCAGGCGGTGATACTCCCATCCTCCGAAGAATACCGGCGGAGGCATCTGGAGGAAATTGTTAGCCCGGACAATTGGGCCAATCGCAACGCCCTTTCCGACACCGCAGATACAAGTGCGGACCACCATCTGAAACTTGTCCTGGCAGAGTGTCTTCGCAATGATCTTGCTCTGGTACTCTTTGGAATAGTAGACGAGCTCCTTCTGCATCTCCTGGAAAGAATCCAGGCCATCAGACTCAATCTCGAGAATATCGGTGTGATCGTTGCACCACAATGCGATCCTCGCTCCCGGGAACTTCTTACTCAGACGATTGTGAGGATCCTCATTTTTCTCATCAGGCTGAATCCGCAAGAAGAGCTCGAACAATTCTCAGACGGATTGAATCTCTCGTCGCAGCAATATAAGCAAAGTACCGGCGTGCGCCGGCTAGGAAACACCGTACGGTGCCTGTTAAATTAATGCCGGCGCTCGCCCGCTCAAACATAATCCGATCCGACGCAACAAGGTCTCTCGGTGAATAGAATAATGGCAGCGCGACAAGATTGGCAAAGGTTAACCCGAGGAATCCAAGAAATGCTCTCAAGTCTCGTCGGCGCGGTCGGGTCCACCCGGACAGCGAGAAATAGAAAGAAAGCAAAATCACGAGGCATCCAGCTGGTGTCATGGGCCGGACGCGCCAACACCGATGCTTGGTTCCTAGCGCAGCTGGAGCAGAGCAGAAGCCGAGGCCTAATCTACTACGCTAAGAACCAGTTCAGGTAGACACGTTAGACCCCTCCCACCGGCTCCCGCCGTTACAGTGACGTTTTGAGAGGGTCCGAGGAGAATTCAATCCATCAGACGGAGGAGCCTACTTTGGCCTCTAGACCAGTGATGCTACTGGGAAACCTGACCAGCATACTCGTTACGATAGTCGCTCTCCTCCAAGGGCTCTCCTGGACGATCGCGGGCATAGTGATACTCGCTACACTCTCAATCACCACCCTACTCCCCATCGGCAACCCCGCCGGTGGCACTGGCAGATCTCAATCCAAAAAGTTCGGAAACCACGTAGGATTACCCGAGTCAAAGTATCCGCACGAAAGACCACAGGAAAAACAAGCAACACGGCCTCACCAAGCACTCACGAGACCGGAGCAGAAACCTGTTCCCAAGCACGAGATATCAAAATCGCCTTCACAACTGAAGTCAGACTTTCAAAAGGCGATGATCCCCAAGATCACACCGCCAAAGGCAATCCCTGGGGTCGTCAGCCCGGCAAAGCCCATCCCTATGAAAACCAACAGTCCAAAGCAGGATTCGCTCAAGCCGATCCCACCAAAGACCCCTCTCACGAGTCTCAGCCTGCCAAACCCCACCCCTTCGATACCTGAGCTCGGCAAGCCGACAGTAATCGAGAGAGGCGACTATGCCAGCTACGACGTGCAGCTGGACCAAGGCAAAGCAATTACTTGCGAACTGACTGCGAATGGCAGAGTCAACTTCTACCTTCTTGACGAAGATAACCTAACGAGTCTTGACCTCGGCGAGGAGTTCTGGAGCGAAGCAGGCGAAGAGGACATCGAAAAAGCAACCCTTGAGTTCAAGGCTCCTGAGAACGGGAAATGGTTCCTAGTCGTGGAAAACATAGACAACAAGGAAGTCTCTGCCACTGCCAACATCAGGCAGACCCCGCTCAAGGCTGGACCCTCCCCATAGCAGGTTTCCAGAAGTTTCTGTATTAATCCATACTCCGAGCTCTCCAAACAGCAAATTGTCAGGGCTGGATGGCCTTCGTAGCAAAGCCTACATTCCCCAAGGGAAAATGCTGCGATGCGACTCTC
>Ga0209239_1000032_pt1 | contig 85858 bp, 77 predicted proteins | sample GraSoi013_2_20cm_FD_185824 | JGI IMG/M metagenome (GOLD analysis project Ga0209239, IMG submission 185824) | Grasslands soil microbial communities from the Angelo Coastal Reserve, California, USA - Sample 10_02_2013_2_20cm (SPAdes) (version 2) | ecosystem: Environmental > Terrestrial > Soil >...
CCCGGCCTATGCGACTCGGTGAGCCAGCCCGGATGCAAGCAGCCATCAACATCACGCCGCTCGTCGACGTGGTGCTGGTGCTGCTGATCATCTTCATGGTGATGGCGCCGCAGATGCGGAAGGGGCCCGACGTCAACCTGCCGAACACGACGAAACCGAACTCGCAGGGCGACGAGAGAGGCCGAATCCTGGTCTCCATAGACGAAGCTGGGGGGCTGTGGATCAATGACCAGCCAGTCGCAGCCGAGCATTTCGACGAAACTCTCCGCGCTGCGGTGGGCGCCGAGACGAACCCCAAGATCGTGATCCGGGGTGATGCAAAGCTCAATTTCCGCGAGGTTCGAGAGGTCATGGTCGCGATCGAGCAAACCGGCTTCCGCGGCGTTGGGCTCATCGCCAAGCGCGCTGGCGCAGAAGGAAAGTGACATCATGCAGTTCAACAGCAACGATTCCGGTTCCAGTCTGCAGTCTGAAATCAACATCACGCCGCTCGTCGACGTGGTGCTCGTGCTGCTGATCATATTTATGGTCGTCGTGCCACTCCTGATCGAGGGCTACGACGTCGATATCCCTCGAGCCTCCGCCGATACGTCGGCTCAGGTTGCCGAATCCCAGTTGATCCTGAGTATCGGTGCTGCGGCGTGCCCCATCCTCACGCCCCCAGCAGGGGAGGGGATCCCGAAGGACTGCCAAGTGACCCTGGCGGATCAAAAGATCTCTGTAGCCGAATTGCCCACGCGCGTGGCGGAGATTTTGGTAAGACGGCCCGCGGAACAGCGTGCGCTGTTCCTGGCCGTCGACGATCGCCTGAACTACGAGGGGGTTCTGCGCATCATTGATCTCGCAAAATCGGGCGTTGAGGATTTGAAGATCGAATTTGTCGCGGCCAATTGAGGTGGTGGCTTGGTGACAACCATGGAAACAAAGAGCATTTTCAAAACATCCGGGGCTCCGACGGCCCGCAGCATGGCGAAGAGCCTGGCGATCCATGTCTTCGTGCTGGCCGTGGTGATGGTCATACCGGCTCAAGCGCTATTTCGCAGCGAGTCCCCCAACAAAGAACTCGACATCGTCTTCTATCGTCCACCAGAAATCGCGGTCAACTCGCGAACAGTTTCGCGTCCGATGCCGCGAGGGACGAGTGAGGCCGGGGCGCCTGCACCCGCTCTCAAACCGAAACCGAACGCCCCCGCAGGTCCAGACTTAGCAGGCAAAGCAGAACTCCCACCGGGTCCCGAGGTGGGCCCACCAGTGGAGGCAAAGTCGAAGGTGGAAAAGGCCGGCATCCTGGCACTCAAGGACAAGATCGCGAGCCTAGCTCAGGACACCGTCGTGGTGCCTCTCGGAGCCGATGCGCGTCACATTGCCGCCGATGACGTAGGTCGGCCCTCGGCACGCTCTTTGTTGACGAGCAGTACGCCGGGATCGAGCGGTGGCATCAACGTCGCCTCCCTGAGCCGCAGTGTAGGAGGCGGTGGCGGAGGAGGCGGAGGTGGCAACGGGAGTGGGGGTGTGGATGGCCGCGGCACAGGAGCTGGCGGTAGCGGAGGCGGGATTGGTGGTGTCGGGGTAGGCCGCGCGGTCAGCCCGATCGCACCGATCACCGGCGCCGACCGACCGAAGGCGCGCGGCGGGCCAGGTCCTGCCCGCACCGACGAAGAAATACAGATCGTGTTCGATCGCTACAAGGCGTCGTTCTACCGGCTGTACAACCGGGAGCTGCGCAATAACCCGGCCCTGAAGGGCCAGATGGTTCTGCGCCTGACGATCGAGCCGGACGGCAGCGTGTCGATGTGCGTGCTGCAGTCGACTGACATGGATGCGCCGGATCTCGCCACGCAGGTGGTTGGACGCGTCCGGACGATCAATTTCGGCGCGAAGGATGTACCGGCCGTGACGATCGTGTACCCGATCGACTTCCTTCCGGCGGCGTGAAGCCGGCGGCGGAATCGGAATTAGCACGGACACAAGGAGGTTTGGAGAAGCTGCGAATCTGATCCGTTAAGTTCGACGCGATTTTGACAAAGGCAAAGCCATTCGAAAGATGGCGACGCAAAGTCACCGGTCTAAAGGGCGGGGGCCCTACGACGGCGGGACCGCCGAAATCCAGTCCACCGCGCGGACTGCCTCGGTCCCGATGAAATCGCTTGGTGAGTGGGACGGGGGCGTAAATGACATCTAGCGGCAGAAAGCATGTGAGGGTGGGTTACAGCTGGATCGCAATCCTGCTCGACAAGCTGCGCCTCACTCTCCGCTTCCGCCTGCGACTTCCCGAGATCGATGATGTGCGGAACCCCCTCATAGCTCATGCGGCTATTGGCAGCCCAGGAAGAGCACGGCTGTTCAAAGGAGCGCGCGCTAGGAAGAGGATTTTACTTGTTTTCGGCATCGTCGTTCTGATGGGAGCGAACTCTGCGTTTGCCCAGACCCAGACGTGCGCCATTGTTACCGGCGGCGGTGCCAGTCCAACAACGGGTGTTAATCCCGCCTATCTGGCTAATCTAGACGGACGCGCCAATGAGGGTTGTACCATTTTGATCACGCTCAACGCTAACGGGTCTATCACAACAACTCACCCCAATCCTGCCACCTCTTTCGATAGCGGCCTTGACGACAACCTGATTGGAGTCATAAACAACACCGCACAAACCATCACCGGCTTGCAGCTCAGTAGCGCAAGAATCCCTATTTTTGCTTTCGACAACGACGGAGTTTGTGCCGGCCCCCCGGGATACACTTTTAGCGTTCTTGGGCCGAACCCCAATTGCGCAATCGCAACGGACCTGCACACTTATGGTCCCGCGGGAATTAACTTCACAGTAATTAACGCGAACACTGGGATCGTCAATTTCGGCAACGGGGGCATTGCACCAAATAGTAATTCGTTTTTCAGCCTTGAGGGGGGGAACCTCACAAAGATCGTCGTGGTGGTGGACCCAGGGCTGGCAATTACCAAGCAAGTCACCGTAGTAGGCGGCGGCGCTGCGCTGCCCGGCGGACAGCTTGACTACTTGGTGCACGTGACCAATCTCTCGACGAGCCCTGCCACCACGGTCGTAATTACCGACGATATCAGAAGCGCGGGCGCAGGTCGTCTCACGTTTGTGAATCCACCAGCGCCAACGATGAACGGCTCTCCGGCCGGTGTCACAGTGGCGGGTACCGTATTAACCGCGAACTACTCCGCTATAAACGGGCCGCTGCAGCCCGGACAAGCCATCGACGTGCGCTTCCGGGTGCAGATTTCTGCGGGAATTCCCGCCGGCACGATTCTCACGAACACTGCGCTCGTAACCTGGAACACCCCTACACGGACGTCGAGCGCGAGCGTCTCGATTGCGATTGGAGAAACCTCCGCACCCAGTCTTGTACTGACAAAAACGGGACCGGCCACGATGAGCCCCGGGCAGTTAGGGCAGTTTGGTCTTAACATCCAGAATACGGGCGTGAGCGACGCATGGAACGCCACGATCGTGGATCGGCTCCCCCAAAGCACCCCCACCGGCGGCATGTGCAACATGGCGCCTCAAGTGCTCAGTGCTCGGGTCTTCCAGGCGGACGGCGTCACGCCGGTCGCAGGCAAGGGCCCGCTCACGGCTGGCACGGACTACACGCTCAGCTATACGGGAGCGCCTGCATGCACGCTGACACTCAACATGCTGAGCGGCGCGGCGGTAATCGGTCCGACGCAGCGCCTCATCGCCACCTACCAGACGCAGCTCGATGCGAACACACAGAACGGCGCCACGCTCACCAACGTGGCCGGTACGACGCTGTGGTACAACGGCCCGAGCAGTGACACCGGCCGCCAGAGCTACACCTGCACGCTGACCAACGGTACGCCCGGCGTGCTGGACTGTCAGGACGCGCACACGGTGACGGCTGTTATCCCGGCGATGACCATCACCAAGCAGGTGACGGTGGTGGGGGGCGGCGCGGCGGTGCCGGGCGCGACGCTCGACTACCTGGTGCACGTGACGAACACCTCCGCGAACCCGGTAAACCCGGTGGTGATCACGGACAATCTGAACGCAGCGGGGGCGGGGGCGCTCACCTACGTGGCTGGCACCGCGACCATGAACGGCTCGCCCAACGGTGTCAGCGTTGCCGGCAACGTCATCACCGCGAACTACTCGGCGACCTACGGACCGCTGGCACCCGGAGGGACGATCGACCTGCGCTTCCGCGCCACGCTCGGCAGCACGCTCGCTGCCGGTACGATCGTCACCAACACCGGCGTCGTAACGTGGAACACTCCCCCGCAGACAGCAAGCGCCAGCGTCTCGATCGCTGTCGGAGGAATCGTCGGTACGCCCGATCTCGTGTTCACTAAGTCCGGGCCGCCGACGATGAGCCCGGGGCAGTGGGGGCAGTTCGGCTTCAACGTCCAGAATAGCGGGTCGAGCGATGCGTGGAACGTCACGCTGCTGGACGAGCTCCCCAGCGGCGCAACGGGCGGCATGTGCAACATGACGCCTCAGGTGCTCACTGCTCAGGTTTTCCAGGCTGACGGCGTCACGCCGGCCAAGGGCCCGCTCGTTCCAGGCACCGACTTTTCGATCAGCTACATCGCTGCGCCCACCTGCAAGCTCACGCTGACTATGCTCACCGCCGCAGCCACGATCAGCCCGAATCAGCGTCTGATCATTACCTACCGCACCCAGCTCGACGCCAACAGCCAGAATGGCGCCCAGCTTACAAACGTAGCGGGCGCAGTTCAGTGGTTCAATGCCGACAGCAGCGTCACGACTCGCCAAGCATTTACGCGCACGTTGACCGACGGCACACCGGGCATCCTCGACTTCCAGGATGCCCACACCGTCACAGTAGCGATCACCACGATCGCTATCACGAAGCAAGTCAGTGTTGTTGGTGGCGGCGCTGCGCAGCCGGGCGGGCAGCTCGACTACCTGGTGCACGTGACCAATGTCTCGACGAACCCGGCCCCCTCTGTCGTGATCACGGACGATCTCAGCACCTCTGGTACAGGCCGCCTAACGTTCGTTAACCCACCTGCAACGATGAATGGCTCCACAACGGGTATCAGCATCGCGGGCTCGGTGCTGACTGCAAACTACTCCGCTGTGTACGGTCCGTTGCAGCCCGGGCAATCCATCGACGTGCGATTTCGGGTGCAAATTGCTTCGGGACTTCCAGCCGGCACGACGCTCACGAACACCGCGGTCGTGACGTGGAACAACCCTCCCCAGACGGCGAGCGCCAGCGTCTCGATCGATATCGGAGGAGTCCCCGGTTCCGGCAGTTTGAACGGCACCGCGTGGCTCGACGCAAACTTCAACAAGATAGCCGACCCCGGCGAGCCGTTGCTGCAGGGCTGGACGGTTGGACTGTATCTCAATGGTGCGCTGGCGCAGTCCGTTCTCACGGATATCAACGGCGTCTATCGGTTCAGTAACATACCGCCGACCGACGGGACGGCAAACCGCTACGAGCTTCGGTTCACCGCGGCCGGTGCGGGTCCGAATACCGCCAAGCTCGGCAAAGCCGACTCGGCCTTTACCAACTGGCTGCAGCGGATCACCAACATCGCGGTGCCCTCCGGCAGCAACCTCCAGAATCTGAACCTGCCGATCGGGCCGAATGGCGTCGTCTACAACTCGATGACGCGCGCTCCTATTGCGGGCGTGACGCTGAACATGCTGCGCGCCGGTAGCCCCACACCATTGCCAGCAACCTGCTTCGACGACCCAGCTCAACAGGGCCAGATCACCCAGGCAGAGGGCTATTACCGTTTCGACCTGAACTTCTCGGATCCGGCCTGCTCCGGTGGTGGCAGCTACCTCCTCAAGGTGACCGGGCCGGCATCCAACTACGTGGCCGGTCAGTCTCTGCTTATCCCGCCGACTTCGGACGCATCGACCGCTCCGTTTTCGGTTTCTACCTGTCCGACCGATGCTCTTCCGGCTATCCCCTACTGCGAAGCACAGGCGTCGGAGTTCGCGCCGCCACTCTCCGTGCCCGCGCGTAGCGCTGGGACTCAGTACTACCTGAATCTCATCCTGGACGGCAGCGCGGTGCCCGGCTCAAGCCAGATCTACAACAACCATATTCCCCTCGACCCGCAGCTCGCGGGAGCATTCTCAATCACGAAAACGACGCCATTGGTCAACGTGACTCGCGGGCAGCTCGTCCCATACACCATCACGATCAGCAACGCGATAGGCGCATCCCTGCAAGGTGAGCAGGTTGTGGATCGCTATCCGGCGGGCTTCCGCTACGTCCCCGGATCCGCGCGCCTGGATGGTGTGCCCTCAGAACCCACGGTTGCCGCCGGCCAACTCGCGTGGAATGGCCTCAGCTTCGGCAGCTCCACTCGCACGATCGTCCTGCTGCTCGCCGTTGGCGCCGGTGTTGGGGAAGGCGAGTTCGTCAACCGCGCGCAGGTCATCGACGGTCTGACGGGCAAGCCGCTGTCCGGTGAGGCGACCGCAAGGGTTCGTGTCGTCCCGGATCAGACGTTCGATTGTACAGACGTGTTTGGCAAGGTCTTCAACGACGTCAATCGCAACGGAGTGCAGGACAACGGCGAAGATGGCCTGCCCGGCGTGCGTGTGGTGACAGCAAGGGGTCTGGAAGCGACGACGGATCAATACGGGCGGTTCCACATCACCTGCGCAATCACGCCTAATGAGGACCGCGGCAGCAATTTTGTGCTGAAGCTCGACGACAGGACCCTCCCAAGCGGCTTCCGGATGTCGACTGACCAGGTGCAGATCAAGCGTGCCACGCGTGGCAAGGCCCTGAAATTCGATTTCGGTGCGTCAATTCACCGGGTGGTCGCTATCGACCTCTCCGATGCGGCTTTCGAGGCGGGTAAGACCGAAATCCGCGTCCAGTGGCAGCCACGTGTCAACTTACTCCTAGAGGAACTGCGCAAAGCGCCGTCGGTGCTGCGTCTCTCCTACGTTGCCGACACGGAGGATGAGGCCCTGGTCGACCGGCGCTTGGAGGCGTTTAAGCGGCAATTGACCGAAGCGTGGGATGCGAAGAAAGACGGCTATGTGCTGGCCATTGAGCCTGAGGTCTTCTGGCGCCGTGGCGGCCCGCCCAAACGGCTCGACGGGCGTATGCCGGGGAGCAGGTGAACGCTATGAGCAAGCAGCGCCACCTACTGCTGATCGCCGGATTGCTGCTGATGACCGCTCCCGCGGCAGTCGGTCAGGTCAGCACGGCCAAGCCCAGCGAGCCGGTCGAGCGGCATCTGTCCAGCGATCAGACGTTTCGTGAATGGTCGCATGACTCGAAGCCGACCGGTGAAACCAAGCTCATCAAGGTCTGCCGGGCGGAGACCGTTTGCAAAATGCGCTACCGGGAAGGCAACACGCCGCGGATGCGCGTCAGGAACCTCGTCGTGCCAATGCGGTACGAGGACGAGACCACTCCCATTTCCGACGCCTTCACCAAACAAATTCGGCAGGCGCTCGACAACCTGCGGGACAAGCGGGGCGTGACGGTCCGCTTCATCGGCTACACTGACGACGCGCCGCTGACTGGCCCCGACGAGAGCACTTACGGAAACCACTTGTCGTTGTCGAAGGCAAGGGCGCACCACGCTGCATTGGCCATGCAGGAAATCCTGAGATTGCCGGCCTCGGCGATCGAAAGCGACGGTCGCGGGGTCTCTCACCCGCTTGCCTCAAACGAAACGGCACAGGGACGGAGGCTGAATCGTCGCATCGAGGTGGAATTCTGGTACGACGATCCTCTCCAAGCGTTACCGGACGAGCCGCAACTGTGCCCGGACGATGCCGACGAAACGGTGACCAGGGTTTACGATCCCCCCTGGGGCAGCATCCCATCCCTCGCGCTCGAGAACGGCCAGCCGATCATTCCGCAGGACTACGTGGCAAACCTGCGTCGCGCGCTGACAGACATTTCGGATCGGACCAACGCGCGACTACGGTTCATAGGTTACACGAAGAACGAGCGACTCGACCGCCGCACCGCGTCCGTGTATGGCGATGACATCGGGCTTTCCGCGGCGCGGGCTCGGCGCGCTATGGATACCCTGATGCAGGACCCGCTGTTGTCGGGCGCGCGGTCCGAGCACGAGGGACGCGGATACGTCCAGTCCGACGACGTCGTAAACGCGGGCTTCATCCAGGGCCAAGAGTCGTTCGTGCGCGTGCAGGTCGTGTACGACGAGCGGTTACCTTTGGACAACTACGAAGGCGTGGATATTACGCGTCTGAACCAGGAGGTTCGTCCGAAGAGCCCGTATGAGCTGAATGTGATGCGCATCACCGTCGATGGCAAGCCGATCGATGACCCAGGCCGCAGCTCTTCCGACATCCAGCGCTGCACCGACGTCGCGCTCGACAACGCCAAGATCCAGTTCCGCTTCGACAATCTGGAGGCGCGGCGACGGCTCAGTGTTGCGGCGAATCCGGTCGCTGTGGCCGTGAGTAATTCAGGCGGTGGCCCTGCCGAATCGGTCGTACATTTCCGCATGTACAGCAGCTATGCAAGCTTTATCAAGCGTGCTGAAATTCGAATATTCGAGCAGCAGCAGTCCCTGCAAGCCGCGCCGCTCAAGATCGTCGCCGTCGACGACGCGGGTCTTGCGGAATGGCGTCCAACAGCAGAAATTCTTTCGGGCCCGGCGCGCGAACTCAAGTACCTGCTACGCGCCTATGACTCGAGGGGTGATTTCGACGAAACGGACGCGCGGCCGCTGCGGCTGTACCGCGAGCCGTCGCGTGGAAGCGTCGTGACCTCTGACGGGTCGGCAACGCGCGAGCTACTTGCCGCCTATGGCGAGAATCAGCTGGCGCGCCAGCAGATTCCGCTCGGCAGCGGCACGGTGAAGGTACAGGGCAGCGGCATACCGGCCGGCCACACGGTCTGGGTAGCGGGCCGCCAAATTCCGGTCGACCCGCAGGGCAACTTCGCTGCGGAGGAGATCCTTCCGGCCGGCGCGCATAGCGTCGAAGTCTCGGTCCTGGACGATGCGGGCAACGGCTCACTGTATCTTCGCGACCTGGAGTTCAAACGCACGGACCTGTTCTACGTCGGCATTGCCGACCTGACGGTATCGAAGAACAGTGTGAGCGGGCCGGCAAAGCTGCAGGAAGGCGAGAATAATCCATACCCCTACGATTCATCGCTGGATGGCCGGCTGGCGTTTTACTTGAATGGCAATGTGCGTCAGAACTGGCGGTTGACGGCGAGCGCGGATACGCGCGAAGGCCCGGTGAAGGACCTGTTCAGCAACTTCCTGGCCAAGTCGCCCGATTCGCTATTCCGGCGCATCGATCCCGACTATTATTACCCGTCGTTCGGCGACGACGGTGTAGTGCAAGAAATGGCGCCAACCTTGGGCAAGTTCTACGTCAAAGCGAGCAATGGCGAGAATTACGGGATGTGGGGCAATTTCAAGGTCGGCTATTTGGATAACGAACTGGCCCACGTGGACCGAGGCTTGTATGGAGCTAACGCGCATTACGCGTCCGAACCCACCACCAGCTTCGGCGAGCGACGGCTCACGGTGGATGGATTCGCTGCCCAACCGGGAACGATGGCGAGCTATGAGGAATTCCGCGGAACGGGCGGATCGCTCTACTTCCTGCACCACCAGGACATCCTGACGGGCTCTGAGCGTGTGCGCATCGAAATTCACGACAAAGCCTCTAACATCGTCACAGGAGTGGTCAACCTGCAACCCAACGTGGACTACGACATCGACTACCTGCAGGGCCGGCTGCTGCTTTCCCAGCCGCTCTCGTCGACTGCCAACGACAACCTGTTAGTGCGCACCAGCGGCTTAAGCGGTGACGAGGCTTTCCTGGTTGTGCGTTACGAGTACACGCCAGGTTTCGACAAGCTGGACCAAGTTGCCGTCGGCGGTCAGGGCCATTACTGGTTGAACGACCATGTACGGCTCGGCTTCACGGCCGATTCCAACGAAGGGGGCTCCGCCAGCAACAGCAATCTCGGCGCCGCAGACCTGACCCTGCGGAAGAGTGCCAATTCCTGGTTCAAGTTACAGGCAGGCCGCAGCACGGGTCTCCTCTCTCCCTCGCTGCAATCCAATGATGGCGGATTCGGGTTTCAGGGTCCTAGCGACCAGTCGTTCACCGGCGCGAAAGCGGGCGCTTATCGCGCCGACCTGAGCGTCGGGTTGCGCGATTTCTTCGAGGGCCGCGACGGTCGCTTCACGTTCTATAAGCAGCACCTCGACGCCGGTTATTCGTCACCAGGACAGGCGACGATTAAGGACACCGAGCAATACGGCGGCACGTTCAGAATACCCGTGACGAGCAGCTTGAGTCTCGCAGCCAAGGGCGATCAGAAAATCGAGAGCCAGGGGCTCGAGACTCGGACGGTCGAATTGGACGTGGCCTACAAGCTAACCGAAAAATGGACCGTCAGCACCGGTGTGCGCAACGACCTGCGTAAGGACAATTCGCCGGTTGCTCCCCTGACGCAGATACAGGGCGAGCGCACGGACGCAGTCGCGCAGGTGAAGTTCGATTCCAGCGCCTCCTGGAGCGCCTATGGCTTCGGCCAGCGCACGGTCGCGGCAAGCGGCGGCCGTGAAGACAATGATCGCATCGGCGTGGGCGGTTCCTATCGCCTGACGAAACGCTTCCGGATCGACGGGGAGGCGTCCGACGGACACCTCGGACCCGGTGGAAAGGTCGGCACGAGCTTTCTCGATTCCAAGGGGACCAGTTATTACCTGAACTATTCGCTGGAAAACGAGCGGACAGACAACGGGCTGCTGCTTCGCGGCAGCCAGGGCAACCTGGTCTCGGGCACGAAGGTGCGGCTTTCCGACACTTCCAGTGTCTACGTCGAGGAGCGTTACCAGAATGGCGGATCTCTAAGCGGACTTACTCACACCACCGGAATCAACCTCACGCCGAAAGAACACTGGAATCTCGGCGGCAGCGCGGAGGTCGGCAAACTGCGCGACTCACAGACCGGCGCCGAGACCGATCGCAAGGCGGCAGGGATCAACATGGGCTACGGCCTGGCTAAGATGCAGTTCTCGAGCGCGATCGAGTTTCGCCGGGATAACGCGGAACAACTCGACCTGGCGCATACCGAAACGACTAGATGGCTGTTTCGTAATAATTTCAAGTTGCAACTGACGCCCGACTGGCGCCTTATCGGCAAGCTGGACCACTCGGTCAGTGATAGCTCGCTTGGCGAGTTCTATGCCGGCGGCTACACCGAGGCAGTGGTCGGCTACGCGTACCGTCCGGTAAGGAACGACCGGCTAAACGCGCTGATCAAGTACACGTACTTTTATAACGTGCCGACCACAGGTCAGGTGGGATTGCAGAACACAGCGGCCGAGTTCCTTCAGAAGAGCCACATCGCGGCGCTGGATGTGAACTACGACCTGACGGCGAATTGGTCCCTCGGAAGCAAGTACGCCTACCGCATGGGACAGGAAAGTTTGGATCGCGTGCACCCGAACTTCTTCGCCAACCCCGCGCAGCTCGCGGTCTTGCGCGTGGACCGGCGGTTCTTCAAGGAGTGGGACACCCTGGCGGAGGTTCGAACGCTTTACCTACCGGATATAAGTCAACGCCGCAGCGGCGCACTGGCCGCGATCTATCGTCATATTAGCAAGAACCTGAAGGCTGGCGTCGGCTACAACTTCACGAACTTCTCCGACGACATGACCGATCTGAAGTACAACCACAAAGGCGTATTCGTCAATCTCATCGGGACTATGTGACGCCCGCGTGGCTTCGCTCGGCAGCGGGCTTGCTGGAATCCAGCTTCCGAACAGCAAACGTTCCGTGAAACGCGAATGATCAGCTTGCGATTACCTGCTCCGCCCTTGCCAATAGGCGCCAAAGCTTGCTGAGATAGCGCGCATCATTTCCCGTACTGCGCTATTACTTCCCAGTCTGTTCCGCTCCCTAGCCTATACTGCGCCAACGGTTGACGTGCGTGAACTACGCCCCCCAAACCTGAACCGGCAACCGACAGCTGAAAAAAGGTTCGGATTAGTAATGGGAAGTCGGCTTGTGGAACGTGATTTCTGGATTGCCCTGGATCACGAACAACTCTGAAGTAATGTCGCTCGTTCCTCGCGGCGATGTTGTGTACATTTTGTGTACAAGAAGGCGGGTTTGAGGGGCCTGAAAATGGACCTAAGCAACGCAGAATCAACAACAGACTCTTGAGCTACAGGCCCAAATCGAAGAACAACATTAAAATATTAGCAGGCGGACGAGGCTAGGCACAACTGCAACCTCTCTGCCCCATGCTTGAGGCGAACAAATCGGCTTCTACTGCACGAAGCCGACGTTTGGCGCCGGTGTGCTTCCTTCTGGTGATTCTTTGATGGTGCCAAATTGCGCTTCGTAGCGCCCGAGATTCTCTCCCAGCGCACGCCAGATACGCTTCGCGTGTCCCGGGCTGACGATCATACTGTTCAGCAGTTTTCCTTGCGCGCCGTTGGGAAAAATATAGATAAAGTTCATGGTGAACTCTTCGAGATTGTGGTGAATCATCACCAGGTTGCTGTATTGCCCCTGCAACTCTTTCTCGTCGGCTTTGATCTGCACCTGGCCCTGTACTGGCTGCTGTTGATCCATTGCGTTTGGCTCCGGGACCGCTGTTTTGAACTTATCACAAGCACTCGTGATTCGCATGACCTGCGGCCCGGGCTGCTTGCTTTGCCAGCCTCGTTAGCGACTAGGACAGAAAGTCCCATTGACAAGCGATGGCATTAAGTGTAGTTTAGGAATGTTATTTAGCATAGTTAACTTCAGAGATGGCACATACGGGCCCCCCACAATTCGAAACCGATCCGCCGGTCACGGATGGAGCTTCCGGTGGCTTCTACGAGACCGCGGAGACGCCCGCGAGGGCCCCCCTGCCCTCGTTGCCGGAATCGCATCGCACCATCCCTTTTTCTTCCGGAGCTTCCTGGTTCCGCAAAGTTCTGGCGTTTGCCGGTCCGGGCTATCTCGTGGCCGTCGGGTACATGGACCCCGGCAACTGGGCGACGGATATCGGCGGCGGCTCGAAATTTGGCTACACGCTCCTGAGCGTCATCCTTATCACCAACTTGATGGCGATGTTTTTGCAAGCTCTCTCCGCAAAGCTCGGAATTGCGACGGGGCGTGACCTGGCTCAAGCATGTCGCGAACACTATTCCCGCCGCACCGGATTGTTTCTCTGGGTCGTCTGCGAAATCGCTATCGCCGCGTGCGATCTCGCGGAGGTGCTGGGTTCGGCGGTTGCGCTGAAGCTTCTCTTCGGGCTGCCGCTTCTGGCCGGAGTTCTGATCACGGCATTGGATGTTCTCATCGTTCTGGCACTGCAGGGGCGAGGTTTTCGATTGGTAGAAGCCTTTGTCGTGACGCTCATCGGCTCGATCGCCGCTTGTTTTGCTTACGAAGTCTTTTTCGCCCACCCTCTGTGGCGAGAGGCCGCCATCGGCTTCATCCCGCGCGCCGAAATCCTGCGGAACCGCGAAATGCTGTACATCGCGATCGGCATCCTTGGGGCCACGGTGATGCCGCACAATCTTTATCTCCACTCCAGCATCGTGCAGACGCGTGCTTTCGGCAACTCCACTCGCGACCGGCGTGAAGCGGTGCGATTCGCCATCTTCGATTCCACGCTGGCGCTCGGCTTCGCGCTTTTTGTTAATGCCGCGATTCTCGTTCTGGGAGCCGCGGCTTTCCACACGCGCGGCCTTCACAACGTTGCGGAAATCGCCGATGCCTACAAACTTCTCAGCCCGGTCCTCGGAGCAAGCCTTGCCAGCACGCTCTTTGCCTGCGCGTTGCTGGCCTCCGGCCAGAACTCCACGCTTACCGGCACACTTGCCGGCCAGATCGTGATGGAAGGCTTTCTCGACATTCGGCTGAAGCCTTGGCTTCGACGGCTGATTACGCGTTCGATCGCCATCATTCCTGCGGCGCTGGTGATTGGGATAGTGGGCGAGAACAGAGTGACCTCGTTGCTGATTCTCAGCCAAGTGATTCTGAGTTTTCAGTTGCCGTTCGCGGTGATTCCGCTGATCCAATTTACTGGCGATCGTGCCAAGATGGGCGAATTCGCCAACTCGCGATTTACCAGCGTGGTTGCCTGGGTCGTTGCGGCTGCCATCTTGTTCTTCAACGCTGAATTCGTATGGCTCATCCTCCGTTCCACGTGACCGTACTTTTTTGGAGGGCCGCTTCTCTGTATTTTTCTCCGCCTTTCGTTGCCAGGTTGAATGTGCGAAGATTTTCCTGTCCGCGATGCCCACTGACGCACAGCTCAGTCTGAAGACGCGCAGAAGCCTCTTCGCCTCGCTCCTTGCACTTATTTGCATCGTACTTGTTTATGCCGCGTTCCAGAGAGACAGGCCGTGGGTCGTTCCTGAGGAAGTCAAAAAACTGAAAAACCCAATCGCGCCCACGCAGTCCACGCTGAAGGCTGCCAGGGGAATTTACGTGGAGGAATGCGCCCAGTGCCACGGAAAGCAGGGCAAAGGCGACGGCCCCAAAGCCAGGCTGCACTTTCCGGCTCCAGCCGACCTCACGGATTCACGGCTCATGAACTCGGTCACTGACGGCGAAATTTTTTACAAAATCAGTGAAGGCAGAAAGCCCATGCCTTCGTTCAAGAAACGATTGACGGAAGATCAGCGCTGGGAGCTCGTGCTTCTGGTTCGATCTTTCTTGGCTTCGTCCTCGCCGTCGGCTGTTGAGAAGAAACCGGATGCTGCTAGAAAGACACCTGCGCCCGCGACTAATCCCTAGGAAATGTCCCTCCCAAATCAGTGCAGTTTCCTCTTTACGCGGTTGCCGCTTTCACTTTGCCCAGCGCGGCGGCAACCTCTTTCAAATCCGGCACGACCGGAATGTCATAGTTCTTGAACCACGCTACCTTTCCGGCTTTGTTGACAATGGCGATAGCCCGGCCGGTAATGCCTTTGTCCGCCAGGTACACGCCGTACTTCTCGCTTGCCGCTCCTCGCGGATGAAAATCCGCCAGCAGAGAATACTTGATCCCCATCTTCTCCGCATACGCCTTGTGCGACCACACGCTGTCAACACTGATGCCAAGCACTTCCGCGTCCAGCGTTTCGAACGCCTTCATTTCATTGACGAAGCATGCATGCTCATTGGTGCACGTCGGGCTCCAGTCCAGCGGGTACCACACGAGCACGACATTCTTTTTCCCAGAGAAATCGGAAAGCTTCACTTCCTTCTTTTCCTGATTCTGCAGTGTAAAACCCGGCGCTGCCTGTCCTACCGCGATACCCATACTCTCCTCCTCGGTTTCTGACCTCTGACTGAGCATCTTACCCAATCCTGGTGTTCCACACCAAGTTCTGACTCCCACCAATCCGCTTGCCTTCATTTCTGTTGCTGTTCCGCGTTCAGGGCTCCTCAGCGTTGCCTCAGGTAAATTCTTTCCTTCTCTTTGTCCTCGGCAGTACACTTTGTCAGGAGAAGTCTATGAGCGCCGAAGGAACTGGCACCTCTTCGTCGACCGCTTCGCAATCGCCAAATGCCATGATGACGCTCGGCGATCTCGTCCGCTTATACCGTTCTCGGGCCGGCAAGTTCGGAGAGCCGGTTGCGCTTTCTGCCTTTGGCTTGACAAAGGCGGAAACGGAACGCCTGTTCTCCGGTTACGATGAGGATTATCACATCAGCCGCTTTTTCCAATTTTCAGAAGTTGCAGGCGAGAAATTCACGATCGACGGAGTCCCAGCCACGCATGTTTCCATCGACGCCGAAATCCAAACCATTCTCTAAATCGCCACCAATCGTCTTGTCGATAGTTTTCGCTTGAAATAATCTGTGTATTGACTACCCTACTGCCACGCTGGAGGTCATTGGATGGCTGGAACTCCCACACTTTTGCCGGAATCCCGGCTCGGCAGCACTCTCCGCCGGGACGCCTGGTGGACTGAGATTCTCCCGGTCATCATTGTTCTCGGCGGTTTCGGCATCTACGCGACGCTGCGTGCTTTTGAAGGGAAATACTACGAGTGGGGACCGTACCTCTCACCCTTCTATTCACCTCTCGTCGATCCGGAGCACCGCTGGTGGAAATTCTCTCCCGCGCTCTTGATCCTCGCCGGGCCCCTCGGCTTTCGTGCAACCTGTTATTACTATCGCAAAGCCTACTACCGCGCTTTCTTCCTGGATCCCCCGGCTTGCGCTGTTAGTGAACCGGCGCGCCACGACTATCGAGGCGAAACCGCTTTCCCCTTCATCTTGCAAAATGTCCACCGCTACTTTTTTTATCTGGCTGTGCTCTTTATCGCTTTTCTCTGGCACGACGCGATTCGCTCGTTCTTCTTCGACGGCCATTTCGGCATTGGCGTAGGCACACTCGTCCTGACGATCAATGTCATCCTGCTTTCGCTCTACACTTTTTCCTGCCACTCTCTGCGTCATCTTGCCGGCGGCAAAGTCGACTGTTTTTCCTGTGCGACTTTCGGACGTTCGCGATTTGAAGCGTGGAGTTTCTTTAGCTTCCTGAATGAGCACCACATGCTTTTCGCCTGGTGCAGCCTCGTTTCCGTGGGGTTCGCGGATTTCTACGTGCGCATGGTGGCCAGCGGCGCGTTCCGGGACCTGAGGCTCCTGTGACGGCAAACTACGAGACCCGCGAACACGACGTTCTCATCATCGGAGCCGGCGGAGCGGGATTGCGTGCCGCCATCGAAGCACTCGCGCAAGGCGCTTCCGTCGGCGTGGTCTGTAAATCGCTGCTGGGAAAAGCTCACACGGTAATGGCTGAGGGCGGAATTGCCGCCGCCATGGCTAACGTGGATGCTGCCGACAGTTGGAAGACGCATTTTCGCGATACGATGCGCGGCGGGAAATTTCTGAATAACTGGCGCATGGCCCAGCTTCATGCTCAAGAGTCCCCCGATCGCGTTCGCGAACTCGAACAGTGGGGCGCTCTCTTCGACCGCACCGAAAGCGGAGACATCCTGCAGCGTGCCTTTGGCGGGCACACGTTCAAGCGGCTTTGTCACGTGGGCGACCGCACTGGCCTCGAAATGATTCGCACGCTGCAGGATCGCGGCGTCCAGCAGGGAATTGACGTCTACATGGAATGCACGGTCACCCGGCTGTTGATGGACGGCGGCCGCGTTGCGGGCGCGTTTGCGTATTGGCGCGAGAGCGGCCGCTTCATCGTATTCAAAGCGAAGTCGATTGTCATCGCCACAGGCGGTATTGGCAAAGCATGGCGCGTCACTTCCAACTCCTGGGAATACACCGGTGACGGCATGGCACTGGCCTATGAGGTAGGCGCGGAACTCATGGACATGGAATTCGTGCAGTTCCATCCGACGGGAATGGTGTGGCCGCCTGGTGTACAGGGGATTCTTGTCACCGAAGCGGTTCGCGGAGAAGGCGGCATCCTGCGCAACAAGGCAGGCGAACGCTTCATGGAAAAGTACGACCCCAAGCGCATGGAACTTTCCACGCGCGATGTGGTCGCACGCTCCATCTACACCGAAGTCAAAGAAGGCCGCGGCACTGAACATGGTGGCGCGTATCTCGACATTTCCCACAAGCCCGCGGAGTACGTGAAGAAAAAACTTCCCAGTATGTATCACCAGTTCAAGGAACTTGCAGACGTCGATATCACTAAGGGTCCCATGGAGGTTGGCCCGACGTGCCACTACATGATGGGTGGCATCCGCGTGGATGCGGAAACAGCGCAATCAACCGTGCCTGGACTCTTCGCGGCCGGCGAGGCTGCTGCTGGACTGCATGGAGCAAATCGCCTTGGTGGCAATTCTCTCTCCGATCTTTTGGTGTTTGGACGCCGCGCCGGACTAGCCGCCGCTCAGCATGCCAAGCGCTCCTCGACTCCTTCCATCGACAACGCGCAAATCGAGCAGGCGGAAAAGGAATTGCTGGCGCCGTTTTCGAACTCCGGTTCGGAAAGTCCCTACGCGGTACATCGCGACCTGCAGGAGGTCATGCAGAATCTCGTCGGCATCTTTCGGACCGATGAGGATCTGAAGAAAGCGCTCGCCGAGTTGGTCAAGCTAAAATCCCGTGTGGCAAAGGTTAGTGTCGAAGGCTCTCGCCTTTTCAATCCGGGTTGGCATCTTTCGTTTGACTTGAAGGCCATGCTCACTGTCTCCGAAGCCGTCACGTATAGTGCCTTGGCCCGTACAGAAAGCCGCGGGGCGCACAGCCGCATCGATCATCCAAGTGTCGATTCCGCCTGGGAGAAGAAACGCAACGTCATTGTCCGGGAATCCGGAGGCATGAGCCGGCGCGAAGTTCCCATCGAGCCCATGCCCAAAGAATTGCAGGAGATCCTTGACGAGGACAAAGTATGAACCATCATTCCATTTGGCCCAGTCAAATAAAGGGATGAATGCCGGATATGGATACGCCATGGATCAAATTCGCGACACCCGATACGAACCGGGAGTACTTTGCGCTGCTCTCTTTCTTGCCGCTGAAGAAGTACCGCGCGATTCCGGCATTCCTCAAGTTCTCATTCCAGATTCAAAAGCAATTGGGCGCAACCCCTGGGATTATCGGTTACTCGCTTCGCGCAAAGATATTGAGCCGGAATTTCTGGACGCTCTCCGCGTGGACTGACGAAAAGCAGCTGATGGATTTCGTCGCGAGGATTCCTCACGGGCAGGCGATGGAGGCTATGATGCCGCACATGGGGCAGACAAAGTTCACCAAGTGGAAGGTATTGGGATCGAACTTGCCTCTGCGGTGGGATGAAACGATGGAGAGATCGAAAAAAGGGGAGCCATCATGAAGGAAGCTACCCTGCGCGTTTTTCGTGGCGATTCGAGCGGAGGGCAGACGGTCGACTATCGCGTCCCGGTCGCACCCGGCATGGTCGTCCTCGACGCGCTCCATTACATTCAGGGGCACCTCGCTCCTGATCTTGCGGTTCGCTGGAACTGCAAAGCAGGGAAGTGCGGCTCGTGCTCCGCGGAAGTCAATGGCCGTCCGCGCCTGACCTGTAAAACGCGCATGGACGATCTCCCGCAAGATCAGCCCATCACCGTCCTTCCCATGAAATCCTTTCCGCGCATCAAAGACCTTGTCACCGACGTTTCCTGGAACTATCGTGTCAATCGCAAAATCCCTCCCTTCGAGCCGCGTAAGGGGGTGGAATGGAAAATCTCGCAGTTGGATGTGGACCGGGTCCAGGAGTTTCGTAAGTGTATCGAATGTTTTCTGTGTCAAAACGTTTGTCACGTACTTCGCGAGCACGACAAGAAGGAACAGTTCGCCGGCCCGCGATTCTTCGTTCGAGTGGCCGGCCTCGAAATGCATCCGCTGGACGGGCTCAACCGCGCGGGCTTGCTCAAGGATCAACTTGGCCTGGGCTATTGCAATATCACGAAGTGTTGCACGGAGGTTTGTCCCGAAGAGATTCAGATTACGGACAACGCCATCATCCCGCTCAAGGAGCGCGTAGTGGACGAGTTTTACGATCCCTTGACTATGCTTTTTCGGAAGATTCGCGGCGGCTGAATGTTTAGCTTAAGAATTCTATGCAGGTTCTGATTGAACGACGGGCCAGGAAAAAGGAGATCCCATGGGTCACGAACTAAAATCCATCTCCAAGGCGGGCATTCCCGAGGCGCTTGCCAAAGTCGAGCTATACCGTTACCTCAACGAACCCGAAGAGGCCGAATCCATTTGCAGGGATATCCTCGCAGTTGATCCGGAGCATCAGCTTGCTCGCCGCATGCTGGGCCTCTCCATCACCGACCAGTTTATCGGCGCCGCGAGCGATCGATATCTCGAGGTTCAGTCCATTTTTCAGGGGCTGCGTGATCCCTACGAGCAGCTTTATTACACCGGTTTATTGCACGAGCGCCACGCCAAGACGCAGCTCCTCGTGGGCTACGCTCCGCACACTCTCCTGCCGTTAGTGGAAGAAGCCATGCGCTGCTTTGCGGAAGCGGAAAAAATACGGCCAGCGGGCAATGACGACAGTATTCTCCGCTGGAATCGCTGCGTACGGCTGCTGGAAAGCCGGCCTGACTTTCATTTCGAGCGTGGACCCGCCGCTTTTGACACGGAAGATATGCCGCCCGTCAGTTCACCGGGGCGCCGCGCCGGCGGCCATCACTGAAGTTACGGCGATTCTCTAGGCCGTTACGACGCGCTGAAATCGGCGCGCCAGTTTTTCGTGCTCTTCGCCAATTTGCTGAGGCAGACGCGCGCCGAATTTGTCGAGGAACCGCCTGGACTCTTCCATCTCCGCATCCCAATCTTCTGGATTCACGCGCAGCAGTTCGCTCAACGCCTCGTTTGCAATCTTCATGCCGTCCAGCGTCAGCCCATTCTTTGAGGGAACGTAGCCGATGGGAGTTTCCTGCGCTGCGCCGCGGCCTTCCACGCGCTCCAGAATCCACTTCAGTACGCGAACGTTTTCACCATAACCCGGCCAAAGGAACTTTCCATCGGCGCCCCTGCGGAACCAATTCACATGAAAAATCTTCGGCGGCTTTGGTATTTTCTTTCCCATTTCCACCCAGTGCCCAAAATAGTCCGCCATGTTGTAACCGCAGAAAGGAAGCATGGCCATGGGGTCCCGTCGCGTGATGCCCAAGTCGCCTGTCGCCGCGGCGGTCGTCTCGCTGGCCATCGATGCGCCCACAAACACGCCGTGCTGCCAGTCAAACGATTCATACACCAGCGGCGCCACTCGGGCTCTGCGCCCTCCAAATATGAACGCCGATATCGGCACGCCTTCCGGCGCTTCCCACTTCGGAGAAATGCTTGGCGACTGGCGCGCCGGCACGGTGTACCGCGCATTCGGATGCGCCGCCGTGCCTTTGGATGGATCCCACGCCTCGCCCTTCCAGTTGGTCAGCCCCGCCGGCGCATCGCTGCCAATTCCTTCCCACCACGGCTCCCGGTCCGGAGTCAAGGCCACGTTCGTGAAAAGCGTGTTCTTGTGCAGCGCTCCCATCACGTTCTGATTGGTTTTCATACCCGTGCCCGGAGCCACCCCAAAAAAGCCCGCTTCCGGATTGATGGCGTGCAAATACCCGTCTTCGCCGATCTTCATCCAGGCAATATCGTCTCCAACGGTCCAGACGCGATATCCCTGTTCCTCGAGCGCCGACACCATCATTGCCATATTCGTTTTCCCGCACGCGCTCGGAAACGCCGCGCCCATGTACGTCACTTTGCCGCCCGGAGATTCCAGCCCCAGGATCAGCATGTGCTCCGCCATCCAGCCCTGCTCGCGCGCCATCACGCTGGCAATCCGGAGAGCAAAACACTTTTTCCCGAGCAGCGCGTTTCCACCGTAGCCCGAACCCACGCTCCAGATCAATTTCTCCTGCGGAAAGTGGACAATGTACCGCCGCATGGGGTCCAAGTCGCCCAGCGAATGCAGTCCGGGGACAAACTCGCTCGAAGCTCCCAGCCGCTCCATGGCAACCTTGCCCATCCGTGACATGATTCTCATGCTCGCTACCACGTACGGGCTGTCCGTCACTTCCACGCCGACTTTGCTGATCGGCGAGCTCACTGGTCCCATCACATAAGGCACTACATACATTGTTCGGCCGCGCATTGCTCCGTCCAGCAGCGCGCCCACCTTATGCTTCGCAGCGTTCGGGTCCATCCAGTTGTTCGTGGGTCCGGCTTCATCCTTTTCGGGGGAGCAGATGAACGTCAGGTGCTCGGCCCGCGCCACGTCATTTGGGCTGCTGCGATGCAAGTGGCAATTCGGATAGGTTTTCTCGTTCAGCGTCAATGAATCTCCGCTACGCAACATCTCCGCGATCATTCGCTGGTACTCTGCTTCGGAGCCGTCGCAATACACGACGCGCTCCGGCTTGGTCAGCTTTGCCGCTTGATCAACCCAAGTTTCGAGTGGAGTTGGAGTTGCCACGCTGATCCCCCTGCTGGCCTAATCTTTCGACGCCGCACGCTCCAAAATGCGGCATCCCGGCCGCTTTAGGCGCCGGAGACACGCTGGATGATGACCCCAACCAGGCTGGAGTCGTGGAGCGATTGGACTCTGCCATGCCAACAGGCCCATGCAAAGGCGGGAAATTCCGGCCAGGCTGGCAGGCTCTATTCTTCTACCCGCCACAGTCTATGTTACCCCTCGCCGCCCATGCAAGCGACTGCCGCCCTGCGGTGTCTCGTTGCTTCTTTCCTGCTGTAAACTCGTCTCCGTGTTTCCCAACGCCGATTCCGACCGTTTGCGTGTCATTCTTGTCGCTCCACGGAATCCCCTCAACATTGGCGCAGCGGCTCGCGCCATGAGCAACTTCGGGTTCTTCCATCTCCGCGTAGTGAACCCGTATGAGTTGGCCTTTCGCGAGGCGCGTTCCGCAGTCGGGGCCGCGCCGTTACTCACCCGTGCCGAAGAGTTCAAGAGCCTCGCCGAAGCCGTCGAGGATTGCACACTCGTCATCGGAACCACCGCGGTGGGCCAGCGTCAATTGCAGCACCCGGTCCGGCGCCTGGATCAAGCTGCCCGTCTTTTTGGAAAGTGGCTCGTCGGTGGCCGTGTTGCTCTGCTTTTTGGTTCCGAGAAGCGTGGTCTTTCAAACGAGGATCTCAGCCACTGCCATTGGCTCCTGCGCATTCCCACGCGCGAAGACCACCGTTCCATGAACCTTGGCCAGGCCGTAGCCGTGTGCCTCTACGAACTCGCGCGCGAGCCGCAAGCTTCGGTGAAACCGGAGAAACATGTCCCCGCCATCGCCGCAGACCTCGAGCGGCTCACCGCACTCTTGCTCGATGCCCTGCAAGCCAGCGGCTATTTGAAATCGCCCAGCGCGTCACAGAAGCGGCGCTCTGCCGCTCCCACGGAAGACAAAATCCGCCGACTCGTCCACCGCCTGCGCCTTTCCGCTCCTGACGCCGAACTGACGCTCGGTATTCTCCGCCAAATTCTGTGGAAATCTCGCAAGGACAATGACCGTTCACAGTAGCATTCTGACGTTGCGAAGGTTGCGTGAATGTGGTCCGCCGTGGAAGAATGCCCGCATGTCGGCAATGAAAAAGTCTCATCTGTCTTATTTGACTCTCATCGTGCTTCTAGATTTCGGTCGCGTTAGCGCACAAACGACGCGCCCCGATGCGGAGAGAAAGCTCGCCCACGACATTTACAAGGAATTTGTCGAAATCCAGTCTGGCTTCACCACGGGCGCTACTACTCCCGTTGCCGAGGCTGCTGCAGCGCGTTTGCGCGCCGCGGGCTTTCCCGAATCCGACATCTTCATTGGAGGCGCGAATCCAAAGAAGTCCAATATCGTCGTTCGTTATCACGGCACTGGAGCCCTCAAACCAGTGCTCCTTCTCGCCCATATTGATGTCGTCGAAGCAAAGCGAGAAGACTGGAGCATGGACCCTTTCCAATTGAATGAGCGCGACGGTTTCTTCTACGGCCGCGGCACCGGCGACGACAAAGCCCAGGCGGCCCTGTGGATCGCCAACTTGATCCAATACAAAAAAGAGGGCTTCAAGCCCGATCGCGACATCGTCGTGGCTCTGACCGCGGATGAAGAAGGCGGTGGTCCGTACAATGGCGTTGCTTGGCTGCTCAAGAATCATCGCGACCTCATTGATTCCGAGTTCGCTCTTAACGAAGGCGGCTGGGGCGAATCCGCCGGCGGCAAAAAGATCTCCAATGATCTGCAGGTCAGCGAGAAATACGTGGTCAATTTCCGGCTTGAGGTGCGAAACAAGGGCGGTCACAGCTCGATGCCCGTTGCCGATAACGCCATCTATCGCCTCGCGGCCGCGTTACAGCGGCTCTCAAACTTTGGATTTCCACTGAAGACCAACGAAGTGACCGCGGCCTACTTCCAGCAAATGGCGAAGATCGAATCCGGTCCCATGAAGGAGGATCTCGCCAAAGTTGGCAAAGGTTCGCAGGAAGCGATGCATCGGATTGCGGCGGCTTCCCCCGCCTGGAACGCCACACTCCGTACCACCTGTGTGGCCACGCTGTTGGAGGGTGGGCATGCGATGAACGCATTGCCCCAGCTTGCAACCGCCACGGTCAATTGCCGCGTCCTGCCCGAGGACTCCGTCGACTATGTTCAGGCAGTTTTGCGCAAGGTCGTGGCGGATGACCAGGTCGAAGTAAAAATTCTCGGTGAGCCGGCCCCCGGGCCTGCTTCTGCGCTGAGGCCGGATGTCTTGGCGGCCGTCAGCCGTGCGACGGAAGCTCTTTGGCCAGGTGTGCCGGTAGTGCCCATCATGGTGATGGGAGCGACTGACGGGAAGGCCCTTCGCATTGCCGGTATTCCAACGTATGGAGTCCAGGGCATTTTCTTCGACCGCGACGACATCCGATTCCATGGCCGCGATGAACGCGTGGCCGTACAATCTTTTTACGAGGGCCAGGCCTTCCTATACGATCTGGTCAAAACTCTTTCGAAAACCACGCCAGTCGCACAGGCGGCCGCTCACAACGGCCGATTCTACTCGCCACAACAGAACTAATCGGGCGCAAACGGTGCCCTGTTTTCTTCCACAATTCGCTCTTTCTTTGCTGTTCACTTTTTGTGTTCACTTTTGTACAGTTTTCCTGCGGCCCGCCTTGGAAAATGGTATCGTTAGAAGTGCCTATCACGTTCTGCACACCGGGCACTCACGCAATCAATTAAGCAGATCGCCGGAGAGAATATGGAATTGACCGTAACGCAACAAGAGCGCCCCTGGGACCGGCCCTTCTGGAAACCCGTGCATGGCAAAGAAGGCGTCTTCGCCTATCTCGTTCTAATTCACGTTCTTGCCGTCGTCGGTCTGATCCTGTTTCCTGTGCCAAACCTCAAGGTTGTCGGCATGACTTTGCTCAGCATTGCCTTTGGCGGTCTCGGCACCACCGTCTGCTATCACCGCATGCTGGCGCACAAGACCTTAAAGACGAACCCCATTATTGAGCAATTCTTGATCTTTTGGGCGGTCTTCAACGGCTCCGGCCATCCCGCAAGCTGGGTCGCCTATCATCGCCTTCATCATTCCGTCACTGACACTCCGGAGGATATCTCTAGTCCCAAACAGGGCGGCTTCTGGTGGGCGCATCTTCGCTGGCTCTATCAAACACACCCCGCCGACAAAAAGCGCTGGGCTCCCGAGCTAACCGGTGGCAAGATCAAGATTTGGGGCTGGGCCGAAACGCCCGTCATTGTATTCTCAATTTGTATTGGCTTGATTTTGGGTTTCGGCTGGATGGGTTTCTTCTGGATGGGCGCGATCCGCCTCGTCTACTCACTGCACATGCAGTGCCTGGTGAACAGCCTCACGCACCTCAACCATGTCGAAGAAGGCGATTCCAGCATGAATGTCTGGTGGCTTGGCCCATTCCAATTGACGGCTTGGGGTGAGAACTGGCACCAGAATCATCACACGCATGCAGGTTCCGCGCGCCTTGGCCTTCGCTGGTATCAGACCGATATCGGCTGGTACTTCATCTGGATGCTCGAAGCTGTCGGCTTGGCCCACTCCGTCAAGCGCCCCCGCGCATCCTAACCAATAGCGCGCCGGAAAGCTCGTTCTGTCATAAACTGTTTGTGCCGGGCTTCCCTTCCGAGCGCGGCGCTTCATGTACGCACAAAAATTCCATGTCAACGTAGTGATTCGCGGCGAAAGCCTCGCCTGCCCGCTCGATTGGCTCGATCAATTCTGCATGCGCAACTTCACCAACTCCGCCGACTTTGACGACACGCTTCCCGTCGCCGATGGCAAGGTAGAGGCTAGCTTCCGGCTCACTCCGGAACGCTTTGCGGAAGGTCTTGCAGCCTGGCTCACCCAGCGCGGCAAAGGCGAAGGCCAACCCGTGGCAGTGCAAGTCACTCGCGAATAGATTCTCCGGAAGTTTGTATGGGCGCAGCATCGCTGCGCCCAACTCGGCAAAGAAATTAACCTCAAGAAGTCTTTCTTCTTACAGTGGTGTGGAGAATGTTCTTACGCCGCTGAATCCCGCTTCTCGCCCTGCAGCAGAGCGCGAATTTCCGGCAAAGCCGCCAGCGCCGCCGCTTCGCCGGCCGCGACCATATCCGGCGTCTTGGTGAAATCATCCCACACAAAATTTTTCACATCCGGCTCGATGATGATGTCCGCCTGTGTTCGCCAGGCGAGATCGCCATGCCTCTGGATGATATTGAAAGACCGGCTGAGGACATCGGTAAACGTTCGCGGTTCTTCGATGTTGCCCGATTCCAGGTAGACAGCAATGATGATATCCGCGCCAAGAAGCAAGGCGCCCTCGACCGGCACCGGCGCGGTCAGGAATCCGTCGACCAGCGTACGCCCCTCAAACTGGATAGGCACAAAAAGCCCCGGGTATGCGCACGAAGCGCGCAGCGGCGGCGCGATGAGACCGTGAGAATAATAGACGGAAACCCCTGCGGTGATGTCCGTCGTGGCGATAGCCAGCGGTGTCTGCAATTCCTCAAACGTTTTTACGGGAGTAAAACGCGCGATATATTTTTCCATGCGCTGATTGGTAGCCAGCCCGAGCCAGGAGGGCGTCCAGCGCCCGAAATCCGTGAAGCTTGTGCTTGCTCCGACTTCGGTCAGTAGGTCCAGGGATGCTCCCGCGCAATAGCCCACGGCGATCAAGGCGCCAACACTCGTGCCCGCGACGCAATCAATGGGTATTCCCGCTTCGCGCAGAACGCGAAGCACCCCGATGTGCGCAATGCCGCGCGCAAATCCGCCTGCAAGGGCCAAGCCGACGCGCGGGCGCTCCTTGGGTTCGCCTTGTTCGCCGTATGCGAAGGCCCGAAACTTGTCCTTTGCGGTCCGCAGCCAGCCCAGCGGCCCCGCGGATTTGCTCTCTTCCGACATTTCTCTAGTTTAGCTCCATCACCGCGAATCAACCCATCGTTTGACCCGCGCATGCTGGTTTTGTAACCTGTCCCATCGAACTATACGGCCCCGTAAATCCGATAAAAAGGCATGCCATGAACCGTCGCATCGAAAAGGCAGTGGTGTTGGGAGCGGGAACGATGGGTTCACGGATCGCCGCGCATTTCGCGAACGCCGGTTTGCCGTGCATTCTGCTGGACATTGTCCCGCCAAACCTGCCCGCGGACGCGCCGAGCGCCGAGCGCAATAAGATCGTGCGCGCCGGATTGGAAGCGGCAAAGAAGTCCAAGCCCGCCGCCTTTTTCACTGCCGCACTTGCGGACAGAATTGCCATTGGAAACTTCGAGGATGATTTGGGACGCTGTGCCGAAGCCGATTGGATCATCGAAGTCGTCGCGGAGAATCTGGAAATCAAACGGAAATTGCTCGCACGCGTAGCCCAGTTCCGTAAGCCTGGAGCCATCGTAACCACCAACACGTCCGGCTTGCCCGTGCACCTGATCGCGGAGGGCATGGGCGAAGAGTTTCAGCAGCATTGGGCAGGAACGCACTTCTTCAATCCGCCGCGCTATCTGAAGCTGGTGGAAGTAATCCCCGGGCCGAAAACGTCGCCTCACGTGGTCGAGACGTTGCTCGAGTTTTGCGACCGGCGGATGGGAAAAGGTGTGGTAATAGCGAAGGACACGCCAAACTTTATCGCCAATCGCATCGGAACATTCTCCATGCTCAATGCGCTCCGCCTAATGAGCACGCTGGGCATGACGGTGGAAGAAGTGGACGCCTGCACGGGGCCGGCAGTGGGCTGGCCAAAGTCGGCGACGTTTCGCACGGCAGATATTGTGGGCCTCGATGTGCTCGCGCACGTGGTAAAGAATATCTACGAAACCGCGCCAAATGATGAGTCGCGGGAAATGTACAAAATCCCGGCGCTGGTGGAAGAAATGGCCAAGCGCGGCTGGCTGGGCGATAAGACGGGCCAGGGTTTCTACAAAAAGGTGAAAGGCGAAGGCGAAAAAGAAATTCTGACCCTCGACGTGAATACCATGGAATACCGCCCGCGGCAGAAAGCGAGATTCGCCTCCCTCGAAATGGGCAAAGCCATCGAGGACACAAGAGAGCGGCTGCGCGCGCTGGTCGGGCCCGTACTGGAAGGGCAGAAGGGTCACAAAGCCCAACAGTTCCTGTGGGGCGCGCTTTCTGAAATGTGTTTGTATGCGGCACGCCGCGTGCCTGAAATTTCCGACAACGTTGTAGACGTTGATCGTGCGATGCGCTGGGGCTTCGCCTGGGAACTTGGCCCGTTCGAGATCATCGATGCGATTGGTGTCAAGGCTTTCGCGGGACAGGTGCAAAAGGAAGGCCGGGCGCTGCCGCAGGTTATCGAAAAAGTCTTATCGAGCGGCCGCAAGGGCTTTTACGAATCGGAAAAGGGTACGACAACTGTTTTCGACATTTGCAGCGGCGTATCGAAGAAAGTCGAAGAGCCGAAAGGCATCATCATTCTCAAATCGCTGAAGGATGCTGGCCGCGAGGTTGAGCGCAATTCGGGGGCGAGCCTGATTGATCTTGGCGACGGCGTGGTGTGCTGCGAATTTCATGCCAAGATGAACGCCATCGGCGCCGACCTGATCGCCATGCTGCACAAGGGCCTGAAGCGGCTGGAATCGGAATTTGACGCCATGGTTATCGCCAACCAGGCGGTGAATTTTTCCGTTGGCGCCAACCTGATGCTGGTTCTGGTTGGCGCCCAGGAGCAGGAGTGGGACGAATTGCACATGGCTGTGAAGCAATTCCAGAACATCAACCTGGCGATCAAGTACGCTTCAAAGCCGGTGGTGGCCGCGCCACAGGGGATGGCGCTCGGCGGCGGCTGCGAAGTGAGCTTGCACGCCGCGAAAATTCAGGCTGCGGCGGAAGCCTATATCGGCTTGGTGGAAACCGGTGTTGGCCTAATTCCTGGCGGCGGCGGCACGAAGGAAATGTTGATCCGCGCGAACGAGTACGCCAGTGGGACGGGCTTTAGCCTGTCCTCTTCTCCTGAATCCGACCTGGATCTTTTCCACGCGTTGAAGCCCATCTTCGAATCCATCGCTATGGCCAAGGTGGGCACCAGCGCTGAGGAATGCCGCGACCTGGGATATTTGCGCCGGGAAGATGGTGTCTCCATGAACCGCGACCGATTGGTTGCCGACGCCAAGGAAGCTGCGCTGGCGCTTGTGCGCGGCGGCTACAAGCCTCTCGCGGCAAGCTGGCAGGAAGGTGCGCAAACGACGCAGATCAAAGTGCTCGGCGAACAATTTCTTGTCGGCGCGAAGCTCGCTATCCATATGATGCTCCGCGGCGGCTACGCCTCGGAGTACGACGCACACGTGGGTCGCAAACTCGCGAACATCCTTGCAGGCGGGCCGCTGACCTCGCCGCAGTTGGTCAGCGAACAGTATGTCCTCGATCTCGAGCGCGAAGCTTTTGTCTCCCTCTGCGGCGAAAAGAAAACCCAGGAACGCATCGCTCACACTCTGAAAACCGGCAAACCCTTGCGAAACTAGCCTCCGATAGTCGTATAAAAACGTATTGCTATAACGATTCATTGTGAGATATTCTGCACATTCGAAGGAGGCGGATCGTGCAGAAGTTTTTGGCTCCGCGGGAAGCCGCAAACATCCTAGGCATCAGCTATCCCACCTTGAAGCAGTGGATCTACCACGGAAAAATCAAGTCGGTGAAGACGCCCGGCGGTCATCACCGCGTGCCGGAAAGCGAGATCGACCGGATGTTTCCCAGGAAGCTCAGTCATGGTGATGTTGAGACGCGGAGGGGAAATTTCCGCAAGATCAGCGGGCGAAACCAGCTGATTGGGCGCGTCGTGGTCATCAAATTTAGTGGCCTGCTCGCGCAGGTCACACTGGCCATCGGGGAACAGCACATTACGTCGATTATCACAGCGGACGCAGCCAAGGAGCTACGGCTAAAGCTGGGCGACCGGGCCGCCGCGCTGATCAAGTCAACCGAAGTAATGATATTGAGAGTTTAATTTGTGACAAGCGGAAAAACAAACTGGCGTATGTGGTTCCGCCTCTCTGCACTCATTCTTTCTGTGTTCCTTGTCTTGCAGGAAGCGCGAGCTCAAGGAAGGGAAATCCGCGTAGCGGCAGCGGCCGACTTGAAATTTGCCATGGAAGAATTATCGCAACAGTTTGAGAAGCAGACAGGAACCAGGGTGAATGTGACTTACGGATCAAGCGGAAACTTCTTTTCACAAATACAAAATGGGGCTCCATTCGACCTTTTCTTTTCGGCGGACATTGAATATCCACGGAAACTGGAAGCCGTTGGACTCACGGAGCCCGGAACACTATACGAATACGCCGTCGGCACAATCGTCATTTGGATGTCGCCGGATGCGAAGGTGGACGTGACCGTGCAAGGATGGAAAGCCTTGCTGGATGCGAGCGTCGAGAAGATTGCCATCGCGAATCCAGAACACGCGCCCTATGGACGCGCGGCCGTCGCAGCGCTGCAAAAAGCGGGCATCTACGAACAGGTGAAACTAAAGTTGATCTACGGAGAAAATATTTCGCAAGCGGCACAGTTTGTGCAATCGGGGAATGCCCAGGCAGGAATTGTCGCGTTGTCGCTGGCAGTTTCCCCGTCCATGCGTGATGGAAAGCGTTGGGAAATACCGGCGGGGATGCATCCAGCCCTTGAGCAGGGAGCAATTATTCTGAAAGACGCCAGGCACAAAGATGCGGCGCGAGCCTTTCTGGAATTTATAAAAAGCGCAGCAGGGCGACCCACATTGGCGAAATATGGTTTTCAAGTTCCTGAAGAAAACGCAAAGAAATAACGCAGAGATGCTGACGGCGCGGAAAAACCGCGTGGGAAGTTCGTAAAAGGACGAGCGCGTGGAAGCATTGTGGTTATCGCTGAGGTTAGCGGCCTGCGTAGCCGCGATCTTGCTGGCAATCGGCATGCCCGTGGCCTACTGGCTGGCATACTCAACCTGGCGCGGGAAATTCTTGCTCGAATCGATAGTGGCTCTGCCACTGGTGCTGCCGCCGACCGTGCTCGGATTCTACGCGCTTGTGGCCATGGGACCGCGCGGCCCGCTCGGAAAACTGTGGATCGCTCTGTTTGGCCACGGCCTCGCGTTCACATTCACTGGACTGATTATTGCGTCGGTGTTTTACAGCTTTCCATTTGCGGTCCAGCCGCTGATCGCATCGTTTGAGGGCGTCGACCCAAGGCTGCTGGACGCCTCCGCCGTGCTAGGTGCGGGAGCCTTGCGCACATTCTGGCGAGTGATCCTGCCGTTGTCATTACCCGGAGTCGTCACCGCCGCAGTGTTGAGTTTTGCCCATACGCTGGGAGAATTCGGCGTGGTCCTAATGGTAGGTGGAAATCTGGCGGGCGTCACGCGAACGGTTTCGATCGACATTTACGACTACGTGCAGTCCCTGGAATACGGCGCTGCGAACCGCATGGCGCTGCTCCTTCTGGTGATTTCCTTCGCTGTGCTATCCGTTGTCTATGCTGTGAATCGCCGCGTATGGACGCCATGGGCGGCGAAGTAAACGGCACGATGCTCACCGCGCAAATCCGCAAGCAGCGGCACGGCCCGGGCGCCGCGCCTTTTGCCCTCGATGTTTCCATCGAAGTTCCTCCAGGCATAACCATTTTATTTGGAGGTTCCGGCGCCGGCAAATCCACTCTGCTTGATTGCATCGCCGGGCTGGCGCGGCCGGACGAGGGACGAATCCTTGTTGGCGGCGATGTTCTCTTCGATTCCGTCCGCGCGATCCATATTCCAGCGCCGAAGCGGCGAATCGCTTACGTCTTTCAAACTCTGGCATTGTTCCCGCATCTGAGCGCGGAAGAAAATGTTGCTTACGGACTGCTAAATTTGCCACAAGAGCAAAGGCGCGAGCGCGTTGGCGAAATTCTCACGGTTTTTCGCGTCGAAAAATTGCGAAAGCAAAGACCCGGAGAAATTTCCGGAGGCGAAAAGCAGCGGATCGCACTGGCGAGATCCCTGGTGACGGAGCCGCGAGTCCTCCTGCTAGACGAACCACTGACAGGATTGGACGCCGAGCTGAAGGCTGCGATTGTGGACGACTTGCGCGCGTGGAATACAGCGAAGGCGATGCCGATATTGTACGTGACCCACAACCGCGACGAAGTAGATGCGCTGGGCGAACGTGTGATCGCCCTGGACAATGGACGCGTCGTCAGTGCCGGTGCGCCGATGGAGGTGCTGAACGCGCCGCGCCGCAAAAAGCTGGCGCAGGCGGCGGGATTCGAAAATCTTTTGCACGCCACGGTGCTCGATCTGCGTGAGGCCGATGGCGTGATGCGCGTGAAGCTGGGCGAGAGCGCCTGCGAGATCGAAGTGCCGCTCGGCTACGCCGCCGCGGGCAGCCGCGTGCAAGTCGCTGTTCGCGCAGGCGACATTTTGCTGGCGACCGAACGCCCACACGGATTGAGCGCCCGAAACGTGATGGAGGGACGCATCCTTTCGCTGGAGCATCGCGGCGCGATGGTCATTGCGCGCGTCGACTGTGGTGTCACCTTCGTTGCGCACATTACACCCGGCGCAGCGCGCGCCTTGGAGCTAACAGCTGGCCGCCGCGTGTGGCTGGTCTTGAAGACGCACTCATGCCATCTGGTGGATTGAATGACAGGCCGCACTGCAAAGAAAAACTCTTTAGGACTTGGGCTTCGCTGGAGCAGTAACTGCGGTCTTGGCTGCAGCTGGCACGGAGAACTTAATCTCGTCAGCCTCAAGAATCTTGTCCTTGGGTGTGGCGTGAATCACCACGAGATCGCCGGCGGCGAGGTCGCTGGCCTTCGCCGGTTTGTCCTCATTATTGGACCTCGACAAAAAGACGGTCGTAGCGGCGAATTTCACTTCCACACTCTTGCCGTCCGCGGTTTTCACCACTACGGAATCCGCGCCAATTTTTTCGACCGTTCCTTTCACATGAACTTTACTTCCGTGAGCGAAAGCCGTGCCCACCACAACCGCAAAGAACAATCCCAGCAAAGATAGGCGAAGTTTCATGAATGTCTCCCGCGCGAATCCTGCACTTTCGCGATCCGGCTCATTCCTTGTGATGATCTTGTGATTCCGGTTTCCGCCGTGGCGTTGCTCCCTTCAAAAAATCACTTTCCTGCTGTTCTTCCTCACGGTCTCCCGGACCTTTGGGATTATAGCGCTCCATCTCGATGCGTTCCGCGTCCGTGAGGTGCGGAAGGTGGCGAATAAAGTGAACCAGCCTCCAACTATCCTGTGTGCCTCCATGCTCACCACCGCTTGCAAATGCGGGCATTCCCGTGAACCGCACGCCGTTCTCAATAATCCAGAACAACTCGCCGTCGGTAAGATTTTGCGTTTGCGGCAAACGCAGATCGGGCGGTTTGGGATAGAGGCCACTGCCAATCGCGGTCTCTCCGCTGCCGTCGTTGTCATGGCAAATGGCGCAATGATCCGCGAAATGAAGCCGCGCATCGCGCAGATCCTCCACCGAGGCCAACACGGGGTTCTGTGTTAAACGTGCGTTCGCGGGGATCGCCAGACGACGCGCATTGCGAGCAATCACAGTTTCAATTTGCGTGGGCTTGGCGCGCGCGCTGAGGCCATCATGCAGCAGCGAAGCGGCCACAGCGACGATAACGCTGAGCATCGCTACCACGACGACGACAATCACCAAAGTTCTGCGTTTCATAGCTTTGCGTGTATGGTAATGGATGAAGGCCAGCGCGGCCAGTGGCGAATCTTCGGGCCTAACAGTGGTGCGGCCTCTTCATTTCGCTCGCCGATGTGAGTCGGAAAGCGGCTTCCTCTGGTAGGATACACAGGAAATGGCTACGCCCGCGATCAACGGAAGCAGCATACCGGCGACGGAAGCCTGTCCGGCGGAGATTCGCGAGATTCTACACGCCGCGGCTTCAGGCGAGGAGTTGACGTTCGAACAAGGATTGATCCTCGCGGCGGCGGAAGGTTCAGCGCTGGAAGCCCTCGTTGTTTTCGCCGATCAATTGCGCCGAGAAACCGTCGGCCACGCCATCACTTACGTTGTAAATCGAAACATCAATTTCACGAATGTCTGTTTCGTCGGATGCAGTTTCTGCGGCTTTGGACGCGGCCCCGGAGCCGCCGACGCCTACTCGCTCTCCTTCGGTGAAGTCGTTCGCCGCGCGCGCGAAGCCTGGGAACGCGGCGCCACGGAAGTTTGCGTCCAGGGCGGGTTACCGCGTGACCTCGATGGATTTTTCTACCGCGATCTGCTCCGCGCCATCAAGCGCGCCATCCCTGAAATGCATGTGCACGCCTTCTCGCCGATGGAAATCGATTACGGCGTCACGAAAACAGGGATGCCCCTGCGTGATTATCTACGAATGATGAAAGACGAGGGGCTGGGCAGCATTCCCGGCACGGCCGCGGAAATCCTCGATGATCGCGTGCGAAAGGAACTGAGTCCCAACAAATTACCCGCCGCGCGATGGGTGGAAATTATCACCGCCGCACATGAACTGGGCATTCCCACGACTTCAACCATGATGTACGGCCATGTGGAACAGCCCGCCGATTGGGTGCGCCACATCCTCTTACTACGCTCGATCCAAAAACGCACCGGTGGATTCACGGAGTTCGTGCCGCTGGGATTCATTCACGAGAATACGCGGCTTTACCGTCATGGCGGAGCCAGGCCGGGCGCCAAACGGGAAGAGCACCTCCGAGTACACGCCCTGGCGCGAGTGCTCCTGCACGGAGCGATAAAGAACTTACAGGTGTCCTGGGTGAAGCTCGGATTCGAAACATCGCTCGCGTGCCTGCAAGCAGGCGCAAACGATTTCAGCGGGACGCTCATGGAAGAAAATATTTCCAAAGCTGCTGGCGCAACATTCGGAGAATATGTGTCGCCTGAAGAATTTCGCGCGAAGATTCGATCGATTGGACGAGTCCCAGCGGAACGCACGACCACCTACAAAATCCGACGCGTCTTTGACAATCCTGAACACCATCCACCAACAGCCCCGCCGCAACTCCCGATGGTCCGTGCGGATAGCAACGTAACGTACACCGAAGGCGCCTACTGAGCGACTCCCATGCGAGCACTCCTCTTGCCAGTCAAAGATCTGCGTAATGCGAAGAAGAGATTGATCGGCGTGCTGACGCCGGAAGAACGCTTTTCATTGGCCGAGACCATGCTTGCGGACACCGTTCGCGCTGTCCAAGGCGTACGCCGCATTGAAAAGGTCTTCGTTATCACGAATTACGCGCCCGCCATGCAATTAGCCGAAGAAAACGGCTGGGAAATTCTGCGCGAGGAACAGCAAATATCCGAGAGCCATTCCGTGGACGCCGCTTCGAAGCTCTGCGAGCAAAATGGCGTCAGCGGATTGCTGCGTCTGCCCCTCGATCTGCCCCTCATTCAATCGAGTGATATCGACGAACTCCTCGCCCTGAAATGCCGGGCGCCCTCGCTCGTAATTGTTCCCTCGCGTGACGGCACCGGCACAAACGCCATCCTGCGAACCCCGCCCACTCTGTTCCCCTCGCATTTTGGAACTGGAAGTTTCGCGAAACATCTTGCCGAAGCCGAAAGTTCCCATGCCCAGGTAATCGTTCGCCGGAATGCCCGGCTGGAAATGGACGTGGACGGCGAACCCGATTTGCGCGCCCTGCTCGAGAACGATTTGAGCGCAACGGAAACCGGACGCTGGCTGCACGCGAGTGGTGTTGCGGCGAGATTCCCGCCCAACATGCAAGCCGGAGCGGCCGTCGCGCGATGAAGAAGAAAGTCTACGCCAGCCTCGACGAAGCCGTCGCGGATATTCCCGATGGCGCGCAAATCATGGTCGGGGGATTCGGAGGCGCGGGCTTTCCAAATAACCTCATTCAAGCGTTGGCGCGGAAAGGCGCGAAGAACATCACTGCTGTCAGCAACAATTGCGGAACGCGTGACGGCGAGCTGGGAATCATGTTCAAGAACAATCAGATCAAGCACGTGATTGCCGCTTTTCCCGGACCGCACGCCAATCATTTTCTGGAACGTTTCGCCGCCAAGGAAGTGACCCTGGAACTCGTCCCGCAAGGCATTTTGTGCGAGCGCATACGCGCTGCCGCTGCTGGTCTGCAAGGTTTCTACACCACGGTGGGCGTAGGCACGGAAGTTGCCGCAGGAAAGGAAGAGCGCGTCCTCGAAGGACACCGCTGCATTCTCGAACGGCCGATTCACGCGGACTACGCGCTGATCAAGGCGCAGACCGCCGACGAGCTGGGAAATTTGACCTATCGGCTGGCCGCCAGGAATTTCAATCCCGTCATGGCAATGGCCGCGAAGACCACCATCGCCGAAGTCGAAGAAATCGTTCCGACCGGCGCTATCCATCCGGAACACGTCGTGACTCCCGCGATCTTCGTTCATCGCATCGTGCAAGCGAAAGGGCTCCGCTATGCCGGGTGACGGCATCCAGAAAAAAGTTATGCAAGGTGGCGTCGAGAAAAAAAACTATGCGGGCTGAAGGCATTGCTAAGCCGCGATTGACGCGCGAACAAATCGCGCAACGTGCCGCGCTCGAATTGCCCGATGGCGCCTATGTGAACCTCGGGTGGGGGATTCCCAATCTCATCGCCGGCCATTTGCCCAAAGGAATCACCGTTTATTTCCACAGCGAAAATGGAATTTTGGGAATGGGCCCCCGTGCAAAACCAGGTGAAGAAGATTTCGATCAGGTCGACGCCATGAAAGTGCCCGTCACGCTGATTCCCGGCGCTTCTTTTTTTCATCAAGCAGATGCGCATCTGATGACCCGCGGCGGGCATCTCGACGTCGCCGTACTTGGGGGATTTCAAGTTTCAGAAAAGGGCGACCTCGCGAACTGGAACATTCCCGGGGCGAAAGGCCCTGGTGGAATCGGCGGCGCGATGGACATCGCGGCGGGAGCCAAAATCTTAATCGTCTGCATGGAACACAGCACGAAAGATGGCGCGCCGAAAATCGTGAAGCGATGCACCTATCCGCTGACTGCTCTTGAATGTGTGGACACTATCGTCACGGATCTTGCCGTGATCGACGTGAAGCCGGAAGGATTGCTCCTGCGCGAAGTGGCTCCCTGCTGGAGCGCGGAAGAAGTCCAAGCGTTGACCGGCGCGCCACTGATCGTCCGCCGGCAAATTCCGGAGATGAGTTTTGCATAATTTGGGGAGGAGGCCGATATGAGCCAGATGATTCCAGAAAGCCACAAGGACTTGCTCGAGAAGCCGGCGTTTGGAAATCTCGGAACGCTGATGACGGATGGAAGCCCGCAAGTGACGCCCGTCTGGGTGGATTACGACGGCAAATTCGTTCGCTTTAATTCAGCGAAGGGCCGCGTGAAGGATAAAAATGTCCGGCGCGATCCGCGCGTTTCGATTTCGCTTCAGGATCCCGCGAACCCGTATCGTTACCTGGAAGTCCGTGGCCGCGTCGTCGAAATCACGGAAAAAGGCGCCGACGACCACATCAACAAACTCTCGCAAAAATATCTCGGCAAGCTCGTCTATCCTTTCCGCCAGCCTGGGGAAGTTCGCGTCACCTACAAAATCGAACCGCAAAAAGTCAGTTCGATGGGCTGAGAGAAAGCTCAAATACTCATCGTTTATTCTTCACGCAGAACCTGCATCGGCTCCACCCTGGCCGCGCGAACTGCAGGGAAGAGCGAAGCCACTGCAGCGACAGTCAATACCAAAACGACGACACCTAGCAACGTTGTGACGTCCGTCGGCGAGACTCCGTAGAGCATTCCGGACAGCACGCGCGCGAACGCCGCCACCAGAACCGAACCCGCTAGACAGCCGAGGAACGAAACTCCCAGCCCTTGGAGCAGAAACTGTTTCACGATTTGTCCCTGCAACGCTCCCAGCGCCAGCCGCAGTCCCACTTCCCGCCGCCTTACGTTCACCGAATAGCTCAGCGTCCCGTAGAGGCCCAGGCAAGCCAAAGAAACGGCCGTGGCAGCAAAGAACGCCAGCAGCACGGTGCGAAGCCGATTCTCCGCGAAGGCTTCGTCAAGATGCTCCGTCAGCGGCGCAATATTGAAAACCGAGCGTGCCGGCTCGATTTCATGAATTCTCTGGCGAATCGTCTCCGCCATGGCCATCGGCTCCGTGCGCGTTCGAACTAGATAAAAAGGGTCGGGACCGGACGCGCCGGTGCACCAGTACACCGTTGGGCCAGGCTCGCGATTGAGGCCTTCTTCCCGCGCGTCTCCGACGACTCCTCGAATTTCACCGGGCGACAAGATGCCGCTGGCAGGAACCTCCTGAAGATGACGCCCCAGGACAGTTGACTCCGTGAGATAAGTATTTGCAAAACTACGGTTCACGAGAACGTTGATGGATTTTGTGGAATCCGCCATTTCGCGGCAGAGTTCGCCGGAGAGAATTGGAATTCGCATAGTGGCAAAATATCCCGGGGAAACGAAGCGGCTCTCCGCGACGATCTTGCGTTCCGGATCTTGCTGGCCCTCGGCAAATTTCAGTTCGATTTGAAAGTGGGACGGGACCCCAGGGAGTGTTGCGTCAGTCGCTGCTGTTTCCACGCCAGGCAGGCTGCCCAAGGAATCGACAATGCGGTCGATTCGCTGCGTCAGTCCTTTCCAGTTCGCGGTTTCCGCATACGAACCGCTGATGTGGAACGTGAGAACCTGCCTGGGATCAAAACCGGGCGACACGCGCCCGAGTTCTTGAAAGCTGCGAAGGAGCAAGCCCGCGCCGGCCAGCAAAGTGACGGCGAGCGCCACTTGCACGCCGACAAGCAGCCACTGCAGCGGGTTGCGCGTCGACACTTGAGTTCGGCTGGCTTGTGTCAGCGAACTGGACACGTCCCTGCGCGTGCCGCGAATTGCAGGGAACAACCCGCAGACCAGCGTTGCAAGCACGGAACACACCAGCGAATACAGCACGATTCTCCAGTCCAGGCGAATCTCTTCCACGCGCGGCAAGTCTCTGGCGAGCGCCGGAAACACCTTCGAGGCCGCGTTAGCCACAAGCAGGCCGAGCGCAGCGCCCGCTACCGCCAGAACAAAAACTTCGGTCAGCAGCTGAGTCACGATGGCGGTGCGTGAACCGCCGAGGGAAAAGCGCACTGATATTTCGTGTTGGCGCTGGGCAGCGCGCGCCAGAAGCAACGCAACAATGTTTGTGCAAGCAATCAGAAGAAGCAGCGAAACGGAACCGTACAAAATCCAGAGGGATCTCCGCACGCCGCCGATGGTCATTTCCTTGAGTGGTTCGATCTGCACGTTCAAGTCCGCATCTGTTTTTGGAAATGCGATGCCCAGCTGTTTTTGCACTGTCGCCAGGTTTGCGCGCGCTTGCTCAAGCGTCACGCCGGTCTTGAGTCGTCCAATCCCCAGGTACCATGTCCACTCCCTGCTTTGCGCAATCGGCTCATCCACAGGGACGGAAGACCAGAGGTCGACATCGCGGTCAGGAAACAAAAAGGACACCGGCATAATTCCCACGATGGAAGAAGAATGCCCATTGACGCGCAGCTTCCTTCCGAGAGCGTTTGGATCGGCGTTGAAGCGACGCCGCCAGAGGCGGTCGCTGATTAGAACGGCGCTCGGACCGCCGAAATGTTCTTCTTCGGAAGTGAAATCGCGCCCCAGCGCTGGCGCGATACCCCAGACTTGCAAAAATCGAGATGCCACATAGGCTACCGTCACTTTTTCAGGAAGGATGCCCGACGTTTCCGAATTGTCTTCCGTGTAGTATCCGGTGATTGCCTGGAAGGTGGAATTCATGCGGTTCCAGTCTTCGAGCCGGACCGGCGCCAAACGAGTTCGTGGACTGCTCGTCTTGGGGTTGTACTGACGAAGCTCCATAAGCTGATCGCCGTTGGGGAAAGGCAAGGGCCGCAGGAGAATCGCGTCGATGGCTGAAAAAACCGCGCTGTTCGCGCCAATCCCCAGCGCGAGAGTCACGATCACCGTGATCGAAAACGATGGAGATTTGCGAATCAAGCGGAATGCGGATTTCAGGTTCGCCAAAGTGCTCTCAACAATCGAAACGCGGTGAACGTCTCGCAGTTCTTCCTTGATTTGCTCCCGCCCGCCGAATTCCAGAACGGCTTTCCTGCGCGCCTCTTCCGGTGTCAGTCCCGCCGCGACGTTGGCCTCTGTCAGTTCTTCGATGTGGAAACGCAATTCGGAATCTAGCTGCGCGTCGAGTGCGCGTTTACGAAAAAGAGATTTCCACCATTCCATCGCAGACTCCTATTCCGCCGTTCGAAGCACCAGTCCGATCGCTTCGGAGAGGCGGTTCCATTCAGATTCTTCAATCTGCAATTGTTTCCGCCCTTTCGCGGACAGCCGGTAATATTTTGCCTGGCGGCCGCTCTCCGATTCTCCCCACGTGGCCTGCAGCCAGCCGCGCTTTTCCAGCCGGTGCAACGCGGGGTACAGTGATCCTTGCTGGACCTGCAGCGCTTCGCGGGAAACTTGCTGGATGCGCTGCGAAATGCCGTAGCCGTGCACGGGACCCAGTGCGACGGTCTTGAGAATGAGCAGGTCCAGAGTGCCTTGCAGCAAATCGGATTTTTGGACGGTCACTTTTTTCCTCTCCTAGAGACCCTACCTATGTGTACGCCGCTATATGTAGAATGTCAAGGAGAGACGGAATGGACGACTAGAGGCGCGCGGCAACGCGGGCAGCGATGCGCCCGTCGGTGGTGCGAAAGACCATGACAAGACTGTCCGTGAGCGGGACGTCTTTGCTCGGAACGGCTAACTGATAGGACCACTCGAATCGCTTCGGCAATTGCGACGCCAGATTGGCCGCGTAGGGCACGACCGCTTCGACCGCCGCGTGAAGCTCGGTGATATTTTTCGCGGCGCGCAGGTCCACTCCGCGCTTCCAATAAAAGGAAACTCTAAGGGTGCCGATCATTTCCGGGGTCAAGTACGTGCGCGCTTCAGCCTCTTGGAGTCCGGGCGTGCATGGCTGATCGTGAATATCGAACGATAAGAAAAGTTCGTCGGGGAAGTGCGTGAGCGTTTCCGTGCCGCGGCGGAAAATCGTGCCTTTCTCGTCGTTGATGCGCTTCAGATTGAGAAAGAAATCGGGAGCGTCCAGGTTGCCGGATACGCGGAAACAAACTCCATTTGGGAGCGAGCCATCGGTGGCGAAAAAAACTCCGCCGTCATAGTTCCATATATTTTTATCGCGCCGCGACTGGCTCGCCGACGCAACTGGCGCGAGCAGCAGCAAAGAGAGAATCGCCAAGCCGGCCGTTTTGTATCGCAGTGCGCGCATACGCGATGAACTTCTGCAACTAATTTTTCTCCTTCTTCGCGGCGGCGAGAAGAAAATCAAAACCGTCGAGGCTATGGATGGCTTTGCCTTCTCCGCCCGCCTTGACGGTCCCCTGGCCCGAGCGCACCGCCTGGATCGCGTTGACGAGCCGCGGAAGCACGGAAGGTTCGGCCACCGGGATGTTGTGCGCGCCCAGCACAAGTTTTAATTCTGGCGCGAGCGCTGCAAGCCGCTTCACGGAATTCACGTAAGCGTCGAGATCCGTTTCCGGCCGGAATAGCCAGATCGGTGCGGGATAATACGTGTCGCCGGTAAAGAGCAAGCCGTTGGCGCGGTCGAGCAGCGCAATGGAATCCGGCGTGTGGCCTGGAGTAGAAAGAACTTCCAATTTGCGTCCACCCAGATTCACTGTGAAGCCGTCATGGATGAAGTGCGAAATCCTCCACGGCTTGGTGGCGTACGTTTTTGGATTGAAGCCTTTTGGCAATTCGCCGCAGAGCTGGTCGGGTGCAATTTCGGCCTGAGCATCTTCGCGCGAACCTTTGGCGTTCTTCCGCGTGAAATCGGTGTCCATCCCGTAGACGAACGTGAACTGCCAGTTGCCGCCGACGTGGTCGTCGTGCGTGTGCGAATTGAGAACCACGACTGGGCGCGAAGTCAATTTCGTCGTGACTTTGTGGATGTCGCTGATGCCCATGCCGGTATCGAAAAGCACCGCTTGCTTGTTGCCGACGATCAGGTAGGAAATGGTTTCTTCCGCTTGGTGCGGCTCGTAAATGGCAAAGACTCCCGGCGCAACCTTGTAGACTTCAAACCAGGGGTCGTCCGGAAGGACACGTTGCAGCGATTTGTATTCCGGCCGCGGAAGAGGCTTGCACCATTCGGGTTTTTCGGTTTGCAAGGAAGAAACAGGAAAAAGATTCAACGCAGAGGACACAGAGTTCGCAGAGAACGCCGAGGCCGCCCCGGAGAGCACACCGAGAAATAGCAGCAGCGCATGAAAGAAAATGACTTGAAACTGAACGGACTTCGGGAAAGAAGCGAAAAAAGTCATTCCGAGGGCGGTGTTTGCCCGAGGAATCTGCTTTGTGCAAGCGCAAGAAAAAGCAGATTCCTCAGGCCTAAAGGCCTGAGCTACAGGTCGGAACGATAATTTCCCTTCGTTCATTTGGATGAACCGGAGACGAAGATGGATTTGGGGAGCATCATGTGGACGCCTTTGTTGCCGTCGACGAGTTCGGTGATGTGGAGATCGGCGGCGACGCTCGAGAGCATGTAGGCATCGTCGCGCGAGAGATGCTTTTCCGTGACGAGGAAATCGATCATCTCGCGGACGGCGAGCGTGGCGCAGGCGTTCAGGTCATCGTTGAGGCCCATGGTGATGTAGTGCGTGGGCGTTTCGGCGCGCGGCCACTTCAGGCGCATGTCCTTGCGCACGATGAATTGAAACGTGCCGATGAGCGAAGTTTCGAGAGCGGTAATGTCCACTTCGCCGTCGCCCTGTCCGGCGTGGCCGTCGCCGACCTCGAAGAGCGCGCCGGGAGCGTGCACGGGAATGTAGAGCGTGGAGCCGGCGACGAGGTCCTTGTTATCGAGATTGCCCGCCATAATCCACGGCGGAGCGCTGTTGAAGCGGCCCGCGCTTTCCGGCGGGGCGTCGCCCATGCTGCCGAAAAAAGGATGCAGGGGAATCTCGATGCCCGGCGCGAATTTCGCGATCATGCGTTTTTCATCCAGCGGAATAATTTTTATTTTCGAGTAAGGATAATCGTCCGGCAGATAGCCGCGCCCCGCACCGAACGCGTTGTAGGCGTAAGGAATCGCCAGCTTGATCGCCAGGATTTTTACTTCGAGAACGTCGCCGGGTTCCGCGCCTTCGATGTAAATCGGGCCGGTCAAAATGTGCCCGCCAGGGCCTTTGTCCTCTACTTGGTCGGTAATGTCGCGCAGCGATTGCTCGACCTGCTCTGGCGGCAGCCCCGCCTCTTCGAGCCGCTTAGGGCTGTTGGTGATTAGCGTCTGAATCTCTACCGTGTCGCCCGACTTGACGCGCAGCACCGGCGCCACCTTCGCATCGTAGTATCCCCACGCCACGGTCTTCGGCGTCGGCTTCAGCGTGTACTTCGCCTGCGCACTTCCTTGCTGTACGAAAGGCGCGAACGCGGGAAACAGAAGACAAGCACTCTTGAACCATAAGTGCTGAATCACGTGGGAATGGTGGACAATCTTTCGTTTAGTAAATCGGCCGGTCATGTGCGCGTCACTCCGAATCGGAAATCCAAATGAATGAAACTCTTCCGTTTCTAATCCCAAAACCCGTCTGATGTAGCTCCATACCTTCGTAGAAGAGGACTTTCTGGCCGAAGTCGGGTAAATGATCACCTTTGCGCGAGCCTGGAATCATGTATTTGCAGCACTTTGCGGCATTCACCGGTTCCTCACGCGTTGGTTTCCCATAAACTTTCACCACTTCTTCTTCCGAACTTCCCAAATGAATGCTCTCTGAAGTCTTCCATTCGGATAGGCTGTTCTTTGTCGTCGAGGCAGTCTTATGAAGGCAATTCGGAAAATCACTCAGAAAAGCGACATCAATATCGGCCTCTCCGTGATGTCCCAAATACGCGCTAAGAAAGCTCTTCCCGTCTTCGGATTGGTAACAGATGACATCAGTATTTGCCGTCATATTCTTCGGTTTGCCGAGTTCCCGGAACACGGCGCGCGCAGACTGAGGCTCGCACGTGTAACCCAGGCATGTGGGGCCAGGGTCGCCTTGAATCCAGAATTCGATTCGAGAAGCCTTACCGTTCCTCATCGTGAAATCTGCCGACTTTACAACCCCGTTTACGCGCCCTCTATAAGAAAGATTCTTCACGGTTACTTGAGCACCGTTCTCCTGAGTCTGAAATTCGTATTGTCCCGTTGGCTTTCCGTAGGCCTTCACTATGCCTTCTTCCGAGCTATCAAGGCCGATGTCTTCACCCGTTTTCCAAGCGCGCAGATCTTTTTTCGCTTTCGAGCTTAGATCTTTCGCGGAAGCCTTCTGATTACTGGAGTCTGTCAGGAGGATTCCGACTACCTCGGAATCCTGAGATACGAAGAATGAGAGAATTGTTCGCTCGTCCCGAATACTATGGCGATCCCAAGCCGAGCTTGATTCACCGATCCGATGAATAAGGTCTTCGGCGGTAACCTCTTGATCGATGCAAAGTGAGCCGAAACACCTTGGTCCAGTGTATGTTTGTGCGGCACTTATAGAAGAAATGCCGAATGTGGCTCCCAGAAGCATAAGCCAATGCAGTGATTTGAAAAAAGCATTCATGGGTGGGTCATGTCCTCGGGTTTGACGAGGGCGTCGAACTCTTCGGCGGTGACGAAGCCGAACTTGATGGCGGCTTCTCGAAGGCTGATGTGAGCATGGTGCGCGGCTTTGGCGACCTGGGCGGCGTTGTCGTAGCCGATTTTGGGGGCAAGCGCGGTGACGAGCATGAGGGAATGATGGAGGTAGTGATTGATGCGGTCGCGATTGGCTTCGATCCCTTGGACGCAGTGGGCTACGAAGCTGTTGCAGGCGTCGGCGAGAAGTTCGACAGAGTGAAGATAATTGAAAATCATCACCGGCTTGAAAACGTTGAGCTCGAAATTACCCTGCGAGCCAGCGAAGCCGATGGCGGCGTCGTTGCCCATTACTTGGACGGAGACCATGGTCAGGGCTTCCGCCTGCGTGGGATTCACCTTCCCCGGCATAATCGAAGAGCCGGGCTCGTTTTCCGGAAGAGTGAGTTCGCCGAGGCCGCAGCGCGGGCCGGAAGCGAGCCAGCGAATGTCGTTGGCGATTTTCATGAGCGAGGCAGCAAGCGTTTTTAACGCGCCGGACGCGAAAACGATTTCGTCGTGCGCGGCGAGCGCGGCGAATTTATTGGGATGCGAGCGGAAGGGCAGCCCGGTGAGCTCAGCGATTTTGCGCGCGGCGCGTTCGGCGAATTCGGGATGTGCGTTGAGGCCGGTGCCAACGGCAGTGCCGCCGATGGCGAGATCGTAGAGTCCGTCGAGAGCGATGGCGATGCGGCCGCTATCGCGGTCGAGCATATTGACGTAGCCGGAGAATTCCTGGCCGAGCGTGAGCGGCGTGGCGTCCTGCAAATGCGTGCGGCCGATTTTGACGATGTCCGCGAATTCTTTGGCTTTGGCGTCGAGCGCGTCGCGAAGAGTCTTGACGGCGGGAAGAAGACGGCGAGAGGTTTCCGTGGCGGCGGCGATGTGCATGGCGGCGGGAAACGTGTCGTTGGAGGACTGCGACATGTTGACGTCATCGTTGGGATGGATGGGCTTCTTACTGCCCATGACGCCGCCGGCCATTTCAATGGCGCGATTGGAAATGACTTCGTTGACGTTCATGTTGGTTTGCGTGCCGCTGCCGGTTTGCCAGACGCGCAAAGGGAAGTGGTCGTTGAGTTTTCCAGCGATGACTTCGTCGGCGGCCCGGACGATGAGGCTGCACTTTTCGTGCGACTGCTTGCCAAGATCCTGGTTGACGAGCGCGGCGGCTTTTTTGAGGATGCCGAAGGCGCGGATGAGCTCCGGGGGCATGGTGTCCTTGCCGATGGCGAAGTGGATGAGCGAGCGGGCGGTCTGCGCGCCGTAATAGCGGTCGGCGGGGACTTCGATCTTGCCCATGGAGTCGGACTCGACGCGAGTCGGGGTGGAGGCTGCTGTCTTGGCGGCTTCAGACATGGGAAGCTCCTTTGAGGGCTGCTCTGATTCTAGCAGCAAGTGAGCGGCGACTCGCGGACAGCGAGTACTTGCGTAGGTTGGCAGTTGACAGTCCCGACCGAGTCGGGATCTTCGATCGAAGTCAAAAGAAAGGATGGGAATCAACACGGATGCCACCGAGAACACAGGGGCCAGAGTGGAGGAATGGGGAATATCAGCGCGGCGCGAGGCTCGCTTAGAGAAATGATGGTCAAACAGGGCCCACCCCCACCCGGGGTGTTTTTGGCAAAGAGTGCGGAAGCGCATAAAGGGAAAGGGGTTGCTTTTTCACCGGTGCAAAAGAGTTCGTAAGTGCATGAAAACAAAGGAAAGCTAAGCTGTGTGGAATGAGAGGGTTGCGCACTCTTTGCAAGTGCCGAAAACAAAGGACTTACGGGCGCGATTCGTAGAGAGAGAACTCTCCTGCGTAGATGAACTGATTTTGAAGAAGTTAGAAGAACCGCTTGGTGGGCGCCCATAACCGGAGAGGCACGGAAGAATCGTACCCGACTTGAATTACTATTATACAATATTTTTAGGATTTGTCAAGTAATTACTGGTAAGTGGCTTGGATACAACGAGATGACAGAAATGAAAGGTGGAATCCCACTGATGAGAAGGAAATCCCACTCCCCAGGCGGGAGTCGCCGCCTTGAACAGGCGCTAATCCGAAAGCCAGATCTTCTTTACCTCGGCGCCCGTCCACGCATAGAGTATCGCCCATGACCCATAACCGCAAAAGACAATGACTGGGTTTCTCGCCAGAATCTGCTGTTCCTCCTCGTACATACCATCATACTTACCGGGCCCTTGACGCCAGACCACGGGCGTTCCGTCTGTCGTCTCCAATGAGCGAATCTCCCGATCGTTGCCAACTTGGTGCGCCACAACGAGTTGCGCTCTTCGCTTCGGGTTCTCTCCCGCAATCAAGACAAGGGCGTACGTTGGCTTCCCGTCACCATAAAAGTTAACGCGGACCAGGCCAGGGCACCGCGTGCCGTGGTCTTTTCGGTACAGCTTTCTGTCGTATTCCTCGAGATCCGCCAAACCGACCAAGTGGGTGCCGGGATATTTTTTTGAGATTTCATCATGCAGGCCCGGAGGATACTCGCAACGGTCTGGCGGTGGCGCGGCGGCAACCACTCGAATGAGTGCGAATAGATAGAAGGTTCCAGCGCAGACGATTTTGGACTTTGTATGCATGCCACATGATGGCATGTTTGGATTGAAACGAGGACAAAGCTCTCCACGTAACTGACACAAGAGTTACAATGACTTCGTAAAGAGCAACGGAGCAACATGATTGAGCCTCCTCCAAACGTACTTGAATTGCCTTTGTGTGAGCGTGCCTTGCTGGCGCTTAGGGCGGCGGTCGAGAATGCTATTGAGGAACACGCCCGCGAAGGGTTGCCAATGTATATCTGGCGCGACGGTGAAGTGGTTGCGGTTCCTGCCGAAGAATTGCGCAAGCGTTCCTAAAAAAACTCCCCAAGTTGCAACCCGCGAAGCGTGGCGTTTCTGCCTGAACCGTCTCCTGAAAATAAGTGGGCGGGCTCTCACTAAATCAAAAGAATACGTTGACGGCACCGGGTGGTGTTAGAATCCGGCTGCAATTCAGCCTCCGGGAACAGCATGGAGGATTCCCCTACAAGCAAAGCGCCATCGGTACGAGGAACTCCCCGAAGGCCGGACGGAATGCGAAAGGAGTATTTCAATGAGGAAAAATGCAGCGGCCCTGGCATCTTTTCTTCTTCTCCTGGTGGCGGCGGTCATTGTGTCTTGCGCCAAGCCATACCACGCGGAAACCGAGAAGTACTACTTTGTGGCGACGAACATCAATTTGCCGTACTGGCAGGAAGCGCAAGCAGGCTTTCTGGATGCGGCCAAGGCGCTGGGCGTGAGGGCTGAACTGATCGGACCGGAAACCTATGACCCCGGCGCAGAGGCGACCATGTTCCGGGACCTCGTGGAAAAGCAGCCTTCGGGAATCTGCCTGTCCGCGGCGCGAACGGATTTTTTCCGAGCGGACATAGACAAGGCCATAGCGGCAGGAATTCCTGTGATTTGCGTGGATGCGGACGTGCCAGAGTCGAAGAGGCTGCTGTATATCGGGACGGATAACGTGCGGGCCGGGAGAGAGAGCGTGAGGCGAATGGCGGCGCTGGCTCCGAAAGGAAACATCGTGGTGATCACGATTCCCGGACAGCGCAATCTGGACGATCGCCTGGCGGGCGTGGCGGATGCACTGAAGAATTTTCCCGCGCTGAAGCTGACAAAGATTCTGGATGACAAGGGGGATTGGCGGAACGCGTTCGACCAGATCTCCGACCTGATCCTGAAGAAGGAAAAAATGGATGGAATCGTTTGCCTGGAAGCGGCGGGAGGTCCCGGAGCCGCGGACGCCTTGGAGCGGTTCAACATGGCAGGCAAACTGCCAATCGTGGCGTTTGACAAGGATCCGAAGACGTTGGACCTAATTGAGAAAGGCGCAATCTCGTCGACGATCGCCCAGAAGCCGTACGTGATGAGCTACTATGGGCTGAAATTCCTGGACGACTTGCACCACAACGCGGTGAAGGAATTTAAGGATTGGCGCACGGCTCCGGCATCCCCATTGCCGAGCGGAGTGGATACCGGCACGGCCGTAGTGGATAAGACTAATCTGGCAGCGTTTCGAGAGGCCATGGCGGCACTACCGAAACCACAGTAAGGGTGCGCGCTGGCTACTCGTAGCGTAGCGCTTCCATAGGATCAACGGCGGCGGCGCGACGGGCTGGGACGAGGCAAGCCAAGGCCGCCGCAACGATCAATAACAGGGTCACGCCAGCGAGGATGAACGGGTCGCGCGAACTTTCCATCACCCACTTTGTGGCGAGTTTGTCGAATGCGATGCTGAGGAGAAGGCCAGCCGCCAGCCCGCCACCCACATTCACCGCCGTAGATGACAAGACAATCCGAAAGACATCGGCGGCTTTCGCGCCGAGAGCCATGCGAATGCCAAATTCGTTGGTGCGAGTCGCGACGCCATAGGACACCACGCTGTAAAGTCCGACGGCGGCAAGGGCCAGCGCGAGGACGGAGAAGATTCCGAATAGCGTGGCGACGAGGCGTTGTTGCGCGTATTCCTGCTGGCCGGTAATCCAGGCGTCGAGGTCGCGCACGCGCATGGTTTGTTGTTCCGGATCGATTTGCACAAGCTGCGCACGAATGTCGCGCAAAAGCGAAAGCGGCGCGGTCCGCGCGCGCACTAGGATTTGCGTAAACATCCACATCTGCGCGGTAAAAGGCACGTAAACCGCGGGTTTGACCGCGTTTCGCAGGCCGTCATCGCGAGTGTCGGCCACAATGCCGATAATTTGCATCCACCCATCACTTCCAGGAACGGCACGCTGATAAGGCGGCTGGTCCTTCAGCGAAGGAATTCGGATCTGATGGTTAATGGCGTCGCCATTTGGCCAATACTGGCGGGCCATCGTTTGATTGATGACGGCGAGCAGCGCGCCGCGCATGGTTTCCGCGTGATCCCACAAGCGGCCCTGCGCAAGCGGAATACGCAGCAGCGGGAAATATTCCGGACTGACGAAGTTCACGCGTACTTCGGGTTTTTCCGCCGCCGTGCCGCCGAGGATTTCAATCGGCTGAGGCCAGCCGCTCGAGGGCGGCGTGGCGTTGGTGGAGATGCCCGCGGCCACCACTGGGGGCATCGCCGCGATTCTGGCGCGAATCTGCTCGAAGTATTCGGCACGCTCCTTCCAGGTTACATGCGTGTTTTCGTGCACGGGAATGGGAACGGACATGGTGTTGTGCGGGTCGTAGCCCAGATCGGCGTGCAACAGGCGGACGAAGCCTTTGCCCGCGGCGCCCGCTGCGGTGAGCAACAACAGGGTAAGCGCGACCTGCGCAGCGACCAACGTGCCGTGGGCGCGTTTGGCAAGCACGCTTCCGGCGACGCGGCGGGTGCTGCTCTGCATCAGCCGCGCAATCTCCGGCCGCGACAGTTGCAAGGCAGGCAAGAGTCCAAACACAATCGCGGTGGTGAACGCCAACGCTACGCTGAACAGCAGCACCGGCACATTCATTTTTATTACGGATTCCGCAGGGAAAGAAAACTCCGGAAGCCGCGCCACGATGAACGCGAGTCCCCTCCAGGCTAGCAGCACGCCCAGTGCAGCTCCGGCCGCGGCGATGGCTAAGGACTCCGTGAGCAGCTGACGTATCAATCGCCAACGGCCGGCGCCAATGGCCGCTCGCACGGCAAGTTCGTGCTGACGCTCGTTGCCTCGCGCGAGCAGCAAGATAGAAACATTGGCGCAACCGATCAGCAGAAGCGAAGCCACCGCGCCCAGCAGGAGATAAAGCGTAGCTCCGAGCGGCCTGGCATATACGTCGACAATACTGGGCATTTTCACCTTGAAGCCGTCCGGATATTCTGTTGGAGACTGCTTAGCAAATTGCTCCAGAATGGGCAGCAACTCGGCGCTTGCTTGCGTAGGCTTCACCCCGGGGCGGAGTTTGAACGAAGCGGCCAAATGGATGTTTGGGTCCTGTGTAACCTTCAGCGGGATATAAATGTCCGCGGCGCCCCACTTAAAACGCGGCGGCATCACGCCAACGATCTGGTAGGGCTTGTGCACCAGCTGCATGGTGCGGCCGACGGCGTTGGGATCGCCCATAAAGTAGCGTTGCCAAAACTGGTAGGTCAACACCACGACGGGCTGCGGAGATTGTCCCGGCGGAGCGTCGGAAGGAATCAGCCAGCGCCCCTTCAGCGCGCGAATGCCCCAGTGACTCGGTGCGTTTGGCGAAATGTACATGGCCTGCACGTCTTCGGGCAGGTCGCCGTCCGTGGTGGTCAGGTTCCACCAATCCATGGCGGTGACGTCTTCGAGGGACTTGGCCTGGCGGAGCTGATCGATTTGCGGGCCGGTGAAGCCTATGTAGTGGCGATCGCTGCCACTCTTGTCCACAAGCCGAACCTCCACAATGCGGGCGGAGCCTGGGTAGGGGAATGGGTCAATCAGGACGGCGTAAATGACGCTGAAAACGGCGCTGGTGGCCCCCACTCCCAGGGCCAGGGAGAAGACTGCGGTCAGTGTGAAACCCGGGCGCTTCCGGAGTTCGCGGGCGGCGTAGCGCAAATCAGAGGCCAGAGATTGCATCGGCACCTCGCATGGCAACCGCTTCGTCTTCCCCGCCCTTGCAGGATAGACGACGGAGGAGCCCCGATGGTTAGGCGAGGCCAACTCCGCTTACAGCTTATTACGTAGCCATCGGGGTTTAGTTCCGATTCAAGGCCCCGGACAAGGTGACAATTCCGCCCCAAATGCCGGTCCGCGTCTGGACGGTCGTGTATAATTACTGGCTGGGGATTCCGTTTCATTCATGACTGAAGAGACAAGAGTGGCGCGGGCGAGTGCGAAAACACGGCTGCGCAGACAGGTGCGGTTCCTGAGGACGCGTGTGCGCGAGCTGAAAATGATCGGGAAGGCGCTCGTCTCGACGAAACATCCCATCCTGGTGCATATCATTCCCATGCGGCAGTGCAATCTGGCATGCACCTACTGCAACGAATTCGATGATTTTTCAAAGCCAGTGCCGCTGGGGGAAATGAAGAAGCGTCTGGATATTCTAGCCGGAATGGGGACTTCGATCATTACCATCAGCGGAGGCGAACCGCTGATGCACCCGGAGTTGGATAAGGTGATCCGGCACATCCGGCGGCGGGGCATGATCGCCGGGTTGATCACCAACGGTTTCTATCTGAACAAAGAACGCATTGAGCGGCTGAATGAGTCGGGGCTGGAACACCTGCAGATCAGCATCGATAACGTGGTGCCGGACGAGGTTTCCAAAAAGAGCTTGAAAACGCTGGATGGTCGGCTGGTGATGCTGTCGCAGTACGCGGTGTTTCAGGTGAATATCAATTCCGTGCTGGGCAGCGGAGTGAAAGATCCTGATGATGCGCTGAAGATCGCGCACCGCGCGGTGGAGTTGGGCTTCACCAGTACTGTGGGGATCATTCACGATAACAATGGGCAATTGAAACCGCTCGGTCCGCATGAACAGGAAATCTTCGAGGAAGTCATGGCGCTGGGAAAGCGCTCCTTCTCGCGATTCAACGAGTTTCAGCACAACGTAGCGCGAGGAAAGGAACATAACTGGCGGTGCCGCTCGGGGTCGCGCTATCTGTACATTTGCGAAGATGGACTGGTGCATTGGTGTTCGCAGCAGCGCGGATATCCGGGGATTCCGCTGTCGCAATACACGCCGGAAATGCGGAACCGGGAGTACTCCACCAAGAAGTTTTGCGCGCCGCGATGCACCGTTTCGTGCGTGCAGCAGGTAGGAATGCTGGATAATTGGCGGGACCCACAAAACCTGAGCCCTATGCCGATGACGCCACCGGCAACCGCGCAAGAAGAGCTGGTGCAGATCGGACATGCGCGCGGCGACTCCTGATCTCGAGTAGTCTGATCTGGCTGTCGCCTTCTTTGTATTTTCACTCCGTGCACATGCTTGTACTGGAACATTGACGGTCACCTCCGACTTGCGAACAATGAATACATGCCAGACCCAGCGATTGAAATTGAGAATCTGACCAAAGAATATCCCTTCGGCTTCTTGCACCTTAAGAAGAGAACCTCGCTCGAAGGGCTAAGCATGCAGGTGGAAATGGGCGACGTGTTTGGCTTTATCGGGCCGAACGGCGCCGGTAAATCCACGACCATCAAGCTGCTGATGGGGTTGATCTTTCCCACGGCGGGGAGCGCGCGAATCCTCGGCAAGCCGATCAGCGACGTGGAGATGCACAGGGATATCGGTTACCTGCCCGAGCAGCCCTACTTCTACGACTACTTGACCGCGGCGGAAGTGCTCGACTATTTTGCTCGGTTTCACGACCTGACTGCGGCCGACCGGAAAGACCGCGTCGATCGCATGCTGAAGAAGGTAGGGTTGGAAACTGCGCGCAAGATACAGCTGCGAAAATATTCCAAGGGGATGCTGCAGCGCGTGGGGCTTGCTCAGGCAATCCTGCACGACCCGAAAGTGGTGATTCTGGACGAGCCGATGTCGGGGCTGGATCCGGTCGGCAGGCGCGAGGTGCGCGACATCATTCTGGAATTGAAAAAGGACGGAAAGACGGTGATGTTTTCCACGCACATTCTCTCGGACGCGGAGACGTTGTGCGACCGCGTGGGCGTGATTGTCGGGGGGAAACTTCGAGGAGTCGGCGCACCGGGCACACTCGTAGACATGAAGACGCTGGGCATGGAGATTCTCTTTGAGCTGACGAAGCCGAGCAACGTGCCGCTGCTCTCCAGCGCCACGCGCACGGGCGAATGTTACCGGCTGCAGGTGCCTGAGCAGGAGCTGTACGGGGCGATCGAACAACTGCGAGGAGCGGGAGCGCGCATCCTGTCGGTCTCTCAGGTGAAAGCGACGCTGGAAGAATTTTTCATGAATCTGGTGGAAGCGGACCGCGCCCAGGGAGCGGCAGTCGAGGTGAGCGAGCAATGAGGCGCGCGGGGGTCGTGGCATTGAACACTTTCCGCGAAGCGGTGCGCGACCGGGTGCTTTACAACCTGGTGTTTTTCGCGCTGCTGATGATTGCCGCATCCGTGGCCGTGGGGCAGATTTCAATTGGGATCGAGCAAACGGTAATTGTGAGCCTCGGCTTGAGCGCCATTTCGGTGATCGGGCTGCTGATTTCCATTTTTCTCGGTGTCGCGCTGGTCTCCAAGGAGATGGACAAGCGCACGCTCTACGCACTGCTCGCGAAGCCGGTGCGGCGATCCGAATTTCTGCTCGGGAAATTCGCCGGTCTGGTGCTGACGCTGGCCGTGAACACGGCAGCGATGGCCTTGGGGCTGCTGCTGGCGATGCTCTACGTGAAGCATTCGCTGGAGAGAAGCGACACCGTGGTGCTGGTGGCGGTGTATTTCATACTGCTGAAGCTGGCGCTGATCGTCGCGCTGGCGCTGCTGTTTTCCTGCTTCACGACGCCACTGCTGGCAATATTGTTCACCGTGGGCCTGTATATCGCCGGCTTGTACGTACAGGAGCTGAGGAATTTACCGATCGAAGTGATGAGCCCGCCAATGTCGGCCTTCACGAAATGGCTGTCCTACCTGCTTCCAAATTTTGAAAATTTCAACGTGATGGCTATGGCCGCGCACGGGCGAGTGGTTCCCGGAGCGTTGATCCTGCAAAATACTTTGTACACCGTGGTTTATTGCACGATCGTTTTGACCGCGGCGGCCGCAGTGTTTTCGCGACGGAACTTGAAATGAAATCGGAGAAGAGCATCGCGTGGCTGCTTTTATTTGTTGTTCCACTTGGGTTTGCGGGCATCTGGCGGATGCAGCGCCGCATCGACGCGGAGCGCGCGTCGATAACCGAGGAGCGTGACGAGGTCCTGCTGCGTTCGCCAAAGCTCGTTAAAGCGATGAGCCTGGAGTACGCGCCGCTGCTGGCGGACATTTACTGGACGCGCGTCGTACAGTACTACGGAAATAAACATTTAAGAGGCCAGGCGAATCTCGACTTGCTCTGGCCGCTTCTGGATATCAGCACGGCCCTCGATCCGAATCTGGTAATCGCGTACAGGTTTGGCGCGATGTTCCTCAGCCAGGCGGCACCCGGCGGCGCGGGCAGGCCGGATCTGGCCGTGCAATTGATTCAGCGCGGGATCCAGGCGAATCCGGAGTACTGGCGCCTATATGAAGACCTGGGATTCGTCTACTACTTCGATTTGAAGGATTACCAGAAGGCTTCAGCGGCTTTTCTGGAAGGAAGCAAAAAACCAAATGCGCTGGTGTGGATGAAAATCATGGCTGCCAAGGTGGCGGCGGAAGGGGAATCGTTTGAAACTTCCTTGTTCCTGTGGAAGGACATCTACGACACCAGTGCCGATCCCTCGGTCAAAAAAAATGCGCTGATGCATTTGCAGTTGCTTACGGTGAAGGAAGATTGCAAGCAGCTCGATGCCCTGGCCGACGAGTATGCCAAGAGGTATGGTAAACGCCCGTCTCGCATGAGCGACTTGGTTCAGGCAGGGCTGGTCCGCGGCATTCCCCGTGATCCCCTGGGTTTCGCTTATGTTTTCGGTGCCAGCGAAAAAACGGAGCTCAATTTGGATAGCCCGCTCCTTGAAAAGCAGTTGATGATCGAACGATTTAGGAAATATGTGCCCTGAATTTGAGCCCGCTGAATCCTGTGTGCCACTAAACAAGGGAACTGAAGACAAAGCTGCTGCAATATCACTGCATTTCAAAACAATGGTTTTTTTATATCACTCCGAGGTGCAAAGCAGCGTCATCCGGGGATCGACGACAATCTTGTGGGGTGGAACCGCGGCGACGAACTGAAACGCTGTTTCCAGGCCGGCCGCTGCTACGGTGCCGAGGAGCGTTCCGTACCCAGCGCCGACGGCATAAAGGGGAACGCTGACGATAAATGAGCGCGGCACTCCGGTCTGAAAAAGATGACCGCGGATCAGATAGCCCTTTTCCGTGTGGTGAGTCGTGAATTCCACGCGATAGTGCGGGATTCCGGTTCCGCGCACCCACTCTTCGAAGAACCATTCCATCGAGTGTCCGCCTTCAAGGTCCATGCTGGGCGTCATGACCCCCTCCACTTCGTGCTGCAGGTCATCGGTGGAAAGCGCGCGGTAGGCGTACTTGGTTACCAGCGTTTGCAGCAGGGTGCAAAAGCGCGAGTCAGGATTTTTGGCGCCGGGCTGCCGCAGCATTTCTCGCAACATGTGAAAGATCCACGTGCCCTTGCTGTAGACGATCTCTTCGTAGCCGGACGGCGACTTTGAGGAATTGAGGCGGAGGCCGAGGGCGAGGGGGCCTATCTCGCCCGGTGGTTCGCTGGCGCCCGGCTTTTTCTCTACGAGTTGCTGCCGGTAGCGAGCCAGCCAGACGTGCAGCTTGTGGTCCGGATTCTTCTTGGTATCGGCAAACAGCACCGCGAGGTAATTCGCTATAGCCTCGTCAATCCACTGGTCGCGGTAGCTCGACCATGCCACGACGTTTCCCCACCATTGATGTGCCACCTCGTGATAAGGAACCAGCTCGGTGTAGTGCTCCCGTCCGGCCGTGCTCAGTCCCGCGCGTTGTTGGGCTTCGGAAGGCAAAAAGGAGTACGTGGAAACATAGAGCAGACCGGGCCAGCCTTGCCCAAAGGTTCCTGGTATCTGCGAGACGCTGAGGTTGTGGAAGGGAAAGGGGCCGCTGAATACTTCGTAAAAACGGACCGCGGAATCGATCTCTTTGGCTAGCTGCTTGAGCGCATCGGCCGGGCTGGGAGTGGGGGGAGGAGGCGGTGCGACCGGATGCCCCGTCGCTGCAGCCCCAAATCGCCGGGAAGAGAGATCCAGGGCTTCCATGTTCCGCGCAGAAAGGCGCTTCACAAGATCGTCTTCGAGTTCGCGATTGGCAAAGACCTCGATGGCACGAGCCTCGGTGACAATGGAGGCTGAAGCATATTCACCGAGATTGAAGCCGGCGACGGATATGGGCTTCTCTGCTTTCCAGTGGCCAACGCGGAAATCTCCTTCCTCGTGCTCTTCGACTTTAGAGCCGGTGGCGACCAGCCGAAGCTTGCGCGGCCAGCGCAGAAGGAGATCATAGTCGGAAAATTCCGCGCTATCTCCCAGGTGGGGGTACCAGCTTTCTCTCGCTCCGACGAACAACACGCCGTTTCCGGCGTTATGGATGACGTCGCCACGATAATGAAAACGAAGAGTGAATTCCTGATTAGGCCGCGGCGCCTGCGGAAGAACGACATTCAGATAGTCGTTGCCTCGCGCGCTGCGCTCCTGGAGACTCATGCCCTCGTTCTGAAAAAAAGCCAAGGAAGCGCCTTGCTCGCTTGTGACGCCGTTAATGGTCAGAGCCCGGGAGAGCTGGAAAGAAAGAACGCGCTCTGTCCCGCTTATTGCGCGCAAATGTACGCTGGCTGTGGCATCCAGTGAGTTATTGGGGGAAATGGTGGTCTCGATAGAGTAGCTCAATGCGCGAAAGGCCGTTGGAAATGCGGGAATATCTGGAACTCGATGCGAGGTCCAGACATCGTACGAACTGTCACCGCCTCCTTTGTGAACTTGTCCGAGAAGGAATTGCTCGTCCCGCTGCGCGTCAAGCACGACATCGAACGGGCCAGTGGCCGTGCCTTCAAATCCGGCGTAGAAGCAGGGCCTGGGGTTGGTCGACAACCGTTCAGTGAGAATGCGAAGAGTGTAGCTGGGATTGAGCTGAGCCACCGCGGAGTCCCACTGCGCGCCGATAGATGTATCCGTTTGAGGCATAAGATTTGCGGCGTGGAATTGCTGGAGAAGTTCCCCGGCGGTGTCGTCCGTGAAACGCAGATAGCCGTTGATGAATTCCTCGTCGAGGACCGGCGCGCCGAGAAAACGCCCCATCTGCTGTTTTTCTACCGGATCGCGCGGGACCGCCAGCGCGTGACCACGCCCGGAAAACACGGCGCCCGTAATCTGCCCATCCAGCGGGAAGAAAAAGGTGAAGGCCCCTTCCTCAAACGAGAGAACCGCCTCGCCACGGCGCAACTGGATGTGGTTTGCGGGAGAGATGCGATAAACACTGGAGAGATCGACTCGGAGCGCCTTGATCGCATCATATAGTTCATGCGGCGATCTCTCTGTATCTGGAAATGCCGCTGGCGCCAGGAGACACCACAGCGCGAAAAAGACTCCCCCCACCTTCATAGAAGAAGTGTAGTCATATTCGGCATGAGGGAACAAGGCAGGCGGCGCAAACTCGCGGCCTCGAATTAAAATGGGAAGATACCGCCCCATGATTTCAGCTAGCCGAATTCGCCGTGTCTTGCTCTGCGGTGTGCTCCTGTTCTTGAGCAGTCGCGCAGCGGCGGACACGATAGTCCTAAAGAATGGCCGCCGCATCATGGCCCTGAGCGCAGTGGAAGAGGGAGACAAGGTAAAGTACCTGACCTCCGCCGGCGAATTAAGCTTGCCGAAATCCATCGTCGATCACATTGAGAAGGGCGGTGGCATGCCCATGGCTGGCTCACCAGTAGCCGATGCCGCGAACCTGGCTATTGCTCCGCCTAAGATGGAAGCGCGCGGAGCGAGCGCTGAAGTCGAACTGGGTGCTGTCCACGATGGCGCGATCGACCGGCAATACATTGCGAAACTGGAAAGCGCGGCTCGTTCAGGCGAACGTTCCGCCAATCGTAGCGCGGCTCTGGGGCATCATTTGGCGGCAAATTTCGAATTGGCCCGCGGTGACATGGAGCATGCGCTCATCGATGCGCGAACGGCGTTGACTTATGCGCCGGAAGAACCGGTGTTTCTCATGAATGTAGGCTATCTTCTGCTCCGCCGGAGCGAGTTCAAGGAGTCCCTGGAATACCTGGAGCGTGCGCGGCGTTTTATGCCGGACGACGCCGACGTGTCTAAATTGGAAGGCTGGGCTTACTACGGCCTGAACAAATTAGACCAGGCAGTTGCGGAGTGGAAGCGCGCGCTGGCGGTGCGGCCTGACAAAGAAGTCCAATTGGCGCTGGACAAAGCGCTGGCCGATAAGAATGAAGAGGAAAGTTATAAGGAGAACGAGAGCAGCCACTTCAAGCTGCGCTACAGCGGCGCGGCTGCGCCGGCGCTGGCCCGCGACGTGCTCCGAACACTGGAGAGGCACTATTCGGAAATTGAATCCGAGCTGAACTTTACGCCGCCGGAATCGATTGGCGTGATTCTTTACACGCAAGATGCCTTCAGCGACATCACCAAGGCGCCGGCATGGGCGGGTGCGCTGAATGACGGACGCATCCGCGTGCCGGTGCAAGGCCTGACGGGCGTTGATGGGGAACTGTCGCGCATCCTCAAACATGAGCTGACGCACAGCTTCATCTCGCAGAAGACGCGCAGCGCTTGCATCGGGCTGGCAGCCAGCTGCACGATTCGCGCACCGACGTGGATTCAAGAAGGACTTGCACAATGGATGGAGGGCCAGCGAAGCCGAGAAGATGCCGCGATTCTGCTGCAGATTTACAGCGCCGGCCGTGCCATCCCGCTCAGCCGGCTCGAAGGCTCGTGGATGAACATGAGCGGAGATACCGCGCGGTATGCGTATGCCTGGGCGCTGGCGAACATCGAATACATCCAGCAGGCCGGCGGAATGGTCGACGTTGAAAGAATCCTCGACCGCATCGGCGCCGGAATGGCTACGGAGGCGGCGCTGCGCGAAGTGCTGCACAGCGATTACAACGATCTGATGCAATCTACGGCGGAATACTTAAAGAAGACCTACGGACATTGATCTTTAATACCGATAAACCCCGACGAGTTTGCACAAACAATTTGCAAATTCCAAACGGAAGGGATGAATGACTATGAAGCTTGTGACGAGATACGGGAGCATGTGGCCTAGAAATCGTCATTCCTTCGATGAACTTGAGAAGCAAGGAAGGGGAGAGGATCTGGAAGGCGTATACGTTCTTTACGACGGGACTATGCCTGTTTATGTCGGTAAAGGCGGAATCCTCAGCCGCCTTGTGCGTCACAGGGATAGCAAGACGCGGAGCAAATTCTGGGACTATTTTTCCTGGTTTGAGGTTCCGAATTCAGATCTGCTGCACGATGCGGAAGCATTGCTATTGAAGACTCTTCCTTACTACTTGCGGCTGCTGAACAGACAGCAAGCTAATTTCCGAGGGCCACGGGCCATCGAGTTGGAAGCGAACGAACCGCCAGATTTTGTCGAAAAGCCTAGGTTTCTCAAAATCGCGAAAGCGAAGAAAAAGAAGAAGCACTGACTTTCAGAAACCAACCAACAAGGCGGCCAAAAGAGCGGCTCGTTGGGGCATGGTGTTGATGAGCACGTGCTCATGCGCGGAGTGGGCGTCGTCGCCAACCGCGCCGAGGCCATCCAGCGTGGGGATGCCGAGCGCGGCCGTAAAATTTCCGTCCGAGCCGCCGCCGGCAGTGCATTCACCCAGCGAGAACTCCATTTGCTTGGCGAGCAATTGCGCGTGGGCGAAGAGAGCGGCGCTCATTTTGCGTTCGAGGGGAGGCCGGTTAAAGCCGCCGGTGATTTCAAGCCGAGCGCCAGCTTGAAATGCGCGCAATCCATGCAGGCGAACTTCGAGGCTGCGCATGTCGGAAACACGAAGCGCACGCAGATCGAGGACAGCGCGAGCGCGCTCCGGAATTACGTTGGTGCGCGTGCCGCCTTCGATGATCCCGGCGTTGATGGTGAGGCCGCGGCGAAGATCGTTCCATTTTTCAATGCGCGTGAGTTGCCGTGCCAGTTCGTGAATGGCGTTGACGCCTTCTTGCGGTGCAAGGCCTGCATGCGAGGCGCGGCCATGTACGATCAATTCGGCTTCGCCGACTCCCTTGCGCGCCGTCTTCAGCAGGCCGCGCGGGCCAAAGGAAGGTTCCAGGACAAAAACAGCGTCACTGCGGCGCGCCTCGGCCTCGAAATACTTGCGAGAGGATTCGCTGCCGATCTCCTCGTCGGAAGTCCAGAGGAAGACGAGGCGTTTCTGAAGTTGCACTCGCAAGTGCTGAAGCGCCTGCAACGCGAATAGCGCTTGCACAATTCCGGCTTTCATGTCGAACGTTCCCGGCCCGTAAGCTTTACCGCCTTTTACACGAAACGGCATCCTTGCCAGCGTTCCAGTTGAGTAGACCGTATCGTAGTGGCCCAGGACCAGGAGTTGGCCCGAAGGGCGAGACTTGGCGGGCGCACAAGTAATGCGGAGAATGTCCCCTCGATATTTCTGCGAGATTCGCTCCACGCGCGTGCCGTGCCTGCTCCATTCTTTGCCGATGACGCCGCAGCAGCGATCGGCGGCCGATTTTTCCAGGCTGGGGGATTCCGCCGTCACGAACCGGCGCAGCGTCGCAAGCATCTCCGGCAAACGCGGCTTCAAGAAACGCAGGAATTCCTTGCGCGAACGCGAATCTGGCATGGTGCGGAGATGCTACCAACGCGACGCAACCAGAGCAATCTTGCAATCAGGCGCGCAGGAAGAAGTTCTGGCAATCCGACCATGCATTCTTGTTCATTGCCAGAGGCTGTTGACTTTATCGGAAGAGCGCGTATCGCGTAGGGCGGAGCTTCGCATATAATTATAAGTTTACCGGGGAAGAGCCAAACGCCGCCGAACGGGTGTGCGGCGAGACGGGGAAAAGTGAATGATACTGGACGCTGTGGGAATTCAAAAAATTCTGCCGCACCGCTATCCCTTTTTGATGGTGGACGCCATCCTGGAAATCGATCGTTTGAAGCGCATTGTGGGCGTGAAAAACGTCACCATTAACGAATCCCACTTTCAAGGACATTTTCCGGGAGCGCCGGTCATGCCTGGCGTGTTGATTATCGAATCCATGGCGCAAACCGGAGGATTGCTGTTGCTGCAGGAAGTTCCTGACCGGGAAAAGAAGCTGCTTTATTTTGTGGCAGTGGATGGTGCGCGGTTTCGGCGGCCAGTGGTACCCGGCGACCAATTGAAAGTGGAAATGAATGTGCTCTCGTGGCGCGGCGACTTCTGCAAACTGGAAGGCAAAGCAACGGTGAACGGACAATTGGCCGCGGAAGCGACGCTGATGTGCAAGATGGTGGACCGCGAGGTCGTAGCCAAGGCGGAAAAATCCGCGAAATGAAAAAGCAAGAGATTCACCCGCAAGCCATCGTGGCGCCCGGCGCGAAACTTGGCAAAGGCGTCAAAGTTGGAGCTTATGCGATGGTTGGCGAGGATGTGGAATTGGGCGAAGGTTGTACGCTGCACTCGCACGCTGTGGTGCAGGGACCATCCAAGTTCGGAAAGAACAATGTTTTTCACCCCTTCAGCGTGATCGGCGGCGATCCGCAGGATTACACCTTTCGCGGCGAACGCGTCGAACTGGTTGCAGGTGACGGCAACATTTTCCGCGAATACGTGACGGTGAGCCGCGGAACCAAAAAGGGCGGAGGCGGGACCTCCCTGGGCAACGAAAACTTTTTTCTTTCCTACGCACACGTGGGACACGATTGCCAGCTAGGCAGCAACACCCTGTTGGTGAACGGTGCAACCCTCGCGGGGCACGTCACCGTGGAAGATTTCGTGACCATAGGCGCGTTTTGCCCGGTGCACCAATTCTGCCGCATCGGCCGTTACGCCTATATCGGCGCATCGACAGTGATCACTCAGGACGTGCCGCCGTTCTCCAAAATCGTCACCGAGCGCGAGACGAAAAGTTTTGGCATCAACGCGATCGGCCTGGAGCGCAAAGGATTTTCTCCCGAGCGCCTGCAAACTCTAAAGCGCGCCTATCGTTTGCTGCTGCGCGCGAAGTTGAATACCACGCAGGCGCTTGCCGAAATGCGGAAATCACTGGGCGATTCCGCGGACGTGCAGGAATTGATCAAATTTATCGAAAGCGCTGAGCGCGGCATCGTGAAGTGACGCCTAAACGCTGATTTCATGCCGGACGCGAACACCAATACGACAGGCTGGGGACTCATCGCGGGAAACGGACGCTTCCCCTTCCTGGTGCTGGAGGGCGCTCGCAGCCAGGGAATCGACATGGCAGTGATTGCGTTGAAGGAAGAGGCGTCTCAAGAGCTGGAAAAAATCGCCAAGCGGCTGCATTGGGTGAGCCTCGGCGAGCTGAGCAAGACGATTGACCTGATGCATCAGGAAGGCGTGAAGCAGGCGGTCATGGCCGGCCAAGTGAAGCACAACAAAATCTTCAGCGCCATCCGGCCGGACTGGAAACTGGCGAAGCTGCTATTTTCACTTCCGCGAAAAAATACCGATGCGCTGATCGGCGCAGTCGCTCGCGTGCTGGAGGACGAAGGGATTCGCCTGGTGGATTCGACGTTGTTCCTGAAGCCTTTGGTGCCTGGTCCTGGCGTGCTGACGCGGCGGGCCCCGAACGACCATGAAGCGGAGGATATGGCTTATGGACTTGGAGTGGCCAGGCACATTGCGAGCATGGACATCGGACAGACAGTTGTCATCGCGGATCGCGCTTGCGTGGCGGTGGAAGCGATGGAAGGCACCGACGAGACTATCGCGCGCGCGGCTCGCATCGCGGGCGGCAAGCCTCTGGTTGTCGTTAAAGTCAGCAAGCCCGGCCAGGATATGCGTTTTGACGTACCCGTTGTTGGTTTGCCCACCATCGAACAGATGAGGGGTGCGGGTGCGACTGCTCTTGCCATAGACGCCGGGCGGACGCTTCTTTTTGACCGGGAAAAACTGATCGAACTGGCGGATGGAGCGGGAATAGCGATTCAAGCTCTCAGTCCGCTCGCTACGCCGGAACCTAGCGCAGCTTTGAAGGGAATGAAGAAAGAATGACTCCGGCAGCGGGAGATTCGAAGAAGATCCGTGTCGCCGTCGTGGGCACAGGGGAATTTGGGCGCAACCACGCTCGGGTGTATCGCGAACTCGATGGCGCGGAACTCGTGGGAGTCTTCGACGAGAATCCAGAACGTGCCGCTGCTGTCGCCGCGGAATTCCAGACTCTAGTCTTGACGAGACTAGAGGAATTGCCCGGGCGCGCGGACGCCGCGAGCGTGGCAGTGCCGACGGTCGCGCACGCGGAAGTGGGATGCCGGCTCCTGGAAATGGGGCTCGACGTTCTCGTCGAGAAGCCCATGGCCGTGAATCTTGCCGAGGCCGATGCACTTCTCAAAGCCGCGAGGAAAAACGGGCGGATTCTGCAGGTAGGCCACGTCGAGCGTTTCAATCCTGCGGTGACTGCCGTTGAACCGATCCTGAACCGGCCACTGTTTTTCGAAGTGCACCGGCTAGGCGTTTTTACGCCCCGCAGCCTCGACGTGGACGTGATCTACGACTTGATGATTCACGATCTGGATATTTTGCTGGCCATGGTCAACGAACCCGTTGTGGAAGTCAAAGCGGTTGGGATTCCGGTCCTCACTGAAAAAGTGGACATTGCTCATGCGCGCCTCGAATTTGCCGGAGGAGCGGTAGCCAATATCACTGCCAGCAGGGTTTCCACGGAGCGCGTGCGCAAAATGCGCTTTTTCCAGCAGCATGAGTACATTTCGCTGGACTATGCCAGGCGCGATGCCTTGCGTATCGGCGTGAAGAAGCCCGGCCCGCAGCCAGAGTTTGGATTTGAGAAGCTGAATGCGCCGGCAGTCGAGCCGTTGCACGCGGAACTCGAAGCGTTCGTTAATGCCTCGCGCTCGCGCAAGGAGCCATGCACAAACGGGGCAGCGGGCCGCGCGGCGCTCGAATTGGCCACCCGTGTTATGGCAAGCATCCAAGAGCACGCCGCGCGCGTCCAAATAGGCTCATTCGCTACACAAGACAAAACAAGATGATTTCACGGATTCTGGTCCCGTTCGATGCCCGTCCACCCGCGACGGTGGATGCGCCAACGCAGCGCCGTCGTCCCACTACTATGGATGAGCGCACTCTGGTGCCGGCCATGTTGCCCATCGTGCACTTGAACGGAAACTCGACGATCCCCTCGAATTTGCCTCTTGAATCCATTGCGGCGCGTGTTGTTGTGCCCCGCGACGTAAATCGTGAAGCCTATGGCGTCAGGGAGGATTATTCGACGCCGCTGCAGCCCACCGACCTGGACTCGCGTATTGCCGTGCCTGTTGGTTCCGCGCCGCCGGAAATGAGCGAGCATCCGCTGCACGTTCCAGAAGACCTGGTCGACCCGGACATATTCAGTACGGGTGAAGTTCAGCTAATCGCTCCAGAACAGCGAGACGAGAAGCACAAGTGGCAGCTCGCTACGCGTTTGATTTCAATCACGTTTCACACACTCCTGTTCATCTTCCTGATTTTCCAATCAAGGCTTTTTCCGCCGCACCAGCCGACGCAAGCTGAAATAGAACTCGCGCAAAGGCAATTGACACCGTTGCTCCCGCCATGGAGGCTGGAATCATTAAAGCCATCGAGTCGTCCAGCACAACCACCGCCCAAGGTGCATGTCAACCCGCGTGTATTGCGCGAAGTCGCGCCGCCTAGCATTCCAGCGCCCCAGCCGGAACGTCCGGTGAAAGAATTGCCAAGCGCGCCCGAACCCAAGCCAAACGTTGCGCAAGCTGCTCCGCAGACGCAAGATGATGCGCCAGTAGCGAAAGCTCCGCTAAAGCTTGAAACCCTCGACGCTCCGCAGCCTCGGCCGAACCTGGTCTTGCCAAAAGAAACTTCACCGAGCCAAAGCATTCAGGATTCCTTGAAAGCCACTCGCCCTTCCGGTCCCCGGCCAATCGGAGGGGGCGGCCAACTTCCGAGCGGTGGTGCACGCGGGGGAGGCGGCGGCGGGACGGCCTACGGCGGCCTGGAGATGCTCACGCCTGACCAAGGCGTGGATTTCAACAGCTATCTCCAACGCGTCTATGTTACGGTGAAGCGCAATTGGTTTGCCGTCATGCCCGGGTCCGTCGAGCTTGGCGAGAGGGGCATAGTTGTGCTCACGTTCAGAATCATGCAGAACGGCAGCGTGCCTTCCGACGAGCCAGTGATCCAGCGCAACTCGGGGAAAGAGCCGTTGGACCGCGCCGCGTTCTCTTCCGTGCGCGCGTCGAATCCCTTCGAGCCTCTGCCTGCTCAGTTCAAGGGGCCTTATATCGAGCTGCGCTACACCTATCTCTACAACATCCCTCTCGAGTCTTATTACCAGCAAAAGTGAAAGTTCCGCGCCAGCAGGTTTTGGGTAGTCTTCTCCTTGCGCTGTTTGTGCTCATCTTTCTTTTTGTGCGTGCGCGGCACCTCCTTTTTCGATGAGCGAAAGCAAAACGTTCTTGCCCCTCGTGGCCATCGTCGGTCCGACGGCTTCGGGAAAGTCGGCGCTCGGCGTGAAGCTTGCGGAACGGCTCGGCGGAGAAGTGGTGGCTTGCGATTCGACGCAGCTCTATCGCGGCTTTGACATTGGTACTGCAAAGCCCACCCTCGAGGAACGCCGCGGAGTTCTGCATCACCTGATCGACGTTCTCGATCCAAAGGACAACGCAACAGCAGGCGGGTACCGCCAGATGGCTTTGCAAGTTCTGCAAGACTTGAGAAAGCGGGGACGTCTGCCGATCTTCACAGTCGGTACAGGACTATATATGCGCGCGCTGCTCGAAGGTCTTGCGGATGCTCCGCAGCGTTCAGAAGAGTTGCGCGAACGGCTCCGTTCCACTATTGATGAGCATCCCCCGGGCCATCTCCATCGCATTTTGAAGCGGCTCGACCCGCAAGCGGCCGGGAAAATCGCGTCTGCGGACGAACAGAAGCTTATCCGCGCCATCGAAGTATGTATCCTTGCGCGCAAGCCGATATCGGCAGTGCACAGCGCTGGCCGCGTTCCGCTCGAAGGCTGGCGCGTCTTGAAAGCCGGATTAACGCCGCCGCGCGAGAAGCTCAACGAACGCATAAACGCGAGAACGGAGGCCATGCTCGAACAAGGCTGGATGCGCGAAGTGCAGGCGTTGCTTGATCGCGGCCCGAGTGAGAATTCGAAGCCATTCGATTTTATCGGCTACCGGGAATTGCGCGCGGTGCTGCGAGGCGAGACGACTCTCCAAGAAGCCAGGGAAGCAATTCACCAAGCCACGCGCCGCTACGCCAAACGCCAGCTTACGTGGTTTCGCAAGGAGCCGGGCGTCCAATGGTTTTCAGGATTTGGCGATGATGCCGCCGTGCAGGCCAGCGTACTCGAATGGCTTCAGGCAGAAGAACTGAAGCAGCACAAGCTTTTCAGCTAAGCCGAGTTTCCGAGGCCGGCGACGGCAAACTTGCTCATTTGTCCGGCGATTTCGGTGCTACTTCTGTTTTTGCCTTTTCTTGGATGGAAAGCAGCTCCACCTCGAAGACGAGGGTTGCGCCGGGGCCAATGCCCGAGCGCGGGTCCGCTCCGCGATCGCCATAAGCCAGGTCTGAGGGAACGAAAAGTTGCCACTTCGATCCCACAGGCATGAGTTGCAGAGCTTCCGTCCATCCCTTGATGACGCCAGTCACAGGAAATGACGCCGGCTGCCCGCGCTTGTAGGAGCTATCGAATTCCGTGCCGTCCAGAAGTGTGCCCCTGTAGTTGCAAGAGACCGTGTCGGCCGCTGTAGGCTTTGGTCCCGTACCTTCGGTCAAGATCTTGTATTGCAAGCCGCTCGGGAGCGTGACGACGCCTTCCTTGGCTTTGTTCGCCTCCAGAAATTCTGTGCCTGCTTTCTTATTCAGATCCATTGCCTCTTTCATTTTTTCCATCTGTTTGTTGCGCAAGTCCGTTTGTAGTTGTGTGAGCGCGGCTTTGGCTTCATCATCCGTCAACAGCAACTTGCCTCCTGCGAGCGCGTCTTTTAGGCCCCGCAACACAATGGTGGTGTCTACTTCCACGGACTGTTTGTGAAGATTCATGCCCAGGTTGGCTCCCAGAGCGTAGCTGACTTTTTCTTTCTGCGTCTTCAGAGTTAGAACGGGCTGTGTTCTTGGCTTGGCTGCCTGTCCCGTCTTTGCTGCAGGCGTCTTTTGCACGCCAGGAGCCGGCGCTGGCGCAGCCTTCGCTGCGGGAGCTTGTTGCGCGCTTGCCGCCGGTGTCTGCTGAGCCTGAATGTCCTCGATCAGCATCATTCCAGCCGCCAAAAATAACAAAACATTGAGAGTTAGTTTTCGCATGAATCATCTTCCCACGGGTCCGCAGGCTTCGCAAACCGCCGTTTTTCCGACCAAGATTCACGCAGTGAGAGACGGGTCGCCGGGCCGGTAAGAGAGGCGTATAATTGCTTCCGGGATGATCCCGGCAAGAGATGCGCCAGTCCGCACGATGACTCCCGGCCGAACTCAGTGACGAAAACACAGCATCAGGTTTCGAATGCAGAACGCGCCCTGCTGGTAGGCGTTGGCTGGAAACGCACGCCTCGATTTCCTGGCATGCCAGCGGGCGAGCAAGGCCGCGAGTCGCTTGCAGAACTCGTTGAATTGGCGCGCAGCGCAGGGGCGGAGATCGCCGGAACCGTCTTCCAGATGCGCGACGCCGCCGATCCTGCCACGCTCGTCGGCCGCGGTAAGCTGGATGAAATTCGCGCCGAAGCCACGGCACACCATGCGCCGCTCATCATTTTCGACAGCAATCTTTCGCCCGTGCAGCAGCGCAACATTGAAGAAACCACGGAACGCCGCGTGATCGACCGCACACAGTTGATTCTCGACATTTTCGCGCGGCATGCGCGGAGCCGTGAAGGCCAACTGCAAGTCGAGCTGGCGCAATTGAATTACATGCTTCCCCGCCTGACGGGAAAGGGAACTGCGATGTCGCGCCTCGGCGGTAAGAGCGGTGGAGGTGGCGCTGGGGGAGCGGGCGGCGGAGCCGGACGCATCGGCGTGCGCGGACCCGGCGAAAAGAAACTGGAGACCGACCGGCGCCGGATTCGCGACCGCGTCCGCAAAATCGAGATCAGCATTGATGAAGTTCGCAAGCAGCGGGCGTTGCGCCGTGAAGCCCGCAATGCCGTCCCTCTCGGCACGATCGCGCTGGTGGGTTACACCAACGCAGGCAAATCCACCTTGTTCAATGCCCTGAGCCGCGCGGAGGTGCTGGTTTCGTCTCGGATGTTTGCCACGCTCGATCCTACGATCCGCGCGCTGCGTCTTCCCTCGAACCGTCGTGTGTTGGTTTCCGATACTGTAGGGTTTATCCGCGACTTGCCCAAAGGGTTGCTTACAGCGTTTCGCGCCACTCTCGAAGAAGTGCAGGAAGCTGCCTTGATCCTGCACGTGAGTGACGTCTCGAATCCGCACCACGATGAGCTTGACGAGGAAGTCGACAAGATCTTGCGTGAATTGCATGTCGACAGCCGTCCCAGGCTGCGGGTGCTCAATAAGATGGACCGGCTTTCAGCTGAAGAGCGAAAAACGGTCACGAACGGCGCAGGGAGATGTCCTGGTGCCGGTAGCACGCCAGTGCTTATGTCCGCTCTGACGGGCGAAGGAATCGAGGAATTGCTGCGGCGCATGGACGCCGAGATGCCCACCGATCCCGTCGTAACGATTTCCATCCGCTTGCCGCTTGCGGAGGGTCGCACCCTGGCCATGATTCATGCATTGGGGCGCGTCCTCCATTCGGAAATCGACGATTCGCACATGCGCCTCGACGCAGAAGTACCCGCGTCCATCGCCACGCGCCTGAGGCTCAAGGAGTATGCCGTTGAGGAAACATTTCCCCGTGCTGTTTCGTAACATAGAATTGAGAGTGGCGGATCTGCGGTCGTGTTCTGGATTCGATTTAGCAGCCGCCACAAACGAGGTTGCCATGGCTGCTTTCTTCTTGTGGATCATTCTTTTCATTTTGTGCTGGCCGATTGCGTTGCTCGCTCTCGTGTTGTATCCAATCGTCTGGTTGTTGACGCTGCCTTTCCGCATTGTGGGAATTGCTGTTCACGGCATTCTCGGTCTTTTTAGCGCCATGTTTATGCTTCCAATAAGACTTCTCCGCGGTCCGCGCGCCATTTGAAAGAGCAACCTGCTAACTATAGAGTAAAATCGCGCAAAACCCGTGTTTTTATTCACTTGCAGCATTTTGTGAGGTGTTTTTCTTACTAAAATGCAGTGCCGCTCCTCTGTGGAAAACGTTGTGGAAACCGTAGTCACGAGACAGAGGTTTTTCTTGGCGTCTTGCAGCGTTCGCGTTCGAACTCAATAGACATTGTCTTGTATTCGCTTGAAAATAAAGTAGTTAGTTATGGCCCTGAAGCCTTCATGCTCCTCGTCTTGTCTACTGCAGCACAGAGGCGTCCGTTTCACATTTGCACAGATCTGCAGCAGCCGCATTACGAATGAGTATAGCTTTCTTTGCTAGTCTGCCTGCGGGGGTGTTAATCCCGAAGTCACTAAAAAATGCCAAAACCCTGGCGCATTCGCTCTCGCGTGATGAGCGCGAACCCACCTCTGGCGTGTTGACGCCTCCTCACTCCAAGTCTATAGTGAACCTGCGGTGGCTGATGCCACGGGGCGGCACCCCCGCCTCCATTCGCCATGAATCTTCCTAACTCACTGACGCTATTGCGGATCTTTTTCGTTCCCGTCCTCATCGTGATTCTCCTTACCCGCAGCCCCAACTTCGAATTCTGGGGTTTTTCCGTGCACTTCGAGGTTTGGGGCGTCCTGATCTTGCTTTTGGCGGCAGCGACGGATTGGGCGGATGGGTACTTGGCGCGGCGGCGCCTCCAGATAACGACTCTTGGCATTCTTCTCGACCCCATTGCCGACAAGCTCCTGATCTCCGCGGCATTCGTTTCGTTGGTAAGCATGCAGCTCGTTTCCGCGTGGATGGTGGTAATCATTATTGGCAGGGAATTCACGGTTCTTGGCTTGCGCAACATCGCTTCGGCCGAAGGCTTCACGATCGAAGCCTCCACTCTTGGAAAAACGAAAATGGTTTTGCAGGTTTGCGCCGTGGCGGTGCTTATCGCGGGAGCCGGAGTGGGTCACCCCTGGCTCAAGCTGCTGGGGCAGACCCTGCTTTGGCTCGTGGTCGTCAGCGCGCTGGTCTCCGCCGCGCAATACTTCAGGCGCTTTTGGAGCCACGTGGACGACAGCATCAAGCAGCGTCGCCGGCTCCGCATGCTCGAAGCGCGTAAGAAGCCCGAGGATGCCGTCCCTCTCTGAAGCGGACCAGCGCGCCGCCCTGCAACTGGCCAGGACGGCCGTGGTCGGTGCTGTCTCCCACCGCAAACTTCCTGATGTGTTCCCTCGCGAGGGAGCCTTCGCGGAACGTCGTGGTGTCTTCGTGACACTTCATGTCCGCAATCGTTTGCAGGGCTGCATCGGCGTCATTGAAGCCAAGGAGCCGTTGGGGGAGGCCATTATTCGATGCGCTGCCAGTGCGGCGCTGGAAGATCCGCGGTTCGCTCCCATGGAGCCGGACCAGCTTGCCGAACTTAGTGTAGAAATCTCATTGCTGTCAGCTATGCAACCGATCACCCCTGAGGCGGTCAAGATTGGGTATCACGGACTTTTTGTCCAGCTCCAAGCAAAACGCGGCCTTCTGCTTCCCCAGGTCGCAATCGAACATCGGCTGACGCCCGAGCAATTCCTCGAGGAGACCTGCCGGAAGGCCGGACTGCCTCGCGACGCTTGGCGCGATCCCGAAGCCCATCTCTTCGGATTCACCTGCGAAGTATTTTCCGAAAGTTCTTATCGCGGAGGTGTCTGAAGTATTTGGCCATTCGTGAAGATTGCCATCGAGCGACAATGCAAAAACAAAGGCCCGCGCGGGGAACCGCAGCGGGCCTGAACGTTTCAACCGTTTGCCGGACTTCTATTCGATTTCGACGTAGTCGCCGGCGTAGACTTCGGCTGAATTGAAAGTGATAAACATGGTTGACGAGTTCCGGCTGACATTGATGACTATTCCCTCGCCCAGAACTTCACGCGGCAGGTCATTCCATTCGTACCGCGCCGGGGCGCTCCCGAAACCGTACGTCGCGTACTGATAGCCTTTCTCTTGTGGTACGGTTTCCGCCCTCGAGCCTTGATAGCGGAAGATTCGGAAGTAATCGCCGACCTTGACTCCTTGATTGGTCCCAAGGTTTACATAGACCGCGTTGAGCCTGCCGTAGATTTGTCCGTAGTCTTTTCCGGCCACCACCATGGCTACCGGCTTGCCGCTCACAGGTGCGAAGTGATCGAAGCCGGCAGCATCCTTATACGGCGGCTCCGGGCGATCGGAATAAGGCACGAGGATATCCCCACGCTGCATGTAATCGCACGAGAAGATGACCTGCGCCACGGAAACCTTGGGCTGGACGTTGACTATCCTCACCTCCCCCGCGTCCAGGTAAGGCTGACCCATGGCTCTTATAAGCTTCGCCTGCCATTTGAACCAAGGCACATCTGTCGGATCCTTGTCAGGGCGCACCACGGAGAACCGGTCGCCCACGCGTACACCCTTGTCTTGGCCGCGATTAATGTGCACATAGTCGCCGCGCGCAAAGATGATCTTGTAGTTCGATTGTTCCCCAGAGACGAGCCGGACTTCGTCCGGAACCCTCTGGTCTGTAACGAATCCTGAGCAATGCACCGCGCTGTAGTCGACGGGAGGATTTTGCGGAGCAGCCTGAGGTGCGTTTTGTGCCGAGCTTATTGCCGCAGCCAGAGAAACTGATAGAGACAGGACAACGATTTTAGCGCGCATCCCATAACTCCTTCGAAAACACGCCCGACGGGCCGTGTATGTACTTTATCTTAGCGAAAGTATCAGGGCCTGCCCCATGCGTCAACCAAATGGCCGAGGTTGCTTTACACTTTTGATACGGCATACTACTAGCTGCATTTTCAATAGTTTGGTGGCACAAGGCGGGGTATGAGCCTCTTCGGCACGGGCTTACAGCGGATTTGTGCGGTCGTGGCGGCCTCCCAGGCGGCGGAAATGGCCAAGCTGTTGCGCTTCGCGCTACGGGAAACCAGCACCGTCGAATTGCGTCTCGACTGGCTCAGCAGCGACGCGGAACGCGGTCAATTCCTGCGCTGGCTGCGCAAGAGCCATCCTAGGAACGCCACCTTTCTCGCTACCTGCCGCCGTCGTGAGGGCGGAGGCAAACTCCCCGGCAGCGTTGACCGTGAACTCTACTGGTTGACTCAGGCCCGCGAAGCCGGATGCCAATGGTGTGATCTTGAAGTGGAAACGTTGCGCAAGCTTCCCGGCCAGTCCGTGCGGGAATATGCCGTGCCGCGGCGCGTCATGCTTTCCATGCACGACTTTGAGCGCACACCGGACTTGCCTCGCAGCGTGAATCCGCCGGCGCATGGCGGAGTCGACGCCGTGAAGATCGCCGCTGAGGCGCGGACCATCCGCGACAGCGTCCGGCTCCTCCGCTTGGCTCGTAATTCCAAAAGTTTCGTTGCCGTTCCGATGGGAGAAGCCGGCCTGCCCGCCAGAATTCTCGCCCTGCGCGAGGGAAGTGCGTTGGCTTATGCGCCCGTTGCCAGCGCTACCGCTCCGGGCCAGGTTTCTCTGCATGACATGAAGTATCTCTACCGCGCGCACGTCCTCACGCGCCGCACGCAAGTCTACGGAGTGATTGGCGATCCCGTCGGCCATTCCCTTTCTCCGCTGCTCCACAACACGGGATTCATAGCGCGTCGCATCGATGCCGTCTATCTCCCTTTCCTTGTGCATGACCTTCGCGATTTTCTGGCGGCTATCCCCGAATTTGGTGTCCGCGGATTCAGCGTCACTCATCCGCACAAGCAGGCCATTCTCAAGTATCTGAAGGAGTGCGATCCTCTCGCAGCGGAAATTGGCGCTGTTAACACCGTGGTCGTTCGCCGCAACGGGTCTCTCTACGGCGGCAACACGGACTACCTCGGCTTGCTCCGTGCGCTCGAGAAGAAACTCCGCATCAAAGGCAGCCGCATCCTGGTCTTCGGCGCGGGCGGTGCGGCGCGAGCAGCCGTTTTTGCGCTGGCTCGTTCCGGAGCATCCGTCGCTATTTGCGCCCGCCGTGAGAAAGCTGCACGGGAACTCGCCCGCGCCTTCGGCGCAGAGTCTCTGCCCCGCGCTGCTTTGCGCACGGAGTCCTTCGACGCCATTTTGAACGCCACCCCGGTCGGGATGCATCCCCACGACGGCGTTTCTCCGCTCGCTCCCAGCGAGTTGCATTGCCGGCTCGTCATGGACATGATCAATCGTCCTCGGGAGACACGGCTTTTGAAGATTGCCGCTCGGAAGGGCATCGCCACGGTCCCTGGCATCGAAATGCTGATCGCCCAAGGTGTCGCCCAGTGGCAAATCTGGATGGGAAAGCGAGCGCCCGAAGAGCCCATGCGCCGCGCCGTTCTCGCCGCCCTCCGCGCCGAAGACAACTCCATCACTCGCTAGCCGCAGAAGCGCGGTACCATCGAAAATATCAAGGACTGCAAAGTGAAACCCGACTTCGCCCAATATGGATTTGTCCATCAAGAAAATCTAATCATGGCGTGTATTGGCGGCTCACAAGCGCACGGTGCAAAACTGGGCGCGACTGACGATACCGACTGGTACGGACTGTACATTCCGCCACCGGGCTCGAACGCGAGGAGCATTTTGTTTTCACGACCGGAGGTAAGCTCGGCGGCAACGGGCCACTAGATGTGGATGTCTGCCTATATACCCTTATGAAGTGGGCAGGGCTAGCCGCCAAAGGCAATCCATCGGCTTTGCATTTCTTGTTTGCGCCACTTGAGTTCACGACAAAGACGTGGGACCACGTTTCCTCCCGGCCTGAACTTTTCCTTGCGAAGGGCCATGTCAAGCCATTCCTCGGATTCGCAGACGACCAGATGAAGCGATTGCTCGGTCAGAAGGGGCAGAAGAACGTTCACCGAGCTGAACTGGAAGATAAACATGGATACGACACGAAGTACGCCATGCATGTAATCCGTCTCTACGGAGAAGCGAAAGAGTTGATGGAGCACGGACGCATCACGCTGCCACGACCAAACCGGGACGAGTTGGTCGAAATCCGTAAGGGCAAGTATTCTCTTACCGAAATTCAGCAGCTCGGCGCGCAACTCGAATCAGAGGCGCTAGCTGCTCAAGCAACTTCGACGCTTCCAGATGCGGTGGACCGCGATGAGATCAGTCGGCTCCTCGCCGATGCTCACCTTCGATTCTGGAGTTCATCAGGAGCTTAAAACATCCGAGAGATGCCAGCCTCATTCCGTCAGAGCAGAAACTGCCCCAGCGGCTGACCAACGCGCTTACCGAAAAATGACCATTGCGTTGACTTTTCATTCGACAAACCGGTCACAATCTGTTATATTATCTTTGTGAAGTAGTTCGCTTTTCCGTAGAGAACCCCGCTTACAGTCTAGATGTCCTAGTTCTTTGAGGATTTCTGCGTGCGCCCGGTGCTCGGAGGACCGCTGTGGCATTCCTTCGCCTCTCCAGTTCACTGCCGGACTAACCCATTTAGAATCAACATTTATGGGAAGTGTCCGCAAGTGTTGATTCTAAACCACTTACGAAGATTCTAAGTCCTTTAGATACAACACTTATGAAAAACACAGGGAGGGGGGTACGAGTTATGGTTAACCAGAAATCCTTTCGGAGTGCGGCGGCTTGCCCCCGCTTTTCCTCCTGCTCCTTCCTAAATACTGTCGGGCTGAATAATCCGGGCCAACTGGAAGTAATGTAATAATAGGTCTCTTTTTTTGTGAACTGAAAACGATCGATCGAAGATTCCGACTCGGTCGGGACTGTCAGCTTATTCCTATGATCCAGCCGGACTTCCGCGAATTTCAGCGTCTCGCGAAACAGGGCAACCTTATCCCTGTCTATGACGTTTTTTCCGCGGATTTGCTGACTCCTGTCAGCGCCTACCTGCGCATCGCTCAGGGTGCGCGGTATTCGTTCCTTCTCGAAAGCGTCGAGGGCGGCGAAAAAATTGCGCGCTACACCTTTGCTGGAGCGCACCCCGAGGAAATCTTCCGTTACGCCAACGGCGCGTGTGTTCTCGAGAGCCGTGACCGCGTCGTCTGGGAGGAGCGCGATCCCATCTCGTTCCTGCGCGAGCGCATCGAGCGTTTTCGCCCCGTGCGGCTTCCCGGATTGCCGCCGCTGGTTGCCGGCGCCATCGGTTATTTCAGCTATGACATGGTGCGGCTGATCGAGCGCATTCCCAAACGCCTTCGCGATGAAATCGGCCTGTACGACGCGATGCTGATGTTCTATCACGGGCTGGTCGCGTTCGATCACGTGCAGCATCGCTTGTGGATCGTCCGCAATGTGTTCACCGAGGGCAGCGGCAGCCTCCGCGCGAAATACGATGACGCCGTGCGCGAAATCAAGAAGACACGCCGGTTGCTCGATGAGCCCGTAGCCGCCGAACGCCCGAAGAAGCCGTTGAAGTCAAAGAAACGTGGACCCCTGAAAGTGACTTCCAATTTTCGCCGGCCCGAATATCTCGCTGCGGTGCAAAAAGCGAAGCAGTACATTCGCGCCGGGGACATTTTTCAGGTTGTACTCAGCCAACGCTTCTCCGCCAAAACGCGGGCCGAGCCTTTCGAGATTTATCGTGAGCTGCGCGCGTTGAATCCGTCGCCCTATCTTTTCTACCTGCAGCTGAACGACGTCTCTGTCGTCGGCAGCTCGCCGGAAATGCTCGTCAAAGTCCAGGGACGGGATGTCTTTTACCGCCCCATCGCCGGCACGCGTTGGCGCGGCAAGGATGAAGCCGAAGACCAGCGACTTGAACGGGAAATGCTTGCCAGTGAAAAAGAGCGCGCCGAGCACATCATGCTCGTCGATCTTGGACGCAACGATCTCGGGCGCGTCTGTGATTACAGCACGGTGAAGCCCGAAAAGCTGCTCACCGTCGAGCGCTACTCGCACGTCATGCATCTGGTTTCCAGTCTCCGCGGACGCTTGCGCGAGGACGTGGATTGTTTCGACGCGCTGATGGCCTGTTTTCCGGCCGGCACCGTTTCCGGGGCACCGAAGGTCCGCGCCATGGAAATCATCGAAGAGCTGGAGCGCACGCGCCGCGGGATTTATGCCGGTGGCATTCTTTACCTCGATTTCGCGGGCAATCTCGATTCCTGCATCGCGCTTCGTACCATGGTGGTGAAAAATGGCGTAGCCTACGTGCAAGCAGGCGGCGGCATAGTTGCGGATTCCACTCCGGAGGGCGAATATGAGGAGAGCGTGAACAAGTCGAAAGCTTTGCTCGCAGCGCTGGAGAAGGCGCACCGACGTTGGTAGGACAGACTCTCAGTCTGTCTGCTTCAGCTTGGCCCGGGGTTGGTAGGACAGACTTTCAGTCTGTCTGCCTGAGCTTAGGCCAAATTGATCCGCCGACGTGAGTCTTGCGGGACTTCAACTCGGAAGAACGGTATTAGAATTTAAGGGCCATGATTCTGTTGCTCGACAACTACGATTCCTTTACCTACAACCTCGCGCAGTATCTCGGCGAGCTAGGTTGTCAGGTCGAAGTGCACCGCAACGACAAAATTACCGTGGAAGAAATTGTCCGCCGCAAGCCGGAACGCATCGTGATTTCTCCCGGCCCTTGCACGCCGCAGGAAGCTGGCATTTCCGTCGAGCTGGTCGAGCGACTGGCAGGAAAATTTCCTATTCTCGGTGTGTGCCTAGGCCATCAAGCCATTGGCGCCGCGTTCGGCGGGAAAATCGTCCGCGCTCCGAAACTCTTTCACGGCAAGACCAGCCAGATCCATCACGACGGCAAAAATATTTTCCGCAAGCTGCCGGATCCCTTCACCGCCACACGCTATCATTCGTTGATCGTCGAGAAAAAAACACTGCCGCGCGAATTGGCGATTACCGCGGAGACCGACGACGGGATCATCATGGGCTTCCGTCATCGCCGCCACAAAATTGAAGGTGTCCAGTTTCACCCCGAATCCGTCCTCACCGATTCCGGCAAGCAGCTCTTGCAGAATTTTTTGTCCCTCTGACTTTAGTGCGAGGTTCCTCTCGGTGTTTCTCTGTGGTCTCCCCTCTGTGTTAAATCTTTTCTCTTTCACCAGTTCAAATCCGCCAAGATCGCTCCGTAAATCTCCATCCCGCGCCAAAAATGTCCCAGCCGCAAATTTTCATCCGAGCTGTGCTGGTGATTGTCGTAGTTCACGATCGGCATGCCGATCCACGGCAGCCCGAGGTCTTCAAAAATGTACATCGGCACGCTGCCTCCCAGCGTCGGCGCGACGACCGTTGTACGTCCCGTCGCGCTCTGCACCACTTGCACCAGCGCTTTCGACACCGGCAAGCCCATCGGCGTCCGCGAGGCGCGGTATCCTCCTTCATTGATGACTTTGGCGATCCGCGGGTACGTGCGCCTCTCTTCCATCGTAGGCTCGCGATCGATCACGTAGAAGCCTTGCTTTCGTATAAACAAAGCGATCTGATCGAATTTCTGCTGCGGGTCCTCTCCTCTCACAAGGCGCGCATCGAGCGAAGCCTCTGCGCGATCGGGAACAATGTTCTGCGCCTGTTCGCCCACATATGCGCTGCGCAATCCGCGGATATTCAGCGAAGGCTCCATGATCAATTCAACCAGCTTTTTCCCGCCGCCTTCCGGTTTGGCGATGCCCAGTTCGCGTTCGAGATCGGCGTCGTTCACCGGCATTTCCGCAAGCGCCTTTTTCTCCGCGTCGCCCAGCGGCGTGACGTCGTCGTAATAGCCATCAATCAGCACGCGTCCGTCAGCATCCTTCATGGATGCCAGCAGTCGCGACAACTCCATCGCCGGATTCGACGCCCAGTTCCCATAATGCCCGCTGTGCAGCGCTCGCACCGGACCGAATACAGTGATGCCGATCCCGATGTCTCCGCGGTTGCCAAAGAAAACCAACGGCCGTCCGCTCTGGTGCACCGGGCCATCGGCGGTGATCAGCAAGTCCGCTCCCAGCAAATTCTTGTGCAGCTCCAGCGTTCGCTGCAGATTCGACGAGCCCGCCTCTTCTTCTCCCTCAAAGATGACCTTCAAGTTCACAGCCAACGGAATCTTCTTCGTTCGCAGCGCATCGATCGCTGCCAGCAGCGCCACGATCGGCGATTTGTCATCGGAGGACGAACGCGCGTAAATCCGCCAATTGTCGTTATAGACTGCCCGGTGTTGCGCGCTGTTTTCCGAAAGCGGAATGCGTTTTCCGCCGGCTTCGATGGCCGCATCGCGAAGCACCGGCTCGAATGGTTTCCCATCCGTCCAGGCTGCTGCGTCGACGGGCTGCCCGTCGTAATGCGCGTAGAAAATCACAGTGCGCTTCGCTTCGGGCGAAATCAATTTACCGTAGACGACCGGCCCGCGCCCGGTGATCGGCAGCAAATGCGTTTCGACCCCGCGCGCCTCCAACATCTCCACTAGGTGCGCTGCATTTTTCTGGATGTTCGGCGTGTCGCTCGCAATGTTGGGGATCGCAAGGAATTCGCTCAGCTCGCGCATAATGCGTTCCTCGTTATCCATCCGGTATTCGCGAATTTCCTGCGCCACCTGTGCAGGCGCCGGAGGAGGTTGTTTCTGCGCGACGGTGCGAGCTGGCAGAAGGGCAATCAACAGCGCGGCGACGATATTTCTCAAAGTTCTCTCCTCCAGCGTGTCGCGTTCCCGGCAGCTCGTAATTCCGAATTCTTTCTTGCAGTGCAATCCCGATTGCGATTCTAATTCTTATTGGTGAACGCGGCCAGAGCCGCGAGTTTCTCGCCCGCCGCCCCTGACGAAATCACAAAACTCGCCAGTCCCGCCCCTTCGCGAAAGTCAACCGCCGCGCCCGCAGCAACGAGCGTCGCCGCCGCGTTAACCACCACAATGTCGCGCGCCGGCCCGTCTTCGCCCTCCAGGACGCGCCGTATGAGTGCTGCATTCTCGGCCGGCGTACCTCCGCGAATGGATTCGAGCGGCGCACGCGCCACGCCAAAATCTTCCGGCGTCACCGTAAATCGCCGGCCGCCGCCGCCCCGCACCTCAGCCACTAGCGTCTCTCCTGAGAGCGAGATTTCATCCAATCCGCCCGCGCCGTGAACTACAAACGCGCGGTTGACACCCAGCTCGGCAAGCGTTGCTGCCACCACATCAATCACATCTCTTGAAAACACGCCCAGCAACTGCGCTTGAGCCCCCGCTGGATTTGTCAGCGGTCCAAGCAGATTAAACACAGTGCGCACGCCAATTTGTTTTCGCGCCGGAGCCGCATGCCGCGTCGCTGTATGCGCGGCCTGCGCGAACAGAAATCCAATGCCAATCTCCCGGATCGCCCGTCCATACCGTTCGAATGGCAGGTCGATTCGCACCCCCAGCTCCTCCAACACGTCCGCCGAGCCGCTCCGCGAGCTCGCCGCGCGATTCCCATGCTTGGCCACGCGCGCGCCTGCCGCCGCCGCAACAATCGCCGCCGCCGTCGAAATATTAAACGTGTTCGCGCCATCCCCTCCTGTTCCGCACGTATCTACCATGTTCGCAGGACTCGCTTCGCCGTCCGCAAACACGGGCGTCGCGTGTCTGCGCATCACGCGCGCAAATGCAGCGAGCTCTTGCACCTCAAGGGGCCGCCGGTTCAGCGCTTCCAGCAATCGCACAATCTTCGGCGTCTTGACGCGTCCCGAAAGCAGCTCCTCCATCGTCGCTTCCGCTTCCGCGCGCTCCAGGACGTGCCCGGCCTCGACTCTTTCGATCAGCGATTTCGTCATCGCAATGCCACCGCTCGATGGCATCTTGATTCGCGACGACACGCGTAAGCGTAACTATTCATCAATTCTTGTGCCATTTCGCGCGTCCTTGCTCCGTTTCTGCCTTCCGGGTAAACTTCTATGTTTCCATTGCCGTCAAAATTCTAACACTAGCAGACTGCTTCAAACTCAAACGGAAAACGGAACCGATGAAGATTCACGAGTATCAAGCAAAGGCGATTCTGTCTCGCTACGGCGTCACCACTCCCCGCGGCGAAGTCGCTTTCACCAAGGAAGAAGCGCGCGAGGCCGCGCACCGTCTGCGATCGCACGCCAACGTCATCGTCGTTAAGGCGCAGATTCACGCCGGTGGCCGCGGCAAAGCAGGCGGCGTCAAGCTGGCCCACTCCTCCGACGAAGCCGCCGACATCGCCAGCCACATTCTCGGCATGAAGCTCGTCACTCCGCAAACCGGCCCCGCGGGCCGCATCGTCAAGCGCCTGCTTGTCGAAGAAGGCCTCGACATCAAGCGCGAACTTTATCTTGGCCTGCTTGTCGATCGTGGCACCGGCTGCGTCGTCTTCATGGCCAGCGCCGCAGGCGGCATGGAAATTGAGGAAGTCGCAAAAGATGACCCTGGCGCCATTTTGCGCGAATCGATTCATCCGGCCGTGGGATTGCAGCCTTACCAGGCCCGCAAAATCGCCTTTGGCCTGGGATTGCCGAGCGAAGTAGCGAATTCTGCAATCCCGTTCCTCCAGTCGCTCCATCGCGCTTTCATTGACACGGATGCTTCCATGCTCGAAATCAATCCTTGCGTCCTCACCGGTGACGGCAAACTTGTCGCGCTGGACGCCAAAATGACCTTTGACGACAACGCGCTCTTCCGTCACAAGGATCTTCGCGAGCTCCGCGACCTCGATGAGGAAGATCCTCTCGAAGTCGAAGCCTCCAAATACGGCCTCAACTACATCAAGCTCGATGGCAGCGTCGCCTGCATGGTCAATGGCGCCGGTCTCGCCATGGCTACCATGGACATCATCAAGTACGCTGGCGGCTCTCCCGCGAACTTTCTCGATGTCGGCGGCGGCGCCTCTGCTGAACAAGTCAAGAATGCTTTCCGCATTCTCATGAGCGATCCGGAAGTCAAAGCCGTGTTCATCAATATTTTTGGCGGCATCTTACGCTGCGATGTTCTCGCTACCGGTGTCGTCTCCGCCGCGAAAGAATTGCATTTGCAAGTCCCCGTCGTCATTCGCATGGAAGGTACCAACGTCGAAGCCGGTCAGAAGATTCTCCGCGAAAGCGGATGGAACTTCACCATCGCCGACGGCATGAAGGACGGCGCCCAAAAAGTCGTCGCTCTCGCCGGAAGTGCGCGATGAGCGTCTTGGTGAACGAAAAAACGCGCCTCATCGTTCAGGGCTTCACCGGCCGCGAAGGAACTTTTCACGCGCAACAAATGCTCGAATACGGCACCAACGTGGTTGGCGGCGTCACACCCGGCAAAGGTGGAACGAAACATCTTGAACGCCCCGTCTTCAACACAGTCGCTGACGCCGCCAAAGCCACCGGCGCAAACGCCTCGGTCATTTTTGTTCCGCCTCCGTACGCCGCCGACGCCATCCTCGAAGCCGCGGACGCCCAACTCCCGCTCATCGTTTGCATCACCGAAGGCATTCCCGCCCTTGACATGGTGCGTGTCGCCTCCGTCGTCGATTTCAAGAAAACGCGTCTCATCGGTCCGAACTGCCCGGGCATCATCTCCCCCGGCAAATGCAAAATCGGCATCATGCCCGGCCGTATCCACAAGCAAGGCAACGTTGGCATCGTCAGCCGCAGCGGCACGCTCACCTACGAAGCCGTCCATCAATTGACGCAGCTCGGCATCGGCCAATCCACGTGCATTGGCATCGGCGGCGATCCCATCATTGGCACGACATTTCTCGACGCCATCCAGTTTTTCAACGACGATCCGGACACGCACGCCATTATTTTGATCGGCGAAATCGGCGGCAACGCCGAAGAGCGCGCCGCCGAATGGATCAAGGCCAACGTGAAGAAGCCGGTCGTCGGTTTCATCGCCGGGCAAACCGCTCCGCCGGGACGCCGCATGGGCCATGCGGGAGCCATCATCAGCGGCGGGCAAGGCACGGCCAAAGACAAATACGCCGCGATGGCCGCCGCAGGTATCCGCACCGTCGAAACTCCCGCGGACCTCGGCTCGACTCTCGCCGCGGCTTATTTGTCTTTGGCCGTGCCTTTGGATTTTCAGACTCGAGGCTTTTCCTTATTTTGTAGCGCTGGGCTTCAGCTCGGCATCTTCGATTGATATTTCGGAGGAACTTTCTGGTGCCACTCGAACGCACATTCGCAATCATCAAACCCGACGCCGTCAGTCGCGGTCAGCAAGGCGAAATCCTCGCCAGGATTCACAAAGCCGGTTTCAAAATCATCGCCATTAAATCCCTGCGCCTGACAAAGGAAGAAGCCGGTGGCTTCTACGCCGTCCACAAAGCGCGCCCCTTCTTCGGCGAGCTTACGGACTTCATGAGTTCCGGCAAAATCTTCGCCATGGTTCTCGAAGCCGAAGGCGCCATTCTCAAGTGGCGCGACACTATGGGCGCCACCGATCCGAAAAAAGCTGCCCCCGGCACGATTCGCCACGACCTTGGCACTAGCATTGGCAACAATTGCACTCACGGCTCCGACGCACCGGAAACCGCCGCCTTCGAAATCGGCTATTTTTTCTCCGGCCTCGAACTTATTTAGCCGCGAGCGATTGGACGTAAGTAGGGTCACGATACATCGTGCCCCCCTTTCTTTCGCTCCCTCATTACTTCTTTGCTTCATTTCTTCTAGAATCTCTGTCGTGGACCCCCTCCGCGAACTCGGCCGCATGCTCCTCGTTCTCGGCGTCCTCCTGGTCTTCCTCGGCGCGCTCTTTTACTTTGGCGGCAAGCTCCCCTTGCGCCTTGGCCGCCTGCCTGGCGACATCGTCCACCGCGGCGAACACACCACCTTCTACTTTCCCATCGTCACCTGCCTCGTCCTCAGCGCCGCTTTCTCTCTGCTCCTTTGGCTCTTTGGACATCTCCGCAAGTAACTCCGTCTTTTCCCTAACTTCCTTTACCTCCTGAACGACCTTTACCTCATTTTTCTATCTTGAACTCCGCCCGTATAAACGCCTTGATCCCTTCTTCTCCCGTCAATCGCAAACACGCCAGTTTCCCTTGGTTTTCCAAGTCAATATGAAAATCAAAAAACGGACAGCACTTGCTTTCCGCGACCACCCACTCCGCCAATTCCGCCAGCGAGACGTCACCCGGGCGGTACTGAAACTCGTACCCTTTTTCCGTCTCCACAATCTCCTTCCGCGCCGCCATCAATTTTTCGCTCAATTGTTTGTGCCGCGCCCGCTCTTCTGCCGTCAGCGGCTTGATGTTGCAGTAGAACTTGCTTTGCACCGTGGCCACCTGCCTCTCGGGTTTTACGACGAACGTCGAGCCTTGCGCCGCCAGCCCCATCGCTCCGCCGCTTCCCATCAAAAGCGCCAGCGTCACGCCTGCGGCGCCCTTCTTACGCATTTTCATAAACCGTTCTTTCCCGTTCTTCATGGCTTTCCTCCAATTAGGATTTGCCACGTCCCATCCCCGGATGCTAAAACTTAAAGTCAGCTTTAAGTCAAGCGACATTTCGCACGATCGGCGCTACCAGGCGCCCCAATAGGAATGAACTCAGCTCACTGGAGCAACCATGAAAATCGGCCAACTCGCCCGCACCGCCGGCCTCAACGCTTCCGCCATCCGCTACTACGAAAAACGCGGCCTGCTCGCCGCGCCCCAGCGCACAGGCGGCCAGCGCCGTTACGCAAGCGATACCCTTTCGCGCGTGCTCTTGATCCGCTTCGCCACCGACATGGGGTTCAGCCTCGCCGAAATCAAGCTTTTCCTCGGCGGCCTCCGCGACAATACTCCCGTCGGCCCGCGCTGGAAAAAGCTCGCCACTCGCAAGCTCATCGAAGTCGAGCAAAACATCGCGCGCTCCCTCAAGCTCAAATCCCTTCTCCAGGGCCTCCTCCACTGCCGCTGCCCCTCACTCCAGTTCTGCGTCAATTGCCTCCGCCTCAGCCCCAAACTGCATCGCTTTGAGAACATGCGGATGAAGCGGCGTTAATCCGCAAAAGGGGCGAAGTTGCAAAAGCGCAAGCGCAACCTGCAAGCTGATAAGCATGCCGGAACTGCCGGATATCGCCGCGTACATTACTGCGCTCGAACCACGCATCGTCAGGCGGCCGCTCATTCGAGTACGGCTTGCTAGCCCTTTTCTGCTTCGAACCGCACAACCACCGGTTACAAGTGTGGAGGGTCGCGTCGTTCGCGAGCTGCGGCGAATCGGCAAGCGTATCGCGATTGGAGTAGAAGGCGATCTTTGGCTGGTGCTGCACTTGATGATTGCAGGCCGGTTGCACTGGCGGCTGCCAGGGGCAAAGTTGGCGGGCCGCAACAGTCTGGCAGCCTTCGATTTTCCCAACGGCTCTCTCGTTCTGACCGAAGCCGGCACAAAGCACCGCGCATCGCTGCATGTGCTCGCCGGCGAGGAAGGCTTGCGTTCCATTGACCCGGGAGGAATCGACATCTTTGCGAGCGATCTCAGCTCGTTTCGCGACGCGCTTACGTTCGAAAACCGCACACTCAAGAGAGCTCTTACCGATCCGCGCCTGCTCAGCGGGATCGGCAACGCGTATTCAGATGAGATCCTGCACGCGGCACAACTGTCGCCCATCACCCTGACGCGCAAGCTGGAGCCGCGCGAGTGGGAAAAGCTGTTCGCTGCGGCGCGCAATACCCTCAAAGTCTGGATAGACCGGTTGCGCGCAGAGGCTGAAGCTGACTTTCCCGAAAAGGTCACCGCGTTTCGCAAGGAAATGGCGGTTCACGGCCGCTATGGACAGCCTTGCCCGAGATGCGGAGCAAAGATTCAGCGGATTCGTTACGCCGAGAACGAAACGAACTACTGTGCGCGGTGCCAAACTGGTGGAAAAGTTCTCGCGGATCGCGCTTTGTCGCGGCTGTTGGGATCGGACTGGCCGCGCACCCTCGAGGAACTCGAAGCCCTCAAGCGCCGCTAATCCAGCTTACCTTTCCTTATGCATAGATGGCGCAACGATTTGCTTTCAAAAGACTTGTGATATACCATGATATATGACACTGACGGCCGTCTGCCCGGCGTTCCTATGGAGGCCTGCCATGCGCAAAATTGCCAAGCTTTTCAAAAACGGCCGCAGCCAGGCCGTCCGATTGCCTTCGGATTTCCGCTTCACCTCTCGAGAAGTCTTCATCCGCAAGGATCCCGAAACAGGTGACGTCATTCTCTCTCGCAAACCCGGCTCCTGGGACGATCTTTTTGCTCTCGCCGACTCCGTCGAAATTCCTGCCGACTTCCTCGCTTCTCGCGACCGCCGTCCGCCCAAAAAACGTCGGCTCTTCTGATCGGAAAAAAGCATGTTCCGTTTCATGCTCGATACCAATAGCGTGAGCTACGCCCTCAAAGGAAATCCCCCTTCTGTTCGCGAGCATTTGCGTCAGGTCCCAATGGCTCAGGTCTGCGTTTCTTCCATCACCGAAGCCGAACTTCTCTTCGGCTTGGCCCTGAAGCCTCAGGCCACAAAGCTCGCCGAACTCGTCAATCAATTCCTTCTCGGCGTTTCCGTTCTGCCCTGGGACTCCGCTGCCGCAAGGGCCTACGCCGACTTGTGCGCTGCCTCTTGGAAGCGGGGTCGTCCCCTCGCGGCCATGGACATGCTCGTCGCTGCCCATGCGTTCGCTACCGGCCTCACCCTCGTCACCAGTGATCGTTCCTTCCGTTCCCTCCGTCCCCGCCTTCGTCTCGTTGATTGGTCTAAGC
>Ga0209239_1000033_pt1 | contig 82299 bp, 80 predicted proteins | sample GraSoi013_2_20cm_FD_185824 | JGI IMG/M metagenome (GOLD analysis project Ga0209239, IMG submission 185824) | Grasslands soil microbial communities from the Angelo Coastal Reserve, California, USA - Sample 10_02_2013_2_20cm (SPAdes) (version 2) | ecosystem: Environmental > Terrestrial > Soil >...
GAATCAAAGTCACCAACGTCGAGATCCGAGAAATCAGACCTCCAAAAGACGTTCAGGACGCAATGGTCAAGCAAATGACCGCCGAGAGGAGCAGACGGGCACTGGTCACAGAATCCGACGGCATTCGAGAGTCCTCAGTTCTCAAAGCCGAAGGAGCGAAGAACGCAGCTATCCTGCAAGCAGAAGGACAAAAGCAGTCAGCGATCCTGGTAGCCGAGGGCAACAAGCAGTCCCAGATTCTTGTAGCTGATGGCTATGCCCAAGCATTGGGTCTTATTTTCTCCGCTGCAAAGAACATAGACTCGAAAACTATGGCTCTCCAATACCTGGACATGCTCAAAGCTTTAGGCGCTAGCGCATCGACAAAATACATCCTGCCAATGGAGTTCACCAGCATGATTTCCAAACTGAAAGAATTTGTTCAAGAATCTTCGAAGGACTAGGGCCAGTGAACGGTAACCGAATCCCGTCGCGCTAAGACCGACTCTGGCATCAGACTCTGACCTTAAGTTTCATTAAGCCTCCACCACTTGACAGCCAAACTTATGACTCCGGAGAAGAGCACTAGGCTCGGAACGAAGGCCATTCAATACGTCATCATTCTAGTATTGGTCATCGCCATCGCCGGTTCTGCGACATACGCTGTAATGAGCGACACCTCAATTCACGGATTAACCGTGAGATTCTACAATGTTTCTAGGTACTGCAACCCCACGACCGCCGTTCTCACATTCAACTTCAGCCAAGTAGTAGTCTACAGCGCTGCATCACTCGAAACATCTCTCTCGCACGTGCACTTCACAATGTCCGCCGACGGAGTCCTAGTTGGAAGCGTGAGCGCCCAAGACTCAAAGTTTGGTCCCGGGCAAAGCGTCTCATACTCACTGACATTCACCAATACAACCCTCGATCCGCATTCTCAGCCTATCAAATCCAACATATTTCTAGGAATCACGGCCCTGGTAGGTGCAGGGCTTTACAGTTCGACTACCACAGCATCGGACTCAGAGCTCGTAACATTCTCCGGCCCCCCTTGCTAGTGCAAGAACAGTCTGCAAAATCAGACCTTGGGGCGAGCGCCTCAAGTCTACCAAATTCTGGCGGTTTCAGTCCTAACAATCCCTACGCCATCATGGTGGGACGACAATCTCGAATCCGTCTGTGGAGGACTGTTCCTGTGAGGCTAACGGAGCGTTATCGACCACAATCACGTCAAGAATCCGATAACTTGGAGTCATGCGGAATGCTTTTCTTCTCATCACTAACACCATTGGGCATGCCGAAGAAGAATGGAATACCAAAGTCCCTCCTCGCGGACATCAAAGCAGTAAAGACACGACTCTCGGGCCTAGAAAGGCCAAAGGCTATCCTCTCCGACATTGGCAGCCTAAAGTCGAGACTAGCAAGTCTCGAGAAGGCGCACGCATCCGTCAACAAGGAACTCAAAAACGTCTCGGAAGCTCTGAAACGACAGGAGAGCACTATCGCTCAATTGGGCAAGAAACCAGCGAAGAAAGAGAAGCGCAAACCCAGCGAATACAACCTCTTCTTAAAGGACAAGATGTCGGCTGGCATGAGCATGGTCGACGCTGTTAAGGCGTGGAAGGAGAAAGAGGGCGGATCGTCCTCCACTTCACCCTCCATGAGACAGCCCGGTCAAGACTGGCAGTCCCCATCACAGCAGTACTAAGGTAAACGTCTCAGTCGAGGAGCAATGGCGCGAGGAAAACAGCCAGCGCGCTCGACAAACCCCCTTTTTTCATTTTCAGAATAATCTCGGAGATCATCCCCCGCGTTTTCGGAAAAAATGGAAGGAGAAGTTGAAGGGCGTTGACCTACATCAATCGAGAAGCTTGACCGCTTCGGCTCGAGGAATAGCGAGCAGGGTTTCAATGCTTAGATGATCGCCGCCTCTCATCAACGCCTTTAGCGCTGTCTTCTCGTTGGGAGCTTCAAGGATCACTACTGCATCATATCTTCCAAATGTCCAATACGCCTGCAACAGGTTGCCCCCCTCCCGTTTCAAATGCTCCCAATTCCTGTCCATCTCTGCAATCATTTCCTTGGTCGGTTTCTTGCGCCATTTCGCTAGGCTCACAAATATCGTTCTGACCTCACCGTCCTTTAACCGTTGAATATTTTTCAAGCGTTTCCGCAAACATGGTGCTACTGGTCAATACTCTACGTGGGATAAGCTTTCCAAACCGTCCTGGAAGTTCTAGGAAACAGAAGCCCGACGCGTCACAGAGCGTAACGTATAGCTTGTTGCTAAGTTCGCATTGGTTGTTGAGCTAGAACTGTGCTCAATTTCGAGCGCGTAACTTAAGCTTCGTGACACTTGATAAAGCCTCGAATGGATACTCCGCGCTTAAGCTGGCCAAGTGTCCAAGGGACACGTGCTAGAGCTGGCTCGGACAGCGAGGCGTAACCTGCAAATGGCACATCCACCCAGAGTAAAGCGATTGGCGCTAAGTGGGGTCCCCCACTTGCCATTTCAGGAGTTTACCGTATCGAGCCTGGAAGCCCTCTTGAACATTCTGAAGAAGGCTCGGATAAGAGATTCCGAGATAGAAGTCTCCACCTCCGAAGAGTCGCAACACACAACGTGTTCAAAGCCCATCATACACGTCCTAGTAATGACCGCGAAAGGAGAGGGCGCAGGCGAACACAAGGATCTCGCCGCATTGTATCAGTACTGTCCCGGATGTGGAAGCGCGGTACGGATCCTCTAACGACTCAGACTTGAACAAAGAGTAGTACTTGTCTTTGCATATTCTGTATGCAAAAATCTCAAAGAATCATTCTCCTTCATATGGAGCCCCAGCCGAACTGCTCATCTGATGCACACGACCCATCCGTCCAAATTTACTCACACTTCTTGCTCCCGGCTCGATGATCATTCTCGAACACTCTTGGCACTCCTACCCAACAAGTGTTGGAATCGACAGAGACACGAATCAGGCTGAAAACTTGAAAAGGGCCCTTGCGAAGATGAGCAACCTTTGAGACGTCGAGAGTGGACGATGGCAGGGTCGCGGTACTAGCCCTCGAGGACGGCACCATTTTTCGGGGAAAGGGCTTTGGCGCTCCAACCGATGTTTCAGGAGAAGTCGTCTTCAACACTTCAATGATTGGTTATCCGGAACTTCTCACGGACCCCTCATACCACGAGCAGATAGTGGTAATGACCTATCCGATTCTCGGATCGTATGGCGTCCCTTCATACTCATTATGCGACGAGCATGGGCTACCTCTTCACTACGAATCCGACTCCATCAAAGCCAAAGGCTACGCCATCCACTCGCTCTCAAAACCCAGCCACTGGTCAAGCAATCGGAGACTCGACGATTGGCTTGAGCAGGAGAAAGTCCCGGGAATCCAAGGAATAGACACCCGAGCAGTGACTCGTAGAATCAGAACCAACGGAACGATGCTTGGCCTCTTGAAGACCTCTGGAAGCGAGATCGGCTTGGAACAGGTCAGGGCAGAGCTTAGCAGTCTCACTGATCCTAACAGGAGGGACCTAGTCAGAAACGTCAGCCCGTCGGAGCCAATCCACTACGTCAACAATTCCGACGCGACCGTTGTCGTCTTGGACTGTGGCGTAAAATATGGAATAGTCAGAAGCCTACTAGCTTCCGGGGCAAGCGTCGTTCGAATTCCCCACGACTACTCCGTGAGCGAGATTCTCGAGTTTGAACCTAGGAGAATAGTCATCAGCAATGGACCAGGAGATCCCAAGAATTGCACACAAACCATCGACACGGCTAGAGAGCTGCTTGAGACGGATATCCCAATCATGGGAATCTGTCTCGGAATGCAAATCCTCGCGCTGGCAGCGGGCGCGGACACATACAAACTAAAGTTCGGACACCGAGCCGTCAACCATCCCTGTGTTGATCTGAAAACAGGCAGATGCTACATCACCACTCAGAACCACGGCTACACAGTTAGCTCGGAGTCATTAGCCCAAACCAAATTCGCAACCAGATTCGTCAACATAAACGACAAGACAATCGAGGGATTCACACACAACAACAAGGAAATCATCGGCCTCCAGTGGCATCCAGAAAGCTCTCCTGGGCCTTACGACACAAGATTCCTCTTGGATCAATTCTTGGAGGACAGTTCCGGGATTTGAAGATCGGCGAACTCAAGAAAGTTCTCATTGTGGGCAGCGGAGCGATAAAAATAGGCGAAGCAGGCGAATTCGACTACTCAACATCCCAGGCCATAAAGGCCTTGAGAGAAGAGGGGCTTCAGACCATCGTTGTGAATCCGAACATAGCCACAATCCATACTGACAAGAAATTCGCCGACAAAATCTACTCGGTCCCGATAAGAACCGAATTCATCGAACAAATCATTGAGGAGGAGAAGCCTGACGGGATACTCCTCGGCTTCGGAGGCCAGACCGCGCTGAACTGTGGAGTCGAATTAGCAGAAAAAGGCATTCTGGAAAAACACGGCCTAAGAGTCCTCGGAACGAGCATAAGGAGCATCGAACTCGCTGACAATAGAGAACTCTTCAAGACCACAATGCAGGAAAACGGGATTCCAGTTCCAAAGAGCAAGAAAGCCTCCGACCTTGACAGCGCGATCGCAGCGGCGAAAGAGATCGGATACCCGGTCATCGTCAGAGTCGCCTATACTCTGGGAGGGCAAGGTAGTGGAGTCGCCTTCGACGAAGCGAAACTGAAGGAGATAGCGCAGAGAGGACTCACCTATAGCAGAATCCGACAAGTCCTCGTCGAAGAATACCTCGACAAGTGGAAGGAGGTCGAGTACGAAGTCATGCGGGACCAGGATGACAACTGCACCATCGTCTGCAACATGGAGAATCTCGACCCCATGGGAGTCCACACTGGCGACAGTATTGTTGTCGCCCCGTCCCAGACTCTCACCAATCGAGAATTCAACAACCTCAGATCCACAGCCCAGCGAGTCATACGCGCTCTTGGAATCATTGGAGAATGCAACATCCAGTTTGCTGTAGACCCTCAAAGTGAAGATTTTCGAGTCATAGAAGTCAACTCCCGATTGTCTCGCAGCTCAGCCCTGGCCTCGAAAGCAACCGGCTACCCAATAGCCTACATCGCCGCCAAACTATCCATCGGCTACACCCTCCCCGAACTTACCAACAAGATAACGGGAGTCACGAGTGCCTGCTTCGAGCCCTCCCTAGACTACATAGTGGTAAAGGCTCCTCGCTGGGACTTTCGCAAGTTTAGGAACGCCAGCAAAGGAATCGGCACCCAGATGAAGTCAGTCGGCGAGGTCATGGCGATCGGGAGATGCTTCGAAGAAGCCCTCCAGAAAGCAATTCGAATGCTGGACTTGGGAAGAGAGCTTACTGATGTAAGAGACCTCGGTAGAAGTCCCCGAAGGATCAGAAAAGAGCTCAGTGAGCCAACAGACCAGAGAATCTTCTACACGGTCAAGGCTCTCAGATCCGGATTCAGCATTGAAGAAGTCTCGAAGCTCACCGGAATCGATCCTTGGTTCCTTGATAAGATTAGAAACATACTGCATATGGAGGCTCGAATCAGAAAGGAACGCCTAAGAGCCGACACGGTAGGAAGCGCCAAGATTCTCGGATTCTCCGATGAAAGAATCGGACGACTTATCGGAAAAACCGAGAATCTTGGCGCTTCCAACCGTGTCGGCTCCGGCGTGGTCCCGTTCACCAAACAGATTGACACGCTCGCTGCTGAATGGCCGACCAATACAAACTACCTCTACCTAACTTATGGGGGCAGCGAAGACGACATCGTCCACTCCGAGAAAGATCGCATCATAGTCTTAGGCTCGGGCTGCTACAGAATCGGATCAAGCGTAGAATTTGACTGGTGCTGCGTCAACATGGCACTCGCGCTGAAAGGTTCGACCAGGGAGGTGATCATGGTTAACTGCAACCCAGAAACGGTATCGACCGACTTTGACGTTCTAGACAAGCTATACTTCGAGGAGCTCACCCTAGAGAGAGTCCTCGACATTATAGACAAGGAAAGACCCGCTGGGGTGGTGGTCAGCGTAGGAGGACAGACCGCCAACAACCTCACCCTAGAACTAGCCAAGCATACAAGAATACTAGGAACATCGGCAACCAGCATCGATACTGCCGAGGACCGATCAAAGTTCAGTCTGCTTCTTGACAAACTCGGGGTACAACAGCCTGGATGGAGTAGAGTCGAGAATCTAGGAGATGCTAAGAAATTCGCTCAGCGTATTGGTTATCCCGTACTGATCCGACCATCATACGTTCTATCGGGTGCAGCAATGAACGTCGCGTTCGATGAGAAGCAATTAACAGAATACATCGAACAAGCCGCAAAAATTTCCAGAGACTACCCGGTGGTGATATCAAAATTCCAGAGGGGGGCCCGAGAAGTGGAGGTCGACGGCGTCTGCGATGGGAAAAATGTCTTCATCGGAGCGATAGTCGAGCACGTGGAGAACGCGGGAGTACACTCTGGAGATGCTACTATGAGTATTCCTACCTTGACCATCGGAGAGGAAACGAGAAAACGAATAGTCAGATATTCCGACATGATCGCGCAGACCCTTCTGATCAAAGGCCCCTTCAACATCCAATTCCTCGTCAAAAATGGCGACGTTCAAGTGATAGAATGCAACCTGAGAGCGTCCAGGAGTATGCCATTCGTTTCAAAGATGATAGGGACAAACTTGATGGACCTCGCAGCCATCGCAATCATGGGCGGGACGATCAAGCCAGGCGAGGGAGTATCGACCGGTTTCGGGGTGAAAGCTCCACAGTTCTCATTCACTCGACTCGACAATGCGGACCCGATAACTGGCGTGGAGATGGTATCAACGGGGGAGGTTGCGTGCTTCGGAGACACGTTCCAGGATGCTTTCATCAACGCGCTTATCGCTAGCAATTTCTACGTTCCCAGGATGGGCGATGCCGTCCTCATCAGCATGGGCGAGACTCGTCAGGGAATAATCCCCTACGCCCGGTTGCTCGCGGAGAACGGGTATCGAATCTATGCGACCCGGCATACAGCGGAGGAGCTTGCTGGCAAAGGAATAGAATCGACAACGCTTTACAAGGTTAGAGAGCGTAGGAAACCGAACATTCTCGACTACTTAACCAGTAAAGAGATCAAACTCGTCATCAACATACCGAGCCATGAGAAAGAAGCTGAGTCGCGATTGATCCTGCGTGATGAGTATGTCATAAGACGAAAGGCCGCAGAGTTTGGAATCCCAGTCGTTACGAACCTCGAGCTTGCTCGGGCGCTCGTCAAAGCACTCGTAAACTACAACGGCAGGATCGCCCACCCTGCTTCGTCCTACGCCTTGAACCCAACTCCGCCCGCTTCACCTAAGGAGCCTGCTAAGGCTGGGAGCCCGAGCGCTCGCCAACGGATTACAGTTAGTCCCCCTCTCTGAACCTAGGAATCGTGCCTTTGAGGCAGACCCGACGTATCTTCAGCCCAACCTCTAGTTTCTGTCTCGGTCTCCGAAACAACTGATGCCGATCCAGAATCCTTCGGCTCCTTTGTCTGGGTCAGAGCCTCCGAGATTCTGCGTAGCACTTCAACCAGCAGGCTCCCTTCGCGATGCCGGATGGCTGATCTTCCCAGAACATTCCTAAAGGATCTTATGAGCAGAGCCATATCATGCTCCTCGATTCCCGACTGGAGAGCCGAGTAGGACAAGAACCTGAGAATTGTTCTCTTGACTTCTTCTGAGGCAAGCTCGCCCGTTGACGCTTCGTCTGCTGCATTGTGCAGTTCGTAAAATACTATCGCAGCTGCATGGGACAAGTTCAGCGTCTGATATTCTGAGACTGCGGGAATTGTGAGGGTCGCGTCACAGTGAGTAAGCTCTCCGTTGGTGAGTCCGGTGCCTTCTCTGCCAAACACAATCCCAACCGATCCAGACTGCTTTCTCAGAACATTTCCTAGTTCCCTTGGCGTCATGGGTTTTCTAACAAGATTGGAGGCAATGTATGATCTCTGCGCTGTTGTTCCGATTGTGAGATTGAGACCTTCCAGCGCCTCTTTGATCGAGCGGTGCTCAACTATGGAATCGAGAACATCCTGTGCATGGCCGCCCCGCATTCTTCCGTTTGGACCTAGAACTGTTCTTGGATTGACGACGTGAAGATTCGAGAGTCCAAAGTTCTTCATCGCTCGGGCAACATATCCGATCGACTCTTCAAAACTAGGTTCTACGAGCACAACACGGAATTCAACCAAAGAGATCGAGATGCACTATCCTTGCCCGTTCTTAAGTTTGGGCAGCAGTTGATCTATGGATGGTTCACAAAGACCGTCTCTACATAATTGCCAAGAATCCTACTGGCGACGATTATGACTACGCCGAGGATTACCATCTTAATCGCGGATTTGGCGGCTGACTGTTTCAAAGACGCTCCCCGGAATGCACCTAGAAACGAGAGTAGAGTAATGCCCAAGAGAATGGAGACAGAGACTGAGTAGGATTGTGCGATCAAGACCAGCGGAAGCAACAGAGCTAGAGATGCGATCGAAGAGGTTCCCGATGTTACCAATCCCGATAAAAGCGCCCGGCGGTGAACCTTTGATAGCAGACTGTGAAACATTGCATGCTCCTTCTTCGTCGGAACCCTTTTCTGACTATTGCCGTTGCTTGACTTTCGAGCTCTAAGGCTCTTCGAGTTTTCCCAAGCGTTGAGGAGACGAGTCTTCTTCTCCGTTGTCTCAGAGAGGTAGGTCGCTGCAAAAACAGAGAGCGCGCCGGCGGCAGCTCCTCCCATCCCAGTAGTGAATATTTGCAAGTTCGTGAGGGCGGCTGCCCCACCAGCAGCAATTATTCCCAAGACTGAGAAGATTCCGTCGATTGAACCAAAGACCAACTCGGCCATGAGGCTTCCGGTATCAAGAGCAATCAGTTCTGTGGTCTGTATAGCCATGACAACTCAGTCCGGAGTGGTTACGAGAGGATACTTGGGGGAATGCTCGGCTTGAGTATGCTGTTACCACTCGGTATTCGTCAAGGAGAATCCTTCCTCTTCGGGCACAGCACTCGTCGATTCCCGTACTCAGGGAAGGGAACGATGATAGCTTCTGCTTTCAGGTGTTGGAGAGTCGTGCAGTAAGGTTCAGCGAGCTAGGCTATGACCTGGCCGAGCAGGCCAGTTTTTTCGCAGTCATAGCATCTATAGGTGCGCTCGGTCTTCCATTTTCCGGAAGTGTCGAGAACCAGTTTGTCTTGTGAGTTGAGTTCGCTGTAGTCGAATTGACCACCACACCTGTCACAGATGAATTCCGCCAAGAACTCTCATCCCAAGGTCAAGCATCGCTACTGATAAACAGTCGTGCTTTGCGAATCCACCATGATCGATTCGGGGTCGGGCCCCGCAACCCATTTTACCATCCGGCAGTGTCATTCAGTCCCTATTGTCAGTTGTTTCGGACGCGGATAAGAGCAAGAGGATCCAGCAGACGTTTGACGAGTTCAACGAGTCATGGCTCGTCTATTGGAACGCGTACATTGACCTGCAGAACCAGTTGTATGAGAGCTTGAAAGCTGCGCGTGACGTAACTTGGTTGGGCGCAACCGACTCCGCCAAGATGAGCGAGATAAACGCCGCCCAACGACAGCTCTTTTCAACGATGCCACGCCGCCTAGACTACGTTCCTCTCGGCCAGATCAACAGGAGCATGGACTATGCGCTCGGCAAAGTGAACGAGTTGTTAGCCGCGCTCTTCTCCGAGAAGGAGAAGTGTAAGCGCCTAGAGACCGCGATAGATATCCTGACTGAGAAAGCGAACAGAACCAAACAGGAACTACAGACCGAGAAGTAACCTACCCTCTCCGGATCCACTGCAAGCCTCGCAGCTTGTTCGTGGAGCCGGGGGTGGGAGTTGAACCCACGTTAGCCATCCCTTTCTGGATGTTTACTACGGGTTGCTACGAGCGGCGTCTGCAGCCCGTCGCCTTATCCGATCGGCCTTCGGTGGACAAGCCAACCCCGGCCTGGTTCGGCCCCCGGCAAAAACAAAGACCCTGCCGCCATTCGTATAAGCTTGATGAAGAGAGACTGCTAACAGTCACGATGGTCCGAAACCCAATACAGTTCCTATAACCGTGGACCCTTATTGATCGATTTAGTTTGACCGGTTCTGTTAACTTATCGTCGGGCGCCTCTCTGACTTATGCTCAGGATTTTAGTTCTTGTTGTTCATCGTGTTGGCTGTCAAGTCTGTCTGGCAACACTATGCTCCAACGCGGGACGTTCTAGGACTACTGGAGGTGTTCAGGAGGATGGTCAACGAGTCCATACGGATAGGCTCGGTGAACGATGTGTCTTCGCTCAGAAAGCTCTCACTCCTCTCCTACAACCAGCTCGCCCGCTATGATTCTTCCAGCTGCTACAAGCTCTGCACCATATCGAGAGCAGCAGGAATACTAGCGTCTAGGAAAAAGTCTCTCAGGAGGAGCTTCCGAGATGCGGGGAGAGACTCCAATCGGACAAGAGAGTCAGAGGAAATCTCTAGTGCGGAAAATGTAGAATAGTATTGGACCGAGACAGGGTGGCGGCGGTTATCCTGGCTCGGCGGGGACGGGTGAGGTTCGCACGTTCCTGGCCTCCCATCCTTCTAGAGGCGCAAGGCGGAGCAGCTGAAGCTGTGAAGGGGAACCCGACGCCTACGGTAATCCCTGGAGTCGATGCCCCGAAGCCAACTCCAACAAAGAGTTAACAGAACCACAGAACCGGGTATCAAATGGTCCGTTCAGAACCATTTGGTTCTAATGCCGAGAGTCTTGTAGTGTGGATCGTCCGTGATTACGTAGTCGGCCTCGCCCAGCTTGACGGGAGAAGCAATTAGCGCGTCGGCGACAGGAACCTCTTGATGTCTGAGTAGAAGGCTTCCCGCTGACAAGGCCATTTCTTCGCTGAGGGGTAGTGTGTGTAGGCCTCTTTCTTTGAGGAGTTTCAGCCTCAGACGAGTGGTCGCTTCGCCGATTCTTACCCCGGCGATCTTCAGGAATTCCGTTAGGACGATTGTTGGAGCTAGAAGCCTGTGTGTCAGCTCATGGGTCACAGCGGCTTCGATCTGTCTCTTGGTGTCCTTGTCTGGGGGGAATTCGAGTGTGAGCAGGAGCCGTGTGTCAGCTATGGCGGTCAACGCCATTTCTTTCTCATGCTGTCTAGTTCCTGGAGAATCTTCTTGTAGGATTCAGTCCCCACTACTTTTCCCCCCTCAAGGGGTCCGGCTGGTTTGAGCAAGATGCCCTGCTCATGCTCGTAAACTTCGAGTAGAGAGCCTTCCTCTATTTTCAGGCGCTGCCTCAATTCGACGGGTATGGTTACCTGACCCTTGCGTTTTACCTTGACGTTGGACAACTCAATCCGAGTCATACTATGTACAAGTCGAACTTAACTCTTCCGAAACACCATCCGGCATCCTTACCTATGATCCACCTACGATGATCTTAGCGCTCAGCTGTCTCTTAGAACAGCCTTCTTCGTAGTTTCCTTCGTCATAGCTTATTTTCGGGGCTGACCATAATTACTATCGAAGAACTTTGAGTTCTGCTGGATTTTTGGGAACTGAAATACCAGCTGGGGTTGGTTCTGCACTCAGCCAGTTATTCCCCCCGTTTAGGGGTAGTAATCCCCCATAATCAGCCCGTTTTTAGGATCCTCTCGATATCGTGGCTTGGTTGTAGGCTCGTCCCATCCATTTGTCAGCGATTATCTGAGCTGAGTCGAGTCCCTTGTTTCATGCCCGGCTCAACCATACATAGAATCCTTCCTTCAACGCATGACTCAGAATTGACAGATTTCTCCTTAGTGCCTCCGCTAGCTCCGATGATACTTTGTCGAGATGAGGGTTCTCTCCAGACAGCAGGCGTTTGATCTCATTGATCAGCTCTCTAGTCCTTGTTTCATCCAGAACAACGTCGTCTTCTGGATACCATCTTGCCGGCTTCATTTCCTGAAGGTAACGATATTCACGCGAGAAGAATCCCAGCGCTCTTTGAAGGTGCTCTTGAGCAGGCTCGCTCAACCCTCCACTACAGTCAGAGACCATTTCAATCACGGTCAACCGGAGCGGTTCATGTTCATTCTCTCGTCTCGCGACCACAAAACGAACCTTGTAAGGAGATGGCCAAGACTCCACTCGAAGCGTTTCCAGTTTCTTCCCGATAGCGTCCATGACTCTCCCCCTTTCATAGTGCAGTTTGGCCTCCTCTTTCGGGACGCGGCTGCAGTCGGGTCCATCTAGAAAGGGGAAGTCCTTGCCGGTGTGTTTAAGCAATCGCTCTATTGTCGGTTATTCTCGGGGACCTAGCCGCTGGATCAACGTCTGTAGTTCCGTGATTTCCTGAGGGGACAGCTCGACCAACATGGGCGATTCTTTCATCAATTTGACCCATGCTGGCAAGCCGGGAACCCGCTAGCCAGCACTCAGAATCGGCGTCTTATGTATAACGACCTGCCTTCCATCCTCTAGCCAAACCGCCGCTACGGCTGGCTTACATAACGCTACGACAGCGAGAATTGAGAACCACCGTCTAGCTCAGGAGATTTACTTGTTGGGTTGACCACACACTGGTTGACGACACATGGACGATGAAGTCCTCGACCTTTGAAACCATCCAAGTCCCCGCTGTTTCATTGGGACGAGTTGGGAACGTAGTTGGACAATTCTGTCTAAGTAAGAATGCTTATCTTTCTAAATCACGCATAGTAGGTTAGAAGGAACATGAGCCAGGAAAACATGACACATCAGGCTTCTTTTGGATTATCACCCCCCAGTCTGAACTCTCGATCGAAATCGGATAGGCATTTCAGCCCTCTCTTTTACCGTCGAATGTCCCACTGCTGGACTGTGTCCCGGAGAGAAGGAAGAAATTGAACTAGGCGCCGAGGATGTCTGGAGCTCCCGGACCTTCTAACGCAAGCACCAGAACCAGGGAGGATGTGAGAAGGAGGATACCTCCTAGGATCGTGAGCGTTCTTCCGACAGGGCGAACGTCGGCTTTGATGATTGATATTCTCAAGCAAGTGGATTCAAGCTTCTAATCTTTGCTGATGTATTGCAAGCTACCATGTACGCTCTCGATATCTATGGCTGTTTGAGCGATGCTTAATTGTGAGCTTGAACAGTTAACACTGGTAGAAAGCGTCGACTGGCGCGACCTTGGAGATTCCAAAGGTAACTGTAGCAGAGAAAACACAAAGATCGACAGTAGGCTTCCTTCTCAGTCTCAGTCTCTTCTGTTCCGCAATAGTACAAGCTCTTCTGGCAATAGCTGAGGTTCCTGGGACCGTTCTTGCAATAAATATTTCCGAAGCCGGGATGATTCTCAATATTGCAGGAGGAATAATTGCGCTCCTCTACTGGTCCGTTAACAGGCCAGTTTATGAAAGCGGTATTAGACCCGTAGGGGTAACTATCTTGGCGGTCCAGAATTTCGTTGCTGGCGCGATTCTCTTCGGGACAGGTTTCGCACTATCGATATTTGGGATACCTGTTGCACTGTTGGGCCTGGGTTTTCTCTACCTTGGCAGGTCCCTCTGGAAAGGAAAGGATTGGTCACTATCGATAATGCAAGTCTTGACTGTCATCGATATCGTTGCTTTCACAGTCTTGTTGGTTGCCTTTAGGTCAGGTAATCCATTACTTGCAATATTCCAGCTTTGGTACTTGAGACGGCCTCATGTCTCCAATTTCTTTAATCCGCCTGTAACAACCTTCGACGACCTACCCGGTCGGAATCCTTTGACGGCCAACGTTAGAGACCAAGTAGGGTGAAGTGCTGGATTCTTCAGTGATGATATTGCGAAAAGACTGGGTTCGAGGAATCCTACTCATCGGGCTCGCAGCTGCCTCCGTGTTTCTATGCACAGAGTTGTTTCTCGTCACTGCCCCATCTGGGCCGAAGATTTTCAGCTTCTCCGAGAACAATTTTTCAGGCAGGCCTGACGCTCAGATTTCAGCCGCTAACGAAGAGATTCGAGTCATTCCTTGGTCGCAGCAACGAATCTTGTTCAATGGAACAATTGCCGTCACCGGTTCGGGGGCAAGAACGGATCAGGTCACGCTTCAAGAGGAAATCAATTCCGTTACCGTTTCCTTCCAGCCCGTGTTCCCTGACTCCCGATCATCGCAGGGCAGAAGTTACCTAGTCAATCTCAATCTTTACTTTCCTTCGACCCTCAACTTCTCCTCATTTCAAATAGACACGTCAAGCGCGAACGTTCACGTTACCGGTTTGATCTCATCAACCATCTCCATACGATCGGGGACCGGAAACATTGATGCAGATAATCTTCACGCTTCACAAGTCAACCTGCAAACCAGCAGCGGAAGGATCCAAGTAAGGAATCTGGAAGCAACCAACGCCTATATCTCCTCGACTGGTGGAAACGTTCATTTGGGATTGGGATCCGTTGTGCCCACGGGATATTATTCAGCCAGTACGGGGAATGGTAGCGTTGATCTCACCGTTCCAGCGATGAGTTCGTTTAAGCTAACTGCAACGAGCAAGTTCATGCACGCAGGATTTCGTTCTGGTTTCACCGATTGTCAGACTCACTATTCACAGGATACGGTTGGCATGTTTACGTTTGAAAGTACTTTCACGGCGTCATGCGGGGACGGCTCGGCAACTATCAGTCTGAGCTCGATCAGCGGCGATGCCGTCGTGACAAGAGGGAGTTAGTGTGACAGGGGAAAGGTTACCACGAGATGTTGAATCAGGCGGGTCCGCGATAAAGGGGCTTCCATGCGCTATTCTCTTCCGAGGTTGAATAGGAATTGTTGGTAGAGTTCGTCTCGTGTAGCCTGGGTTCGGCAATAGGTCCGGGCCCCGGAACAAAATGGACTACCTCTGAGGCCAAGGGGAGACTCGCTGCAATCATGTTTACCGACCTAGTCGGCTTCACGCAACCTAGCCGGCACAGTTTCTTCCCGCGTGCTTAGCTCGGAGAATGACCCGAGCAAAGAATGCCTATCTTTCTGAATCACGTACAGTAGATTCCTAGAATTGCTCGAGTATTTGCTTCAGGTTCTGGGTTGAATGTTGGGCCGTTTTCCGTATGTTCCTCTTGATCGTGATTAGATCCATGATCCTACCAAGGATTGAGTAAGGCGGCGTATACTCCACTTCCAAAGAGTAGCGCGTGCCATCCCCCTCCTTCTTGACACGATTCACGGCCTTCATTCTCATTGCTTCGGGTGTGCCGGAAATCGCTTGCCAAACGATAGAGTCGTCTTCCGCCCATTCTGTGACCCTTCCATCCCATTCCATCTTTCTACCCATAACTTGACCCGAGTGGTGTGCGGAAGCGCCCACTCCAGTTTTCTCCTTTGATGTGTATCTAGCGCTAGAAACGAATTCGAGCCAATCATTGCAAATGTCATGTTGAGCAATACGGCTAAACACCTTTTCCACAGGGGCATCAATGAATACGCTTGATCCGACTTTGGTCGTGATAGGAATCGCCTCAATCCAACGACGAAGAAATCGTCGACTTTAGGATTTAACGTTGAGCAATGTCCGTCTGGCGATAGAGTGTTGCCCGGGGGGAGTCGATTCGTGAACAATTCCGAGAGGACGACCGCCTCCTTGCAAGTTCGTCTGCTCGAATCCACTCCCGCACCTGCATTTCTCAGCCGCATCGATGCATGAGCGAGAACCGAGACATTTGTTCGGGGCCGCGGAGAGTCTATACAGACAATCAGGTACATAGCATGTCGAGAACAGAATAATCTATGAGGACAGAACAATACCATAGGGTAAGATGACGTCGAGGGCTAACGTTCGCCTGAATTGTTTCCCCCAGAAAACGCGGGGCTAATCCGGAGAAACTGGAGGGTGGGTCTGAGGGTTATCTTCGGACTCTTCTGGGCTGCGGACGCCTACCTGAAATGGTCGCTGATAGCGCAGGGAATGGATTACCGGGACCTGATTTCAAGTGCTGCACAAGGGCAACCGAGCACCGTCGCTTCATGGATAAAGTTCTGGGTCGACATTGCAAATTCAACTCCAGGTTTCCCCTACGTAATAGCCGCAGTAGAAACCCTCATTGCGATATTCATTATCGTCGGTCTCTTCACAAAACTTACTTCACTGGCAGGAATTGTCTTCAGCTTCCTCATCTGGAGTACCGCTGAAGCTTTCGGTGGAGTCTTCACGCAAGGCGCCACGGATATTGGAACCGCTCCCCTCTACATGGCCATGTTCGCCGGGCTAATAGTTGTCCGCGCTGGAATGCAACGTGGTCTAGACGGGCGCATCCTAAGGAGATATCCCCGCTTCAGGCTTCTACTCTGAAGCTACAACATTTTCTCTAGACTAGCTTCCTCTAACTCTGGGTTGATCGTAAATGGTCTTTGGCCAGGTTTGATGGCCGTATCAATTGGATGGTCAGCGGATACACTTCCTTGAAGTGAGCATAGGTTTCGTCGCTGCATATGAACGGAATGTCTGGTCGCCCCTCAATCTTGACCTCTTGGTCTATTATCACGGTTGGGGCGACTCTAATGCCGTATTCCTTCGCCAAGGCAGTATGGTCTGAGATGTTGTAGACTGTAAGCTGACAGCGCGCACATTGTCCTGCTTTAATCTCATCCACCATTTCGTACAGAGAAAACAGCCAGCGGTGAATACCACGATTCTATGAGGCAAAGCAAACCTCTATCCAAGTCTCCACTTCGTCACGAATCCTTCTTACTTTTCCGGCGTCGTTTGTACGACCGCAGGTCTCCCATAGAAGGAGGGACGTACAAGTCACGGGCTAGATCATCAAGAGGATTCCTGTTGCTAGGAAAGCGGCACCTACCAACTTAGAGATGGCGGGTCCGAATGGGCCCAGTTTCTCGGCGAAGATGATAACTGAGAATACTCCCATCAAGGGTAGGCTCATGGCTCCTACTGTCAAAAGTCCAGCCATGAGGACCCAGCAGCATTTCGTACAGAAAAAACCATAGTCCATGCCCATCACAGCGGCTCCGGAGTTTCCATTTTTCCAACGCGTCATGATGAAACTCATGGGACTCCGGCATTTCATCAATGCTCTCTGCTTGAAGCCACTGAACTGGTATAGCCCGGTTAGGATGATGGTGAGTCCGGCCCAGAAACCCAGAGACCCTTCTAAGGGAAAACCGGCCTGGGCTAGGACGGTTAGGGCTAGATAGAGAGTTGCACCGACGAGAGTCCAGACTGCAACATAACCCAAAACGAACAGCGATGCCGGGAGAGAAACGACGCGTTGCTGAAATCGTCCTGTTCTTGGGTCATCTTCCAACTTCCTCGGCGCTGATACCGTGACTGTGTAGACCATCGGAATGAGAGAGGGAAGCATCATCGCCACCATTCCAACGCCCCAGATAGTGGTAAACAATAACAGTGCTGAAGAATCGATGACGCCGGTCATTGGCATACTGGATCGGGCTACGAAAAGCCAAGACAGGAGAGATAATGTTCCAAGGGTCGCGCCTATGACGTAGGCTACTCGTGGGAGGGTGCGAAGGGTTGTGGCTACAATGCGGATCCCCAAAGGCGGGAGTTGCCCCGTAATGCGAGGTGGAGTTGCCTGGTTATCCGATGCAGCCTTTATCGGTTATCTTGAGGGTGGTGACGAAACCCGCCCGGTTGTCGTGCTTAGCATGAATCTCTCTGTCCCCGATCCACCATTTCTTTATGTTCGTCACCATCGCCTTCTTCCAGTTGATCCCGTCTGGCAGGACGATTTGTCCCTTGAACTTTTGACCCGTCACGGGGTTTGAAATGTATGATGAGCGTACTTCTCCGATTCCGTCGACTTTGAACCAGCTATTGTAGCCGTTGTAATGGAAGTCGACCTTGACGATCTTGGTGGGAAGTTTTCTCGTCCATGTCTTGGGGAAGATTTCGAAGACTCCTCCGCCGTGTTTGCCGCTGAAAATTTCCTCGACCGCTTTTCGCTGCTCAGGGTTTGTGTTCTCGTCGATGTATAGGGCCCCGATACCGTTTCCCTCGTGTATGGCCTTCGGCCACCATAGGCCCTCGGCGAATACTACTCCGTCAAGCTTGGTATCGCCGAAACGTCCTTTCTTCACTCTGTAGGCTACCAGTGCTTCGCAGTTCCCGTGTGTAGGGAGGGCGTCAAAGTTGCAAGGGCAGCCCCAGTCGCAGTTACAGCTCTGGATATATTCTGCTTCCATATTCCATTTCGTTTTGGTGGTCAACTAGGAACCTGAAATCTAGGTCGATGTTGTCCAAATATAAGGTGGTAGGGTACCGGCGACGCTTAGACTGCGATGAGATTTTTTTCCGCCCTCTTCAACAGCACCGCATTTGTCGCAACGATTATCGAAGATGCACTCATGAGCAATGCTGACACCTCTGGTCGAAGGATTATTCCAAAGTTGGGATAAAGGATGCCGGCCGCAATGGGTATGGCGAGAATGTTGCAAAATGAAGCCCAGAAGAGGTTCTGCTTCATCTTCGTGATAGTCGCCTTGCTAAGCCTGATCACCCGCAAGACATCTGAAGGGTCTGACTTCATCAGAACCACTCTTCTCGTCTCTATCGCCACGTCTGTGCCGGCCCCGATTGCAATTCCGACGTCTGCTTGAGCCAGAGCTGCGCATCGTTTACGCGATCGCCTACCATCGCGACAAATTTTCCGACCCGGTGCCATTCCCCGCGTAAGACTTGGTAACGGTTGCTGGAGGCAACAGACACCGTCGTTTCTGAAGCTCTTCCTCGCTGAACTGGACAAGGACCCTGGGCCCTTTCAGTTTCGGGTTTGTCCGTTCCGGCAGCTGAGTCATTTCTGCATCCAATTGTCTGTGCTACATCTCAAGGGTCTTATGCCTTTTGAGGAGATCGTGTTGGAACGAGCTTTCCTCACCAGTAGGGACAACCTAGTAGGTGAGCCCGCTGACGATACTCTTCAAGAATGCGTCAAACCTTGTTAGAAATGAATAGAAGTCCTTTTTCGTATATTTCAGTCAGGAGCAGGTCCTTTTCCGTGCCCCAAGCAAAGAGCTTGCCTGAGTTCAGAAGGGGAATCTTCTCTTTCATATTGGTCTTGTATTTGCTGTATAGCTTCAGTGCGAAGGTCAGCTTGTCTGCTACGTATCTCGTCATGTTCTCGGGCCTTATGCCGAACTTTTTAGAGATGAAATAAACATCCAGGAAATCTCTGGCTTTGGTTCCTTCTCTCGTTAGAAGAGCCCTAACCTTCTCGCAGAATATCTCTTGTATGTCATATGTCTCGAAAGGTATCACTGCCGCGTATTCCTTGTATTCCGTAAATAGAGCTTCAAGCTTCTCATGCTTTCCTTTCAACAGACTCTCCAACTCGCCACTCTTTGGTGTGAACAGGATTTTCTCGACGAAGTTGATTTGCACTTTAAGGAACGTGCGGCGCTTGAGAATGTCAGACTGATACCAGATCTTGAATGTGCACGTCTTGTTGCTTCCGCCGAGTTCGACGTAGTCTCTGTTGCTCTTTACGCGCTTGAAATCAAGTCCTCGCTTCGCTGCAATTTCCTCGAATACTCTCCCAGTCTGGCCGACGAGTTCCGATAGATGTTTTCTGACTCGTTTTTGCGACTTTTCTTCGAATTTCTTCTGGTCCTTCCACGTGAAGTCAATGTCCTCTGAGAACCGATAGTATCCTAGATACGACTTTGTGAGGCAGGTCCCGCCCTTGAACAGAAAATTGCCAGCGAAGAACTTGTCTTCTGAGAGGTTGGTCAGTATCTGGTGAAGGATGAAGTCTTTCTCAATAAGGTCGGTCCTCTTGATATCGAGTACCTTGCCTACCTCATTTACAAAGTCGGCTCTCATTCAATCACTCTTTTCACAGTCTTAGCAACAGTAGTCGGATACTCTCTAGCATACTTCCTAAGTCGCTCCTTCGAGATCTTCTTTGCCCAATCAGAAATGTCGCTGATTATCTTCTCTTCAGGCACTCCATTGTATCTCCAAATGTAGATGAAATCAAGCACCGTCTTCTCCGGATCCGAATATCTCAGACCATTGTCCCCCTTCCTCAAGCCGAAGCCTAGGAGCGAGGGCGAGACTTTGACGAACTTGAATCTGTGGCCAGCTATGTTAACCGGATTCGCTCTAAACAATGAGTCGTTAATCACTTCTTCCACCGAAAAGTGCTCGTGGGTCATGTTGTTGAACTTGAGAGCACTATGGAGCCCAAAGTACCAGTTCCTCACGTGCTTCAGTTCCAGACCCTTCGCGACGAGCTCGAAGTGATTGTACTTCGGCCTGCCTAGCTCCAATTCTTCAAGAGATTTGACGTAGAATATCCCCCTAAGGATTCTTACCAGATATCCCCGGGCTACAAAATGCCTTATGACAATATCATAATCCAATTTCAAAGGCTTACAATAGCCTCTGAGTTCATCCGACGTTACAAACTCTTTATTCTCCATTCGAAGCTTTCTGAGCAAGACGTCAGTTTTCATTCATATCACAATCTCATAAATGTGTGATATTATGATATATACCATTTCATACATTTAAGCTTGAGAACTTATGGCGCTAAGGAAGGCGTAACTGTGACTGTGCCAAACCTAATCACTTTCAATACTAAAGTGAGCGGCTTCACCCTCTTCGTCGCCGACAACAACGATTGACCGCTGCGTCAAGAGCTTAGCATCGATTGGACGGCCAAATCCCGACATCGCCAAGATAACCCCCTTTTTTGGGTCTCCAGTGGATCCTGTTCGGCAAGCCAGTGTTAGATCGAACTAGACCTCTATGTCAACGCTCGAGTGTCTTGCAGGTTCGTAAGTTGAGCGCGTATTTTGAGATGTGTTTGTCCGCCAGACGAAGAATTGGCTCAACTGTTTCCCGGTTGAGAGAGTACTCAATTGTTTTCCCAACTCTCTGGCTTGTTACTAGTCCGCAGAATGCAAGGCACCTGAGGTTGTGGGAAGCCATGGTTTGCTCTATTTTGAGAGCTTCCGAGATCTCGGTCACATTCTTCGGACCGTTTCTGAGCAGGTTTAGGATGCCTACTCGATACTCGTTCGAAAGCGCGTTGAACAGCAATGAGAGGGCTGTCAGGTCGGTCTTTCGAAGGGTCAGTTGTTGGCTCATGGATAGCCAATTTGTAATATGGCCTCTTCTACAATTAAACTAATCGAGCCAGCCCTGGCTCGCATCAGGCTTATATGACGAGTCCGTCATATGACAGTCGGAACGTATGTTTGATTTGGTCATTCTAGGGTCAGGCTCAGCAGCGTTTGCTGCCGCACTCAAGGCTGCCGACCATGGAGCAAAGACGGCTATGATAGAGAGAAGCACTCTTGGTGGAACATGCGTCAATGTTGGCTGCGTTCCTAGCAAGAACCTTCTCCGGGCGGGGGAGCTTCGATACTATGATAGTCATCGCGAATTCCCCGGAATAAGTCCCGGAAGCACGAAGCTCGAATTCAACAAAATCATAGAACAGAAGAGTCAAATCGTGAGAGGACTTAGGAAAGAGAAGTATTCCGACGTTCTGAAATCACTGCCATCAGCGAAACTTTTCCGAGGAGATGCGAGGTTCGTGTCCAAGACACGGGTAAAGGTCGACGGAATCAACGTCGACGGCAAGAAGTTCGTAGTCGCGACGGGATCATCGCCCAGATTACCTCGCATCCCAGGGATTGAGAACGTGAGCTATCTGACGAATGCGGAGGCTCTCAGCTTGAGAAACAAACCAGCGTCCATGGTTGTTCTCGGCGGTCGGGCCTTAGGCCTCGAGTTCGCTCAGATGTACTCCCACATGGGAACCGAAGTTGCCCTGCTCCAACGGAGCGATAGAATAATTCCTGAAGAAGAGCCAGAAGTCTCACAGGCCCTACGTCAGTATCTGGAAGACGAAGGAATAAAGATCAAGACAGGAGTAGAGGTCAAACGCGTCTATCAAACTCAGGGCAAGAAGGTCATAGTCGCCACAGCTAACGGGAGGAAGTTCGAAGCAAGAGGAGATGAATTGCTACTGGCGACCGGGAGAGATCCTAACACGAATGGGCTAGGGTTAGAGACTGTGCCGGTGAGACTTCGAAAAGATGGCGCGGTAAAAGTTGATCGAGAAATGCATACGACGGCCCGCCACGTGTGGGCTGCAGGCGACGTAATCGGCGAACCGATGCTAGAAACCATTGCGGCAAAGGAGGGAGCCACAGCGGCTGAGAACGCATTGTTGGGGACGCATCGGAAGATAGACTTCCTTCCGGTTCCAAGAGCCATATTCACATCGCCCCAAGTAGCCTCAGTTGGTCTTACGGAGAAGGAAGCCCATGAAGGGGGCTATGAGTGCGCCTGTAGAACCATTCCAATGTCAAAGGCTCCAAAGGCCATCATCATCAGGGACACCAGAGGATTAGTCAAAATGGTTGTTGAGGCATCGACTGGAAGGATATTGGGAGTCCACATTCTCGCAGAGAACGCGGCTGACATCATCCACGAGGCAGTTCTTGCGGTCAAGCACAAGCTGACAGTCGACGACATCATCGACACGGTTCACGTATTCCCAACAATGACCGAGTCGATTAAGCTGGCTGCGACCTCCTTCCGGAAAGACATAGATCAGCTCAGCTGCTGCGCGGAGTGACGAGCAGAAGGTCTTGAACAAATGTCCCATTACGGTCCGATAAGACTTGTCGGATTTTCCAACACGCCGACCTTATACCGAATGATTCTGCCGCAAAGAGGAGATGTCTACGTCAAGTGTGGAGCGGACATACTTCTCAACGGGCTAAAGATAGATCTCAAGGCTGAAGCTCGATGCCCCGTATGCGGGAGTGTGACCCGTTTCCAAGTCATCCAGAAACGAATCGAAGATCTCACCCCTAAAGACCCGATACTTCATGTGGTCGAGTTCGACATGAGGCCGGAACACCTGGGCGGCGTCGAGTGTGAATCGACTCACATTTTTTAAACAAAAGATTGTCTCACCAAGTGGCTATCAACCTATGCCGGGAAGCAAGGCCTAGTGGTCTCGCTACCCGATTACATGAGTTCTCTGAACAAACGGCTGCCAAGGAAGGTATCACCAGCATGAACCTCGTCTCTCACAGGAACACAGTCCAGCAGTGGGACACTCAACGACAGGAAACACCGAACTCGAACATCTATTCGATTTCGATCTTCAAGCTGCACCGGTTATTCCGGATAAATGAAGCGTGAGAGTGCTCCTCGATACGGCGCGTAGCCAGATGAAAAAAGTCTGATACTTGGGGAGTTAAAGCGGGCGCGTGAAGGAGGGATTCACGATATGAAAAAAATTTACGTGTAAAGAAATGGGTGGACCCTGCGAAGAAGTTCATGAAGGAGCCACAGCAATGGAAATAGCAAAACAAAATTTTGCTCACATAATGGCTACTACTGACAACGCTCATAAACAAATGAGAGAACAAATGACAAAACCCGGCAAGGGACCAAGCAAAGAAGAGTGGTGGGCGTGGTTCAACAGAGAATGGGAGAAGAAAAAGGACGAGGCCTGATTATGGTCCTAGTAGAAAAAATATGAATGCCCCAGCATTTCAGGGCTGGGGCTGAAGCTCTTCGACTCGATGTTATGGTTGAACCGGGCAGAGAAAGTCAGCGGCAGCGTTTCGTGTGACAGTGACCGTACCTGCATTCTGGGCTGAGAGAACTGCCTGCTCCGAGGTCAGTAGTACGGGCGTGATTTCTGAGTTGAAGGTCACAGTGAATACCTTCCAATGACCACCGTGATAGCCTGAACTTCCAGGAGCAACGGCCACAATCCCCAGCTGGCCTGCGGCACCATTTGTCACCTTGTAGAAATTGTCCCGGCCTTCATTGGGAAAAGCCGCTGGGGGAACCACGGTTCGGACTATGGTCCCGTTGTAGTAGAGATTACCGAAGCCGGGCGTAGCTGCAAAAGCTGGTGTTACTGGGAGGACGAGTGCGATAACAAGGGCCGAAAAGATCGTCATGGTTATAGTTTTCATTCTTACAATTCACCTCCCAGATTTCTTGTAGGTAGGTTTCTGGGACCGGATACTTTACGGGTTTAGCGAGATTAAGTGTAGATCAGGTGTAGTTTTCACCGCGTTGTCGTTCGGAGGAGAGCGATGATGGCGAGGGCCTCTGCAACGTTGATGACCAATAGGTAGGGAAGAAATGGGTCTTGGATGTACGAAGCCATGGTGAGGAACGAGTAGACCGCGAGAATGTTCTGGGCGAAGAGGATCGATGCGAAAACACTCAAGCCTAGGCTGAACTGGGCGTGAGTGTCCCTGTAAACGCGAAGGTAGACTGCGACTAGGATCAATAGGAGAACGGCGCTTATCGCGGCCGTGTACATGCTAATGTCCATGAGGAGAGACATGATCTCTTCACTTCCCACTCAACCCTGGGCTGATCTGGGCCCATATTTCGTCGAAGAGTGGTAGATGTGCTTCCATTTCGGGCGATAGAAAGTAGAGCTTGCCGTATTTCTCTCCAGCGGATGAAACGAGATGGTTTTTCTCGAGAGCCCGAATATGATGCTCGGCAACCCTGTAGTGAACTTGGAGAGCTTCTGCAAGCTTGTTGGTGTTGTAGGGTTCTCTTCGTAGGAGGTTGATGATTCTTCCACGGTTGGGACCTCCTCGGGACCCGGCCAGAACATACCACAACAGACGTTTCCACGATACTTCCGAACTGGACCTGGGCATCCCCACGTTTCTGCCGTCCTGGATATCATCCCAACCACGACATGCATTAAGACTTGGCCAGACTAGAGGGAGTCTAGCTTCCTTTAGAAGGTAGGTCAGGATTAGGTCAGGATTAGGTGCGAGTCCAAGCGTGGGCCAACGCGGAATCTAGGACCTTGCTCTAGGGCTGTTCGTTTCCTGCTCGACCCAGAATGAGACGGTGGGTCTCTTGAAAGACGTCGGAGATGTAACATGAACAGTTCGCATTAAGCTCAATTTTCGCGTGACAAGAACGCTTATCTTTCCAGATCACCTATAGTAGGCTAGAAGGAAAATGAGTCAGGAAAACGTGGCACATCAGGCTTCTTTTGGATTACCACCCCCGGGGACTTGAGTAGCGATTCTTCATTTCTTGTAGATGACCCAATTCCCATATGTATTGGATAGAACTAAGCAGATAGAGTGCCCATAACATGTTGTCCGATATCTCTAGCCTGCTGGGGCGGCTACGTATTCAAAATGCAATCTACCCTTTTCTGTAGATTTGTGTCTTTTCGTTTTTGGTTTTCCACAAAAGCAACAGATAAGAACTCAACGATCTTTGAATCGCGTTCAATGGAGCAATCGATCTCAGTATCATCGACAGGATTTCAACACCGAGACCTCGCAATCCTAGTAGGAATTCTCTCCGGAACACTCTTGGTAGTCTTCGCATCCGAAGATCCAGTGTCAAACTTCCAACCGATCGATCTTGTCATCTTCTTCTCGGTCCCCGCTCTCGCAGGAGCTATCGCCGGATTCGCATCCGCCGGCCGCTCGATGGAAAACGGAGCAGTCGTCGGAATCATCGTCGGACTCGTATACTCGATCCTAAACGGGCTCCGACTCGGCACAACAGCAGCCGGAGAACAAGTCCTCTTCCTACTCATCACAGTTCCAATATGGGGATTCCTAGGAGGCTACGGTTCCGTACTCGCCCACCGGACCCTAGAAACCAACCCACTAGAGAACCCTGTCCTGCCGTGGCCAGACGATACTCCGCGAGCCGGAACTATGCAAGGGCCTAAGATCTGTGAAAACTGTAAGACAGCCAATCCCGCTGACGCTTTATTCTGTAAGAACTGCGGATCGAAACTTGGCCTGGTCTCCTCTCGCGTGACTAACAAGGGTAAAACTCAGACTGTTTCGCCCATTGGAGCCGGAAACAGCTCGACGTTTCTGACAACGTAAGTGTCTGAGAAGTTCTCAGTGTTAGACGGCGATATATCAGAATTAGATATTATCGAAGTTCGAGAATATTTCCTGGCTGAACATTCCATATAACTCGTGACACACCAGCTCCCTGCCTAGTGATTATCACTGTCACGACAACTAATCTCACCACGAACAGTCCTCAAAATCACACTCCTCCTAGCCACGATGCTTCTGGGCCCAGCCGCATTCCTAGGACCCCCCGCCAGGGCAGCAACACCCTCAGGAGGCACGATCACGGACACTCAGCCAAGCACCTCGTGGCAGGGACATTTCTACCCTCTCGCTTTCACCGCGGACCCTGCCCAGTGCCCCGGAACCATTGACACCGCGGATCTTGTCTGCGACCACTTCTACCTCAACATCAACCTACCCAGCACTTTCTGGCAAACCCATACAGGCTCGGTCGCAATCACAATCCAATGGGCCAGCAGCGACAACGACTTTGACCTGTACATCTACAGGCAGAGCGACGGGCAACAGGTAGGCTCCTCAGCCTCAGGAGGAACTACAAGCGAACAAGTCGCCCTCCAGAACCCGATGCCAGGCATCTACGAAGTACGAACAGTACCCTTCCTCGTCATCGCATCCGGCTACACCGGCTCAGCACTCCTCGCCTTCACAACCGGCGGTCCAACACCCAACCCCAGCTTCCCAACCGGCGGAATATCTTTCGGCGCTCACACAATCATCGACCCACAACGAACCGAAGGAGAACCGCTAGTCCACATCGACCAAGCCGGAAACATCTGGGAGACCGGGCCCTGGGGCTTCTCCACCGCTCAAGGCTTCGTCGCAAGGTCAACTGACAATGGCGACAGCTTCCATATCGTGTCGCCAGCAGGTCTCAGGCCCAACCCGGCACCGGCCGGCGGCGGAGACACTGACATCATTACTGATGACCAGGGCACAGCCTACTTCGCAGATCTAGAAGGCCTGGCCCACATAGGGGTCGCAGTCTCCAACGACCAAGGCAACAACTGGAGGGAAAACTTTGTTGCCGCCATGTCCCCAGTAGACGACCGCCAGTGGCTGGCTATTGACAACGGAACAACCACTGGCGTCTCGGACAACACTGTGTTTCTCTCGTACCGTCAAATACCCGGGGGCAGCCAGGTCCTCTCCTCGCCCGGCTCCACTGGCCCAACGGACCTCGTCGGAGGCCTCGTCTATACGAACGCGGCCACCAGCACCTTCGTCGGCGCCGGGGCACCGTGCGGCCGCCTGATATTCGACCCGGTTCTTCGCAACCTCTACCTGCCCTGCGTACAGGGTAGCCACATACATATCTCAAAGGCCCACGTCAACCCGGGCCAGAGAATCGGCCTAGCATTCAGCAGTGTCGACACACCCCCTAGTCCAGGGGGTTCCGTTGGAAACCTATTCGCCTCCCTCGCCACGGACCAGGCCGGCAACGTGTACGTCGTCTGGGTTGACACGGCCAACAACAACGTCTACCTCACCGTCTCCTCCAACGCAGGCACAAGCTGGTCAACACCACTACAAGTCAACGGCGACCCAGCCAACACAAATGTGATGCCTTGGGCTATCGCAGGCGCGGCAGGAACAGTCGACATAGTATTCTACGGCACAGACGCCCGCGGCGACCCCAACAACTTCCCTTCATGGTACAACAACCGCATTGCAGCCACCAGCGTCAAGTGGTTCGTCTACTTCACCCAGGTCCAAGCAGCAACTACCGCCACACCGATAGTCTACCAGGTTAAGGCTAGCGAGCATCCCACAGACTACGGCCAGATCTGCACTGGAGGATTAGGCTGCACAACCTCAGGCGGCGATCGGACCCTCGCAGACTTCTTCAGCGTCGCCCTCGACGGCAACGGCGCGGCCAGAATCGTTCTCAATGATCTAACAAACCAACACCACGGAGCAGCACTCTTCGAGCTAAGACAAGTCGCAGGACCCAGCGCTATCGGCACAACACTCTTGCCACCCTTCCCCAACACAGACACGGGAGTGGCAGACCCATTGGGCGACGCCCAAGTGCCGCACTACACTCCAGTAGGTGCTGGTATGAACCAGCCAGCGCTAGATCTAACTTCCCTGCGGATCTCCCAGCCGGACAATTCACACCTCAGAGCAACACTCAAACTCCAAAGCCTCACCAACCTTATCCCACCCGGAGGTTCGACAGGTCTACTATGGCTCGTAAGATGGCAGTTCCTCTCCACAGGCGACGCAGGTGAAGAAAGCTACCGAATCTTCTATCTCGGAGCAAACAGCACAGCCGGCCAAAATCCTGTCTTCTTCGCAGGCACAGGAACCTCTTCTTCTCCTGGCAGTGGAATACCACCAGGCAACGGCTGCGTCACCACCACCCCACAGAACTGCAAGGTCATCAAATACCCATCAGAGCTCCCGGAGACAGGAACAATTAACACGTCTACCGGCACGATTACGATAAGCGTCCCACTGAGCGATCTCGGAAGCCCGGTTAAGGGCGACACTCTTTACAGCGTCACAGCACTCACCTTCGCGGTCACCAACACCAATCCCGTCTTGACGGACGGAGACGCGACGCGGACCTTCGACTACGTCCTCGGCAAGACTGCGCTGCCTAGCAACTGCCCCCTTGGAAAGACGTGCATGGTCACGGGAGGAGGCTACATCTTCGTCGACGCACAACAAGACAAGGGAAGCTTCAGCATAGAAGTGAAAGTCGACACCACGGGTCGAATACACGGAAAAGCAGCCTACCAGGACCCTGCTGGAGGCGTAGACTTCACAACCAGCCTCATAACCTCAGCCACCTTCAACGGCAAAACAGTCACCTTCAAAGGAACAGGAACCAACAACAACATCGCGACCAGCTTCACAATAACTGTCCAAGACAAAGCAGAACCAGGCACTGGAAAAGACACCTTCGCCATAACACTCGGAACCGGCTACTCAAAAGCCGGCACCCTACAAGCGGGTAACATCCAAGTCCACTAGATCCCCTCCCACTTTTTTCTAGAACCTTCCATAGACAACAACCCTTCGCCTTAGAATCTTGAGCCAGTGACTTTAGGCGGTCGCTTATTGTGGTTATGTTGAGGTAAAGAGGTCTTTGTGTAACGACCTACTTTTCCAGCCTCTAGCCAAACCGCCGACTTCTGGCTTAGATAGCGCCGCGACAGCGAGGATTGAGAACCACCGTCTAGCCCACGAGGCGTATTTCTAGGGTTGACCATACACTGGTTGACGACACATGGCGACGATGAAGGTCTCGACCTTGGAAAACATCCAAAACGTCCAAGTCCCCGCTGTTTCATTGGGACAAGTCGGGAACTTAGCTGGACAAATCTGTCTATCTAAGAATGCTTATCTTTCCGAATCACGTATAGTAGGTTAGAAAGACTGTGAGCCAGGAAAACCTGGCACATCAGGCTTCTTTTGGATTACCACCCCCAGTCCGGTGGGAAAGGGCCGGGACACCGCCCCACCCCACTACTTCTGACTTTGTCTTGGACGAAAACTCGAAAGCTAGAGTGGCGAGTGGATCAGAAGCCCCCCGTTCCTTCTCTTCCTGATATTGCCCGTTTTTGTCACAGCATTTCTCTACACAATGGGTATTACTGGACTATGGTCAGGATATCCCTTCGTATGGGTGAATTGTCTTCTCATATTGATAGTTGGAGCCGGCGGTTGTGGTGTTTACTATGATTGGTTTCCCTCACTACTGGACTCCCTCTTCTACGCGATCGTTGGGTACGGTCTGCTTCTCATCTACTACAAGAATCGCGAAAAACCCGCAGGGTGGCGAGCCAGCAACGATTCGCCCTTGCGCTAGGGGTAGGAAGCGTTGCTCAGGGTCTCTCCCGTATGGGTTCGTGGGTTTGAATCCTAGCCTACACCAATCCAGGTCGATATCGCAAGAGGGATCTAGCTACGATCTGGACCATGTGATGTCCAGATCAGATGCACCTAGGAAATGCGCATAAGCTTCGGCCTCCTTTTCAACGGATGTGCGGAAATCTGAACTGAACTCGATGAAGGGTTGAATGCTGAGAAAGACTTGGCCTTCGCGTCCTAACTGACCACACTCCACCAGCCTTTTACGGAAAAATCCGCACTATCATTCTCGGACCATTTCGGCTCGAAGGTGTCAGGGTCTCTTTATCTGGCGTGCCGCTGCTTCGTCGCCAGTTCCGACAGGGCTTTGTCGGCCCTGTGTTCTTCTTCCTTCCAGTGTTTTAGTCTGCCCCGCATGTTCTTCTGGAACTGTTCAAGTCTGGCCTCGCCGACGAGGATCAGTTCTATGTGACCAGGACTCTTCGGAACGACTAGGACTTCGGAGTCGAGCGGTATCGAAGCCCTCTCCCTCTCAGCCGTGGGAATGTGTAACCTGCCCCTTTCATCGATCTTCGCCCTAGAAGCCATGACGTTGCCCAAATCATTAAGTGTCAGCCCCGTAATAAGAGTTCTGTGGGCAACATGCGAATTCTGGACACGATGGTTCTCATAGCCAGCTTAGACTCCGAGCATGCTTTTCACAAGCGCGCCATGCACCACTTGCGCTTAGCGTCTTCGGAGAACGTGTACGTGCCCTCAGCCGCGGTGCTGGAGATGGACTTGGAGTTGAAGAGCCACGGCTTCTCCAGCGAAGAGAGGCGGGAGGCAAGCACATCCCTTCTAGGATATGTGGGCGCGGAAAAGATCCTTCCACTAAGCTTCGAGGTCTTGGCAGAAGCCACAGCGCTTGAAAGCGTCTCCGGATACTTCGACGCCCTCATAGCATCCACGGCGAGACTCAACGGAGCCAGCGTAGTCAGCAAGGACACCGCTTTCACCGAGATGGGAGTGAAGATAGAATGGTAGAATCACCGGGTCACCCCCAGGAGATTTTTCCATATCCCTCGCTCTTTCCTGTTCTGTTAACTTATCGTCGGCCGCCTCTCTAACTCATACGGAGAGTTTGGGCTGTCATAGTTCATTGTTAGCTGTCAAGTCTGTCTGGCAACACTATGCTCCGACACGGGACCTGTTGGGACTACTGGCCAACTCCAACAAAGAGTTAACAGAACCACAGAACCGTTTGACCCCACAGTTTTATAGGCCTATTCCCGGTTTCTTCGAACCGAACAGTAGGATTTCTCGGAGAACCCACGCAGCTTGTCCGGAATAGACGCAGTCAGAAAGATCGTAGAAACCGAGGGACAAGCACGCCGAATCGTAGATGAAGCCGCAGCTAAGGGCCAACAAATCATCGCCGAGGCCCTCGAACAGGCGGAGCAGAGCAGGCAAGAAGCCATCGCCCGCGCACGGCAACGAAGGGAGGAGGCACTCCGCGACGCGAAAGAGAAGGCCGAAACAGAGGCTCGCCAATCAGACAGGGAAACGGAACAGATCCTGGACACCTACCGAAAACTTTCGGAGGGGAAGAAGGATGCTGCGGTGCAGAAGGCTGTGGAATTGATCCTAAACGCGTGAGCACAATGTCGGAGACTCTGGAGAAGCTACAGAATCGAATCCTCTCTGACGCCAGGCTCAAGGCAGACGAGAGGATCAAGGAAGCCCGGGCAAAGGCCCAGCAGATTCTCGAAGAGGGAAGACAGAGAGCGCAGAAAGAATCTGACGAGATAACCGCCAGGGCGAACGTGGAGGCGGAGTCCATCCGGAGAAGCATTCTGAGTTCCAAGGTCCGCGTCAACAGGCTTAGAATTCTTGATGAGAAGAACCGGATCGTCCAGGAGATAATCAGTAGTGTTGAAGATCAACTTTCAAGCATCGCAAAATCAGACCAGTTCGAGAGCACAGCCCAACGCTTTGTGGCCGAAGCGGTGAAAGCCGTGGACTCTGACCAGCCGATCGTTAGGATCGGGTTCAAAGACGCGACCAAGAAGAACCTCGACGGAGTATCGAGAGCCCTCCCGAAGGGTGGGAAACTCGTGATCGATGAGAAGCCTATTGACGACATTGGTGGAGTCGTGGCCACGGATCCAGAGGGCAGAGTCGTCTTCAACAACACCTTCAAGTCTCGCCTAGAGAGACTTGACAACCAGCTGCTCACACTGATAGCCTCGGCAGTCTTTGGCGGGTAGCTTCTCGGATGCTAAAGCCTGAACGCATGCAGCAAGTCAGCATTATCGTAGCAAAAGATCAGTTGCCCAACGTTTTGGGATATGCTGGATCAAAGAAACTCTTTCACCTCACGGAGATCGAATCCGACAAGATTCCCGAGGGAGCCAAACGCTACGAGGCGCTCGAACTCCAGGCAAAATCCTCCACCATAAGGAACAGAATAGCAACTCTCACCACTGCTCTCGGAATCAGCGAAGCAACGCTCGAGAAATTAGACGCACCGGTTGACAACGTAGAAGCGCTCGCGAAATTTCTTGACGAAGAGACGGGTAGGCTTGAACACCAAGTTCGACAACTCGAAGCCGCTGAAGGGAAGCTCCAGACAGAAAGGGAACAAGCCTCCGAGCTGTCGCGATTCATATCTGGCCTAGAAAACGTCGGAGTCTCACTTGACGCGATAGCTGGCCGCGGATTCCTCACCAGCCTCGTCGGAGAAGCTGGCATCGAAACTATACCATCTCTCCAGAAAGAACTTGACCAAATAACGCACGGTGACCTAATCTTCGCAATTACAAACACATCTGAAGACACTCAGACCTTCCTCGCAATCTTCCCGACCCCCTTCCTAGACAATGCTAAACAGGCGACCACGGCCCTAGGCGCAAAAATTGGCCCACCCTGGACAGGTCTACCCTCGGACCCAAAGAAAGCGAAGGAAGCGATCGACGTTCAGCTCGCAGACATAGGGCAAGAATCAAAAAACCTCGAAGACGAAAGAGCGAGACTCGCAAAACAGTTCGGCCCAAGAATCAAGGCTTTAGCCACTCTATCCGAGATCCTTGGAGCCAGGACAGAGGCGCTGTCGGGGTCATCTACGACTGAAGCGACCGTTCTTCTTCAAGCATGGATCCCGAAGAGGCAGTTCGGAGAAATCGCTCAAGAAGTCTCGAAGGTCAGCGGGGGACTTGCTGATTTAATCGTGGAACAGACCGAGACTCGTGTGAACCATTCGGCTGAAGAGTCGACGCAGACCAAGGAACCCGATCCTCCGACCTTGGTCAAGGGTCCTGGATGGACCCGGCCACTGCAGTCTATCGTCGATAACTTCGGCATCCCGTCGTACTCAGAGACGAACCCGACACCGTTCATGATTCTCACCTTTCCATTGATCTACGGGCTGATGTTCGGGGACATTGGCGAAGGACTGCTTTTCCTCGCTTTCGGGTTTTTCCTGCTCTACCTCAAACGTAAGAAGGTCAAGGTTTTCGAGATAGGTCAGATATTCGTCAATGGGGCCGAGCTTGTGATCATGCTCGGCATAGGCGCGACAATTTTCGGATTCGTCTTCGGAGACATCTTTGGGTTTGAAGCGCGCGCTGTTCTCGGCATCAACCCGATCTTCAGTCCCACCGAGGGGGCCTTCCCAACCGGCGCCGGTGTTGTCCCTAGCACGGCTAACCTGATAATCTACATGATATTCATCCTGTTCTTTGGCGTCGCCCACTATCTCTCGGGCCTCGCGATAAGCGCATACAACAAGATTCGCAACAAAGAGTACAGACATGCCCTTCTGGGGCCAATTGCTTGGGCATGGTTCTACACTGCATTCATAGCTGCTGCCGTGATCGTCGTCCAAGCCAACTTCAAATTCTCAGTGTTGCTCAAGAACCCACTAGTAGTAGCATCTGTCTTCATCCCTATGGCACTAATGGGATACGGAGAAGGAGGCCTCCATGTTATGGAAGCCTTCATCGGCGCAGGCAGCAATACACTATCCTATCTTCGGATCTGGGCGTTGAACCTGGCAGACTTTGCGGTGAAATTTGCGTTCTTCACGTCGTTCGGCATTGTAGGCGCGATATTCGGCAACATCCTCGTCATGATCCTAGAGGGTTTGATCGTTTTCGTGCAGACTCTCAGGCTTCACTGGGTTGAGTGGTTTGGTAAGTTTTATGAAGGGACCGGTCACCCCTTCGCGCCCTATCAAGAACCAATGAGCTGGATTGTACCAAACTAATGGCAGTTGATTGCTCGGCACTTTCTTCCGTAACGCTGTGCCCGACATTCTGGGCAGGCCTGGGCGCTGGTCTCAGCGTCCTTCTCTCCGCCATCGGAGCCGGGCTTGGAATCGGCATCTCCGGGCCTGCAATAGCTGGAGCTGGAGTCGAAAGACCTGAAGTCATGCTCAAAACATTCATCGCGACAATCTTGGCTGAGGCGCTGGCCATCTATGGCCTCGTAGTTGGGCTGTTGTCGGTCTTCGACATTACCCCAGCTCTAACAATCGAGAAGGGTGTCCGCATCTTTGCAGCTGGACTGACGATGGGAGCAGCCGCGCTCGGAGCGGGTTTCGGCATCGGGGCCGCAGGAAGCGCAATGGCTTCGGCGACCGCAGAGAAACCCGAAATATTCTCTAGAGCGGTAATCTCGTTGATCCTTGCGGAAGCCCTCGCAATCTACGCTCTAGTGACAGGTTTGCTGTTACTATTTACCGGAGCTACCTAAGCGGGTTAACGTGTATTCAGACACTCTCTCCCATCTAGTCCGAGACAACTATCTTATCGCTCGACTACGCGGCAACCGCAGCCGTCTACTTGGACGCCAACAGTTATTCGCTCTCTCAGAATCGAAGTCTCAGACAGAAATCATCGGACTGCTGGCGGAGGGTCCCTACGGGCCCGAATTATCTAAGCTTGGAGGGGAGTCTTCAACCATCGAGACAGAGAGGGCAGTCCGGCTGGGATTCGCTGACTCAGTGATGAGCCTAAGCAGAGCGTCGGGTGGAGACACTCGCGACTTCCTCGTCCAGTACCGACGAAGGTTCGACGCGTACTCTGTGGCTAGCCTCGTCGTCTTCAAGGCGCAAGGCAAAACGTGGGATGAATATTTGACCACTCGACTGCCGCTCGCCTTGATGAAAGAGCAAGAATTGCATAGGCTCTACTCTCTTGACGATCTTTCAATCATAGCGCGCGAAGCAGGCGATAGACACCTCGTAAACAGAGTGAAGGGATTCTCGATTGCTGACATTGAGGGTGAGAAGGCCTCGCTTGTCCGGGACGTCATTAGTGGTTGGGGCGAAGAAAGATTCTACAAGCACATAGACGAGAAAATGTCGGGTTCAGACCGAATGAACTGCCTTCCTATTGCGGGCTCGGCCATCGATATGGCGAATCTAACGATCATCATTAGGAGTAAGCTCATCGGCGCCTCCGGGGTTCGAGATCATTTGATCCCATCACACTGGAAGCTGAATCAGAGAGCGATCGACCAATTGCTCGCGGCTGCCGACGCTACACAAGCCCTCGAAGCGGCGGCGAGCCACGAATACTACGGACGCATTCTGAGCGGTGCCCGACAAAAGTACGAAGAGTCAAAGTCCTTATCCTTCATAGAAGTCGCACTTAGACGATATCAGCTGGACTTGAGCAGGCGACTCTTCCTCGGTTTCCCCTACTCTGTGGGAATTGTTCTCGCCTTTCTCGTTCTCAAAGAGAACGAGGCGAGGAATCTGGCCGCCGTTCTCGCGGGAGTTGCCGCTGGATTGCCTACCGACGAACTACGTTCACTATTGGCAATCCAAGAGTAGGTTCCACCACTCACACCGTTGATAATACTAGAGTTTCTTTACAAGAGTTGGCGAAATGTCCAAGGTTCGCTGAATTATGTGACAGGTGCTGCGCAGTAGGAGTGAAAAGAACCAGATAACCTCGACCTATTCTTGGACTCATGCGGCCAAAGTCCACCACGAGGAAATAGAAGTTGAACAGCCGATCGATTCGGCCAACTGATCGCTAATGACTTGATAGATTCTGTAACCAGCTGGAATCTCGCGCTACTCACGTGTATTCATCTTTGTCGTAAATCCCCGAGGAACGATGACCTCTGTAATTGAGGGACCGGCCCGGTTGCCGGGCTAGATGGGTGGCTATCCCATCGATGGGGTCAGGGTGGAGGCCCCTGTCATGCCTGCCCAGCCAGACCACAACTCCCCTGTGAGTGGGAGAGAGTCGCAGACCAACGAGTCATCCATACCCACCACCTCCACCCGGAGGGTACTGCCATCGCTGGCCGCGGCGGGAGCATTCGAAGTAAGGCCGTCCAGAGAATCCCAGGCAGGTGACCAGACTCCGTTCTCGAGGCTCTTGTGGTAGAGGCCGTTGTCCATACCCCTCACCACCAGGTCGAGCCTGTCGAGGCCTGGGGTCCATACAAGGGCAGGCGTGGAGGGTGTGGAGCCTGAGAGGTAGACCCAGCCCGTCCAAGTGTTCGAGAAGAGCGAGAGCGAGTTGTACCAGAGAGAGCTTGCTCCACCTACCACGACGACGTGGAGGGAGCTACCGTCACTCACAGCAACCATGGCACCTATCGTACCGCCGCTGGGAGAATCCCAGCTCTGGGACCACGCACCATTGATCAAGCTCTTGTGATAGATCCGGTCGTCGAAGCCTCTAACGACCAAGTCTAGTCTGTTGACTGTTGGGCTGGCCGCTAGGCCTGGGACGGACTGACTGAAACCAATCAGGTCCGTCCATGAAGGTGCCCAGGTGTTGGTGTTTAGGTCGAGAGTTGTGGCCCAGAGTTCGCTTGTTGCGCCTCTCACCACAACGTACAGTGTGGTGCCGAGGACAGCACACGTTGGCTGATCGATAGTAACCCCGGTAGGGTTCCTGTCCCAAGAAGCTGACCATACTCCGGACGAGAACGCCTTGTGATATATCGCATCGTCGTTGCCTCTCACGACCAAGTCAACCCTGTCCGGTCCAGAGCGACAGAGGACTGGTGTTGACGGAGACGAGCCGGACAACGACTCCCACCCATTCCAAGAGCCATCCGGCCTGGAAACAGACGAGTAGAGATTACCGTCAAGCCCTTCGACTACAGAGACGAATGAAGAAGCGACAAACGGCTTCATCAACGGGTAGCGATCCTGAGCAGAGTTGAAGGTGTAGGGCGTGTCTCCGATCCCATCAGAGCTAGAACAGATGTTCTGTTGGGCTCCACTACAATTGTCGACACCCTTAAAGTCGGACCAGTAGTTACCACCGCTTGGATACCCGTTATCCCAGTGATTGCCTCCCGTGCTATCGTCCGAGGCTTGAGCATTGTTGTTGATTAGGTTGTTGTGGAAGACCGAGATGCCCGTGTCGCCGGATAGAAGGATGCCCGTGCGCTCCAACGTAACGTTGTTTCCTGACACGAGATCATTATTCGAGTTGTAGATCGATATTCCGACATTCGCGAAGACCCATTGCCCCCCAGGACCCTTCACCCTATTCTCCGAGATTGCTGTGCTGTTTGTATGGTCGAATCCGATTCCACAAGATGTGTCCCCGCCGCTGACGGAGTTGTTTAGAATCTGTAAACTGGTCGACCAAACAAACAATACGACGCAATCCGCAGCGTTGTTCGTGATCTGGTTGTCTTTGACCGTAATCAACGAGGAAAGCTCAATGTCCAAGGCTGGACCGCTCGAAGTGCAAGCCTGCGCACCACATCCCCCCGGATAGATAGTGTTTCCTGAGAACACGTCCATTCGGGAGTTTGTGATGAACACGCTGCTGCCGCCTGGCGCGGGTCCCACCGTGTTTCCAGAAACTGTCGAGTTGGTGACACCGTTTAAGGCCAAGCCCAAGCCATTGGTGTATGCTTGGTTGTTCGAGAAGATGATATTGTTCGAAGAATCGATCTCTACGCTCTCACCCCACCCATGGAAATACGACGAGAGTATTTGTCCATAGGAAACACTCTGAAGCTTCACGGCCGCGGAAGTAGTGTCAAACCATCCACACTCCACTTGGAGATTCCGTATGATGAAGTAGGCAGACGTGTTTATGATGTGAATGCAGACCGCACCGGCGATACTCGCGTTAATGCTCCAGCCGGAGATAACGTAGGGATCGGAAAGCGTTCCTGTTCCACCAGTGACCCCGTTTGAGGCCGTGAAGTCAGAGTTTCCACCGATGAGAATAGGAGAGTGCGCTACACGTGTAGAAGCCTTCAGTTGAGGAGTAAACAGGAAGAGGCTTGAAACAACCATCAACGATGCGAGCATTACAGGGAAAAGGGTCCGCCGATGGAAAGACAGGTGAAAGACAAACACGGACCGCGCTAAGGCCTCAGGATATAAGAATATTTCTGAGAAAATGAAATACTACGATAGCCGGCGATATAGAAACCTCTAGGAATTGCCCTTCTTTCAAAGCTCTTTCTCCTACTTCAGCTGTCTCTAAAGTTTCTTCACGAAGTAATAATACGTGTACCCGATCCCTCCGATCGCGCTCACGACCAAGCCGATGATCGAGCCATTACATGGGACAAGCGATGGTGGGGAGAGGGATACTCCGATGCATGATGGCTGGCCAAGCAGAGGCGATAGCGCTATCCCTCCTAGGAAGTATCCGAGTATGAGAAACGCGATCGTGTTCGCGCTGAACCCGATCAGTCGAGTCGCCTTCTTATCGTAAAGCGATCCAGGAGATTTTGTTCCGTCTTTCAACCTTCGAAACTGGCTGCCGCTGATCGATTTTGCAATAGTTCTCGGTAAGGCGGGGTGGCCGGTTGATGGGATTCGTATTGTGGATCCTTTCAGGCATTCGGTCAAGCTGGAGTGGTTTGGATTTGGATCATTGTGGCTCTTGTTGATCTGGCAGGCCAGGGTCACAAGTCCAACGGAGACGTACTCATCGTCGCTTTCGAGGATAGTTTGAAGGCGTTGATCGTCCATTTCAGCCATCGCCAAAAATTCTTTTCGCCCGACCTTGTCCACGGCGGCTTGGAAGGCTTCTGCGATTTTCGGTGTTACCTTCGCTTCTAGATCTGGTTTGCTCAATTCTGGTATCGCCTAGCCCGGTGAATTCCGGTACTCCGTTTCCTCCAAGTGGGCGGAGTACCTGCGGGTTTCCTTTTCCTATGATTTAGAGGATTATGATGGCTGCAAGGAATAGAGGGATGAACACGAGGGAGATTGTGTTCAGAAGCTTGATGAGAATGTGCAGGCTGGGACCTGCAGTATCTTTCCAAGGATCCCCTACAGTATCTCCCACGACGGTGGCGGCGTGTGTTTCTGTGTTCTTGCCTCCGAAGTGTCCCATCTCCACATATTTTTTCGCGTTGTCCATTGCCGCTCCACCCCACATCATCATGATCGCCAAGGGTATTGCGGAAATCGTAGCGCCAACGACTAATGCTCCTACAGCTGCCCACCCCAAGAATATGCCGACGACCAAAGGTGCGACGACTGGAATCGCGCCAGGTACTACCATCAATCGCAAAGCGGTTCTTGTGGAGATGTCGACTGCTGCGGCGTAATTTGGTTTGGCAGTTCCCTCTCTGAGTCCTGGAATCTCTCGCAATTGTCTTCTTACTTCCTCCACCATGCGATACGCGCCTATGCTGACAGCGTTGATGGCGGTCCCGGAGAAGACAAAAGGCAGCATTGCACCAATTAGCGCACCGATGACTACATCTGGATGGTTGAGCGCAAGCGAAGTGCCTAGGCTCGATAGTTTTGTCCCCAGAAGCGTAGCCTGAGCGGCTGTAATTGTCGTGAGGTCCAGTATCTTAGCCTGGTAACGGGCGACTTCCAATACGAATGCCTGAAAGAGTAACAGCGAGGCTAGAGCTGCGGAGCCCATCGCATAACCCTTTGTGAGAGCCTTTGTCGTATTGCCTAGCGCGTCCAAAGGCTCGATCCTTTCGCGAATCACCTCGGGAGCCCCGGACATCTCAGCGATTCCGCCTGCGTTGTCCACGATTGGGCCCAGACCGTCCATTGTCAGTACAATTCCAGCAGTCGAGAGCATTCCCATCGCCGCCATTGTTGTTCCGTAGACGCCTCCTAGGAAAGGATCATTGCTGAGTGCAGGCAATAACCCACTGAAGCCGGCAAATTGTTCCCCAAGCCAGAACGAAATGAGAAGAGCAATCGCCACTGTGATAACCGGCAAGCCGCTAGAGATCATTCCCACCGCGTTACCAGACATAATGGTCAGCGCGGGTCCAGATTTGGATCGCTCGGCGATAGTAATCACCGGCTTCGCCCCCGAACCAGTGTAGAACTCAGTGTAAACGACGATTAGGAGACCAGCGGCAAGTCCGGATAGCATACAACCGTAGAGCGCATAGGCTCCCAGAGCACTCCCACTCGGGGTAAGGCCGGATGGTCCGAAAACGTACCATGTCGCAATGAACATGAGGATCGCGGCGATTACCGACGCAACGAGCAATCCATCTCTCGTCGGCTTGATTGGATTCTTGAACTTCTTCTCGAATACGGCGACGGCAAGTCCAACGAATGTCGCCACTATGCCCAAGGACCTGACTATCAGGGGCATCGTCACATAATAGACATTGATTCCCTGAAAGAGTATGATAGATACTATCAGCCCGATGATCATTCCGCCAAGGTTCTCGGCTGTGAGTGATTCGAACAGGTCAGCGCCTCTCCCAGCTTCGTCTCCAACATTGTCCCCGACATTGTCGGCTATCGCCGCTGGATTCCTTGGATCATCCTCAGGGAAGTTCTCCTCCACCTTCCCGACGAGGTCTGCTCCAACGTCTGCGGACTTTGTGAATATTCCGCCGCCAAGCTGAGCGAACAGGGCGGCCAATGAAGCACCGAATCCGAATCCAGCTAGAATTCCGGGATCCCGAAAGATAGCATAGAGAACGGACAGTCCCAACAGGCTCATGCTGATGACTACCAGTCCGAGAGCTCCTCCTCCCAGTGTAGCCACCTTCAACGCCTCGTAGGTCGATTTTTCGGCTGCCGCGGTCGATCGGACGTTCGCGTTCGTGGCAGAATAGAGGGCCACGTAGGCTGCAAACAGCGAGAAGGCTACTCCAAGCAAAAAGCTGAGTGCGATTTCGCTTCCGTAGGTGAAATTGACAGTAGCGCCGAAGGCGGCTAGGATAACTAGCGAGATGATTATTGCGATTATCGCGATCGTCCGGAACTGTCTTTTCAGGTAAGCGTTCGAGCCCTCTCTTATCGCTGTCCAGATCGCGATCATCCTCTCGTTTCCTTTCGGATATTTCCTGACGGTGAGAACGAGGAAGATTGCAGCAACGACTCCGGCAAGGGCGAGCGCGGTCGTCAAAATTAACGGGTCAAAAGCCAAGCTTGGGTTCCATCTGTCCTTAAGTTACGAAATTTCCATCGAACCGCCTCGGCCTTTATTATAAACATGTTCACTATCGTCGATTTTCTACTTTGCCAAACGCATAAATCGCATTGTCGCCTGAGTCCACTATACAATTCAACAGCTGATCTGCACGCTTGTCCGGTCGCAAGTACGATGTCATCGTTGTGGGCGGAGGGCCCGGTGGTCTGTCCGCGGCCGTCCATCTTGCAGAGAAGGGTCTGAGAGTGAAAGTCTTCGAGAAAAAGAAACTTCTGGGTAAACCTGTTCGTTGCGGCGAGTACTTCCCCGTAAAAGAGGAAATGGCTAAGCTGCTTCCTCGTGTCAAATGTATCGATATCATTGATTCGCCGGAAGATGCGATCGATTCAAAGTGCAAGTCGATCAGACTAGTCAGCCCTAGAGGACACGAATTCGAATTTCCCTTTGAGGCCTACATTCTCGATAGGCATGTGTTCGAAACTCACCTCGGGGACGTTGCTCGAAGCCAGGGAGCCAGCATAGACGTCGGGGTCCAAGCTCACTATTATCCTGAAGACGATGGTGGGTGGGTCGGACCGACCCGTGAAACTGCAGACCACGGAGAGATCATCGTTGCGGCAGATGGTTATCCTAGCGAGACAGCGGAGAGGGCTGGGCTACCGGAACGGGAATACGCTGGCCCGTATGCAGTCGCGACCAATATCGAGTACTTGATGACTGATTTGGGAGTGGAGCAGGATGTGGCCGAGTTATACATGGATCCGAGATACTCGCCGGGAGGGTACGGCTGGATAATTCCGAAGGGACACGGTAGAGCGAATGTTGGCATTGGAATCCGGGAACCATATGTTCGGCGCGAATGGCAGATTCGTGACTTGTTGACCGGTTTCATTGAGAAGAATAAGGTCGCCGCGAAACGACTGAAGGGTGGTAAGACAGCGTCTCTAATTGGAGATAGCCTTCCAGTCGACGGACCCCTTGCGCGGACCTACACTGACCGGGTGATGGCTGTGGGCGATGCGGCAGGAATGGTCATGCCCACAAACGGTGGCGGGATACAGACTGCCATGATAACCGGACGTTTGGCCGCAGAGGCCGCAGTCCGGCACTTCGAGGATAAGACTCCACTCTCAAGCTACGAGGAGGCTTGGAAGGATCAGATCGGCATGGAGATGGAGAACTCGAAGAATATGCGCCAGGCCTCTGACAGGCTGATGGGTCACGAATTCGTATTCGATATAATGCTAAGGCTGATGGGCACACGGAGGATCGCGGACGTGATAATGTGCCAGGTCCCAAGTGGTATGGGAACATTCGTACGTTTACTCAACTAGTGCTTTAGAGCTGCGTCGATTATCATTACGGCGAAGAGAAGCGTGAGATACGGACTTGTCGCCTTGAACATCCGCCAAGCATTCGTCTCAGTCGGCTTGTAGAGAACCCAGAGGCTCCCAGCTAGAATCGCAAGCCCGGTGACCAACGCGACTGCACCGTAGATCGCGCCGAACGGACCTAGGAAATAAAGGGCGAGTGAGAAGGGCACCATGATCAGAGAGAAAATGGTAATCAGACGCAGTGCTGTAGTGGACCCTACTACTACGGGCAACATGGGCACTCCCGCGTTAGAATAGTCCGAGCGGTAAGACACGGCTAGGAACCAGATGTGGACAGGGATCCAGACAAAGACGAGAGCCGCCATAAGGAGAGGAAAAACGGGGTGCGGCAAACTACCCACAGGTCCAGCGGTCACGGCGGACCATCCGAACAGCACGGGTAACCCGCCGCTGAATCCCCCCAAGAGAATGTTTAGCGAACTACGTCGCTTCAGGAACAAACTGTATACACCGACGTTGTCCAGGATTCCCAGCCCCATCCAGAGAAGAGAGAAGAGGTTCAGCAAAGCCGCCAAAACTAGTGAGATTGAGATCAACCCGAGCCCAAACCTGAGAGCAGCTCTTGGAGTAATGCGTCCTGAAGGGAGAGGACGATGACGTGTCCGCATCATCACCGCGTCAATATCTCGGTCGTGATAGTTTGTGAGAGCGTTGCAGCCCGCGGTTCCTGCTATGATAGCAACCGTTGTCATCAACCAGCCTACTGGGCTGAAGGACACAGAGAGTACCCTAGTTGCGACGAAAGTTGCTGTTAGACAAGTGAAAACTAGAAGATACCATATCTTCGGCTTCGTATACTCATAGTAAGTTAGAAGCTGGCTTTTGGGAGAGACTGCCTTTTGATTCTGGACTAGCAGATGGGCCGCCTTATGATACGACGATCTGGCCGGTCATGAACCCGTGCTGTGGGCTGCAGACGGTAACAAACGTACAGAGGTATGTATACGAACCTCCTGAGTTGAATTTGACGGTTACGCTGTACCATGTATTGAAAGGAATCTTACCAGACGGTAAGATCCCAGGGCTGTTCGCAGAACTGTCAACAGTGAAAGAACCGGTCCCCGCTATCTGGAAACTATGCGCGTCGGTGAGATGTAGATTTGAGTCCGTGCTCGTCGCGTTTTTGGCCAGAATGTAGAAGGTAACGGTATCCCCAACGTGGGCATCGAGCGTCTTGTTGTCAGATTCACCCCGATATTTTTGAGAGTTTACACCTGCCATGTTTGCGCCGGCCGTTACGTTAAATTCTGGAAGGTTGCTCTGGTTGAGAAAGGCTGTGTTATAGATATGGAACCCGCCCTCTTCCTGAACTATCGCAGTCATAAAGACAAGGCGATGTGAAGGAGTATACGTGACGGTTGCGTGAGAAAGGACGAACTGGTAGTAATAGACTCCTCCGCCGGCAGCGGCGACCACTACGAGACCAAGCAGTCCGACAATAGGAAAGTGTTTCTTCGGCACTTGCATTACTATTTCACCTGCGCGCTGACTCTGTATATATGAACGGTCGCTGCGAATGCAACCAACACCATTCCGATTTCCAGCAAAGCAAAGTTGTTGAGAGTGTCCAGGAATGCGCGGAAAACGGCTACGTCGAGAAATGCCTGCAAGAGTAAGAGACCTCCGAGAAGCGCGTAGACCTCTCCCTTCGACAAGAAGTATGGGGTGACCTTGCGGTAGGGTATTGGCTTCTTAGCGGCACGGAGAGCATCGAGCTTTGCCCTTCTCCATCTCACAAATGCGTAGACGAAGCCGTAGGCGAGTGCTGTTGCAATGAGTAGAGAACCGGCGAATAGGGCGGGATCGATAAGCAACTGATCCTCCGAGAGCAACGCTTGGAATGGATTGCTGGCTCGGAACCCCCACACTGTGACGATTGCTATTTGTCCCAGTGCCGCAACTCCCAAAGCGACCCAGAATGGCCTATCGACCATGGCGATCTTTCTACCCCTATCGAAGAAGGGCACGACCGTGAAGATCAGTACAAAGACTCCCGGGATTATGGCTCCCGCTATGAACGGTTGTAGGCCTTGTGTTCTGATGAATGCGTAGAGACTGGTGAAGTACCATTCTGGAAAAGTGATCTGGGTCAATTGATTGGGATCATAACGCACTCCAACCTCCACTGGGAAGAGCCCGCCCAGAATCAGAATGATGCCGGTTATTGCTGAGGCTACTGGAATGTCCAAGACGAGGTTCTTGGGAAGATGGACGGACATTATTGCGAGCATTATTATTGGGATTATGAAAACGTGGAACGCGTAAAACCGGATTGTTAAGTCGTTGAAACTGAAACCGAAGATTATCTGGGCAAGGTTCGCGCCCAAGACCGGAGTGTAATACGTCAGCGTCTGCCCTATGTTAATGGCCAACTGTCCTCTGATGTTGAAGATCAGATCATAGCCGGTGTACGCCTCGATTATCGTTACGACACCGAGAATAATTCCGGTGACCCAGAGAATCTCGTAGCGGAGTTTGTATCGGCCAGCGAAGTACTGGTAGAACATGTGCATTACGGCGAGAAGGACCATAGCGTTGGAGGCTTGATAGTGAATGTTCCGGATTAGGAATCCCCAGTTCACCTGATTGTTTATCGATGACACACTATTGAACGCCGAATTGCATGTCGGAGCGGGGACATATGTTGTGCCGGGTGTTGCTGGCGGACAATCCCCAAAGATTGGCTGGAAGTGAAATAGGAGAAGGGCTCCTGTGACTCCAAGGATTAGGAACACGATCACGGTGAGCATTCCTAGGAATCCGAGGGGGCTGATGAAGCGAGAGGGAAAGACGAGTTTTATGGCGAGTAGAAGGGTTCGTTCGAGCCTGTCCCATATCCATCTGAGAAGCGCGATGATTGGGTCTAGGACCCCTTTCTTCGCGCTAGTCTGTCCGGCCAACTCCGGCTGTCCCATCCAAGTCCGTTGCAGTAATGTCTCCCGTCGTTGAATCGTAAGACAATTTCACGCGCGGCAGGGGAAGAAGCCCGAGATCGAAAGCAGGACCGGCCACTGGGACACCGTCCTTCAATCTGTATTGGCTTCCGTGACAAGGGCACTGTAGTCTGAACTCTCCCGAGCCGGGACTGCCGGCATAACCTGGATTCACTATACATCTTAGGTGGACGCACGTGAGGTTCAACGCCGCAACGTGGGAGAGTACTGGGTCGTTTGGATAGTACGGGTTCACAAGAGGATCAGGGAGCCGAGTGATCACGTTCTTGTAATACGGACTATCTACGACCGGGTAAGGGTAATAGAAGAATTCCGAATATTTGGAAGGGTCATAAACGTCAGCGGAGCCAAAGACGTTCTGATATCTAGAATTCAAGTCAGTGCCAGTCGGAGTTGGTTGGGTCTGGTACTTTGCAACAACGGTGGGACCCTCCTTTGCTGGAATCAACGGATCCAAAATTCCCGTTGATGGCGCATTTGGCAACGCGAAGGCCCCAATTGCAAGCAGTGTTGATGCACCTAGTGCACCCACAACAAATGCTCGTCTCGAAATTGCTGCCGTCTTGACACTAGAGGGTTGTTTTGCCGGTTGCGCAGGAACAGCGGGTGGCTTTACAGAAGGCGAGGGAGTAGTGCTAGGTTGAGGGGTTGGCTTCTTCTCGTCCGACATGTCCTCAGTCGCTCTAAAGCAATATTTTTCGACGAATCACCCAAATCGTATTTAAGGGCTAGGATTGTAGGTTTCGTTTTCAGCCGACAGCCCTACCTTCGGCACTTTGACGAATTTGCTACATCGATGGGCTTCCATCTCCAAGAAGGTCTTCATGGAAGTCTGAATTCGGAGTGGCCTCGAATTCGATAGGTTGCTGACATCAATGACCCGCTCTGCCCTCTATAGCGGGCCTGAGCTTTCGCCTCTGCCACGGAGCTCGGTAACGAACCCTTTCAAATATCGTATCGTATTAAAGACTTGTCGGTTCTGCTAACTCTTGGTTGGTTGAGTTGGCTTCGGGGCATCGACTCCAGGGATTACCGTAGGCGTCGGGTTCCCCTTCACAGCTTCAGCTGCCTCGCTTTGCGCCTCTAGAAAGATGGGAGGCCGGGAACGTGCGAACCTCATCCGTCCGCCGAGCCAGGTTGACCGCTGCCACCCTGTCTCGGTCCATTACGATTCGACATCTTCCGCACCAGAGTTTTCGTTCCAGTCGTTTGTCCGATTGGAGTCTCTCCCCGCATCTCGGACAAGTCACACTAGAACCTCTGGTCTCACGCCTAGACAATCGAATAATTGGAAGACCAGCCCATCTAGCCTTGTACTCTATCTGCCGCTGAGCTTCCCCGAAGCTCCACCCGTTCATCCTACCCCGATACCTTCTACCTTGACCGTTACCCTTACGGTAGAGAGCACGTATGCCGTGGATGTTCTCTAGAACAATTGCCTCTCTCCGCTGGACTGCGACCGTGACGATCGCCTTTGTAGTATTATGAAGCAGATGTCCAACCCTAGCCGTTCCGCGTCCTCCATACTTCGACGCTATCCTCCTCCGAGTCCTAGCATCGTCTCGTCTGAAAGAGGCGACGATACGGACAGTGTTGTCGGCTATTCTGATAGTCTTTGATAAGTCGTAGTGATGAATATGCTCGCCGTTTCCGACTGTGAGATTACGAAGATTACGGTCGACTCCAACAGTAGACACGCATTCAATCCTGGGAGCCACACGAGCGACAGACAAGCAGAGCTTATTCTTGGTCAGGGTGAAGGAATGCACTTGGACGTCTCCTTGAGAAACAACTGCTAGAGTATGCTTGGTTAGAGGTAGGCTGAGACGCTTCGCTCTTGATACGGGAATCTCTAGCAGTCCATTCTTGACTTTGAAGCCGTAGCAAGAGTTGAGTTGGGGCTTGGCAGTGTACGGGTTTCTCGGTGCGAACCCTCTCTTGATGCTCTTCTTCCTAGAGGCTAGTATTCCTGCTGCTCTGCTTATGGCGCAGAGCTTGTAGTAGCTGGGAGAATCATACTGGGCTAGCTGATCATAGGAGAGTAGTGAGAGCCTTCTAAGAGAAGACGCATCGTTCACCAGACCGGTACGTATAGAATCATTAACCATCCTCCTGAACATGTCTAAAAGGACAAGGATCTCTTGTGATGGAGCATAGTACTGCCAGACCGACTTAACAGCCAACAGGATAAACGACGAGAGTTCCTAAAACAGGCCCATAAGTCAATAAGGCACCCGACGATAAACTAACTGAATCTTATGTCTTAGCACGTGTTCAGTCGAGCTGTGATTTCGGAAATGATATAACTACCAAGGAATCGAGAGTCTCCATTCGATTATCAGGCGGGCGAGAGAGAATCATTGAATCGGGTAATAGCTTCACTTACACTGCTTGTGGGGCTCGCGGCAATGATGGTCGGAGTCTATGGTCAGCAATGGGTTGCCCTGCAACAGCTGATCCGACAGTTCGTCCCCTTCTTTGGATAGGTACTCTCAAATGGAGAAAACCCGAGTTCCTGAGGCGAAAACTGCGCCGACGACTGGCTTTCGCGCCAGGCTGGGTCGGATCAAGGTTCGGGGCTACTACTGGCCCGTGAGAACCATTGTTCAGCTCGGCTTCTTCGTTCTTTTCAGTGGAGTTGGCATCATGAGCCTCGTACCCGCATTCAACGGAACGCGCTCTTGGGTCGTGCTCCCAATCGTTGCGAGCGTAAAATCGCAAGCTCAAGTGACCAGCACGATGGATGCCATAACGCTCTTCCTCGAGAACGGACTTTTTCCATGGCTCCCGGTTGGGATTATGCTCGTCGTAGGCGCGATTCTAGGTCGTTTCATGTGTGGGTGGATCTGCCCCGTGGGCTTTCTCCAGGACGTGATTACCAGCGTCAAGGGTCGAGTTGATTCAGTTGAGAAGAGGGCGCATCTTCAATGGGTCCGGCTGAAATACTACCTCGTCGTCCTTGCATTCTTGATCAGCGGTTCGTTGGGACTTGCTGTCTACTACGGCGTTGGAAATGATTACAGGACGAGTCTCGGACCTTTTGCGGACGGACTCTTCATTGCAATAACCCCTGATGGAACGCTGTTCGGAACTCTTCCAGCTGTCCTAGCTGGGTCCTGGAGATTCCTCGGCACGGCTCAGAGTTCAGACTTGAGCATTGGGAATCTCTCATCGTGGTTTGGGCACATTTCGGCCCTAACATGGCTCAACGTCGTCGTCCTAGTCGGGTTCGTCTACGCTGCCTGGAGGATTCCTCGATTCTGGTGTCGGTACGTCTGTCCTGTCGGTGCCATAATGGCGGTGTCTCAGAAGAACAGCCTCCTCGGAATGCATCGGGACCCGATCAAATGCTCAGAATGCAAGGAATGCGAGACTGCCTGCCCGATGCAAATACCGATCCTTGATCTCGACTGGAAAAAGTTCAATGACTCAGAGTGTATCTTGTGCATGGCGTGCATAGATGCGTGCCCTGCAGGGGCCTTGTCTCCTAAGTTCCCGTAGTTTTTGATGTCTCGATAAGACACTTCAAGGGTCAGTGTCGGCAGGTTGTCGGCAATGAGCATGCAATCGCAGGATTATTTCTCAAGGGAAATCTCGATTCCAAGCGTTGGAAAAGGGGGATTCGGCAAGTTGCAGGAATCTTCCATAGCGATTATAGGAGCTGGAGGCGTAGGAAGTGCAGCTGCGTACTACCTTGCCCGATCAGGAGTCGGACACCTCAAGATAATCGACCAAGACATCGTAGAGAGCACAAATCTCCAGAGACTGCACGCGGCAACAATGAACGACCTCTTTCACCCGAAGGCGGAGGTCATAGCCAACAGATTGTCGGAGGTAGCAGAATGGTGTAACATCGAGCCTATAGTTGAAACATTGACGGATAGAAATGCAGACGGACTTCTAAGAGAAGTGGACCTGATATTCGATGGTCTGGACAATTTTCGAACCAGATACATTCTCAACGAGTCAGCTCTAAGAAGCAGGACCCCCTATCTATTTACGAGCGCGATAGCTGATCAGGCACACATAGCATTACTGAATCCTCCCGAAACAGCATGTCTGGAATGCATCATGCCCCGCGTCACCGACAGGTTCGAAGACAGTTGCGAAACTCTGGGGGTTAGCCCATCAATCACCGGTCTGACAGGAGCGCTTGGGACTGGAGTAGCCCTTCGGATCCTCTTGGGGAGACCCAACAACTGGCGCGATATGCTTGTCACACTAGACATGGCAGGTCCCGAATTCATCCTTGCCAAACTGGCAAAACGACCAGACTGCGATCGGTGCGGAAACGTCAGTGCCGAAAAACTGCGCCCTGATAGACTCGTGACCTTCTTGTGTGGCGAACACACGGTAAACGTTCTACCTCCAAAGAACCTGACCATCGAGCTCTCCAAGATTCACAATGGGATGGCATCCGAAAGCATTCTTCTTAGTACCGACTCAGTTCTTGTCTATCGGCACAGAGAGTTCATAGTGTCATTGTTCCGGAACGGAAGATTTCTCATAGGCGGCGTGGAGGACGAAATTCAAGCCGCTAATCTCGCTAGAGAGATCTCGCAGTATGTTGGACTCGACACCTGATCGTTCGAGATATCGAGAATAGTTTATCCATGTGAAGCGGTTACGGACCCGCAGGAATATTTCTTCCGGATCTTGAAATGCCACTAAAGATCATTCATCCCTATCATACAGAAATCATGGGTCGAGGTTTGGTTCTTCTTTCCAATCCTCACATAGCGTGGGCGAAACGGGACCTCTATACTGGACAGATTGTCGAAGAGGCCGCGCTCCTATCAAAGAGCTGGGCAATCATTGCAAAGGAGAGCAAGCAGCTCCAGGGTGAGGCAGAAGCACGTCTGGCTATGTCGGACTCGGATAAGAGTGTGAGAGATTTCGTTGATGAATATGGAGTCAAATGCCTCATCGCCATTAGCGGAACCGCGGGCTCCGGAATAACCGTCAAGAGTCACGCAGACGATTCAGAGTCTGAAGAAGTCCTCGACATAATTAAGAGCGGATTTGAACCCCACTTTAACGTTAATCTTGACGCGGATCAATCTCGAAACAAGCTATCGAACTCTCGAACCAACAACGGCCGAGACGACGGATCATCATCTCACCCGGTCAATACTGTTCAAATCGAACTTGGCCCTGAGGAGCGAAGCTTTCGCAAAGATCAGATCGTCAACAGTCTTGCTGACATTGTCAGCCTAATCAATGCGAAATTGGGATTCTCAGAGAGCAGCAGCAGCGTTCTGGACTAGGCGTATCCAAGGATCGGGATAGAGTCCGATAATGAAAACCAGAGCGGTGGCTATCCACATAATGCTCGTGTATGCTCGAGGCTCCATGATCCTTGACGAATCAGCCGAATCGTCGAAGTACATCCTCTTAATCAGCCAGCCATAGTAGCTCATACTGAAACCGCTATTCAACAAGGCGGCAATCGCCAAGTAGCCGCCCCAAGAATATGGGGAGTATACTGCGCCTGTGAACAGCATGACCTTGCTGAAGAAACCGTTTAGAGGCGGTACCCCGGCCAACGCTAGAAAGAACACAGTAATGTTGAAGGCTGTCTGGGGCATACGTCGCGCGAGACCGTTGAAAGAATCTAGAGTGTTTACAGGAAGTTTTGTAGCGACCGCTGCGGCCGCAACGAAGGCAGCGGTTTTGACAATCGAATAGTTCAGGACATGAAAGAGTCCCCCTGCCAATCCTAGAGGCACACCGCTGGCCGTGAACGGAGTTGCGAGCGCGATCATCACATATCCGGCCTGAGCGATGCTTGAATACGCGAGAAGCCGTGTGAAACTCTTCTGCATTAACGCCGCAAGGTTACCCAAAGTCATCGTCGCAATCGCTAAGATTGCGAAGGTCGAATACCAGTCGATATTGACAGAAGTCATCGCCACGATGAATACGCGAAAAGCAGCCGCAAAGGCAGCCATCTTGGCTCCAGCCGCCAAGAGAGCACTGACAGTAGTTGGAGCTCCTTCGAAAGCATCGGGAATCCACATGTGGAAAGGAACCACGGCCATCTTGACGCCAAACCCGGCCACGAACATTACGATGGCAATCAAGGCGAACGACCTCGTGTCCCCCGTGAGAGTTCCAAGAGAGGTCGCGATTGCGGGGAGACTGGTGGACCCAGTTATTCCGAAGGTCAGAGATATTGCGTAGACGAGGAGCGCGGACGACAGGGCGGACAGTACAAAGAATTTGACGGCTGCCTCGTTCGAGTTAGGATCTCTTTTCTTAATCGCCGTCAACGCGTAGGTGGGAATGCTCATGAGTTCCCAACCCACATAGAGAAGAATGAGATCCATTGACGCCGCAAGAACAATCATCCCCAAGGTAGACAGAAGCAGAAGTCCGAAGTAGGGAGCTCTGTTGGCGTCTCCTTTCATGAATTCAAGTGATGAAATGGCTACAAACAGTGAGACGAGGAGAAGGACCCCCGTAAAGAAGTATGTGAACAGGTCAATTTGGAGTCCGCCGAAAATTTGGGAAGGCCCCCCGTAGAAGCCTAACCATATTGTTGAGCCAAGCGCGATGGCCAATCCAGTCAACCCCGCGTAGGGGGCAATCCCCATCGGGGTCTTCCCGCGTTTGATCAGCCCAGCGGGAGTTACGAGTAATCCGAATGTTGCCAGTGTCAGGAAGGGTGTGAGGATCCAGAGGTTTGTGATCCTATTTTCCCCCTGGAAATAGTACGGAGAGCAGATGGTCGACCGTTGGTTTGATCGCGCTCCCAAGTAATGGCGATGGGTAGATACCGAAGACCAGTAGCGGTACTAGGAATGCGGTTAGAATCAGTTGTGAGTGCAGTCCTATCTCGTTCTTCGGACCGATAGCAGGCGTCATGACTACTCGTCGCAGCATCCAGAGGAAGTACCCGACCGTCAGCGCCGGGGCGAGTATCGCCAGTCCGAAGAGATAGTTTGCACCAAGTGCTCCTTGGATCACTTGGTATTCGCTGATGAAGTTGGCGAATCCTGGGACGGCCATGGCCGCCATCGACCCTAGGATAAGAAGGAGAGTAGTCGTCGGCATCTTACCTCGTAGGCCTTTCAGCTCGTTTATGTTGCGTGTTCCAGTGTGCTCATGAATGAAGCCTGACATGAGGAAGAGCATCCCGACGGCTAGTCCGTGGGCAAACATCTGGAATACAGCCGCGGAGATCCCGATCGATCCAAGCGTGAATGTTCCCAGCAACACGTATCCCATATGGTTCACGCTTGTCAGGGCAATCATGCGTTTCATGTCCTGTGCGACGAAGGCCACCGAGGCTCCGTAGACCATCGTTATGAGTCCTATCGTAGTGAAGATTGGCCAGAGAAGCTTGTCTGCTGCAGGGAACAGCAACAGATTGTATCTGATGAGTCCGTAGCCACCCATCTTCAGCAGTAGGCCTGCAAGTAGAACGCTGACTGGTGCTGGAGCTTCGACGTGTGCGTCCGGAAGCCACGTGTGCAGAGGAAAGATTGGCAGTTTGACTGCGAATCCGACAAATGTAGCCAGCGAAGCGGCCACTTGAAAGGGCATGGCAATATTTGCGGCTCTCGTGAGGATCGTGCTGTAATCGAAAGAGGGAGGGCCTTGGCTACCCGTCCAGGCGTAGAGAGCTACGAATCCGAACAGCATAATCGCACTTCCCGCGTAGGTGAAGATGAGGAATTTTAGAGACGCGTACTTTCTGCGGGGTCCTCCCCAGATGCCGATGAAGAAGAACATCGGAATCAATACTATTTCCCAGAAAACGTAGAAGAGAATCAGGTTAAGCGATGTAAATACGCCTATTATTCCCGTCTCGAAGATTAGGAAGAGTGCGTAGTATTCTGGCTGTCTGCTGCTGATCATTTCTCTAGATCCGGCGGCGGCCAAGAGGCAGAGGAGGGAGGCTAGGATTAGCAGAGGCAGGCTGATCCCGTCGATTCCTACGATGTAGTTCAGTCCGAAAGTGCTGGCCCATTCTCCAGTGTCAGTCAGTTGGAAACCTGGATTACCATATTGAAACAGGCCAACTATGATCAGAGAAATTCCAAAAACAACGGCCGTAGTCCCTATGCCAATTATCTTGGCCAGCCTCTCTCGTTTTTTCCCTAGCAAAAATGTTGGGATTGCCATGACCACTGGTAGAAAGAGGATGACCGTGAGGATTCCGAGCAATCCTAGCGAGCTCCGACCACAAAGATCATGTAGATTAGAAGGAGGGCGATCCCGATCGCGAATGAAATGATGTACTGCTCGGTAACTCCGCTTTGCAGCCGGCGCAACAGGTTGCTCAGACGCGAGCCCGCAGTTGCTACATCGTTGACGGCTCCGTCGACGACTTCCGAGTCCAAGACGCCGCTGGCTTCAGAGTAATCTATCACGTCACGTGCTACGGTCGAGCTCAGTTTATCCCAGATTGCCTGTTCGACGTACTTGTATAATCCTCGACTCGCGCTGGTTAGTCCACCGACAAACACTCGATAGTTGATCGCGTCAAGATACCAGCGATGCCAAAGGAACGCTCGGAGACCGGTGACTCTTGTCGGAATGACGTATGGTCTTCTGAAATAGAGAACGTAGCCCAGGGCTAGGCCGACCCCCGCCATCGCAATGCTTGCCCCATAGAGTAGCAGCTCTGTAGTCGATAGACCGGGGGCGGATCCTATCGACAGCCCGGCGGGTAACGTTTTAGCAATGTAGTTGGTTAGTGGTCCACTGTAAGATGGGTAGAAGATTCCTAGTCCAAGGCTTGCAACTGCAAGTGTGAGATATGGAACCAGCATGATCAGACCAGCTTCGTGGACGGGCCTTCCTTCCTCCGCGAGTTCGTCCAAATGGCTACTGGATTTGCCTGCGAACGTGATCCCGAGCATTCTCGTCGTATAGAATGCGGTCAGCAGTACCGTTGCAAGGCCAATTCCGTAGAAAAGAAACTGGCTGCTCTGGAAGGCAGAGGATAGTATCGAGTCTTTTGTCCAGAATCCACTGAAGGGGGGAATACCGATTAGCGAGAGGCCGGCGAGGAGCATTGAGACTGATGTGAGCCTCATCGCCTTCGCGAGTCCTCCCATCTGGTCCATGAAGCGTGTCTCCGTAGCATGTATGACCCACCCGGCTGCCAGGAAGAGTGAAGCTTTGAAAATCGCGTGACTCATCAACTGCAATAACCCCGCAGAGTACCCAGCGATGAAGTCTGCACTCAGCCCAGCGATGCCGAGTGCCATCATCATGTAGCCTATCTGAGAAGCGGTCGAGTAAGCTAGGACCTTCTTAATTTCCCGGGAAACGGTGGCCTGGGTTGCGGCGAGGAAGGCGGTGAAGGCGCCAATCCAGGCGATTGTACCGAAGAAGGGAGCGACGAGGTTGAACTGTAGCATTGCTATGTAGAAGATGGGGCCCATTCTTCCCACGAGAAACACTCCTGCTTTCACCATCGTAGCTGCGTGAATCAGCGCTGAAACGGAGCTTGGTCCCGCCATTGCGTCTGGGAGCCATTCTTGTAACGGGAATTGGGCTGACTTTCCGATGGGTCCTCCGAAGAAGAGAAGCGCAGTCGGAAGGAGCAATCCTAGCCCGGATAAAATGGAGGCCCAGTTGCTTGGCTGACCAAGCTTTGTCGCCAGTTCGCCGTAGTTGAAGGTCCCAGCCGTTGCAAAGATCAGAAAGATTGCGATGAGGAGAGCGATGTCACCGATTCTCGTCATCACGAAGGCTTTCATCCCCGCGTGACTCGGAGGGAAGGCTTGAGGCACACCGAGGGCAGTATCGCCCGGCACTCCCACCCAGTGATCCGGCTCATCGTGATAGAAGTGACCGATGAGTGCGTACGAGCAGAGACCGACTCCCTCCCACCCAAAGAACATCAACAGTAGATTATCGGCGAGGACGAGTAGGAGCATGTTGCCGATGAAGAGATTCATGAAAAACCAGTAGCGCGTGATCCCGAACTCGCCCTTCATGTATTGAAGGCTGTAAACCATGATGAGGAAGCTAATCCAAGCAACTATGTTGGCGAGAAACATGCTGAGAGGGTCAACGAGGACGCCAGCATTCACTTTGAAAATCGACGAGGAGATCCATGGGATCTGATAGTCGCCCTGACCGATCGTAAACGCCGTAAGCGTGGCGAGGACGGCCGAGACGAGCGTGAAGGCTACAGCACCGTAGTCTCGGAGCTTAGGATGTATCCTGGCAAAGACCGGAGTTAGAACTGCCCCTGCAAGCGGTGCAGTCCAGATCAGCCATGGAGTCAGTGTCAATTCTTCTCACGATCCAACAATAGCCCTCCCAATGGCGGCGAAGCGGCTGATTACGGGTCCCGGATAGATTCCCAAAACCACCGTCACTATGCTCAGAATTATCAGCGGTAGGGTGATTGTCCAAGGCGCTTCCTTGACATCTGCGGTGTTTTCGCTTGCTGGTCCGAAGAAGATCTTCCTGAGAGCAAGAAGAGAGTACCCAGCGGTAAACGCAGTCGCGACAACCCCCAGGATAGCCACGATCATACGATAATCGGAGAACGCGCTTGTTGCGCGTACAAAACCTCCTTGGAACAGGAGAAATTCAGAAAAGAACCCATTAGTTGAGGGAAAGCCCATCAGTGCCAATGAACCGATGAAAGCCGCAGACGCGGTTATCGGCATCTTTCCTGCAAGTCCTCCCATCTTGCTCATGCTTCGTTCCCCGCGGAACTGAAGCATTATCGCGCCGACAGCGATGAACAAGATTCCCTTCGCAGTGGCGTTGCTAACGTACTGGAACATTGAACCCGAAATTCCGAATGACGTGAAGGTTGCTAGCCCAAAAAGAATGTAACCCATCTGACTCATGCTAGAGTACGCCAGAAGTTTCTTGACATCGTCCTGGACCAGCGCCATCGCACTGCCATAGAACATTGTTACAAGGGCCCATCCCGCAAAAATAGCTGAAAGGGTCTGAAACCCTGATGGATAGATTGTCATGACGATACGAACTACGGCGTAGCCTCCTATCCCCGTCATAGCAGCGGATAGTAGGGCGCTAATCGGGGTGGGAGCTTCGGCGTAAGCAGAGGGCAACCACGCATGGAGGCCAAACTGAGCGATCTTGACAAAAAGACCGAAACACATCGCTCCGACGACTCCTAGCCTCACAAGCGATGGAATTGTGGAAGGGTTCGCTGCGAAGTTGTTTACGACCGAGTCCATGTCCGTAGTTCCGGCCAAGAATCCCGTCACGAGTATGCCGACAAGCAGTACCAAAGCGCCTACATGGGTCCAGATGAAGTAGGTGAGCGAGATCTTGTCTCGCTCGCCATACCCCCACTCTGCAATCAGAAAGAAAGAGGGCACTAGCATTATCTCGAAGAACAAGTAGAACTCAATCAGATTCGTTGCGAGAACCGTTCCTATCATTCCCAGCGAGTAGAGCATGTATAGACTGTAGTAGAGCCCGTAGCGCCCAGGATCGTCACCAATCCTCTGACGCATGTAAGGCACAGAGAAAAGCGCGATCAAGGCTACTAGCAATGAAATTATGAGAAGGATCGGTAGACTGAGATTGTCGACTCTTAGACCGAAGGTTCCAATCGGCGTCCATGAGTACAGTTCGGAATACGACCGTTGGGGAGATGACGAGCCCTCAGCTCCCGCGATCAAAACCACAGCAAGAGGGACTAGCGAGAGAAGCGATGCAACATACCCGGCTCTGTGTTTCAGAAGGAGGGAGAACCAGTATACAACCGGGACGCCGATTAGAGGGACAACTATCGCACCTATTAGAAGAAAAGTCATGGTTTCTCTAACCCTTTAGCCGGTCGAGTTTGCGTAGGTCAATGTCTACGTTCAGCCGAGAGACAAGCATTATGATAGCAAGTCCCACTGAAGCTTCCATAGCCGCGAGCGCAATCGTGAACAGAACCAGCACTTGACCCGTAACTATCGGCGGGTCTCGCAGTCTGGCGAAGGCGATGATGTTGAGATTTGCCGCGTTGTAGATCAGTTCTATCGAGAATAATATTCTGAGAGCGTTCCGCTTCGTAGTAAGACCGTAGATCCCAATACCGAGGAGGACTACCGAGACCGCGAAGAAGCTTGTTAGTGGTTCCATGTGCTCAATTGTTCCTGTCCGCTTTGGCCAATGTGAGAGCACCGATCACGGCTGCCGCGAGAACAAGTGAAAGAAATTCGAGCGGGACGCCATATTGATTGATCAGAGTTGTGCTAAGCCGAACAAGATCACACCCCGCACCGCAGGAGTCGGGGCCAGGAAACGAGGCTGCGCTTGTCAAGGACCCTGCTGTTCCGAGCAGTAGCGATACCAAGAGTGCTGTGAGCAGTGAGAGCCTCTTCAGTTCCAGTGGAGGCTCGCCAAGCTGAGGACCGACCAACATTACAGTGAACAGGATCAGGACGACCACTGCCCCGATGTATACTGCAATCTGGAACACTCCAACATAGGAAGCGTCAAGAAGGAAGAAGAGCCCAGCCATACCGAGAAACGTGATCCCTAGAGCCGCAGCGCCATAGACAAGATCTCTCGCCTCAAGGGCAAGGATAGCGCTAGCTATTGTCACAGTAGCCAGAGCTAGAAAGGTTAGGTCTGTCATAGGTCGTCAGATCGAAGGTACTCCAATAACGATCAAATAGGCGATTACGATATTGACGATTGAAAGCGTTAGGAGGGTTGTCCATCCTTGCCGCAACAATTGGTCCAGACGAACGCGGGGAAATGTTGACCTGAAAAGCATGACCGCGACTATGATCACGATAGTCTTTAGAAAGAACCAGACGATCGGAGGAATTATCGCAGGCCCCAAGTAGCCACCGAGGTATAATGTCGAGAATAGGGCTGCAAACGCGTACAGCTTGATGAACGCGGGACCCTGTACCAGCATGAACAATGGTCCTGGATACTCGGCCTGCCAGCCCATCATGATCTCTGACTCTGCTTCAGGGAGATCGAATGGTAGGCGTTCCATCTCGGCAGTTGAGGTTACAATAAACAAAACGGCGCCCAACGCTTGTGGGAGAATAAGCCATCCGTTGTTTTGCTGAAATTGGACGATCCCAGTAAGGTTCAGAGTTCCAGTAATCATCACGACTCCCAACGCTGAGAGCCAGAGGGGGATTTCGTAGGCGGTCTGTTGAAATAGTGCTCTGAGACCTCCGATAAATGGAAACTTACTGTTAGCACTCCACCCGGCAAGGAGGACTAGTGTAGGTGAAAGAGTTACGATCGCGAGGAAGGCGGGCAGACCAACGTCTACGTTTGCAATCTGAACCCCGGGAGCAAAGGGGATTAGTCCGAGGAGAGCAGCGCCGATTATTAGAGCTGTGACAGGAGACATGATGAAGAAGAATCGATCCGCTCCCTCCGGGATGATTAGTTCTTTGAAGAGTAGTTTGATGATGTCGGCGAACCCCTGAAGAATCCCTCCGACCGGGCTGGAGTATAACGGACCGATTCTTAGTTGAACTCTCGCGGTCAGTTTTCTCTCGAACCATGTGAAGAACGCTCCGAGAATGGCTATTGATATCAGACCAGGAAACACTACAATCTCAAGGAAGTAGGTGCTAGTTACCAACTGGATTAGCTGGGTAACTGGGTCCGGCAAGTGTTTCCTACCAGTTCTCTCTTTGACCTGCCAGATGCAGAGCGTATGCAAGTGGAACAAGCGCCACGACCATGAAAGTCAAGACCGGAACTGTTCCAGACGCTCCCAAAGCTCTAAGATCCAAAGCCCAAGCAAACAGGAACATAGCGATAACGTCGTAGACTACGAACATCAAGATGTAGGGATAGTACTGAATGATGAATCGGGTTCTTCCGGGGCCGGATGCAATCTGACCAGATTCAAAAGGCGCCCTCTTTTCGGGAGTAGGTCTGGGATCCCGTGGACTAATTACCAGTCTTAAAGTGATAACGAGTAGGAGGGTCGCGGCGAAGAGGAAGAGGATGTAGCCAGTTTCCTCGGGTATCCCTTGGGAGACCACGGTTGTCCCTGACTCCGCCTATTTTCGCACGCCGGGTCTGACGCATTATAAACGTTTGAGTTAGAGAATCGTCTTGGGCTATTCTGTTCTCTTCCAGAGATAATCCGCGTAATCGTCGAGAATCTTTCGATTCTCAAGACAAGTCACTTTGTCAAGCGACTCCTTCGCGTTGCCGGCATATTCCTTGGCCTTCAATCTCGCGAATTCAAGCGACCCCGCCTTCCTGAGTATCTTCAGGACCTCCTTGCTCGAATTCCTGCGATTCGAGTTCAACAACTCAATATTACTGCTGGGACGCGGAGCTTCATGGAGACAATGCGAAGTGACTATGTTCGGCGCTTTCAAGACGGGTTCATCAGATCCGTCAGTAAAGTCGAGAATATCATCCTGGATCTGAAAAGCCATACCGGACGACCTCCCGAACTTTTGCACGCCAACCAAATCCCTCCCGTCAACACCAGCGATGGCGGCGCCTATTCCCGCAGCCGTTCCGAACAGTGACGCTGTCTTCAAGTCCGCAATGGCGATACACTCACTCACACTTGCATTGAAATCGCCAAGAATATCGAGAAGTTCTCCTTTACTAATGTCGACCAATGTGGTTCCAATCATTCTCATCACTTCAGAATTCTTATAGTTGGACAGAAGCTGAACGCCCTTCGAAGCGAGAAACAAGCCAGACGTCAATGCTTTCTCATTGCTGAACGCCATGTGAATGGTCGGCGCTCCCCTACGGACTTGATCCTTATCGATCATATCATCGAAGACTAGGGTCGCGGCATGAATGATCTCAATCGCCCCAGCCGCTTCAAGTGCTTCCTCCGGTTTCCCACCCAAAGCTTGCGCGGAAAGCACGACCAACAATGGTCGGCAACGTTTTCCACCAGTTCGAAACATGTACTTAATGATCTGATTGGCCTCACGTCTGTCGAAGTTTGCCTTCAACGTCTTGTTGATGGTCTTCTCAATTGGATCGCGCCAGGCTTCAAGCGAAGGTGGAAACTTTCTCATTTTTGTGAACCCGGTAAGTCTGGACTTTTCGACCGTGTGCACCGCTATTTAATCGGTTGTGGATAACATAGAAAACCGACGTCGAACTGTATTTAGATGCCAAAAACAAGCTTTATAGCAAGAACTCTCCGGGCACGACTTTTACGTGCGAAAAAATGGAACAAGCGCCTAAATCCACAGAATCACCGAAACCAAAGAGTCGGACGATGGTTCTCGCTGCGATAATAGTTGTTATCCTTGTTGTTGTCGGAGTGGGCATCTATATCCTCTATAAACCCCCAACCCCACCCCCGACAGGAACACCAGTCACAATCTGGGATAACGGACCATGCAGTGATGGCACGACATGTGGATTCAAGAACAGCACCGGAGGGAGCACACTCACAGTGTCGGCTGGCACTACGGTTCTCTGGACCAATACAGGAGGCCTAGCCCACACGGTCACAGCGTGTTTGTCGACGAATCCGGGCTATTCTACTCCTGGGGCCTGCCCGAACGGCCCCAACAGCAATACGAGCGTCAACTTCGACTCAGGCACTTCGGGAATGACTCATGGAGTAACTTTCTCATTCACGTTCAACACTGCCGGCACGTATGACTACTATTGCTACTTCCACCCATGGATGCACGGAGTCATAGTCGTCCGTTAAGTAACGTGCAACAATCTCTCTTCCCTCATCTCCTTCTTCCTAGAATGCGTCGGTTCCCTCGCTGACGAGGGGTTTCCATAGCCTGACGTTTTCAGCGCAGAGACTAATTCGTAGAGGATTTTTTTAGCGTGCTTGGAAAAATGTCGCCTCCTAAGATTTTGTCACATGACTTGGCTTCACCGGCAGGCGAGCAGGAAATCATCCAGTTCTTCGGGATGCGTCGGGCGGTCACAATCGGTGCGATCACGAGCAGAGGAAGCCCTATTGCGATAAACATGCTTTGAAGAGACGATAGCGTCAGCGCGACGGTAACCGCCCCCGCAAGGCCAATCATTGTCAAGAGGAAGAACCCTGCGCAGGTCGGACAGGCTGTAAAGAGTGCAACGAGTGCGCCGACTCCCCCCATCCAGTGGTTGACGACGCTGCTCGACCGATGCTTGTATGCGTACGTCGCGATTGCTGCGTTCAGCCCCACCAGCCATGATACTGCGAAGAGAAGAATTAGATTCACCGGAACGATCAGAATAGCGAATTGCTGACTCAGATAAACCACGAACTGGGGCATTTGACCCAACGAGCCACAGCAGACTACAGATACAGTAGATGGGACGCTAACTCCATAGGTTTCAGAGAAGCGTCCGACCGGTTGAAACACGAGGAAATTCGAGAGAACCGCGAAGAATAGTCCATAGATCACAGAAACCAGAACGAATGCACGGAACGACTGCTTCTCATTGAGTGCCACTGAAAGAACCATCGCAGTCAGAGGCGGATCGGTTTCGCGGTTCTTCGAACTACGCATGAAAACACGAGTTGCGCCGACGAGCGATAGGCAGAGGCCCGTAATTACCGAGGCAAGAACAAAGTAAGAAGTCACTTCTAGCAACTCAATATTTCGGGTATCGAGAGGATAAAGGGAAACGATCGATTGATAGGCCGACAAGGATCCAAGAATTGTGAGCCCACCTAGAATGGATATCCCAGCCGGAGAACGGAAATGGGATTCGCGTTCTCTCAGTTCCAACTCTGCCGTCTCAAGGATGGCCAACGTGGAGCTGGACAAAGCTGAGACCCATGAGAAGGGATGCAATCACGAGCCCTATTATGACCCATGTGGAAAGAGATTTTGGTTCATATCTCAAGTGCTGATAGTACATGGCGATCAGTATTGCCTTGGTACCAGCAATCCCTAAAAGCACAGTGACAAATACATTCTCAGCCTGAAAGATTGAGCGGAGATTCACTTCGACGTCTGTCTCCCCGATCAGTGCTGCGAAAACTAAAAGATAGAGATAGTTTGTGTTCACTCTAATCACCTAGATTAGATAGAACAAAGGAAAGAGGAAGACCCATACTATGTCGACGAAGTGCCAGTAAAGGCCGAAGTGTTCGAGCGTCGTTTGATCTCCATTAACGTACTTGCCCTTTATGGCGTTGGCGAGCAGGTATACCGTCATGCACATTCCAGCGAATACGTGGACCCCGTGAGTTCCAGTTGTTATGAAGTAACTGGTGGCTGGAAGTGAATAGTTCTGGAAGATGCCGCTGCTGCCCAGGCTGAACCATTCGCCCGCCTTGATGTATAGAAAGGCGGCACCTAGAACGAGAGTTCCTCCCAGGCTAGCAATGAGGCCGCTGCGATTTCCGGCCCTGGCAGATGCAAGAGCCATTATCGCAGTGAGACTGCTTGTGAGGAGGACAAGCGTCATGGCGAAACCATTTCTGATCTCGAAGAGTGTGCCCGCCGGTGGCCATGCGGCATCGTTGGTTCTTACGAAAAAGTACGAGCCTATTAGAACCCCGAAGAAGATCACCTCGGCTCCGAGGAATGTCCAGATTCCGAGCTTCATGTTTGGAACTTGTTTGAAGGGCCAACTCTCAACGTGTACATCCTCGTGGACGGTGAACTTCTCCCTGCTGTAGCCGAAGAGGGAGATGACGCCCAAGATGACTCCGTCAGCGATCAGCGGCCAGAACGGCTCATAGCTGACCGGCTGCGGATTTGCAGGCTTTCCGATTGTCAAGCCGAGAAAGAAGATGAACGCTGCGAATGCCATCAAAATTGGCCAAGGACTGAGCCCTTCGAGATGCAATGATGAATTACTTCCTATCGACGACCCATTCGGGTAGCCGATCTCCTTAGAGTGATCTGATCCGTTTGGAAGTCCTGCGCTGGAGCCAAAGCGTATAGTCCCATCGGTCGAGAAAGTAGGAATGACGTCAAAATCGTGAGGGGGCGGAGGTGATGGAAGTGCCCACTCAAGGGTCCATGCGTCCCAAGGGTTTGGACCAGAGGGTGGGCCGACTCTCGAGCTACGGTACAGATTGTAGAATAACAGAAGTTGGGCTCCGCCGAAGATGAATCCTCCTAAGGTCGCGGTGAGGTTGAGGAGCCCCCAATCGGTCTGAGGTGAATATGTCACTATTCTTCGGGGCATATCTAGAAGGAGGAACATCGGGAAGTAGAGAATTTGGAATCCTATCATTGAGAGCACAAAGTGGACCTTAGCCATCTTCTCGTCATACATTCGACCAGTGATCTTGGGGAACCAATAGTACAGCCCTGCAATGAGACCGATGATGCTCGCTCCCACCATTATGTAGTGAAAGTGCGCCACGACGAAGTATGTTCCCCTGAGCGCGTAATCCAACGCAACGGAAGCGAGAAAGACTCCGGTAATCCCGCCGACAATGAAATTTGCCACTGCCCCTAGTGCGAAGAGCGCAGGAGCCTTGAGGCGGAGCTTGGCAAACCCGAGAGTTTCGATGAGCGAGATCACTATGACATCGAACGGGAGAGACACTGCGATAGTGGTTACCGTGTACAACTTTGTTGAGGCTATCCCAATCCCCGTAACGAACATGTGATGCCCCCAGACCACGAAGCTGATCAGCGCAGCCGCAATCAGCGCCCCGATTACATACTTGGAGCCGTAGAGCGGCCTCCTGGCAAAAGTGGGAATTATGTCTGCAATTACTCCAATTGCGGGGAACAATACGATGTAGACTTCAGGGTGCCCGAAGAACCAGAACACATTGTCCCAGAGCAGTGACCCGCCTTGGATCGATGAAAAGTACACCGTGCCAAAAGCTCTGTCAACATAAAGTAGAACCACCGCCGCGAGAAACGATGGAAACGCGTAGAGCATCATGAAAATCGTTACGAGAATCGCCCATGGAAACACCGACATGTACCTCAGCTTAAGCCCCGGCGCTCTCATCTTGAACATCGTAACGAGAAAATTGATAGAACTCATTGTTATCGAGACAACCATCAGTATCAGAGCCCCGGCTCCGAGGTTGAGTCCGATTGACGGGCTAAACTGAGCCGCGGTCTGTGGCGAATAGAGTGTCCACCCAAGATCCGGAGCCGCCCCGAAGAAGAAGCTGAGAATCATCATCACGCCGCTGAAAAGGAAGAACCAGTAGCTCATCGAGTTGAGCCGAGGGAAGGCTAAGTCCCGACAGCCGATCTCCAAGGGAATTATGAAGTTTGCAAAACCAAAAGCTAAGGGAGAAAGAACCCAGAAGATCATCAAAAGTCCGTGAACGGTGACGAACTGATTGTAGACGTTCGCGTTGAGTATTGAATTGTCTGGGGTGGATAGTTGTGTCCTCATCGTGATTGCTAGCACGCCTGCAGCAGCGAAGAGGAATAGCGATGTAATGATGTAGAGTATGCCTATGTCTTTGTGATTTGTAGTGTAAAGCCATCTCCTAGCAGAGGCCTGGAATTGCTCGGCCATTCTAGTGTACTACCGTGCTATTGTACCATGCAAAGTAGTCCAGTTGAGCCAGCACCATGAGGTGGCCGATCATCGTGTAGTGGCCCACCCCACACAATTCGAAGCATTGAATAGTGAAGTTGCCTGTAGCATGGGGGTAGAACCAAATCGTGTTGGTGCGTCCTGGGATAGCGTCCGTCTTGATGTCGTAACCGATTATTCCGAAATCGTGAAAAACGTCCGCGCTAGTAACGTTAAGACGAATGTTCTGTTCGACCGGGACGCGAAGAATGTCCCGAGTATCGTAAGGTTTCGTTCCGTTATCGTATTTGAATTCCCAATAGAACTGATGGGCAATTACCTCAATGGCACACCCCTGGCAGACATGCTGAGGCGGTGTGAGGATATTATCGATAGCTCCAAAACTTCCTACTATCAAAGCGACCAAAATAATGGTCGAGAGCGAGACCGTAAGCACTACGCTTCGAGCATGTCCTCTCGAAGGTGGAACCTTGCCGAGTATCGGAGTATCGTCTGGTTGTCGGGAGGACGGTTTCTCCCGGTATTTGACTGTGAAATAGATTAGGAGACTGAAGACGAATATCGAGACCGCTATGGCAAGGTATGTGAAGAGTCCAAACAGGGAGTCGAACTGGACTTGGGTGCTGGAGACTGCCATCCGCGAATTCTCTGAGCTTTTCTGCTCCCGAGTGTTTTGTTTTTAAAGGGTTTTGCACTAGCTATATCGGTAAACGATCGATAATTACCGGGCTAACTCGGCTGGTTTTAACGTAAGATAGCGGACCATAACTGCGTCAGCCACGACGACTGCAAGTATAGCCGAGGCCAATGCGAGATGTGCGTCGCTGACGATAGGATTCAGAGAAGTTGTGACTGTTACCATTCCGAGGAGTACTTGCACGATCAGAGCGACGAGGCTCGTTGTTGAGAGAAGAACGATCCTAGCCTCTCTCCTGAATCTCGTCCACGCCAGAACGGTCATTCCTAAGATGAAGACTCCTACAACAAAATTGAACAAGCGGTGGGAGAGCTCAATGATGACCCCGGGATTATTTAGTGAGGGAAGGACTGCACCTTGGCATAACGGCCACGATTCTCCGCAGCCAAGACCAGAATTACTTGTGGTTACATACCCGCCGATAACGATGAGGATGTACGTCGAAACGACAGAGCCGTAGGCAAAGACTCGAAGAAGGAAGTCATTTCCTGTCCGGTAGTTGCGAGCCATGGTAGTCGATGTTGGAGACTGAACGCCTCGACGTATTTAGTCTACGCCTATGACAAATTTCATTTGGAAGCCATCTTGCTGGCCATGCTCTGAAGCACCGCTCCAGGGTCCTTGCTCTTGACCACCGCACTTGCAACGAGAACCCCTTCAGATCCTAGGTCCAGCGCCTTTGAGACGTCCTCTGCAGTGGTGACTCCAGCACCGCACAGAACTCTTACGCTCTCATTCACTTTCCTAATCTGTTTGAGGCTCTTGGTAATCAACTCGGGGCGAGCCTTGGAAACAGAAATACCGGTTCCTATCAGCTCAGGAGGCTCGATCGCAATCATGTCCGGTTTCATCCGTGCGAAGTTGACACCTGCTTGAGCCGTATCTGCACAGACGAGCGATTGAAGATCAGAATCTGCGCACAATCTTACGCTGGTTGCTATTTCTGGCGAACCGATCCGTCTTTCTGAATGATTTAGCAGAGTTCCCTCAGCACCAGCCGATTTCACGGCATCGGCCAGCACGTGGCCCGTATAGGCTCCCGGCTTGATAGAATCAACATGCTGGCTGAATACCGGGATATCAACCGTTTTTGAGATCGGTTCAATATCCGTGAATTGCGGGGCTACGATAACCGTTACTCCAGTCTCCCTTGAAACCTCCGCTGCGACCTTTGCCAATTCAATGGCCCGTTTTCCGGTCGCTTCAATGTAGGTTTTGAAGTTCACAACCAAGAGGAATCCCCTTAGCGATTTCATCGAAATGGCCCTAGGAAGCTGAGATTGAGAAGAGTGGGGTCGAGGGTTTGATCGAACTCTTACTCTGCGACGACCATCTGTAGTGCCAGGTCCACTTCTGTTCCGTTAAAGATGATTTCTCGGAGCGCGTTTGACATTTTCAGTGGGTCCATGTGTTGCCAGACATTTCTTCCAACAGCTAAGCCTGTGGCCCCTGCGTCTATCGCACCCTTTACCTGGTTGAGAAAGGTCTCGTCAGTCGGAGCCTTTGGGCCACCTGACATGAAGACTTTCGCGAGGCCAGCCGCCTTTACGGCCCACCTGAAACTTGTCGGGTCGCCTGAGTATTTGATTTTCACAGCGTCCGCCCCGATTTCAAGGCCCGCCCTCGCCGCATAGGAGACAATTTCGGGAGACGTATCGTTCTTCACAGCTTCACCTCTAGGATAGATCCAGGCGATAGCAGGGACTCCCTCCTCATGTGCGTCTTCCTGAATCTCGCCAAATTCTTGTAGCATGATATTCTCGTTGGCGCTTCCCAAGTAGATCGTGTAGCCGACTCCTTTGGCTCCGAGGCTGATTGCCTCCTCGACGCTGCAGACCTGCGAAGAGATCGGCTCACCTTTGGGAAGACTTGTTTTCCCGTTGAGTTTGATTATCAGAGGGACTTTGCTATTGTAATATTTCTCTGCAATTCCCTTATGAAGAACCAGGCCTGTGAACTGGCCTTTGATCGCGATGTCCAGGACATAGTTGGGGTCGATGTTCTTCTCGTTGAAATCGGTGGATGGGCCGTGTTCGAAGCCCTGATCGTATGCGAGGAGGAGCCCTTTGCCGTTCTTCAGGAAGTTATCCATAGTGGCCTTTGTCATGATCCTCATCTTGGCATGATTCAATCCTCCACTTTAAACTAGCTCTAGGTTACGGGAGTTGGCGTAAGAGAAACCATTATCGGACGATTCAATAGGCGGAATCTCATGGCTAGGCGAATAGTCATTGTGGGATGCGGAGTATCAGGCACCACAGCCGCATTCTACTCGAGGAAGACTGATAGGACTTCAGAGATTACCATTGTGGGCGACGAGGTACTCCCGGAGTATTCTCGATGCGGCCTACCTTATGCGTTCAGCAGAATAGTTCCTACAATGCGGTCGCTGATCGGTTATGATGAAGACTTCTACGAGCATACGAACAGAATAGACCTAAAACTTGGAGTTACTGCGACAAAGATCCGCCTCGACCGCCGAGTTGTAGAGCTCAAGTCGCAGGATCATTCCACAGCCGAACTACAATACGACAGTCTCATCCTCACGACCGGCGCCAATCCGACCACACTTGCCGTTCCGGGTTCAGCACTAAACGGGGTGTTTACCATCCGGACTATGAATGACGTGGAGGGACTCGCGAATCATCTCGGAGAAGCAAAGCCGAGGAAGGTTGCGATCATCGGCGCGGGCCTCATCGGTTCAGAGATGGCGGAGGCCTTGCTTGTGAGAGGAGTCGCGGTGTTGCAAGCCGAGATAGTGCCGGAAATTCTCCCGGTCATTCTCGATCCAGACATGGCCTCGGTTGTTAGAGACAAAGGAGAGGAGCACGGTGTCGAATATCACCTGCAGTCGACTTTGGATGAGATTCTCGGGGACAAGGGAAGGGTCAGCGGAGTTCGAGTCTCCGGCCGTATGTACGACGTGGACGCTGTTATCGTAGCGATCAGGGTCAAGCCTAACACGGAGCTCGCGAAGGACGCTGGTATACTTCTCGGTGACTCAGGTGGGATCAAAACCGATGAAAGAATGTTAACCTCAGCCGGCAATGTCTATGCTGCGGGAGATTGCATCGAAACATTCGACCTCATTACCCGCCGACATGTTTTCTTCCAGCTTGCCACAACGGCGGTCAGACAGTCGATGGTTGCAGGCATAAATGCTGCAGCAGGGGCAGCGCGATACCCGGGATCAACAGGTGTTACAACGGTGAAACTCTTCGGTCTTGAGGTGGCAACGCTCGGCCCCACCACGGCCATGGCCCAGAAGATCGGAATCACCCCGGTCTCTGTCAGAATAACGGGATCAACCCGCCTTTCCTACTATCCGGGCGGGAAGGACTTGACGGTGAAGCTTCTCGCTAATCCCAAGAATGGGAAGCTGCTCGGCGCTCAGCTGGTGGGCCAAGAGGGTGCAACGCTTAGGGCTAACTTCGCGTCCATGGCAGCCCATCTCGGATTGACAGTTCAAGAGTTTGCTGAGATCGAGACTTGCTATTCGCCACCCCTCGCGCCGGTCTGGGACCCTGTGACAATTGCGGCTCAAGCGCTTTTGAGGAAACTTAGACCGCCGCTCACGAAGACGTCAACGACCGCTTCAATGGGTTGAATGTGTGCTTTGAGAGTTCTGATTTCGGATCCGATTGATGATGAGGGGATCAAGATTCTTTCAGACGCCGGTTTCACGGTAGACAACCAGCCTGGAATAGACAAGGCAAAACTTGCCAGCACCATCGATCAGTATGATGCGTTGATAGTTAGAGGCAGAACAAAAGTTGACGCCCGTCTGATTCGAAATTCCAAACTGAAGATCGTCGGACGTGCAGGTGTCGGCCTCGACAATATTGACCTTCAAGCTGCGAAAGAGAAAGGAGTCACTGTTCTCAATACTCCAAGCGCCCCCACGACCAGTGTTGCGGAGCTGACCGTCGCCCTGATGCTCTCCCTCCTGCGCAAGATCCCGTTCGCGGATCATGGTATGAAGGAAGGTCGATGGATAAAGAATCAGCTGATGGGCGAGGAGTTACAATCCAAGAAAATCGGCATTATTGGACGAGCAGGGCGCATTGGCAACGAAGTCTCTCGAATCCTAACCGTAGGATTCCAGGCGTATGTCCTCGGCTATGATGTCATCCGGCCTCGCGGAGTCCCAGGGTTGAGCTATGAGATAACAGACTCGATCGAGGATCTTCTCCAGCGATGCGACATCGTCACAATCCACGTCCCATACTCGCCTCAAACCCACTATCTGCTAAACGAGTCGCGGCTCCGAATGATGCGGAAGGGCTCGTACCTTGTGAACACTTCAAGAGGGGATATCGTGGAAGGACCCGCTCTACTCAAGCTGTTGAAGGAGGGGCAGATCGGAGGAGCGAGCCTCGACGTCTTTCACCTAGAGCCTCCGGTAGACGAGTGGGAGAAGGAACTGGTCAACCTTCCTAATGGGACGACAGTCGTCACCTGCCACATCGGCGCTGAGACTCGACAGGCTCAGAAACGAGCGAGCATTGAGATCGCAGAAAGGATCAAGGCCGAGGGTCTCCGGCTCAAATCGACGACCTGAATCGGCTGGCTTGGAATTTGTGCAGCGCAAGCCGCTTCCTACTTTCAGAGTAGAAAAGATAACCCACTCGATCTGGAAAAATCGAACAGAACTAGCCCGAATCGGCGATCGGGGAGGGGGGTTCGATATGGTGCTCAGGGGATGCCGAGCAATTGTGCAAGCAGTTTGCGTTCTGCCTTCCTCCTATGGATAACCAAGGTCGGCTCGCGAATGCTCAGCTTCTTGGCAAGCGCCTCGGAACCTATCCTTCGTGGAAAATCATAGTATCCGCTCTTGAACGCATCGATGATAACAGTCTTCTGCTTCTCCGTCAGATACTCAAGGGGCGAATTGAGCGAAAAGACAGCGTCAGTAAGAGAGACAACCTTGGGGTGGAGTCCTACCCGATGAAGGGACTTGAGGAAACTCCGAACGCTCCTGGTGTTCCCTAGCAGCGAGACTCTGAGCCGTCCATCCCTCACCTCGTATGGAATGGAAAGGTATGCTCCTGGTACCGATGAGATGATGCTGAGGAGGCGCCGGACCGGTCGTTTTCTGTAGAAGCAAATGTAGGTGTCTGCAGCCTCCTGCTGCAGGACACTTACTTCTTCCGATGGGTGGGCAAAAACACTCTTGATGCTCGCGGCCGCGTCTTTCAGCTGAACTCTGCAGATCTCGACGATCTCCTGAGGGCTGCTCTTAAGGAACGTAAGGACTTCCACAGATTTGACTTGGTCGTTGAACCTATGAGATTTTCCAAATGCCTTGGTGATGTCTGCCGCGGTTAGTTCGACTGTTATCCTGCGCATCGGATGTAAGAATGAGGTCCGGGTATACGGGTTTTGCCCCTGAAGCTATCCTAATAGCCTGAACATTAATCTGATCAGAAATACGTCTTCCAGACGTGGCGTACGTTCGGCGGACAGTGGAGCGAATCATCGAATCCGATCCGACAATCAGGACCGGCCTCCATCGAGGAATAATCAATTCCAGAGCTCTGTCAAGATACATTTTGGAAAATTGTGCCGTGGACTCAACTCCCGACGCGGTCCTGGGGATTCTTCGACGCTATCCGCTAAACAGCGAAAGAGAGATCGACCATCGGCTAGCCCTCAAAGATTGCGATATCACAATGAGGAGCGGGATGGCCTACTTGACCATCGAGAACGCTCCTGATACCATGAAAAGGGTGGCAGAATTTGCCGGTACAATTAGGTCTACTAGAGGAGAAAATTTTAGAGCCATTGTAAGTTCGAATTCAATCCGCGTCATCGCTCGCCAAGAAGCCCTCGACAATTTCAGGGAGACTCTTCGTCCTAAAGAGATTATCAGCTATTCGGCCGCACTTGCTGAAATCTGTCTTCTGCTTCCTTTCGGGGCCGCGAGCCTAGGAGAAATCGCGACGGCGATTACTGCTCAGCTAACCCTGAATAGGATCAATGTGGCGGGTATCCTGGTCTGTCCCCCAGAAGATATCATAATAGTCTCCGAGAATGACGCATCTCTAACCTTCGCATGTCTGCAGCAGCTGCTAAGGGAGGAAACCAAGACCCAGTCCCACAGAGTCCGGGGTCAGAAGAACGGGTTCCCCAAGCCGGAAATACCTGTAGAGATCCTGCGATTTGGTGATTCGGTTCTGAGTCCAATCCTAGCAGCCTAAACGAAGTCTAATCCGGCGACGGATGCCGCTAGCGATTTGTTTTCTGTGCGGCGAATCACTATGCTCGGTTAGAGCTGCACTGGCCCCGTCGACAACGAACATATCGACCATATTCTCTAGAAGAGAAGGAACGGATCCGAGACTGATACGCTCAAACGGTCCTAGACGCGAATCCGAACCCTATGGATAGACTCTGTTGATCAAGCGTGGGAAGGCAATCGCGTCCCGAATGTGTTCAAGTTTGCAAATCCAAGACACCACCCTCTCCACTCCCATTCCAAATCCTGAGTGAGGGACGCTGCCGAACTTTCGCAGGTCCAAGTACCAACCGTACGCCTTGGGGTCCAGACCCTCCTCCTTGATCCTCGCGACCAGGGACTCGTAATCCTCAATCCTCTGTCCACCTCCTGTGATCTCACCATAGCTTTCGGGAGCCAACAGGTCGACTGAAAGGGTGACCTCGGGGCTCAATGGATCGGGCTTGTGGTAGAACGCTTTCGCCTTTCTCGGATAGTGCGTCACAAAGAAGGGACGGTCGAAACGCGTCGTCAGAATCTTCTCTTGCTCATAGCCCAGATCATCACCCCACTTGATCCCCGACTGTTCCCCGCCTATCATCTTGAACGCATCATCGTAAGTGATCCTGGGAAAGGGGGGTTTGACTTTCTCCAAGTCCTCACGCTTCCTTTCGAACAACGACAATTCCGAACTCGCCCTTTCCAGCAATTGCTGGACGACATGGCTCAAAATCTGCTCCTCAACTTTCATAGTGCAATCCAAGTCGCACCACGGTGCCTCCACCTCAAGGTGCCAGTACTCGGTGAGATGCCGGCGCGTCCGAGACTTCTCCGCCCTAAAGGAAGGAGCAACCGTGTAGATCTTCCCAACTGCGGCGATCAACGCCTCTGCATAGAGCTGCCAGCTCTGCGTGAGGTATGCTTTTTCGTCAAAGTATTTGACCTCAAATAGCGTCGCCCCGCCCTCTACAGCCGCGGATGTCAGGGTTGGGACCTGGACTTCTAAGTAGTCGTGAGAGTCTAGCCATGAGCGAGCAGCCGACAATATCAACGCCCTGACTTTGAGAACTGCTCGCATCTTATCGCTTCGGACGAAGAGATGCCTCTCGTCCAAGAGGAACTCGGGGCCATGAAACTTCTTCGCAATTGGAAACTCCTCCAATGCCGCGGATTCCACCTTGCCGGAGTGAACCACGATCTCCCTTCCACCTGGAGCGCGGGAATCTGATTTGACCTCACCTTCAATCTGAACGCTGGACTCTACCCCAGTGGAGAGAAAGAGATCGAACACCTGAGCATCGACTTCACCCTTCCGAACTGTGCACTGAATAACGCCGGAGCCGTCTCGTATGGAGAGGAAGATGATTCCTCCGCTAGACCGTTTGTTCTGAAGCCAGCCCCGAACAAGAACCTCTTTGCCATCGAGTCCACCTGCCAGAATATCTTGGACCCGTATAGCTTCCTCCAACCTTCACACCGCTTAAACAGCTCAAGAGTCCGGGAATGGATTATTTAAGAATCCCAGAAACCCGTTGACAACCGAGACGATTGTCCGATAACCAAGAGAAGACCACTAAACGCCTTGCCGAGCTGAAGTCCTATCTTGAAAAGAAGGTTGCCGAACACCAGACTGAAATTCATAACCTGCAATCGTTTCTAGAGACGGTCGACAATATTCTCGCGGAGAAAAGCTACCGCCGAGTCCAAATTCCGAAACCTGGTCCTGAGACACCCACAGCGATTAGTTCGAATCCGCCGCAGACGATTAGAACGATCAGCGGGGTCCTGTTGGCTGACATCTTTATTGAAGGCCGAGACATTAGGGTGGTTCCGTCGAAGGACATAAAATTCGACGCGAACGCTCCACCCCTTCGATCGTTCCTGGTAGGTAAGGTCCTCGAACCATTGCATGTCAAAGATGAGGAATCAACTAGAAAACAGGAGCTCTCAGCTGATCATGTGTTGTCTTACGAGATAGACCGAGAGGCAAATCTTCTGAATCAGATCCACGTCAAGAACTACGGCGATGAGCGGAGGCTCAACGAGCTAAAGAATGCTCTCCGGTGGACCTTCAGAAGGATGTACGAAAAGACGATTGGAACACAATGACGTTTCAAGATCCGCCGAGTGAGCGATTCTGCAACTCGCTCATAGCAACCCCAGCGTAATCCACGCCATAGGTTCGCTGCAGATAATCCCTCAAAGCCATGGCTGATCTGGCCTCCGAGATGAAGCCTTCCTTAGGAAACTGAAAGCTCTGGGCTGAGCCGCAAGACCGGCACTTGGCTACGACACTGTCATAGATCATGCCACCGCTTCGACCAAAATCATGATCCACAGGCTCCAACGGGCCGCCGCAGTGACACTGGGTCTTCAAAACCGTTGCATAAGTCGCCTGTATCTCGCGAAAATGCCCGTCTGCATCTTGCAAGAGCTGACCCTTCAGTTCCATATACTTGGAATCGCTAGCTATCTCAGGCCTCTCCCTCTCGATCTTGCGAAGACTAAATTCGAGTAGGTAGGCCATCGGGTTCTCCGGAGTAGCCATGAGAAGAAACCTTGAGACCATTTGAAAAGAGGAGATTGGTACCTTTGCCTCCGTGGACGGGTTCTAAGAATCCCCGTTCGCGTCCCGAGACCCCTTGAGAGCCAGAAAAACTGGGCTCGTGGATGTCGCGATTTCCGCTTGCCGGACCGTTGACCAAGGGTTCTGTCGCTTTGTCGGTTGTTTCATTTGACTGTCACTTTCCGGTTGCTAAGGCTCGCGTTCTGAATCAGAGTTATCCATTTGTTATCGCCTTTGATTTGGATTCCACAAGCCTCGGCAGGGGTCTTTCCGTCTAAACCCTCGTGCGGTCTCAGATAGTTATGAAAGATTTGGTAGCCCTTGAGAATCGGAGAATCTACGGTCTTGAGACCCCGCATAACATTCTCACGGTCTCGAATCTCTCCGTTCAACCTTTCCATCTTGTTATTGTTTCGGTCTCCCTGAAGCGTGATATGGCGTATGTGACGGGTTCGAAGCTCTAGCTTGCGAGTCTCCCATAGTTGCTGATAGGCACGGTGATAGGCACTCAAGCCGTCAGTTATCAAGACCTTTGGCTTTCGGCCTATAGCGTCTTGTCCTTTAGCGAAAAGGGTCTTGGCATCAACCGTTTCTTTTGACCCTGCTACGTCTTGGGCGATCCAGTAACGGGTTTCATCGTCCATCAGAGCAAAAACGTACTTCATGTTACCCTTGAATTTCATATGAATTTCGTCAGCACGCCAAGTATCAGAGACATTCGGAGCCATTTTCTCAATGTACTTCTCCATTGACGCGGTGTACTTGCGAATCCATTTGAACACCGTTTGATAGGAAACCTTAGCCCCAATCAGAGCTAGAGACTCGGCAACGTTCCTTAGGCTCTCTCCGTTGAAGTAAAGTTGCATAGCAGAAGTGATCGCCTTCGGATTGTGTTTCATCTTCTCGAATCCGATATTGACCGAGAAGGTCTTAGAACAAGCAAGACATTGAAGCGTTGAATGGCTCCACTTAGATTACGGCGTACACCAGATTTCTTCAGATTAGGAGAACCGCAAGTTAGACAGGTCGTAGCGTTGAACTGTTCGATAATGACTTCCCGTTTCTCTCTCTCAATCTTAACGGTCTCTCGTATCTTGCGACTGAACTGAACCGCGAAAATATGCTTACAGGCTAAAACCTCGCGTTGAATGAAGTCGGGGCATGAACAATACCAACCGTTCTCTAACGGGGTTACTGTGTAAGTGAAATCTCTAGTCTGAGAATGAACCCTATAGGTTCCTTTCTCTCCCTTGATAACTGAGCCTTCGACTTGGGCGATTTGCTGGCCTCTCATTCTCCGAGCCTCGATTTGAGAGTCATTGATTGCCATATACCAATACCTACCAATAGGTACCCATCAACAAAGTTATAAGAGTATCTATTGGTACCAATAGGTAGGTGAGATACGTTGGCTATGAACAAAGTAATGATTAGTCTGTCAGACGAAATGCTCAAAGCGGTTGAACAGGAAAAGAAGGCTCGGAAGCTAGCGACGGTTCCCGAAGCCATAAGATCGGTTCTGGGAGAATATTTCAAGCAGAAAGAGAGCAAATAATGCATAGGAAAAAGAAAATCGGGTTCTTCCTTCTCGCCATCTTCTATGCTTTTTTTGGCTACATAATTGCGGTCAACGTTTTCAACATTCCTGATGGAGTATTCAACAAACCTGACCCCGATTTCTTCCAAAGGTTCCCCATTTTCTATCCGTCTTACAACGGGAAGATAGGCACGTCGAATCAAGTCATTATTGAAGTGAACGTTTCGGCTAGCGGAAGACTTGTTGAAGGAAAAACAGCAACAATATCGGCCGTTGGTAGTGCATCCCCTCCGCTCGCCAACAATATCACAGACGTTTCCCTTACGTTCGAAGGTGCGGAACCCGCGTACAATACAAGTTACACTTCTGGGCTTCTGCTCTATAGCCCCAATTTCGGCAGGGTTGATCTTGTACCAAACAATAATTGCCCTACTCATCCGACTGGGGTTACACTCGACCTGATCCTCTGTGGCTCTGCAACGAATGTGATTTGGCCAATTGTTGGGGCATACGCCGCGTTTCTGTCGATTGACCTGAATAATGGTAAGAGCTTGAACGAGACTCTTTCTGGTTACAAGATATCTGTGCTTTCTATCAGTTTCGCTCAGACCGAGCAATCCAATCGTATTAATCTCGCGTTCAGTGCCGCGTTGGTTTCTTTCGGTGTTTTGGAAGGTGTGAATATTGTTCATGAACTGACCGAAGAAAAGAGGAAAGTTGTCCAAACGGTGTCATCCCTTCCAAAGCGCGATCGCTAAGCCCGTTAGCCAGATCCCAGAGCCTACAAGGTAAGCATCCATACAATCTAGGGCATAGCTTGGGTTCACGTTGTAAGGGTAAATGAATGCCCCGATTATCATCGCAACTGTTATGATTCCGGTACCTATGAGAGCGATCACAATTCCAGTATCGCACGTGATTCTACCATTAGATACCGATAGGTACCTTCTTAAGCGACTAAGGAGAGAATTAGATGGATTATTGTGGCAGGCTGAAAACAACCGAAAGTTGATACTCCGGCGAGGAACCGGAGAGGCGACAGAGCCTGACCAAGCAAACCTTAAGAAACGCCTTTTTCCTCACTACTCGTGAATTCCGAATTCATCAAAGAGGTTTGAATGAAATGTCAGCACAAACAATCGGTGGAACTCCCGTACTAATCCTCAAGGAAGGAACGGGACGATCTACTGGGAAAGAAGCACAGAGAAACAACATTACTGCCGCGAAAATTATCGCTGAAACCGTTAGGACGACTCTTGGTCCTAGGGGAATGGACAAGATGCTCGTGAGTACGATAGGCGATGTGACCATCACGAACGATGGCGCGACGATAATGAAAGAACTCGACGTTCAGCACCCTGCGGCCAAGATGCTGGTTGAAGTCTCCAAGACCCAGGACGACGAGGTGGGTGACGGAACAACCACCGCTGTTCTATTGTCAGGGGAGTTGCTGGAACGAGCTGAGAAACTCCTCGACAAAGACGTCCATCCTACGGTTATCGTTGATGGTTACAAGAAAGCTGCCGAGAAGGCGATTGAGATTCTAGACAAACTCTCCTTCCCTGTAACAGAGAAGGATGATGCAACGCTCCGTCAAGTTGCCATGACATCGATGTACAGCAAAGGAATAGTTGTGGCCAAAGAACACTTCGCTGATATTGCCGTAAAGGCAGTTAAGCAGGTTTCGGAGAAGATCGACGGAAGAATCAAGGCTGACATTGATCTGATCAAGATCGTGAAGAAGCATGGCAAGGGTCTTGAAGAGACAGAACTCGTAAGAGGCATCGTCATAGACAAAGAAATCTCTCATGCTCAGATGCCGAAGAAGATAGAACTCGCCAAGATAGCTCTGCTTAACGCTAAACTGGAGAACGAAAAAACAGAATTCGATGCCAAGATCAACATCAACAACCCTGACCAGATGCACCTTTTCATCGAAGAAGAGGAAAAGATGTTGAAGGAGATGGTCTCACAGATCGAAAAGATAGGTGCGAACGTAGTATTCTCAGAGAAGGGAATAGATGATGTTGCCTTGCACTTCTTGTCGAAGGCCGGAATCGCAGCCATCAAGAACGTCAGCAGCGGAGACCTTGAGAAATTGTCCAAAGCTACTGGCGGAAGAATAGTTGCCAGCGTCAAAGAGCTGACCAAGGACGCTCTAGGAGAAGCCAAACTGATCGAGGAAGTCAAGATCGGCGACGACAAACTTGTCTACGTCCGCGACTCCAAGAACCCCAAGGCAGTCACAATTGTAGTCCGAGGAGGCACCGAACACGTCGTCGACGAAGCCGACAGGTCCCTACACGACGCACTGTCCGTCGTAAGAAACGCGCTAGAGGATGGAAAGATCGTTGCAGGCGGAGGCGCGCCTGAAGCTGAACTCGCCAAGCGACTGAGGGAATACGCGGTGAAAGTCGGTGGACGCGAACAACTTGCGATTGAGGCGTTTGCCGAGGCCATGGAAGCGGTGCCAACAACTCTGGCTGAAAATGCGGGACTAGACCCTATCGACATACTGGTTGAGCTCAGATCAAAGCACGAACGCGCAGCTAATCCTTGGTTTGGTGTCGACGTCTATTCAGGCGAAATTAAGGACATGAAGAAGCTGAACGTCCTCGAGCCTCTCAGAGTAAAGCAACAAGTCGTAAAGTCGGCGTCAGAGGCCGCGTCCATGATTCTAAGAATAGATGACGTGATCGCGTCGAAGGGCGTCGATAAGGGCGGCCCGGGCGGTGGAAAGGACTCGCCAATGCCTGGCGGGGACGACGAGTACTAAACCGACCGCTCCACTTCTTTTGACCTCCGGTCCCGATTTACTAGTACGTTCTAGGCCTCCATTAGCTTCTTCCGAATATTATGTAGAATGTTTGGCGGGGTCCAAACCGAAAACACTCGAACGTATCTTGGCGAGGCAGCTTTCCTGAGAACTCGAGCGGATCCCTTCTCCAGGTACCCGCCAACGAATGCCTCGACATATCCCAGCAGAGCATTGTTGAATGGCAACCAATAGTGGCCAGAGTAGAACAAAAATTCGGCGACATCCCAACCATAATCCCCGTTGTACCGGGCCTGTTCTAGATCGACGAGGGTGACTTCGCCATCGCGATCGACTATAAAGTTCTCTGGCTTCGTGTCTCCCAAGGAGGCCTCTAGCTCGTGGGCGTTAGCCATTAGTAATCCCGCTGTGCGAGCGGCTTCTTTCTCCCTCTGGCCAGTCTGATTTGACTGAGCGAGTTTTACCAGAAGAGTCGATAACCCATCACCGGGAATGTATGAGAAGAGGATGGATCTTGACTTCGTATCCGCGCCTAGGATCTCCGGGACCCTCAATCCCCGTCTGGAGAGAAGATAGTTGAAAGCGTACTCCGCTTCCATTCGCCGGCGGCCCGATATTGAGAAACGAACACTGCCAAGCCCATAGAGGCTCAGCGTGACCCATTTGAGTGAGATCCAATTCGTGTAGCGTTTAGCAACGAACTTCTCACCATCAACGTTGACGAGAAAGACGTCGTTTACGAAGCTTCCGATTCTCCTTATCGAAATGCGACCATTGGGCCTGTAGGTTCGCACAAGCTTCAGGATCTGATCTGTCTCTTCAGGAAAGCCTCATCACCTCTTAACCGGGACTCGGCTGACCGAGGACCAGTTCTCCTAAATATGGTAGATTGAACCGGACCTCGATTGGAACGAGTTGGGATCGAGACGTTCCTTATTCCATAATCGCAGAAACTTTCTCATCTGCTCGATCGCATCGTTCTTACTGTTCCTAATTGGCTCGGTGCAGGTTCTATCCTAATTCGTGGCGGATAGATTCGTTTCAGGAAACGCGCAACTTGGCGTCTTGTCTCTGGAACTGGGTCTTACCAACGCGATCGTGATTTCGCTACTTGCAATCCCTCTCGGTTATGCGTATATGTATTTCTCTGGAGGGTTCTTGTCCACAAAGGCCATCAAACTCTACTTCTTGATCACTCGAGGAACGCACATCATTACAACAAAGGTATCCGGGCTAGAATCGATAACGGCTGGAAAAGGAGTTAGGCTGACTCTCCGCCGTCAGCTAGTGTATTTCCGATTAATTCTGGCCGTCATCGTCTCCTTTGCAATCTATCTGTCGAAACACCATCTGGTTCCGGTTGTCTCACCCTTGGCGAAAAAAACGTCCGACGTGATCGCTTTGATAACCGAGGACTACGTCACACTGACGATGTCAGGATCGCTAATGGTTCCGATAGTTGCTCTTGCCCTCCCTTACCTCGGTGGGTTGAGGCTACGGACAATAGGTGTTGGTCCTTTTCATACGACGATTCTCTCCCTTGTCGTGGGAACGTCGGGGGGTTTCACGCTCCCCTACCCTATACTCGCTCAGCCAACCATCAGTCTTCTAGTCCACTACTTGCTAGCGTTCATGGGGAGTCGGCTGGTGCTTTGCAATCGGCTGCAACCTAGCTGCTGATCCAGCGAGTGGGCAGATCGTCGGGAACGTACTGTCAGAGAAAATCTCGTCCAAGCTGATATCGTCGAAGATCAGGCTTCAAACTCCCGAGGGCCAGTTTAGAGAAGTCTAGACCATTTTTCGAGATACTGTTTTTCTACAAAGGCTTCGTAATCTGCATAGCTGCGGTATCTACGGCATATCGAAGATCTAAAACATTATCACTAGCTAGCTTAAATGCGTAGAGCAAGGACCGCGGGTAAGATAATTTCTTTGTGTACTCCTTCGGCAGGGAGAATAATATTCAGACCCTTGGTCGTTATCTCTTTAGCCCTTGTACTGCTTAGCTTCATGCCAACACTCTTCCATCCGGTAAGAGCCTCGCCCCCTCCCTTCACTTTTACTGCTGCCGGAGACTATGGTGGGATCACACCTGGCAGTCATGGGCTTATGGTGGCACAGAGGATCGCATTACAGAATCCTAGCTTTCACATTGCCCTTGGAGACCTCGGGTACGGTGATCAGAGCCCCTCAATCTGGTGTAGCAGTTTCAAGAATAGCTATCAGAATCTTGTCATAGTAACCGGCAACCATGACACCTTCAATTCAGGAGGCTCCACCGTCAGCTACAGCGGCGGCAGCGGAGGCTCAGGCATTCCATCCGACGTAATAACTGACGAGGATGGTCCAGGGTTCCTTGACACGATTGGTTCCAGCGGGACCGGCTACGTTTCTGCATGTGGACCACCGCCTTCAGGCATAAACTGGGTGGGAAGTGGTGTGTCCAACGGTGGATATTCTTGCAATGCCTCGCTTGTACTCACGACGCCGAGTTGTTATGGAAGGGAGTACTATTTCGACTATCCTTCTCAAACTCCAATGATGCGTTTCATCTTCATATCGGCGGGAATCGTAGGCCCGTGGCCCGACTACAGCCCAGGAACTACCCACTACAACTGGCTGAAGTCTACGATAGACGATGCGAAGAATATGGGACTATGGGTGGCGGTCGCTCTGCACAAAGAATGCTTGAGCGATGGGATAGTGCATGCGACTTGTGAGTCGACATTCGACCCATTCGATCTGGCGATAACTCATCACGTAGACCTGTGGCTGGATGGCCACGAGCATAACTACGAGAGGAGCTATCAGCTCACAAGTTGCTCGGGCTCAGGAACCACGGTCACGTCATGCTCTGACAACTTGGGCACTGTTGTAAATGGTGTACCTACCTTTGTGAGAGGATCTGGAATGATCGTCAGCATTATTGGGACCGGGGGAATCGGTGGCACCTATAATATCTGCACCACGAATTGTTCTAAACAGCAGTATTTCCAAAGACTGTGCGGCTCTAATAATGATATAGGAATTTCGCAAACCAGCGGATGCAACAACGACTTTGGCTTCGTAGAATTTACCGTGGACGCGAACCGAATATTGGCACAGTGGGTCGATGCATGCGTCTCTACCCCATGCGGATTCACAGATAGCTATTCGATCAATGTACCCAACCCGCCGGGAGACTTTAGTGTCTCCGCTAACCCGGTTTCTCTAACGATTCCCCAGGCTGTCTCGGTGACTACCTCTATTACTGTACTGAGCTTTGGGGGCTTCGGTGGGCTTGTTACGCTTGCCGCGGCGCAGTCTCCGCCAAACAACAAGTTTTCAGTCTGCTGGGATGGTGTCACCTGCATGCCCGCACGCTCGACGAGTATCACAGTGCTAGCTGGTCAATCTGCTTCCGCTACTTTAACAGTCAGTGCTGGTTGTGGGACGACACCAGGCTCGTACGCTATACGGGTCAATGCAACATCGACTAGTCCTTCCATATTCCACTGGGTTATTCTGCCCGTCACGGTCACCGCCTCTGCTTGCGGCGGAAGCGTGGCCGCGGGGACTCTGATCACATTGGCGGATAGGACTCAGACTCCGGTCCAGAACCTAAGGGTGGGCTTGCAATTGCTCTCTTACGACATGACGAGACGCGAGTACGCTACCACAACGATCACAAGGTTCGAGACGGTGGTGACCTACAATCAGATGGTGATCAGCACCAGCACTGGCAA
>Ga0209239_1000035_pt1 | contig 79945 bp, 69 predicted proteins | sample GraSoi013_2_20cm_FD_185824 | JGI IMG/M metagenome (GOLD analysis project Ga0209239, IMG submission 185824) | Grasslands soil microbial communities from the Angelo Coastal Reserve, California, USA - Sample 10_02_2013_2_20cm (SPAdes) (version 2) | ecosystem: Environmental > Terrestrial > Soil >...
GCCCGACAGCTTGAAAGAATTCTTCCAACCCCGAGGTTTCGCTGGTCACTTCCTGGGCGGCTAAGTCCGCGGATATGGCGTTGCTGAGCTGAGTGGCGCGGCGGATGCGTTCCGAGGTAATCAGCGCGAGTATAGTGTGCGGGTCTCGCTGACGCAGTTGGCGCTCCTGCCACTCCTCGGCGGCCCAGGCGGTCTTGCGGACATAGTCTACGGCGTCACGGAACTCCCTTAGGATGCGTGGGTCCAGGTTGCCCGACTGCATCGCGCGGTTGAGCCGCACGAGCTCGGCGCTCGTTTTCTTCAGCCGGAAATTGACGCCCCAGAAAGTTTCACTAGGAATCAGAAGCTCGACCGCCACGCCGAGAACGCGGCCTTCCGCGGAACGGCGGGTGCCTACAACCCGCGCGCGAAACGATTCGCCCGAAAGTAGGTTGGTCAGATCAAGGTGGCTGCCAACGCTGGGATAAACCTTCATCTCCAAAAGGCCGCCTTGAGCGTTTACCTCGATGGCGTTGGCTGTTTCTTTGCTGTTCTTGCCGCTAGCCTCTTGCCACTTGGCCTCAACGGGAACAATGACGGGAAAGCGAATGCCTCGCCGCTTCTCGGTTTGCGAATTCGGCGCGGTTTCAGTCATCTCGTCCGTCCGGAGGGACACTTACAGTCGCGAAGGGGAACGCCCACGCGAAAGCGGGATTCAGATGCAGTTTTGCGCGTGAAAAGTCTCCGCCCGGGTACCTCGAGTTAGAAGGCGTGAGCAATGTTTGAGGGGTTTATACGCGGGCCGGAATGGAACGTCGACTAGGTAAAAATAGGAATTCCGGCTAAAGCGAATTGCGGAGAATAGAGGGTGAAAGCACCAACCATCGTGATATCCTTCCGCGGCATGAATGCGAAAGGCATCACGCCGATACTGAATGTCTCCGACATCTCCGCGAGCTTCGCGTGGTTCGAGAAGTGGGGCTGGAGAAAATGCTGGGACTGGGGAACGCCCGCGACGTTTGGGGCAGTCGGGTCAGGCGAGTGCGAGATCTTTCTTTGCCAAGGTGGCCAAGGAGGCCGCGGCAGAGGAGCGAATGCCACCACGTTTGGACCGGACGGAGACCAAACAGCAGACAAAGGCGCTTGGATGTCCGTATGGGTGGAAGACGTTGATGAGGTTCACAAACAGTGTGTGGCCGCTGGGCTGGATGTGACTTTTCCACCGACCGACATGCCGTGGAACGTCCGCGAGATGCATGTGCGGCACCCTGACGGACATGTGTTCCGCGTCAGCAGGCATTGAGTGCGTGGCGCAAGACTGAAGCCTGCGGCTACGGTTGTATTCGCTCGCAATGCCACTAGATTTTAGTTGTGCTTCAGGAGGATGCGCAGGTGCTTCACGGCGCGCTCGGTGTCCTCACGAAATTGCGTGACATCGCGGCGGAAAGATTGCGACCATCCGTGAAGCAGGCCATAAAAGGGATAGAACAGAATGTGCTGCGCGAGGAGCAGCGCCTGGGAGGTTTTTGTGGCGGTCGGGGCAAGCCAGAGCACCAGGACGCGAAACAGCGGCAAAGCACGATGCCCTTCGGCGCTGATGCGCACGGCGAGATAAGCTATTCCTCTTGCATAGACATACAGCGCGCAGAAAACTGCCGCGACCAAGAGTAATAGGAGTAAGAACAAAATCGCGAAGAGAAGGAACGCGAAGAACAGTTCCTGAATGTAGAAAACGCGAAAAGCGAGAGCGGCGAGCAGGAAACCGCACGCGCCGAACAGCGCGCGCCCTTTAGTCATGGCCCAGTGTCCCTCCAACCCCCCAGTGATAAGATGCGGGAGGGCGACAATCCGCAACGCAAAGCTTATCGGTTCCGCTGGGATTTGACTAAGATGAGCCGGGAGGTTCGTCCTTATAAAAAGGGCGGCCTGTGACTGAGCTAATAAAGCGGAAGCTCGATTGTGCAGGTTGAGCGAGTCCGCTGGAGGACCTTCTCACACTTGACGAGCGCATCGAGCCCGGTGCCTTCGGTGCCGGAAAACTCCATTTTGAGAATTTCCGTGGCCTGTTCGAGCGCCTCGACCATGTCCGGCGAATCCGCAAGAACGAGCTCGGGCACACTTGGGGAGGGCTTTGGAACCGGAGTGCGGCGGTGCCTGGCAGAGCGGTGGAGGCGAAATTCTGCAACGGCAGACCTGGTGTCGAGGCAAGCGATGGCGAGGTTTGTCCAAGATTGCTCGACGCAAGCAGCCAGTACTTTTGATTTCGCGAGCAAGTCTCTTCCACGAACCCGCAGCGCTCCGGATTTTCTTGAGAGCGCAGAAATTCTAATTCGCTGAGCTCTGAGCTGGTGAATCAGATCGGGCAGGGGGGGCGCTGTGCGCCCAGATGTAATCGTCGTTTGGTTCACAGACCCTCCCCGCACTTGGCAGAGCGTGCTCCGGTTTGTGCCGCGACCAGCCGGGAATCTGCGGGCAACTAAACCAATTGCAAGCGACGTTGCCTTGCGCTCGGAGTGATGATAGCACAAGATAGGCAAAAGGACTAAAATCACGCGCAAGCAGGAACCCAGGGAAGTTCATGAAGCAGAAATCGCGAGGTAAGAGTAAGCGACAAAGCGCCGCAAAGGCGCAGATTGCGCCACCAGTCCGGGAAAGCAACACAACGGTGGTGGCCATTGGCGCTTCCGCAGGCGGCATCGAAGCTCTTACGGATCTAATGACTTACCTCTCTCCGGACACGGGAATGGCCTTTGTCCTGGTACAACATCTTGACCCCAAGCACCACAGTATCCTGACGGAACTGCTCGCCCGGAAAACCACGATGAGCGTAACGGAAGTATCCGATGGCCTGCCGATAAAGCCCAACCATGTTTACGTGATCCCGCCAAACGCGACGATGTCCATCTCTGACCACACGTTGCACCTGGGGCCTCGAGAAGAATCGCGCGGGGCGCACATGTCCGTGGATCACTTCATGCGCTCGCTTGCGGAGCAAGAAGGGAATCGCGCGATAGGCGTGATTTTGTCCGGCTCGGGTTCTGACGGAACGATGGGAATGGCCGAAATCCAGGCGCATGGAGGCGTAACGCTTGCGCAGGACGAAGCGACGGCGAAGTATGACGGCATGCCGCGAAGCGCGGTTCAAGCGGGCTGTGTGGACTATGTGCTCCCGCCCAAAGGGATCGCGAAGGAGCTTGCGAGGATTGCGCGGCATCCGTACGTTGCTCGCAACATTTTGCCCGGCGCCGCAGAAGCCGCTCCAGACGCGGGTCCAGGCCTGAACACGATATTCCACGTTTTGCGAAGGGCCACGGGAGTGGATTTCACGCATTACCGGCAAACGACCATTCTGAGGCGGATTCAGCGGCGCATGGTGGTTCACAAGATTGACAAGCTAGAGGACTACGCCAAGTTCCTGCAAAGCAAGCCCTCGGAGGTCAAGGCGCTGTATCAGGACATGCTGATCAACGTCACGAGTTTCTTCCGGGGCCCGCGTGTGTTCGAGACGCTGAAAGCAACGGTATTCCCGGCTATCCAAAAAAGCGTGGCCCGGGAACGCGGGATTCGAGTGTGGACTCCCGGGTGCGCCTCCGGAGAAGAAACGTATTCAGTGGCAATGGCGCTGCTGGAATTCCTGGGCGACCGTGCCTCGCAAATTCCGATTCAATTTTTTGGAACGGACGTGAGCGAGTCAAGCGTGGCAAGAGCGCGCAACGGGGTTTATCCGGAAAACATTCAAGTGGACGTATCGCCGGAGCGGCTTCGCAGGTTTTTCATCAAGGCGGAGGGCGGGTACCGGGTCAGCAAGACGATCCGCGATATGTGCATTTTCGCGCAGCACAATGTCCTGAACGATCCTCCGTTTTCGAGGATGGACCTGATTTGCTGCCGGAACTTGCTCATTTATCTTGAGCCGGTCCTTCAAGGAAAAGTCATATCAGTTTTCCATTATGCGCTGCGGCCCAGCGGGTTTCTCATGCTAGGAAGTTCGGAAGGACTTGGCGGAACAACAGGCTTATTCGCGGTGGAAGACCGCACGCACAAGATCTTTTCAAAGAAGACGGGAGCCTCACAGCAGGCGGTTGCATTTTCACTGAATTCCCAGGCGGAGCGCAGAGAATACGGGCCGGTGCCGACGCGCGGGAGGCATCCGGATGCAAGCTGGAATTACGCGGAGGCGCAAAAGGAATTCGACCGCCGCCTGCTCACGCAATACACGCCGGCAACGGTCTTCGTTAACGAGGATATGGAAATCATTCACACGCGGGGAAACGTGAACCGGTATCTCAAACTTGCGCCCGGAAAACCGAGCCTGAGTCTGCTGAAGATGGCGCGCGAGGGGCTGCTTGTGGAATTGCGAAACGCGATTGCCAAGGCCAAGAAAGAAAACGTCGTCGTTGGAAAGCGAAACCTGCAAGTGAAGAACGGGAATGGCGACGGCGCGGCGGCAACGCATTCGACGCGATTGGTAAATATCGATGTAATTCCGGTCAGCCTGGGCAGTTTTAAAGAACTGTACTTTATGGTCGTATTCCAGGAGGCGCCGCAAGAGCCGTCACGGGAGACCGCAGTGCGGCGGACAAGAGCCACCGAAGAAACAGGAGCCGCCTCGCGGCGAACGGCCAAGCTCGAAGAAGAGCTGGCCGCGACGAAAGAGTATCTGCAATCCGTGATCGAAACACAGGAAGCCACGAATGAGGAGCTGCAGTCCGCCAACGAGGAGATTCTTTCGAGCAACGAGGAATTGCAAAGCACAAACGAGGAAATGGAAACGGCCAAGGAAGAGTTGCAGTCCGCCAACGAGGAATTGACCACCGTGAACGACGAACTTCGAAACCGCAACGTGGAGATCACGCAAATCAACAATGACCTGATCAATTTGCTCTCCAGCATCGATATCGCGGTGATCATGATTGGAATCGACATGACGATCCGGAGGTTCACTCCCAAGGCGCAGAAGTTTCTTGGATTAATCCCCTGGGATATCGGCCGCCCACTCTCGAACATCAATCCGACGATTGAGATCGCGGATCTCCAGGAAATGGTGCTGCAGGTGGTGTCGGATTTCCGGACGCACGAGAGAGAGCTTACGGACCGGATGGGTGTTCACTATCAATTCAAAGTCCTTCCCTATCGCACCATAGAAAATAAAATTGAGGGCGCGGTGATCACCATTGTCGATATTGCTCCCGACAAGCCGGGTATCGAACCGAAGAGCTCCAATTGACCGCAACCTTTAGGCGAAAGGCCTTAGCCGGGGCACGATTGGTCCAAAGCCAAGGGACTGGTTGCAGGGATACTTCCCCCGTACCGCATATGTCTGACAAAGAATTGCCGCCATGACTTTACTTGGGTATAAAATGAAGTCGCGTGGATGCAAAGTGTGTTAAGGAATCGGGGCATATATGCAAGGCCGGTTCGCGTTCACCGCAAAATATTGGGGCGATGCAGCGGTGGTGTGCCGCGCTACCGAGCATCGTCCCGGGCCGAGTGTCCAGCAGGAATTTGGGAAGTTCGCAACTTGGACGCAGGCGAATGCTTTTGCCACGCGGCTCAACGAAGGCCTGGAAATTGATCCTGCGGAAGCAGACCGAATCATAACCGGTTCGAACCTCGATGCGAGTGAGGTTTTACGCGCGGCCGATTCCCCCGCGCACGCGTGTGACCGGGTTCACCGGCCGATTGCCGGAAACAGGCTGCGCGTGGAATTCATGCTCGCGAAACTGGACCTTGCAGTTACGTTTTGCCACATCGCGCGCAGCAGCCCTAGCCAGCACGCGAACCGCCTGCTCCGAAAGGCCCGCAACGCGCTTTTTGATGGAATGCACTTCGTCTGTGGTTCAGAACTCGCGGCCTATGAATCTGAGGCTATTGCAGAGCGATTGGCGAAGCTGCACGCGGAGTTGGAAATAACCGTCTCCTCAATCGTGAAGAGTGGAGCTTGAGCGCAGGCGATAGGCAGCGGATTCCCTTCATCAAATAAATTCGGGCGGCCAGGGGCCGCCCGAGGAAGAGAAGAGCACGGATCTAAAGATCCGCCACCACAATTTATGGTTGAGAATCGGGACGGCGCTTGAGCGTTGGCCGATCGTCGTCGCTGCTGTTGGGATCGTTGCCCGTGGGCTGCTTCTTGGATTGCTCGGTCTTGGTGCGCAGGGTCGGTTTACCGGCTGCGTTGTCCGTGACCTTGCGCGAGAACATGATATTGCGGAGGCGAGCCTTGACGGTATCAAACTCGGACGTGGTAACAAGGTATTCCTGTTTTGCAGGCAGGATACGGGCAATCTCTTTTTGCGTATTCTCAATGCGGTCAGGAGTCGGAGGATGCGTCGAAAACACCTTGGGAATGGTCCCTGGGCGGCGCTTCTCGTCCGCCTGAATGCGCTCAAAGAAGGTAACGTACGAATTGGGGTCGTAGCCGGTCTTGTACATATATTGCAGGCCGAGGAAATCGGCTTCGCGTTCGGCGTCGCGGCTGAACTTCAGAAAGGTCAGGGGAATCGCGAGGTTAAGGCCCTGATACATCGCATACCCCGCCATGCTATAGGGGATAAAAATCATCGCCGGAATGGACGCCCACTGCAGGATCTCGCCCTTGGTGGCGTTTTTTGTGCCGTGGCGCGCAGCCACATGGGCTATCTCATGCGCCATCACGCCGGCCAATTCGGATTCTTCCTGAGCGCGGAGAACCAAGCCGCTATTCACATAGAAAAAACCGCCGGGCAGTGCGAAAGCGTTGACTTCATCGGAATCGATCACCTTGATGGTGAAGGGAACGCGCGCATCGGAGTTGCGGACCAGGTTCTGGCCAACGCGGTTGACATATTCGGTGACCACTGGGTCATCGATCATCTTCGAAGAGCGCTCGACTTCCTGGGCCAGGGACTTGCCAAGGGAAATCTCCCGCTCCAGCGAGAAGAGGTTGACGCCTTTGCCGACGCTGCGATTGCCGATGGCTTCGACGTCTTCCTTGGAATTCTTGGGAGTAACCGTGTCCTTCTGCTGGACTGGTTGAGAGCCGGCCTGTTGCTGAGTTTGCTGGGCCGACGGCGTCCTTGCCGGGTCGGCCGCAGGCGCCGGAGGATCTTGACTTTGAGGGGCAGCGAAGGCTGAGCCCGCAACGAGGGCGCTCACCAGCACCAGTTTCAGGCTATGCCGCAGAATGTCTTGCATATCGTGTCCCTCCGCCTACCCGTCATTATACACCCACAATCGCAGGGCAAGCCCCACATGCTTCGATGAGTACTATGATGTCAGATCGTTCGGGAAGGTTTTCCTATTCCCTTCGCGATTTCGCTCGATTTGCGATTTGTCGGAGGGCTGCTGGCAGCGCGGCCAAAGTCGGCGTACTGAGTGCGTACCCAACGCCGGAGAGGCAGTTGACACACTTTGCGGCTACCTCTACAGTCAAAGCCAGTCCATTATGAGCACCAGCGTGTCGAAAATCCAGGTTGGCCAACTTTGGAAGAAAGACGGTACCGGCGACATTTACCTGGTCACGCGCTTGTACTCCGAGGCCCTGAATACCATGGTGATCCTGCGAAAGTCCGGGGCGGAAGACGAGATGCAGATCCGTGTGCGGGTCGAGCGGGCGGTCGAAGGCCAGAAGATTCCCGGGTTTTCGCCTGCGCAGGGAGACGAAAAGTTCTAGGCCTTAGATCGACCGAACTTCCATGTTTACAACATCTTCGACCTTCATCAGCTCTTTCTGCAGGAAAGGCTCGCCGTAATTCACGCCGATCATCTGGCCGTAGTGCTGCGCCAACTGATTCATCTCCATTTCGAGTTTGTCGATAGCGAGGTGGACTTTACTCTTCTTTTCGGTCTTGCCGGGCCGGAATTGCGAGGCAAAGGCCAAGATCGCCCTGCGGCGCCGCGCGTATTGGGCGGTGATGTCCACTACGAAGGTGGGCCGCACGTGCGCGTAGGAGCTGGAATAGAGGATTTTAGAGGGGCGGTAGGCCTCGCCCTCGATAGGGAGTTGTTTGAGACCCGCCAGGAAGCAGGCCTCGTAGCCAAGAGTCGAGGCATGGTAGTGGTCGGGATGGCGGGCTTCCCAGTAGGGAAGGATGACGGTTCTCGGGCGGAGCTGACGAATCATGGCCGCGAGGCGCAATTTATGTTGCCGGCTGGGTTGAACGTCGGAATCGGGTACGCCGAGCGTGGCGCGCCACTTGACGGAGAGTAATTTCGCCGCGCGCGCAGCTTCTTTGGCGCGGGTTTCCGAGGTTCCGCGCGTTCCCATTTCGCCCGCGGTCAAGTCGAGGATTCCCGTTTTGTACCCGCGCTGTGCCATTTTCAGCAGCGTGCCGCCGCAGGTGAGCTCGACGTCGTCGGGGTGGGCGGCGATGGCCAAGAGATCGAGATTCATCACGCCTCCATTGGCCGTTGATTCTATCAGTTCAACGCATAACGATGGTGAGAGGGCAGGGGTAAGCGAATCGGGAGGGAGGCAAAGCAGGTTCGCGGCTATGGTATCGTTTCGGTCATGTCCTCCGAAAAAAGCGAACAGTCTTTGGCGCGGCAAGTTGCTCTTGTCACTGGGTCTGCAAAGCGCCTGGGACGAGCGGTGGCGGTGCGTCTGGCACAGGAAGGCGCGGACGTTATCATTCACCACCGTACTTCCACGGTGGATGCGCAGTCGGAAGTTGCGGAGATCGAAAAAATGGGCCGGAGAAGCTGCGCGATTGCCGCCGATCTAACGAATGTCGCCGAAATCAAGCGACTGTTCGACGAAACGGCGAAACAATTCGGCCGGTTGGACATTCTCGTGAACAGCGCGGCGAATTTTCTTCCGTCGAGCATCATTTCCACGACGGAAGAAATCTGGGACACTTCACTCGATGCGAACGTGAAAGGGCCCTTTTTCTGTGCACAAGCGGCGGCGCCGCTCCTGAGGCGAACGAAGGGAACCATCATCAATTTTGCGGACACCGGCGGGCTTCTCGGTTGGCCCGGATACATTGCGCACTCCGTTTCGAAAGCAGGAGTGGTGATGCTGACAAAAGTGCTGGCAAAGGCGCTAGCGCCGGAAGTGCGCGTGAATGCCATTGCTCCTGGTACGATCACAATGCCGGGCGATCCACCGGACTGGGAAGCAGACTTCATCAAGCTGGCCCCGCTTCGCCGCACGGGTGCTCCATCAGACGTAGCGGATGCCGTTGTGTTCCTGGTTCAGTCGAAATTCATGACCGGGCAAGTCTTGGTGGTTGATGGCGGACGGACTTTGTGATTGCCCGGAAGACGCAAGGCCAGCGGCCGGAGCCACCCAACATCGTGTAAGGAATTTTTGCCCTCGGTCGTGCAGAGAGTGCCGCCGCGGTGTATTCTATTCTCCTTATCGCGCGCATAAATCCGCAGGGATTGCCTCCCTAGAAGCGGGAAACCGAAAGAAGAGGAACCAACCGAAGTTATGGACAACGAAATATCGACCCAGCCGCATGGCATGGAAGACGTAGAGATTCAGGAATGGCTTGAGTCTCTGGACTCCGTTCTGGAATCCAGCGGGCCGGAAGTGGCCGCGGAAATCCTCGAGCGGCTACGCGCGCACGCCACAGTCAACGGGATCGACCTGCCGTTCAGCGCAAACACTCCTTACGCGAATACGATTCCGGTGCGCTTGCAGCCTCTTTTCCCCGGCGACCAGGAACTGGAGCGCCGCATTAAGAGCCTGATTCGCTGGAACGCACTGGCCATGGTGGTGCGCGCCAATCGCGTCGAGCACAACATCGGCGGCCACATTTCCACGTATGCTTCGGCGGCGACGCTTTACGAAGTGGGCTTCAATCATTTCTTCCGGGCGCGCAGCGAGGAGTTTGAGGGCGACACGGTTTATTTTCAAGGGCACGCTTCGCCCGGCATTTATGCGCGCGCGTTTCTGGAAGGCCGCCTCAGCGCGCAGAAGCTGGAGAATTTCCGCCGCGAGTTGAAGCCTGGGGGTGGTCTCTCTTCTTATCCTCACCCATGGCTGATGCCCGATTTCTGGGAATTTCCGACGGTATCGATGGGCCTTAGCCCGCTGATGGCAATTTATCAGGCGCGTTTCAACCGCTACCTCGAAGATCGCGGCATGAAGCCTGCCACGGACGCCAAAGTGTGGGCGTTCCTTGGCGACGGCGAAACCGATGAGCCGGAATCGCTCGGAGCGATTACGCTAGCTTCGCGCGAGAAGCTCGACAATCTGATTTTTGTCATCAACTGCAATTTGCAGCGGCTCGACGGGCCCGTGCGCGGCAATGGGCAGATTATTCAAGAGCTGGAATCGGCGTTTCGCGGCGCTCGCTGGAACGTCGTCAAGGTTTTGTGGGGAAGCGAGTGGGATCCCATCTTCGAACGCGACACCGAGGGCTTGCTGGTCAAGCGCATGGGCGAATTGGTGGACGGCGAATACCAGAAGCTGGTGGTTTCCTCTGGCGCGTATGTTCGCGAACATTTCTTCGGCAGCGACCCGCGTTTGCTTCAGCTTGTCGAGCCAATGTCCGATGAAAGCTTGCGGCGTTTGCGTCTTGGTGGACACGATCCGCGCAAGGTGTATGCGGCGTACAAGGCAGCCGTGGAGCACAAAGGCTCTCCGACGGTAATCCTCGCGCGCACTATCAAGGGCTACGGGCTGGGCGAGGCGGGCGAGGGGAAAAACGTCACGCACCAGCAGAAGAAACTCAACGAAGACGAGTTGCGGGAGTTCCGCTCGCGGTTCGGCATTCCGCTGAACGACGAGGATTGCATCGAAGTTCCATTCTACCGTCCGGCAGAAGACAGCATTGAAATTCAGTATCTTCGCGCGCGGCGCGAAGCCCTGGGCGGATACGTTCCCAAGCGCAGCATTCGCGCGAAGCCGCTCCTCGCGGATCACGACGAACTGTTCAAGGAATTTCTGGAAGGCAGCGAAGGCCGGGAAGTATCCACAACGATGGCATTTGTCGGCATGCTCCGAAAAATGCTGAAGGATCCAGAAATCGGCAAGCTCGTCGTGCCGATCGTACCGGATGAAGCCCGCACCTTCGGGATGGAGTCGCTTTTCCGGACCGCCGGCATTTATTCCAGCGTGGGACAGAAGTATGAGCCCGTCGACGTAAACACGTTGCTCTATTACAAGGAAGCAAAGGACGGACAGATTCTTGAAGAGGGAATCACGGAAGCCGGCTCGATGGCGTCGTGCATCGCGGCGGGCACCGCCTATGCAACGCATGGAATCAACACGATTCCGTTCTTCATTTATTACTCGATGTTTGGATTCCAGCGCATCGCGGACTTCATCTGGGCGGCAGCAGATATGCGCACGCGCGGATTCCTGCTCGGCGGCACGGCCGGACGAACCACGCTTTCCGGCGAAGGTCTGCAGCATCAGGACGGCAACAGCCATGTCCTGGCGCTGCCGGTTCCGAACAACAAAGCGTACGACCCGGCGTTCGCGTACGAAATCGCAGTCATCCTTCAAGACGGAATTCGCCGCATGTACAAGGACGGCGAAAACATTTTTTATTACATTACCGTCATGAACGAGCCCTACGCGATGCCGGCGATGCCGGGCGACGTGAAGGAAGGAATCTTGCGCGGCATGTACCGTTTCCGGCCCGCGACGAACACGAAGGCCAAGCTGCGGGCGCAATTGTTTGGAAGCGGCGCGATTCTCAACGAAGTGCTGCGAGCGCAGGAAATTCTCGAGACCAAGTACAGCGTGGCGGCCGACGTATGGAGCGTAACCAGTTATAAGGAACTTTATTTTGACGGGAGCGAAACGGAACGCTGGAACCGTTTGCACCCGGGAGAAAAGCCACGCGTGCCGTACATCACCAAGGTCCTGGAGGACGCTCCCGGCGTGTTTGTCGCGGCGTCCGACTACTTGAAAACTTTGCCAAATATGATCAGCAAATGGATGCCGCGGCGCCTGGCGTCACTCGGCACCGATGGATTCGGGCGCAGCGAAGGGCGCGCCGCGCTGCGCGACTTCTTTGAAGTCGACTCGCGGTTCATTACGCTGGCCACGCTGCACGAGCTCTTTGTGGACGGCAAGATCGAGCGCTGCGTCCTCGACAAAGCCATCAAGGACCTGGGCATCAATGCCGAAAAGCCGAATCCGGTGATTTCCTGACGTTGGTCTAAAAGTTGCGGCACTAAAGATAAGGAATCAGTCTGTGGCATGGCCGCGGCTCGCGCCCGTTTCCTCGGCGCCCTCGAGGATTTCTGCGGGCTTGATGCGTCCGGTAGCTAGCTGCGCGATGAGCCCGCGATTCGCTGCCAGAAAATCGTAAGCTCCAAGCTCTTTTGGTAAGACCCAGGCAATCTTTTCGAAGGTGCGCGACTTCACGTCTGCTTCGGCAATTGCGGCCGCGAAGAAGCGGATTTCCAATTCATCGGGCGTTTCCGCATAACGATGCCGGACGCGGCCAATCTCTGTGCTTTTCTCCAACGTCACGCCGAGTTCTTCCTCTAATTCCCGCGCAAGCGCAGCCTCGGGCGATTCGCCCTCGCGGACCTTCCCGCCGGGAAATTCCCACTTCAGCGGGGAAGTATCGTTCCTTCGTCGCTGGCCGATCAGGAATCGACGGTCATTGCGCTCAATCACTGCCACAACGACAGTGATCATGGATGTTCTCGCATTTTAGTCTCGGGATGCAGGAGTTTGTACAGTGCGCCCGCACCTTCGATCAGCGGCGGACCAGGCGTGTTCAGCAATTCGTCGCTGATCACGTGGACGCGCTGATTGTGAATTGCCGGTACGTCCTTCCACGCCGTGACGTTATACGCTTGCTTGGGGTCTGCTTTCGCTCCCGTCGCCGCCCAAGCGAGGACAATTACATCTGGCTGGGCCGCTGCTACTTGGGCTTCGGTAACTTTCTGACCGCCGGGGACAACCATTTCGCCACCGCAAATGCTTACTAGTTCCGCCACCCACGGCGGGGAACTGATTCGCGGATTCGGCCATGCCTCGCAATAGACGCGCACGGGTTGCTTGCATCGACGCACCTTCTTTTCAATTTCCGCGAAAGCATTGCGCATCTTTTTCACAGACTGTTCGGCTGCCGCATGCCGTTGCGTAATCCCGCCCAACAAGCGAATGTCTGCTTCAATGTCGAAGAGCGTCCGCGGATTCATGGCTAGAAAAGCAAAAGGGTGCTCAAGGAGCTTGGCGACGGTCTCCTGCTTGTACGGCACGGAGCCGATCACAAGCGTCGGGTTCAACCGCACGATCTGATCTACAGATTCCATGTGCCAGCAATCGCCCAGTTTCGGCAAGTTGCCGACCGGAGCGACATCCGCACACCACTCGGTTACGCCGATGAGCGCGCGCTTCGCCCCAATAGCGCACAGAATTGAGGTCGCACTGGGGGCCAGCGAAACAATGCGCAATTGTGCTTGTCTACTCGTTTTCGCGGTCACCGGAGAAGGATAGCAGACCGCCGGCGGCTATTCGCTCGCACGACCGCTGATTGACTCCGCTCCACGACTGTGTTGCACTGCGTTCCTTGTTTTCTGGAGGACTACCGTGCGTGTTCGTATGCTTGCTCTAAGTTTGGTGTTGCCATTTACGGCCCTGGCTCAGACTTCAGCGGCGCAGTCCAAACCGGAAGTGGTCTCTTACCACGCCACCATTGACAACGTGAAATACGTTTTTGGCGTCGCTCCACCTGTCGCGCGGCTCAAGCCCGGCAACATTCTTGACGCGAATTCTCTCGACTGTTTCGGCAACGCGCTGCAAAACCCCGGTGATTCCTTTTCGCTCGTCAAAGGGGACAACCCGCTGACAGGTCCTTTTTACATCGAAGGAGCGGAGCCCGGCGACACCTTGGTTGTTCACATCCTTGATTTGCAGGTTGACGGGAAACAGGGCGTGGGTACGTTTTCACCGGGATTTGGCGCTATCAATGCCACCCATTACACGCCGATGTTGGAAAAGGAGCCGCTGCCGGAAAAAATCTGGTTTTACCCGATCGACCACGCTGAACACACGGCTACTTTTCAGGCGCTCGATTCCAACTACGAAGTGAAAATTCCGCTTCATCCTTTTCTGGGCTGCATCGGCGTCGCACCGGCGAACGGGGAGGCCCGCAGCTCCATCGTGCCTGCGGAATTTGGCGGCAACATGGACGCTCCGGAAGTCTCCGTTGGCAACACGTTGTATTTGCCTGTAAATGTCCCTGGGGCGTTGTTTTATTTCGGCGACGGCCACGCTGCCATGGGTGACGGTGAAATTGCCGGAAGCGCCATTGAAGTTCCCATGAGGGCGCGGCTGCGGTTTGATCTCGTGAAAGGGAAGCACATAGGCTGGCCGCGTTTCGAAAATGAAAAGGAAATCATGACTGCGGGCATCTATCGCCCCGTCGACGACGCTGTCCGAATCGCTTTCACTGAGCTGGTGAGATGGATTCACGCTGACTATGGCCTTTCGGAACTCGACGCCTACGAATTGCTTTCGAAAGTGGGCAAAATCCATCTCACCGAGATGGTTGATCCGAATTACGTGGTGATTGCTTCCGTTGAGAAAAGGTATTTGCCGCCAAAGAAGTAGGTCCCTCTTATGTAAGCTACGTTTCTGTCCGTGCCTTCTATGCTGCGGCCTCCGTGTCTCTGCGTTAGGTTGTCTTAAATTTGTGCCGCGTTGCAGTCCTGGCGTTGCCTTGGGATACTTTCTGGGATGTTCAGCGAAGCTGTTCTCGATCACTTTCGCAATCCGCGCAATGCGGGGGAACTGCCCGGCGCCACGGCAACGGTCGAGGTAAGCAATCCCGTCTGCGGGGATATCCTGAAGCTCGCGGCGCGAATCGTGGACGCCCGTATCGCGGAAGTGCGCTTCCTTTGCCGCGGTTGCACGACTTCGATTGCGTGCGCCTCCGTTTTGACCGAGCGCCTTACCGGTCGCACTCCCGCTGAAGCGCGATCCATCACTGCGGAATCCCTCTCCGAAGCCTTGGGGCAACTTCCAGGCGCCACGTTTCACGGCGCGCAGCTCGCCGCTGACGCCGCCCACGCACTGTTGCAAAGGCTTGATTCAAACAATCGCTAGTTGTTTTGCTGGATGGTTTTGTTGATCGTCTCGGGATCGTTCAGATTGAGCACGCAGCCCTCTTCGTTCGTCCGCACTTCGTCGACTTCTGCTTTGTGCGCCCAAACAACGGCCCGCGCGCCCGTTTCGAGCGGTGCGTGCAGCAATTCGTCATACAAAGAAGCGGAAAAAATCACTGGATGGCCGCGGCGTCCTTCATACAAGGGAAGAACAATAGGACTTTTTGTTTTGTAAAACTGCTCGATTAATTCCTGAACCAGGGCATTGCTGATCAGCGGATGGTCGATGAGACAGAGGAGCATTCCGTCGGTCCCAGAAGGCAAGCTGCGCAGCGCCGCTTGGACCGAACTTAACTGGCCTTTCTCCCATTCACGATTGATCACGATTTCGTCGGCTTTGAGATCCACCGCTTTGGCGATGGGTTCCGCGTGCGCGCCGAGCACAACGCGACGCACCCCAATTTGGCGGTGCGCCGTTACTTCCAGGAGGTGTTCAAGGAAAGGGCGCCCTTGGTAGGGAAGCAGCGCTTTCGGTGAGCCCATTCGACTCGAAGCCCCGCCGGACAGGATGACGGCGGCCAGCATATGCTCCCTTTCAGCGCTCGTTCACGGGGTGAACTGCAGTAGCGCGCGATTCGTATTTCAGTTTCTTATGCGTTCCGGATTCCGCGTTCCGCCGCACCGCGATCAGTTCCGCCACAATGCTAATGGCAATCTCTTCGGGCGAAAGCGCTCCAATTTCCAGACCCATCGGCGCGTACACCCTTTCGAATTCTTCCGGTTTGTAGCCCTCGGTCTCCAACGCCTTGTAAACGGACAATACCTTGCGCTTGCTACCAATCATGCCGACGTAGCGCGCTTCGGTGCGCACGGCCCACGCCAGCACGCGCATGTCTTCCTTGTGGCCTCGCGTGACGATCACCAGATAGCTCGACGCATTGGGGCGAACCTTTTCGAACGCGTCGTCGTAACTCGTGTAAATCTCATGCGCCATTGGAAAGCGCTCTTTGTTGGCGAATGCTTCCCGGTCATCCACCACGCCGATGCCAAAGCCAGCGGCGCCGGCGGCCTTCGCTACTGCGGTTGAAACGTGGCCGCCACCAAACAGGTACACGACTGGCTGCGGCAAAATCGGCTCCACAAAAACTTCCAGCGTTCCTCCGCAAATCAATCCGCTGTCGTAGCTCGCTTCGTTGTTCAGGTTGAACACCATCTTGCGCGGAGATTCCTTCTGCATCACTTCCTTCGCCGCCGCCCAAACTTCCGCCTCGACGCAACCTCCGCCAATGGTTCCCGCAATCGAGCCGTCCTCGCGCACCAGCATGCGCGAACTTTCATAGCTCGGGATCGAGCCGTTGGTGTGCACGATCGTGGCCAGCGCGGCGCGCCGCCCCTCCCGCCTCATCTTCACGATTTCTTCAAACAGGTCCATCGGGCTCCCTGGGAATTACGCTACGCCGCGCGCATGGTCATGTCAATTCGCAGTGTCTCAGTTGCGGCTCGCAGCGAGGTTGCGCCGCGCCGTCAAAAATACGAGAGGCCGCGCAATGCGGCCTCTCCAAACTTCTGTAATGGCTTGTATGCTGGTCGCGGGTCAGCGCCCGGCCGCAGCTGAAGCCGCTTGGTCTAGGATTGTCGCGGCGCGGCCGGCATCTGCCACGCCGAAGTAAAGAACCGGCTCGTTCCTCCCCGGTTCCGAGCCGCAAAACGCAAAGTTGATATTGATCTTGGCATCGCCGAGCCGCTCAGCGGCCCGCGCGAGTTCTCCGGCGCGGTGGGGCAACGTCACGCGCGCCACTTCGGTTTCTCTGTAAGACAGCTTTTCTGAATCCAGCACGGTCCTCGCAGTTGTGGGGTTGTCCACCACGAGATGTACCAGACTCTTTCCTTCGATAGGTGCGGACTGGAACGCAATAATGTTTACGTTGCGATCGGCGAGCGCCCGGCAAACTTTCCCGAGAGTGCCCGGCCGGTCTTCCAAGTGGATGCTGAACTCCTTGGTAGTTGGCATTGTCTTTGACTCCTGTAGTTGTTACGAGGAACGCAGTGGCGCGTTCCTGCGGGGCCGAGAGGAGAAAATCCTACTCCCCCGTTGCCAGCGTTTCAAGTGGTACGTGTGCACCGGTTCAGGCGGCCAGTCTTTCCGTTCTTTGCCGCAGTGCTTTCTAGACACATTTTTGTCGCGGTGATAGCGTACCCAGGCCATTTTAACGCGCGGGAGTTCTCATGAAGGCAATCATCTTCCATCAGCACGGCGCGCCCGAAGTCCTCAAGTATAAAGACGCTCCAGAACCCAGCATTCGCCCGAACGAAGTCATCGTGCGCGTCAAGGCTTGCGCGCTGAATCACCTCGATCTCTGGGTGCGCCGCGGCATTCCAGGAGTGCCGATCCCGCTTCCGCACATTCCCGGCAGCGACGTATCGGGTGAAATTGTCCAAATCGGCGCGGATGTCACCATGGTGCGTGTCGGGCAAAAAGTTGTCCTGGCTCCCGGCGTGACCTGCGGCAAATGCGGCGCTTGCATCTCCGGTCAGGATAACCGCTGCCGCCAGTTCACCAATCTGGGCTATCTAATCGATGGCGGTTGCGCCGAGTTCGTCCGCGCCCCGGAAGTGAATTGCCTGCCGTATCCAGAAAATCTGAGCTTTGAAGAAGCCGCGTCAATTCCTCTGGTCTTCCAAACTGCTTGGCACATGTTGGTAGCCCGCGCGGAGTTGCAGCCCGGTGAAGATGTTCTCGTCCTTGGCGCAGGCAGCGGTGTTGGCAGCGCGGCAATTCAAATCGCGAAGTTTTTCGGCGCGCGAGTGCTCGCCACTGCGAGCACCGACGAGAAACTGGAGAAAGCAAAGCAGCTCGGCGCCGACGATCTCATCAATCACAAAACGCAAAAAATCCGCGAAGAAGTGCGCCGCGTCACCAATAAGCGCGGAGTCGATGTCGTCTTCGAACACGTCGGCACGGCCACCTGGGATGACAGCCTCGCCAGCTTGGCTCTCGGAGGCCGCTTGGTCACTTGCGGCGCCACTACCGGCTACGACGCCAAGGTCGACCTCCGCTTCCTATTCAGCCGACAGCTTTCGCTCCTCGGCTCCTACATGGGCACCAAGTCCGAGTTGCACACCGTAATGAAGCTCGTCGCCGCTGGCCGCCTCGAGCCCATCGTTGACCGCGTATTTCCGCTCGCCGAAGCTGCCGTCGCCCACGCGTATCTCGAATCCAGCTCGCAATTCGGCAAAGTCGTCCTTGCGGTCTGACAATCCGAAGATACTCCCAACTCTCGCTCACTTGTCAGTGCATCGATGGCCCGCGAAGTAACCGGAAGTACTATTGACATCTTTTTGCTACTCGAATAATTTGGCCGCGATTTCCCCGGGTCCAACTTACCCCAACCCTTGTTCATCCCGGCTGCCAGAATCACGTCTGAAACGCTGTAAATAGGGAGGGTCCTCGCGATGTGGTCCAAGCGACCGATACTCTACGTGTGTCTACTCACGGGATTGGCGATGGTATTTGCCATGGCCGGTCCATCTTCGGGTCAAAACGCCAGCACGGCGATTGAGGCTCCATCCGGTTACGACAATCAACCCAATGGTCTAACCGACCCGCCATCCTTCGCCATGGATCGTGGTCAGTTCGAGCAAACTGAGTTCATCGGCGATGGGCTCGGTCCCATCTTCAACGCCCAGTCCTGCCGGGAATGCCACCAGAATCCAGTCACTGGCTCAACGAGCCAGGTCAAGGAACTCCGTGCAGGCCACCAAGACGCCTTCGGCAACTTTGTCGCTGCCACAGCCACCCTTGCTGATGGGACCGTCACAATCCCCAACCGTTCCCTCATTAACCAACGGGCTATCTGTCCTGCGGTGGACACCATAACCGTCAACGGCCAGTCACAGACCTACAGCTTTCCGCAGACCCAAGGGCAAGAGCGCATCAGCACGGCGGAAACCATCCGCGCGTTCCGCATGTCGCTCAACACACTCGGCGACGGCTTCGTTGAATCCATTGCTGATCAGACGCTCCTCAATCTTGCGTCGGCGCAATGCTCGAATACCGGGGGCTTCATTTGTGGGCAGACCGTGCGCGTCGCGGTTCTGGAAGCCAGCGGCGCTCTCGCTGTTGGCCGCTTTGGCTGGAAAGACCAGCACGCCTCGCTTCTGTCCTTCTCCAGCGACGCCTATTTGAATGAGATGGGCGTCAGCAATCGTTTGCCTCCCAACAATGTGGACGTGACCAGGATTTGCGACGTGATACCCGATCCCAACAATAACGATACCGATTCCGAGGGCTTGCAGGATATCGACCGTTTCGCGCGATTCATGCGAGCAACCAAGGTGCCGCCGCGCGACACGGCGCTAGCTACTTCCTCGGATGGTGTCGCAGGCGCAACCTTGTTTCACAACGTTGGCTGTGACATTTGCCATGTCTCTTCGATAACCACTGCGGCGCCGGGAACCACGGTTGCCGCGGGCGCCTTCACCGTGCCGCCTTCGCTGGGCAATAAGCTCATTCATCCCTACAGCGACTTCCTGCTGCACAACATCGGCACCGGCGACGGCATCGTGCAAACCGGCGGGCAGGAAACCGCTCAAAAGATGCGCACGCCTCCTCTTTGGGGAGTCCGTACGCGCACGGAGTTGCTCCACGACGGCCGCTCCGTCACTTTCTACGACACCATTCAACGGCACCGCAACGAAGCTCAGCCGGTGCTCAACAACTTCAACAACTTGAGCACCACGCAGCAAAACCAACTGATCACCTTCCTGCGTTCCCTTTAGGGCCGCAGCCCCGGGCCGGCGAAACAACGCCCTTGCTTCGCCGGCTTGTTCCATTCTTGTTGCGTATGCCCGCGCTGCTTTCCTCCTCACGGAATCACAGGAGTGATATCCTCTCCACGTCCTAAACTCCTAATGTGATGGCGGGGAATGGCGGTTAGCCTTCAAGCGCGGCTTTCGGTCTTGATCGTCAAATGGCGCGTCAAGCGCCGTTTGAAAGGCGTGCGCGATTATCGCGTCGCCCGCCAGATTCTTCGCCCGGATCCCTACAAGGTTCCGCCAACAGTTCAAATTTCTCCCGCGCATCTCGGCGGCGTCCCCGGGGAGCGCCTCGAAGGTCCAACGCCCTGCGACACAGTGCTCCTGTATCTTCATGGTGGCGGCTACTTCGGTTGTTCGGCGGAGACGCACCGTCCCATCACCGCTTACTATGCGATCCATGGGTTTTGCGTTTTCGCTCCGGACTATCGTCTTGCGCCCGAGCATCGGTTTCCTGCCGCCGTAGATGATGCCGTGGCGTTCTACCGCGCACTTCTGGGCGCCGGTTGTCCGTCGCAGTGCATCGTCGTGGCGGGCGAATCGGCAGGAGGTGGGCTGGCACTTTCGCTCATGCTCGCTCTTCGCAGTGCGGGTGATCCGCTTCCAGCGGCGGCTGCGCTCTTTTCTCCCTGGACCGATCTTGCCGCTACGGGCGATTCCATTCGAACCAACAGCGATCGCTGCGCTATGTTCAACGGGCTCGATGTCGCGGCTTCGGCGCACTACTATCTCGGTGACACTGATCCGCGCAACCCGCTCGCGTCTCCTCTTTACGCCGATCTCGTCGGACTTCCGCCGCTTCTGATTCACGTCGGCGCTGACGAAGTCTTGCGCGATGATTCCACGCGCCTCGCCGAACGCGCCCGTGCCACAGGCGTTTCCGTCGAATTAAAAATCTGGCCCGTCGTTCCCCATGCCTGGCAGCTCGCCCCGCATCTGATTCCCGAAGCCCGTCAATCGCTTCGAGAAAGCGCTGACTTTTTCCGCGCGCACGTTGCGCCAGCGGAGTCCAACAGGGAAGTAGTGGCCCGCGCATGACCGCATCCGGTGCTTTTTCTTCCAACTCGCCTGTCACCAATGTCGACGTGCTAATCGTCGGTGCCGGTTTTTCCGGAATCTGCATGGGCATCAAGCTTCTCGAAGCCGGCATGCAATCATTTCTCATCATCGAAAAGAGCGCAGAGATCGGTGGGACCTGGTGGGACAATCGTTATCCCGGCTGCGCCTGCGACATCCCATCGCATCTTTATTCGTTTTCGTTCGCTCCATCCACGGAGTGGACACGCATGTATCCGGGCCAGCAGGAAATCCACGACTACCTGAAACGTTGTGTCGAGCGCTACGGGCTGGCGCCGCATCTCCGCTTGAATACGCGTTTCCGGGAAGCAGCTTGGGATGAATCCGAGAGTGTGTGGAACATAACCGCCGGTGACGGAGTGCGCATTCGGGCGCGCCTGCTTGTCTCCGGCATGGGCGCGTTGCACGTCCCGCACTATCCGGAATTACCCGGCCTCGAACACTTTTCGGGACATGCGTTTCATTCCTCAGCGTGGGACTATGGCGTGAATCTGGACGGGAAAAACGTCGCCGTCGTCGGGACCGGCGCCAGCGCGATCCAATTCGTCCCGCAAATCGCGCCCTGCGTCGGCAAGCTCTATCTTTTTCAACGCACGCCACCCTGGATCGTTCCGCGGATGGACTTCGCCATCTCCGAAAAATGGAAGCAGCGCTTTCGCCGCGTACCCCTGACACGCTGGGCCTTCCGGCAATACATTTTCTGGCGGCAGGAGTTTCGCGTTCTTGGGTTTCTCGGCAACGAATCCATCCGCAAAAAAGCGGAGGCGATCGCGCTGCGCCACATGGGACGAAGAATCAAGGATCCCAAGCTCCGCGAGGCGCTCACTCCCAAGTATCAGTTGGGCTGCAAACGTGTCCTCGTTTCCGACGATTATTATCCGACTCTTAATCGCGCAAACGTCGAGCTCGTCACGGATGGAATCGCTGAAGTCTGCGAGCATAGCATCGTCACGCGCGACGGCGTTGAACGCCCTATCGATGTTCTGATTTACGGCACTGGCTTCCGCGCCACCGAACCGCTGATCGGCTGCCGCGTGGTGGGGAATAGCGGCGTCGAAATTCATGACGCTTGGGGAAAGCGCATGACCGCCTATCTCGGCGTCACCGTAAGCAGATTTCCCAATCTGTTTATACTGCTCGGTCCGAACACTGGCTTGGGCCACAATTCCGTCGTGCTGATGATCGAAGCCCAGGTCCGCTACACCATGAATTGCCTGAAACTTATGAAGAGCCGGAAGCAGCGCGTCCTCGAAGTCCGCCCTGAAATCCAGAATCGTTTCGTCGACGAAATCTACCGCCGCATGTCCGGCACCGTCTGGCAATCCGGCGGCTGTCACAGTTGGTATCAAGACCAGCAAACCGGCGAAATCACCACCCTCTGGCCCGGTTCCGTCGTCTCCTACCTTCGCCGCATGCGCTCGGTCTCCCGGTCCGACTACGAACTGAGATCACCCAGCCCCGCAGCATAAATACGCAATTTGTGTCCATCAGTCCCCTATGCGAAAATAGCGTAGACGGAACACCATGAGCACATCTCTCGGCAAACACATTACTCTCACCAAGCCCGACGACTTCGGCAAGCTTCTCGAGGACGAGGGCATCATCTTCACCACGCTCGATAAAGCGGTGAATTGGGCGCGCAAAAGCTCCATCTGGCCACTCGGCTTCGGATTGGCCTGCTGTGCCATCGAAATGATGTCCATGGCTGCCGCGCGCTTTGACGTCGCGCGATTCGGCGCAGAAGTTTTCCGTCCTTCTCCGCGCCAGGCCGACCTGATGATCGTCGCCGGCCGGCTCTCGCAAAAAATGGCCCCGGTGATTCGCCTGCTTTACGACCAAATGCCCGAGCCGAAGTGGGTTATCTCAATGGGCGCTTGCGCCACTTCCGGCGGTGTGTTCAACAATTACGCCATCGTGCAAGGCTGCAATCAGGTTATTCCCGTCGATGTTTACGTTCCCGGCTGCCCGCCGCGCCCCGAAGCGCTTCTGTACGCCATCCTCCAGCTCCAGAAGAAAATCGACGCCGAGAAAGGCTCCTTCAAGCGCGCCTTGAATCTTGCCTGATTCGCGCCTTCGTTTCCGCAAATCTCATTTACATGAATAAAGCTAGTCGTGCTCCCGTAGTCGTTGATGCGTCTTTCTCGGGAAGAGAGTGCAGTTCAGTTCACGGTCAAAGGAATAGCGACGTTTGCGTCGGCATTGGCATTGCTTCCGTCGCTGGTGTTGCTTTCGGTGAACGCGTAAACGGTTACTGTGTAGGATCCCGGAGGCGTTCCATTGTTGCCAGGGGGAGGGGGCGGTGGAGGTGAATTGCCCCCACAGCTGGTAAGAGCCCCACTCACAAAAATCAGTATCGCGGCCATGCCACAGACGTGGCGCCAAGCGCGGCGCTGCGTTCGCAGCGCAAGGAGGAATGCCACAACCGAGACCATAAGTTGCGCGATTACAATCGGCGCCCAGAAGCGCACCCGCGGATTGACGAAGAAGGGTGGCAAGATCGAGTTGGCCGTGGTGGTCACCGTGACCGTCACGGTTTCCGCTGCGCCCGATGGGCTGGAATTGGCCACAAACGGGCTGATGGGGTCACTCGTGCTGACCGAGCATGAGGACTTGGGGGCGTTCATTGAGCAACTGAAAAATACAAAACCTGTTCCGCTGGTCAACCCTGGAGTAAATTTACTGGTGTTTGCGACCCCGCCGCTATCACCCGCTTTAACCGTGATCGGAGGAGGAGCGGGCAATACCGGGCGCGGCACTGCCGACGCTTTGTACTGGCGAACGTAGTCCACCAAATAAGACTGGGTCGGACTAGCAAGCCCGCTGGGGCTGCCACCCAAAGTACCTCCAACGGCCAGATTCAAAAGAATAAAGCTGCTGGCATTAAACGGCCACAAATCGCCGGCACCGAGGTCGCTGATCGTGGCGATATAGAAGGGATGGGCAGGGTCGTCCACGTAATGCTGCACCATGTTTGCCGACCAAATAACGCCGTATTTGTGCAAGGCCGTATTGTTCGCCATTCCAGTTGGAAACTTAAAGGTGTGTTTATTCGTCTGAACGCCGGCGCCATCGGTACTCTTGGTGTGAATCGTAGATATGTTTCCGCCAGTACCGGGTCCGTTCAATACCTGAGGGGACCAGACTTCCATGAAGTCATCTTCCCCGCAGGTCGGCCAACCTACGGTGGTGATGTTGGTTCCCAGCGACCAAAAAGCTGGCCACAGCCCTTGGTTTGTCGTATCGGGGAGCTGAATGTTGGCTTCGATTCGCCCGTACGTGAAATTCTCGAGGCCTTGCGTTTTCATTCTCGTTGAAAGCCACGTGCCCCCATTGTTGATGGCTTGAATCACCAGATTGCCGCCGCCGTCAATGTAGGCGTTGTTAGATGTAGTCAGGCTATTGGGACATTTAGAGTCGTTGCCCACATAACCCGGAGGTCCGCAGTAGACTTCCACCTCGTTGTTTCCCCATCCGCCGCCACCAACGTCAAAACTCCACACCGTGGTATCAATGGCAGTCAGCGCCACGTCGTTAAATTCCTGGCAGAATTGTGGTGTCCAAGTGACACTGCCGGATGTTGAATTGCCGACGCCTTGATTGGTACATTGCGCACTTGCCTGTGCATTGGCTTGGCCTGCCCCAGCCAAAAACAAGAAAAGGACCGCGAGAAGGAAACCACCACGGAAAACGAAACGGGAATTTCCCAAACTGATCATCGCCATTTTGCGCTCCCCAAGAAGGAGGACGATAGCCCGAGTCTCAACTCCTCGGTATTCCTGGGTAGAATACCGGTATTTCATCGTATCACTAAGCTGCGTCAGAGCCTCTTGGAGCTTCGATCATCCTTTTTTCATCGTCCCGAATTGAACGATTACTCCCTTTCCGCTCTGTTCTCGTTTTCGCTGTGTCCCCCTGTGTTCTCGGAGTACTCTGTGTTAAAACTCTTTGCTGTCGTGTTTTCGTAACCGTCCTGCTTTGGAAGCTGCGTTCGGGAGTTTTTCGATGGACCAGTCATCCGAATCTGCCCGTCAATTTCTTCGCCATACCCTGGCTACCGTGGCGTACCGCGGCGGCAAAACACTGCGCGGCGCTCCACCTCACTTTGACAGCTTCCATATCGGGGACAAGACGCGCACACCCGCGCAAATCCTTGCGCACATGGGCGATTTGTTTGACTGGGCGCTTTCCATCGCCAAAGGTCAGCAGACCTGGCACGATTCCACGCCGCTGCCCTGGAACGCCGAAATCGAGCGGTTTTTTGCGGCCGTAAAAAAGTTTGATGACTTCCTGGCTTCCGGCGAGCCCGTGCACGGATCAGTAGAAGGAATTTTCCAAGGCCCGGTTGCCGACGCCCTCAATCACGTCGGCCAGATCGCCATGCTCCGCCGCCTCGCGGGGTCACCCATCCTCGGCGAAAACTATTTCAAGGCCGAAATCGCCGCTGGCCGTGTTGGCCCGGAGCAATCCGCTCCTCGCCGCGAATTCGAGTAAGCTCACGGCAATATTTAAATCATTTAACTACCGATGAGATATATGATATAGTGCGTAAATTATGGTTATCTCCGATCGTCTACGCGCTATCCGGGAACAGAAAGACCTCTCACAGGGTGATATCGAGAAGCGCACTGGCCTGCTGCGCTGCTACGTCTCGCGTGTTGAGAACGGCCACACGGTCCCCAGCATCGAGACGCTGGAAAAAATGGCCCGCGCTCTCGAAGTTCCCATGTACCAGCTCTTTTACGATGGAGAAACGCCGCCCGAAATCCCCTCGCTCCCAAGGGGCCTCTCCTCCGAAAGCGTGGAATGGGGGAGCGATGGCGAGTCGGCGGACTTTTTGAAGCGCTTGCGTCAGCTTCTCGGCCGTCTCTCCAATGAAGACCGCAAGCTGATTCTCCACATGACCTCCCAGTTGGCCCGGCGGAAATCAAAAACCTAAGTGCGATCCTTACGACGCCGGTATTCCTATGGGACTCCTCGTCCTGGAAATATATACTTCCCGGGTCCGGCTTACGTTTAACTAACCGTTCAAGACGCGGAGAAACTCGATCATGCTGGCCAAGACTTGGCTCCTCGATCTGTCAGTTCTTGTGACTATCGCCGCCGTCCTTTTGCTTCTTCATACTCCGAAAGTCAGCGAACTTTTTCACTTGCATGTCCGTGATCGGCCCAAGCGCCGGCTTCTCCTGGCGGCTATCGGATTCTTCGTCACGTTTGCAGTGGCGCGCGCAATGGCTTACGCCGCTCACCGTAATGCTGGTCCTTTTCACTATGTCTATATCGGCGGGACGCATATCCATCATCTTGTTTGGGGGATTCTGCTTCTGCTAGCGGTGGGCTTTTGCTGGCTCGTCGAAGTGGGGACGGGGGCCAGCTCGACCTCCCTCTTGGCGAGCCGTCTGATGTCCTTGCTCTACGGTGTGGGCGCTGCTCTCACCCTGGACGAGTTTGCGCTCTGGCTGAACGTCCAGGAGGGTGTCTATTGGACCCGGCGGGACCTGGCCAGCATAGATGCTGTGATCCTGTTCGGCGCCGCTCTGCTTATTGGCATTTGGGGACGTGACTTCCTTAGTGCCGTCGGCCTGGAGCTTTGGAGCTCGCGCCGCAAGCATCGATAAGGCTGATCCTAAACAACGCATGTGTGACGATTCGTTTTTCAACCTTACTTGATGACCGTCGCAGTCCCGCCAGCCCATCGCAGCACGATGTCCGGGGCGGCGGCTTCTTTGCGGACGTACGCCATTCCGAGGATGCGCGGCGGGTCCCAGGTCCTTGCGGCGCGCGTGACGTAGCCTACTTCGTTCCCGTCCAACGTCAGCGTCATGCCCGCTTCAGGTGTAACATCGCCGAAAAAGTTTAGGCGCACGCGCTGGCGGTTGACCTGGCCGCGGGAGCGCACGCGTTCGACGATTTCCTGGCCGGTGTAGCAGCCTTTAAGGTAACTGATGTGGCTGTCCTGCAAGCCGGCTTCGTGGGGGATTTGTTTTTCGCCGAAGTCGTAACTGAACCACGGCGCTCCCATTGCCAATCGCAACCCGCTGACCGCGGTGTAGCCTGCTGGCCCGCCGCCGTGCCAGCGAGCAGCATCTAAGAGAACCTGCCAAAGTTCAGCCAGCCTTTCGCTGGACGTGGAAAATTCCGCTCCGGGAACTCCTCCCGGAGAACGCCTCGTAATCCTGCAGAGAATCGAACCGACAGCTCCGTCGCGACAGGAAAGTTCGTCAAGGTTGGCGAGGTCGGTGCCAGAAAGCTCCTTGACGATCGCCGCGGCCTTGGGGCCCTCCAGTGCCAGCGTGCCGTAGCGCGGCGTCTCATCGGTGAGCGTAACGTCATCCATAATGATGTATTTATCGAGCCATTCGATCAGCCGTTGGCGAATCATGGCGTACGACTGACAGAGGAGGAAGTCGGCAAACGCGTACGTCTCTATCTCCGCGAGAATGTGCCCCTGCGGATTCAGCAGCAGAGAAATAACCCCGTGGTTTTCGGGGAGGTCCTTGATGTTATTCGTCAGAATCGCGTTCAGGTAGCGCACGCGGTCGGGCCCCGTGAAAGAAAGATAGGCGCGGTAATTCTTGTCGATCAGCGCCACGGTTTCTCGCCCGGAGCGATATTCGGCGGCCGGGTCCCCAAAGTAGTCCGGCAACGCGCATCCGAACCAGACGCCCATCTTCGCGCCCGCAGCAAGGTGCGTTGCCGCAAGCGGAGTGTTCATCGCCGTGCCTGTCGCGGCCGTTTCCACGAGTTCGCGTATCCTCCAGGGTTAGTCTAGCAAAGAGTTTGTCGAAAATCGGATTGCCAACACAGTGCCCGCCACATCCTGCTTCACCTCCAATGATATACTTCCGACTATGAGCGACGGCCGACGCGCACTCAGTGCCGTTACTGACGGACTGATTCACATCACCATCCCTGTAGGAATGCTGCAGTGCAATTGCTCGATCATTGGCGATCCCGCCACTCGCGAAGCGTTGGTGGTCGATCCGGGTGACGAAGTCACGCGCATCTTGGACTTGATAGGACGCCACCGGCTGATTGTGAAAGCCATCGTCAGCACGCACGCGCACATCGATCATGTCGGCGGGTTGAGCAGGCTTCATCAATACACGGGCGCCCCCGTGCTGATGCATCGCGACGATCTGCCGCTCTATCAGGCGATGGACGAGCAGGCCGCGTTCATGGGCGTTCACCCCCCGGATCTCACGGATGTCGATCAATTGCTGAAAGAGGGCGACGTTCTTCGCTGGGGACCGTTTGAAGCCCAGGTGATTCATACTCCGGGCCATACGCCAGGCAGCGTTTCGCTGTATCTTCCGCATGACGCCGGGAAAGTCACGGCCGCTGGGCCGAAGAAAATCAGCGTCAAAGATGAGGCCGGCGATGAAATCGCCATCGAGGATCTCTTGAAAAAAGCAGTTCCTCGGGATGATTTTGAGGAAACTACGGCATCCGACGCGCCCGAGCAATTTGCGCCTCACGCGCCTCAGCTTTTTTCCGGCGATACGCTCTTTGCCGGCAGCATCGGACGCACCGACCTGTGGGGTGGCTCGATGGAGCAAATTATGGAGTCACTGCGCACAAAATTGATGCACCTGCCGGACGATACCATCGTTCACCCGGGCCACGGCCCCGTCACAACTATCGGCAACGAGCGCCACTTGAATCCTTTCTTGCAGCCGGAATAGGAACGCGAGATTAATTCTGGGGTTTCTGCTTTGACTGGCGCATCTCTTCCATCACTGATTGGACCAACTCCTTGGCGTGCACTAGCTCTTGATTGATGATGCGCAGGTCCATCGCCGGCACCGTCGGATTGCGCTGGCTGGTGCAGTAGACTCCATGCTGGCCCACCAGCACCAGCGCATTGGTCAAGCGGTCGAGTGACACCGCCAGCCGGCCGCGCTCACGGCCAAACATCTGCTCGAACTTTTCCAGTTCATCTTTGTGCTCTTCGAATGCCGACATCGTTTCCTACCCTCGTTGACCAGCCAGACGAACGCCGCGAAACGCGGGACCGGAGTTGCATTTTCGGGCACACCCGGCTCGCTCCAAACTTTACCGCATCGCGCACCCGGAACATAATTCGTGAAGCCGCAAAGAAGTGATTTGAGTCCTTCATGTGGCGTGATTTTGAATGCGGCGGTATACGCCCACTTCCTCAACGAGCTCGTGAAGGGATTGGGCCGGAGCAACCAAGAAAATGCGACGTTCCGACCTGGTTCAGCATAAGGAGAAGGAAAAGGGCGCAAACACGCGCACCTCTCAGATTGTTTTTGGCGAGAGGCAGCACCTTCTTCGCGTACTCGATTCCCTCGAGGGCACGGATCTTCCGATCGCCCGGATGCAGCAGGAGCGGCGCATTCTCGAAGAATTAATTCATGCGCGGACCCGCGATTTGAACCACATCAATACGGCGTGGGACGAAAAAATTGGGCTTGTGCTGAGCTCCGACGCCAAACCGGAAATGCTGGAAAAGCTGGTGAAGCAGGCTCCGGAAGAAGATTATTACCTCCTGCGTCTGATTAGCGAGCACCCGCGCGCCAATGCGAAGACGCTGAACAAGCTGGCGAAACATCCGTACGGGGCGATTCGCGAAAATGTCGCCCGGCATCCCAACGCCGACGCCAATACTCTGACGTGGCTGAGCCACGACCGCAGCCAGCCCTTGTGGTATCTGGTGGCGTTCAATCCCAACACGCCCACGCCGCTGCAACGGCGCTTGCGCGATCGCCTGAAGCGTCTGGGCGAAAACCAAGCTTCCAAGTAAAGTTCCCCCTGAGTCTCTTTCTTTAGTTCTTGAATTTCGAGTTTCAAACGCTCTCAGTGTGTCTCTCCGCATGATCATGCGGGCAATCAGGTTGTGTGCGTGTGCCGCGCGCAGAAGATAGTAGAATGCCGCGCGAGTAGTGCGGTTAGGAGGGTCTGCTTTTGGCTGAGGAACTCATCGAGGGCGAAAGCTTATTCTCCGCGATCTGGGGGCGTTTCAGGTCGCAGATTATTGCGGGGTTCGCGATTTCCGCGCTGATGGTTGTTCCATGTTGGTGGCACCGGCGCATCGAGGCGGGGGATTTGGCGAGCCACGTATACAATGCGTGGCTGGCGCAACTGATTGAAAAAGGACAAGCGCCTGGACTGTACATCGCTAGGCAGTGGAACAATATTTTATTCGACGTCACGCTGCTGCGAGTTGCGAATTTATTCGGGCTTGCGGCAGCCGAGAAAATCGTTGTTTCCGCCTGCGTGCTGATTTTTTTCTGGGGAGTCTTCGCATTCATTCGAACGGTTACGGAACGACCGCCGTGGTTCCTCGTCCCGTTCATCGCCATGCTGGCCTACGGCTATTCCTTCAGCATGGGCTTCATGAACTACTATTTATCGCTCGGGCTGGCTTGCTTTGCGCTGGCGATTTTCTGCCGCGCGCGCCGATTCGAGTGGATCGCCGCAGTCCCCTTCGCTGTACTGACGCTGCTCGCTCACCCCATCGGTTTTCTATGGCTGGTCTGCACGCTCGCCTATATCAAGGTCAGAGAGAAATTAGCGGGCTGGCGCAAATTGGCAATGCCCGTTGCGGCCGCGAGCGTGTTCGCCGTCGTCTACTGGTACACATCGCACCGCCCTTCACTCTTTGCCGATTGGGATCGCGGACCATTTTATTCTTACAACGGCGCGGATCAGCTCGCGCTGTACGGAAAGCGCTATTTCTTTCTCGCGGGAGCTACGTTTTTGTTCGGCTTGATTTGCGTGGTGCTGGATTTTTATGCGCGGCGCCCCGAAAGCTCTTCTTGGAGATCCTTCGAATTGCCCTTTGAATTGTACGCGGTGACGTTTTGCGGGACGGCGCTTCTCCCTGAAAACCTGCGGCCTTCCATTTACGGTGGCTGGATTGGTGTAATCGGTTCAAGGCTTACCACTATTTCTGCGATTCTCGGCCTTTGCTTTCTTGGGTGCCTGAAGCCGAGGCGGTGGCATCTCGCCGGCTTCGGCATCTGCGCGATCGTTTTCTTTGCGTTTCTGTACCGGGACACGGGCTGGTTGAACCGCCTGGAAGCGAATGCGGAAGAGTTAGTCAGCAATTTGCCTGCGGGGACGCGCGTGATCGTCACTGTTCGCGCTCCGGCAGACTCACGAATTTCATTTATTGGGCATTCGGTCGAGCGCGCTTGCATCGGCCATTGCTTCAGCTACGCGAACTATGAGCCGGCCTCGCAGGAATTTCGCGTGCGCGTTCGAAAGGGAAGCCCGGTCGTCACTTCCTCGACGGATGATGCGGAAGACATGGCGTCGGGGGAGTACGAAGTAGATGACACGGACCTTCCTTTGAAGCAGATTTATCAGTGCGATCCGATCGACCTGACGAAGCTGTGCATCCGTGACCTGGAAGCAGGCGAGACCAACGGGCGGCTGGGAATCAAACCACCTGGCCAGTGACCCTGGCGAGAGAACGAACAGGCTGGAGCTCCGCTGAATTTATGATAAGTTTCTTTCGACCAAGTCCTCTGATTCCCGCGAAAGCGGAGATGGAGGTTTTACTGTGAAGAAGATTGAAGCCATTCTTGCCGCAGCCGTGTTGTTCGGAGCTGTGATTGTGGCGCAAGCACAGCCGCAGAGCGGATCGGTTTCTCTTTTCAATGGGAAGAATTTAACTGGCTGGAAAAATAATGGGGCAGAGAAGTGGATTGTGGACCAGGGCGCGATCCTTTGCGAAAGCGCGGCCAACAAGTATGGCTACCTGACGACCGAAAAGACGTATCGCGATTTCAACTTGCGCCTAAAGTTCAAGGGCGAAGCCGCTGGCAACAGCGGCGTGTTTTTCCACTCGCGCATTACCGGCATCAATCCCGACCATGGGCCGGACATCGAAGGGATGCAAGTCGAAGTGGATCCAAGCGTGGGCAAGCATACCGGCGGACTCTACGAGAGCGGAGGACGCGGCTGGGTGAAAATGCCGACGCCGGAAGGCGAGCAGGCGCTGAAACCGGGCGAATGGAACGACCTCGAAGTATCCGTGCAGGGCAATCACATCGTGACGCAGCTCAATGGCGTGAAGATCGTGGACTTCATCGACGACGCGCCGAAATTCACCGATGGCGTGATTGGCTTGCAGATTCACACCGGCGGCGGCGTGAGGATGAGGTGGAAAGACATTTTTATTCAGGAGAAGTAGGGAGCATCGGTTTCCTGGCCAATGCCGGAGTCGCCCTCCTGAGGCACATTCATGACTAAGCGGAATCGTCGAACCTTTCTTCAAACTTCCACTGCCGTTTTGGCGGCGCTCAGCCCCGTACGCGCTGCGCTGAGGCGCGGTGTTGCTTCTGAAAGTTTCGCGTCGAATTTCGACACAACGCAATCCGCTCCAACGGTGTCAAGCAATGAGGGGAAGAAACCGCTGCGCCTTGGACTGATTCTCGGAATCGGCAGGGACCCCAATGATGCTATCGCCAAAGTTCACGATCTTGGCTTGCCGACTTGCCAAGTGTTCGTCGACGAGATCGATTCTGTGCTTTCGGGACGCTTGCGCGAGGCACTCAACAAATACCAGATTGAGGCGACTTCTCTCGTTGTGGGCGGACCGGGACGGGAAGCCTGGGACTTCTACGAGGGGCCGCTGACCATTGGATTGGTTCCGCGCGAGACGCGAGAGGCGCGCATCGCACACATCAAGAAGGCGTCGGACTTTGCCAAACAGTGCGGCATCGCTGCCGTGCAGACGCACTGCGGATTCATTCCTGAGAATCCGAATGTCCCGGTGTACAAGGAAACCGTTGCAGCACTGCGCGAGATAGCGGGATACTGCAAGCGCAATGGCCAGAATTTCCGGTACGAAACCGGCCAGGAAACGCCCATCACGCTCGTGCGCGCCATTCAGGACGTGGGTCTGGACAATCAGGGCGTAAATTTCGACCTCGCGAACCTCATTCTCTACGGCAAGGCGAATCCGGTTGACGCTATCGAATTGCTTGGCCAGTACGTGCAGGGGATTCATGCAAAGGACGGGTTGTGGCCGACGAATCCGAGGCAGCTAGGACAGGAAGTTGCCATTGGCAAGGGCAAAGTGGATTTTCCGCGGATCATCGCGCGGCTGAAGGAGCTGAACTATCGCGGCGCCGTTACGATCGAACGCGAAATATCCGGTCCGCAGCAAGTGGAAGACGTGCGGGCGGCGAAGGTCTACCTTGAGAAGCTGATCGCGTAGCTATCGCGGCGAATGGGAGCTACGGACCGCGAGGAGGACGGAGGATCTATGCCAGGAGACACGAAGTACAGCCCGAACGGTTCAGAAAAAGTGGACCGCCGGAAATTCCTCGGCGCTGCTGCTGCGGCCGCCGGGATGTTATTAATCAAGCCGGAGCTGGTGCGCGGAACGGCCGCGAACTCCACAGTGCGTGTTGCATTGCTCGGGTGCGGGGGCCGCGGCACCGAAGATGCTACCAACATGATCGATACCGGCGGAGCGCGCGTCGTAGCGCTGGGCGACTTGTTTCAGGACCAACTTGACAAAGCGCGCGACAACTTCAACAAAATTCAACAAGACAAGGGCTACCCATCTCTAGACGCTTCGCAGCTTTTTGTGGGGCCGAACGCATTTCACGAGATCGCCGCTTCGAAGGAAGTGGATGCTATCGTCATCGCCACACCGCCGTATTATCACCCGCGGCATTTGGAGGCGGCGATAGCAGCAGGCAAACATGTTTATCTCGAAAAGCCAGTGGCCGTGGACGTGCCCGGCGCATTGAAAGTAATCGAAATCGGAAAACGCGCCCAAGGAAAACTGAGCCTGGACGTCGGCTTCCAGATTCGCGACTGCCCTCCGTTCGTGGAAATGGTAAAGCGCATTCACGGCGGCGCGTTGGGTAAAATCATTTGCGGCGAATCGCACTATTTTGCCGGATACCTGGACCGGCCGCCTTGGCCGGACGCTACGCCCGTGGAGCGCCGCCTTCGCAACTGGGTGTATGACCGCGCTCTTTCCGGCGACATCATCGTGGAGCAAAACATTCACGTGATTGATATTTGCAATTGGGTGTTGAAGGCCCATCCGCTGAAAGCTTCGGCAAGCGGCGGACGCGCCGGGCGTCCCATCGATGGCGACGTCTTTGGAAACTACGACGTGCTGTTCCATTATCCAGACGGCGTCGACGTTACTTTCAGTTCGACGCAGTTTGCCAAGGGCTGGTGGGAAGTGACGGAGCGCTTTTTCGGCACCAAAGGGACTTCGCAGTCTCCGTACTCGGGCCCGCTTGGGATTTGGGGAGACGAACCGTGGCAGCCGGAGGGCACTCCCGCGAAAGACGCTGGGCAGGCGTTTTCCGCAACAGGGAAGTTCACTTCGAACCTGGAATTTGCGGATCGCGAGAAGAAGAAAGCGTTTGTGGAGAGCATTACCAGCGGGAATTTCCACAATCAAGCCAATAAAGGCGCGGAATCCGCGCTTTCCTGCATGATGGCGCGCACCGCTGCGTATACCGCCCGCGAGGTTACTTGGGAAGAGACGCTGAAGTCCCGCGAAACATGGGACCCCAAGATCGACTTGAACAAATTGCGCTGAAGCGGCAATTCTGGATCTCGGTTTTTTCTCCGAACTGGTTCCGGCGGCGAATCTGTCGGAAAGTAATCCGCTTTGCGTTAGGAAGTATCAAGAGCTCCTCCGAGGTGTCTATGTCCATTGAAAATCCTTCGCGTCGTGAATTTCTGAAAACTACGGTGACGACAGCCTGTTCGGCGGCAATTGGCGCATCCGGGGCTGGCGAGATCTTTGCACCTTCACCCAGGCCGAACCTCGTCGCCACGCCGCCATCTCCCGCACCCTTGCCAATCAAGAAGGGCGTGCTCCTCGACATGCTGCCGGCCAAGCTTAGTTACACGGACCGCATGAAAATGGCCCGCGATGTAGGCTTCGAAGTGATCCAAGCGCCCTCGACACCCGACGAGCACGAGGCCGAAGAGATCAAGAAAGCCGCTGACGGCGCGAACATTCGAATCGACTCAGTGATGAACATGGACCATTGGCAGTATCCGCTCTCGTCCAGCGATCCCGCGGTCGTGGAGAAGAGCCTGGCGGGAATGCGCACGTCCCTCCATAACGCCAAGCTTTGGGGATCGGACGCCGTGCTCCTTGTGCCCGCAGTCGTCAATCCGCAGACTTCTTATCGCGACGCCTGGAGCCGTTCGCAGAAGGAAATTCGCAAGCTGTTGCCGCTCGCCGAAGAGCTGAAAATTGTGATCGCCATCGAAGAAGTCTGGAACAAGTTTCTGCTCAGCCCGCTGGAGATGGCCGCGTACATCAAGGAATTCCAGAGTCCATGGGTTCAAGCCTGGTTCGACGTCGGGAATGTGCTGCTCTACGGCTATCCCCAGGATTGGATTCGCGCGCTGGGGAAGAGCATCGTCAAAGTCCATCTGAAGGACTTCAAGCGCAAAGAAAACGGCTACGAATGGGTGAATCTCGGAGACGGCGACGTGAATTGGGAAGCGGTGCGCGACGCCTTTCGCGAAATCGGCTACGCGGGGAGCGCCATTACCGAGCTGAAAGACGGGGACGAAGCCTACCTCCGAGACCTAAGCCGCCGTGTCGACCGCCTGGTTCTCGGCCGGACATAAGGCCAGCGACGAATTATGCGGATGACACCACTCGTCATAAAGACCTTACAGAGTCACCTAGAATTCCGCAGCCGTGCCGTGATTTAATCTCTTTCTCGAAGGAGGGCCGCGATGACGCGCGGATTGCGGCGGCCGTGAAGCACGGCTACGACCAGAAGCGGTTTCTCATCCGGCGCGTACGCGATTAGAAAATCCTGCACGGGCTGAAAACGAAGCGACCGTGAAGTAAGATCGGGGCGGCTGTGGCCAACTTGCGGAAAGGAGACAAGAGCACCAATCGTTCGTAGATTTCTTCCAAGACACCATCTGCAGCCGTCAGATTGTCCCCAGCAATGAATTCCCAAATTTCGTCGAGGTCTGCCAAGGCATCTGGGTGGAGGACAAACCCGCTCATGAATGGCGGCGGTTTTCGCTCTTGCGGCGCAGGCGGTTAAAAGCCTCTTCGCCGTCGACGGGGGTAACGCGGCCGCTTTTGACGTCATCGTAACGGCCATCCAACATCCTGCGAACTTGCACAAGCGCTGCGAGGTATCCGGCCATCGCGTCCTCGAGGAGCTCATCCGGAACACGGCCAGTCGTCGCAGCAAGCTCCTGAAGGCGGGATTCGGTTTCGGGCTTGAGACGCACTACCATACCAGTCAGTCTAGAGGCGTGTAGAGGAACTGTCAAAACGATTGTGGTACAGCGACGCAGCCCACTTGCGCGACATGAGCCGCGGCGTGGACCGTCTCGTGCTACGCTCACTTCTTCCGTAGAGCGGTCCATTGTCCATCGGCTCGGCCCTCCACTTTCATTCGGCCCTTCGCCGAATCTCCATCAATCCATCCGGCCAGGGTCGCCGTCATGGGTGCCGGCTTTTCACTCGGCCACGTTCCGCTGAACGTGAGCTCGACATAGCCATTGTGCCACGTGCCGCTGATCGGCTGATCCTGGCCAAACGCGCCGGACCATGTTCCTTTCACCGCGGTGCCCTCACGGTGGAGATTCATCGATCCTTCGTAACGGCCGTAATCGCTGGCGAATTTTACTTCCCATGTTCCGGAGGCTTCGCCCTCATTCGTTACGGCTTCCGCTTTGGCAGGAATCACTTTTACGTTGGAGAAATAGGCCTCCTCTCCGGGATAACCCCATAAGGCAACACCGCCCTGCAGGTCCTCGCCTTTCAAGCCATTCACGATCAAGCTCGGATTCTCCGATCCGTTGACATACAACTTCGCAGTCCTTCCGTGAACTTCGATCTTTACTCTGATCCATACTTCAGGCTGCAGATCAGCATACGATTCGTAAATCCACGGCCATTCTCTGCGCAGCTTGTACCAATCGAAGCCCGGCGCAGCGACATATTGCACGGAGTGGTTTCGCATGGCCTGATCTTCGGCGCGGGAATTCCCAGGGCGTAGGTAAAATAAATCGTAATGCGAAGCATCCGTCCTGGCCCGGAAGGCGATCCCAACGAAGCCGGGCATCCGGACACCCGGAGGCGTAGTGATCTTCAGGGCGATATCGCTCTCAATCGTTCCGTCCTGAATCTGGACTCCCTTGAGAAAGGCGAAGATATCTTTATCGGATTGTGTGCTCAGGCGAACCGCTTTGCGTCCTTGGTATTCGACTGTCTCTGCCTTCCCGCCGCCGGTTACGATCAGGTCGTTCAGATCGGTCAGGGCAAAGCTTTGTGCTGCCTGCGTAGTCGGCTCCGGGGTGCGAAGGACCTGGGCGCTCGCGGAAAGGGACGCAGACAGAGCAACCAGTACGGCTCCCGTGGCGCGCAAAAAGCGGGATACATCAATAGTCTTGTCAAGCCTCGTAGAGGAAAGCGTGCAGGTTCTCATTCGATGATCACCTCATTCTTCCCTGAAATTCCCGGCACAGTGGGAATCCTCACTGACTGCCAGGCTAGAGGACTCGCAGGCACTTCGCAGGCCAAAGAAGAATCCACGTAAGCTCTATAAAATGAAAGGTATGCGTTCGGACAACGCCCACACCGGTGTTCGAGCTCGGACACCAGTGTCCGCAAATGAACAAAAATCGGCGAGCGGTTCTTTTCCTTGACCGGGCGCCACCCCAGCGACCAGCTGGGCGAAGCCCTCGGCGAAAGACAAATTGGCTCTTGCAACAGGCCAATATCTGGTAGAATTGGCCGAAGGTGAGAGACAATGCTTCCACTTCATCTCCAGCCACAGAGTCACGTTCCGCTGTACATCCAGCTTCGCGACCAACTGCGCGCCCTCGTGCACGCAGGCGATTTGCGCCAGGGCGACCGCATTCCCGCCAGCCGCGAGCTCGCGACCATGCTCGGCGTTCACCGCACCACGGTGGCGAATGCCTACGCCGAACTGGAATCGGAAGGTTTGATTCAAGGCCACGTGGGGCGCGGCACGTTTATCAAGGGAAACGGCAATGGACTAAAGATTACGCCGCCGGCGCCTCCGGTCCTGAACGGCAACGGCGGAATCCGCTGGGAGCTGCTCTTCGCTGATGAACGCGGGGAAGAAATCTTGAGCCGGCTCACTGCCAACGTGCCGGAGGGTGCGCTTTCCTTTGTGATGGCATGTCCGGCTGAAGAATTTTTTCCCATTGAGGAATTGCAGACCTGCGTGAACGCCGTGCTACGGCGCGAAGGCGCCGAAGTGCTGAATCTTGGTCCGTCAGACGGCTACCCGCCGTTGAAAGCGGCACTGCTCGAGATGCTGCATCACGACGGCATCGCGGCCAAAGACGAAAACCTGCTCATTACCGATGGTTGCCAGCAGTCGTTCGATTTGATCAGCAAAGCGTTTGTGCGGCCCGGCGATTCCGTGATCATGGAGAACCCGACGTACCCGGGAGCGGTCGCGATTTTCCACGGAGCACGCGCGCGATGCCTGAGCGTTCCGATGCGGACGCATCCCGAGCCGGGCACGACGCTGGGGCTCGATTTGGAAGCGTTGGAAGCGACGCTGGCGGCGAATCGAGTCAAGCTCATCCTGCTTACGCCGGACTTTCACAATCCAACCGGAACATCGATGCCACTCGCGTCACGGCGCAAATTACTGGAGTTGGCCTCGCGTCACCAGGTTCCCGTGGTGGAAGATCACATTTACGCGCGGTTGCATGCGCGCGAGGAGCGCATCCCTTCACTCAAACAGCTCGACCGTTCGAACCTGGTCATTCACATCGACAGCTTTGCAAAAGTGGCTTTTCCCGGTTTGCGTGTCGGATGGATTGTCGCTCCGCCAGCCGCGATTGAACGATTGCGCGTGGTCAAGCAGACGACCGATCTGCATACCGACCAACTTGCGCAAGCTACCCTCGCGGAGTTTCTGCGGCGCGGGCTTTTCAGCAAACACCTTGCCAAAATGCGCAAGGTCTACACTTCGCGTCTGGCAGCGTTGGATGAAGCTTTGCGCAAACACATGCCGGAAGGAACGCGCTGGACCAAGCCGGAAGGCGGTATGTGCTTGTGGCTGGAACTGCCGCTGGGATTCGATGCCAGCGAATTGCTGATTCACGTGAAAGAACGCGGCGTGCTGTTTGCTCCCGGACGATATTTCTACGTGCAAGCGCCGTTGCCAAACACGCTGCGATTGGGCTTTGCAAGCCTGGATGAAAAGCAAATTGCGCGCGGCGTGGCAACGCTCGCGGAATTGCTGAAAATCGAAATGCGCAAACGGCAGCGCGGAGTGCGAAGGGCGGAGCGCAGCCGCGTGGCGCTGGTCTGAGGAAAGCGCAGTTCTTGGCGCGCACGCGCCAGTGAAAGAGATTCGGTGTGCAACACCGCCGATGATTGGGCGGACGAAAAAGTTCAGGACCGAGAGGAGAAGTACAATGGACGCGAAGAAACCAAATGGAAGCGGTAACGGAACGAAAGGATCGAATGAGTGGCGCGTGAAAGTCGGCCTGGCGGAAATGCTCAAGGGCGGCGTGATTATGGACGTCACCAACGCCGAGCAGGCCAAAATCGCCGAAAAAGCCGGCGCGTGCGCGGTGATGGCGCTGGAGCGCGTGCCCTCGGACATTCGCAAAGAGGGTGGCGTGGCACGCATGGCGTCGATCAAAGTGATTCGCGAAATCATGGCCACGGTGACGATTCCGGTGATGGCCAAAGTGCGCATCGGCCATTTTGCGGAAGCGGAAGTGCTACAGGCGCTGGAAGTGGACTTCATCGACGAGAGCGAAGTGCTGACTCCCGCCGACGAAGAGAATCACATTTGGAAGCACGATTACCGCGTGCCGTTTGTTTGCGGCGCGCGCAATCTCGGCGAGGCGTTGCGGCGCATCGCGGAAGGCGCGGCGATGATCCGCACCAAGGGCGAAGCCGGTTCCGGAAACGTGGTGGAAGCGGTCCGGCACATGCGCGCGATCGTCAGCCAGATGAAAAAACTGACCACCATGCGCGACGACGAACTGATGCGCGAAGCGAAAGAGCTTGGCGCGCCTCTCGAATTGATTCGCCAGATTGCTAAGACCGGCAAGCTGCCGGTGCCGAATTTTTCAGCAGGCGGCATCGCCACTCCGGCCGACGCGGCGCTAGTGCGTCGTCTGGGCGCGGAAGCGGTATTCGTTGGATCGGGGATTTTCAAGTCCAGCGATCCTGAGACGCGCGCGAAGGCAGTGGTGAAAGCGGCGACACATTTCGAAGATGCGAAAGCCGTTCTCGAAGCGCACGAAGAACTGGGCGAAGCCATGCGGGGACTCGACGTGCGTCAGATGGAAGAGAAGGACATGCTTTCGACGCGCGGGTGGTAAGCGTCCGTCAAGAGTTTTCCTCCTGGGGGCGAGGGCGCAGCATGCCGCCCCCTGCAAGGAAAACGTGGAGTACGTGAGTGAAAATTGGAATTCTGGCGGTTCAAGGTGATTTTGAAGCGCACGCCGCGATGCTGGAGCGGCTCGGCGTGGAAACGGCGGAGATACGAACTCCTGCTCAGCTCGAAGGCTGTGACGGTTTGATTCTGCCGGGCGGGGAGAGCACAACGCAGTTGCAATTCCTGCGGGAAGAGGGCCTGGCGGACGCGATCGAGAAATTCGCGAAGCAGGGAGGAGCCATTTTCGGAACTTGCGCCGGAGCAATCCTTCTCGCAACAGAAGTGCAGAATCCCGAACAAGATTCCTTGAAGCTTTTGGACATGACGGTGCTGCGAAATGCGTATGGGCGGCAGATCGCGAGCGACGTGGTCAGCGGGCCCACGAAATTGAAAAGCGAACCGCTCGAAATGGTTTTTATCCGCGGACCCATCATTGAGCGCGCGGGACCAAGCCTGAAGATTCTCGCGGAGTACGCTGGCAAGCCTGCGCTGGTGCAGCGGAGCCAGATCATGGCTGCCACGTTTCATCCCGAATTGACAGACGACACCACTGTGCATGAACATTTCCTCAGCCTGGTCGCGGCGGGGGCGAGTCAAGCGGCGGGCAGCGCAAAGTCCTAATCGTGGGGAAAGAAAAGAAGACAGATCCCGGTACCCGGCATTCCAGCCGGACGAAGGTGCTCTTCGTGTGCATTGGCAACTCGTGCCGGAGTCCGATGGCGGAAGCGATCGCGCGCTACGACGCCGCTGATGTGATCGATGCTTCCAGCGCGGGGCTGAGCCCTCTGGGATTCATTGCCGAACAGACCAAGCAAACACTGCTACAGAATGGCTACTCCGCAAACGGATTGACTTCCGATGCGTTCACGCGCGAAGCCGCCGAAGCCGCGGACGTCATCATCAACATGACAGGACAGCCGAGTGAAGAAGCCTTTAGGCGTCACGAAAAAGTCGAAGACTGGATGGTGCAAGACCCGTACGGCCGCCCGGCGGAAACATATCAGCGCGTCTTCGAAGGCATCCGACGGCGCGTGAACCAACTGGCCGAGGGCTTGCGAGCGAAACGGCAGCAAAAGACCACGACCAGATAGGAGTGGCGTTGCAGCGAGAAAAAACAAGCGTATCGCAAGAAGACTATCTGAAGGCCATCTGGGAGATGCTGGAGGAGGACCAGATGCCCATCAGCGCGCGGCTCGCCGAGGAATTGAAAGTGACTCCCCCAGCCGTGACTGCGGCGTTGAAACGCATGACGCGCGATGGCCACGTCCGCGTGGAGCGGAGCGGGCGAATCGATCTGACGCAGAAAGGCCGCAAGAAAGCAGAACATCTTGCGCTGAGACACCAGCTCGCGGAGATGCTATTAACAGAAGTGATCGGGCTGTCGTGGGCGAAGGCTCACGACGAGGCCGAGCGGCTGGAACACGCGATTTCTACGGAAGTAGAAGCGTTACTGCTCAAGCGATTCGGCGACAAGAAAAGCTGCCCGCATGGCGTCCCCATGCGCGGGGGAATCGCGCAGCTTCGCAAAGAAGGCGCGGTGCTGCTCGCCGATCTGCGGGCCAAGGAAGCGGGCGAGATTCTCTGCGTATACGAGAAGGATGCGCAGTTTTTGGAATTCCTCGAAGGGCTGCACTTGCGGCCGTCGACGACGGTAGAAGTGCTGAAACGCGAGTACGACGAGACAATGACGCTGCGTTCCAATGGGAAGACGATGCACCTGGGCAAGCCTGCCACGAGTCGCATTTGGGTCCGACGTCTCAGAGCCTGAGGGAGTTGTAGGCTGTTAGTTCTAAGTTTTTGGTTCTCAGCGCCGGAGATTTCCTGTTAGCCTGAGGTCCTAAGCCCCCCGTGTTTCTTGTAAATGTTGCATTTAAAGGACTTAGGATTTGTGTAAGTGGTTTAGAATAAACAGTTACGGGAGGGGTGTGTAAATGTTGATTCTAAAAGGCAGCCGCCTTTAGTTCCCGGGCGGAATAATACAGGCGTTCGGCGGCCCGCAATTTCTGGGCCGGCGTCATTGCCTGCACGATCTTTTGTGCTTCCGTTTTCATCGCTGCATCCGATTGTCCAAGTGTGTTCACGGACCAATATAGGCTGTTAGCCTGCTTACGGAAAGAAGTTAACATCGTTTATCGAGAAGGGCGTTCATCGCGAAGGGCGCTCGTCGAGGAGAGCTTTGAGGCGGGAGTAGCCGGCGCGGCTGACCGGCAAGCGGGTACCGTCGGTGAGAATCGCCAAGCGGCTGTCTTTGCCATAGGGTTCGATGCGCACAACGCGCTCGAGATTCACAATGTAAGAGCGGTGGATGCGCACGAAGCAGTCCGGGTTGAGGCCCATTTCGAGAGCGGCGATGGTTTGCTGCTTGAGATGCTTCTTGCCCTGAGTGGCCAGCGCCACATAATCGTCCTGAGCCTCCGCGTAGTCGAGCTTGGCAACAGGAATCAGCGTAACCTTTGTGCCGTCCTTCACCACGAGGCGTTCCATAAATTGCTGCGGGGGCCGAGCAGTGGCAGCGAGATCGTACGGCGACGGCAGCCTGGTGCCCAGGCGGCTCTTAGCTCGTTCCAGCGCGGCTTCAAAGCGTTCGCGCCCGATGGGCTTCAACAAATAGTCAACGGCATGCACCTCAAACGCGCGCATCGCGTACTGATCGTAGGCGGTGGTGAAGATCACGGAGACGTCCGTGCCGATCAGCTCCAGCACGTCGAATCCTGTCAGCTTGGGCATCTGCACGTCGAGGAAGATCAAGTCCGGCTGGTGTTCCGCGAAAGCTTTGGCAGCCTCGAAACCGTTGGCGCACTCCGCAAGAATTTCAACTTCGGGGTGGGATTGCAGGAGCTCGCGAATAACCTGGCGAGCGAGTTCCTCGTCGTCCACGATGAGCGCGCGAATCTTTTTGCCGGGCGCGGTCACTTTTGGGACGCTCCTGATTCCGCGGGGAGCGACAATTGGACGCGAAAACGGTCTCCGTCCGTATTCACTTGCATGCTGGATTGTTTCTCGTAGCGGCCTTCGAGGCGCCGGCGCACATTGAGCAGGCCGAGGCCGCCGCGGCGGGCGGAAGTGGACTCGGCATCAAACGAATTTTCGATGGTGATGGAAAGCCGCCCGTCCTGACACTGCGAAGCCACGCGAATGGTTCCGCCGTCCGGCAGATTGGCGATTCCGTGCATCACGGCGTTCTCTACCAGAGGCTGCAGCAGGAGCGGAGGAATCAGGAGAGCCTTGGACTCGTCCTGAATGGCTTCTTCGACGCGCAGCCTGGCGCCGAAGCGTACTTTCTCAATGGCTAGGAAGCGCTCGAGCAAGGCAAGCTCCTCGGAGAGGCGAATCGTGTTTTTTTCGCCGAGGCCCAGAGTCATGCGCAGAAACTCGGCGAGCAGGATGCACATTTCGCGAGCCTTGGCCGGATCAACACTGGTGAGCGCGCTGATGGAGTTGAGGCTGTTGAAAAGAAAGTGAGGATTCACCTGGGCCTTGAGCGCTTTCAATTCGGCATCGCGAGCCAGGACGCGTGCTTCGACTGCTTGCGCTTCCGCGTGGCGCGAGTCTTCCATGGCGATGAGGACGTAGTGGAAAGCGACCGAAAGCAAGTAGAGAAGGACGCCGATGGTGAAGATGGAGTTCAGTTGGGGCCGGAACTGGGTCCTGATGGCCTCGAATTTTTCCGGGCTGAGAATGGCGTAGGAAAGCGCCGCGCCGGCCTGGGTCCAGGCGAAACTGATTAGCACGGCAGCGCTCAAATGAGTCAGTAGCAAGCGGACGAAACTGACTTTGCCCAGAGGAGTAGCGCGACAGGGATACCAGGCCGAGAGACAGAGGAAAGCGTAGAACAGAAACACCGCTACAGCGAGAGCAGTTGCTTGCAGCCAGCCGAGCCCCCCGCGAGTGACCAGGACGTAGGCCGACGTGGCGGCAAGCGGGACCCAAGCGAGCAGGTAAAGTCCCAGGCGGTTTCGGGTGAGCAGCGGGTGCATCGGAGGGGCTCAGTTCTTGATTTCCAAGCCGCCGAAGATGACCGCACCGGTGATCACCAGCACTTTGAGGCTGGAGTTCGTGGGATCGTTCACTCGGGCGGTGCGCGTCTTATCTTCGATTCCACCAAAAATGGGAGCGCCGCGAAAAGCCACCTGCCAGGTGGAGGGGATGCGCACTTCCACGCCGCCGAAGATGGCGGTGATTGCCAAAGTGGCTTCGGTCCCTTGGATGTTGGCCTCAGTGAGATCCAGCTCGACGCCGCCAAAAATGGCGGTGATGTCTCCGCCTTGAAAATCCTGGCTGGTCATGCGGCGCTCCAGTCCGCCGAAGACGACGGCCTCGTTCAGCGTGGTGCGGGGATCCCCTGTTCCCGAAGTGGGAGCAGGGGTTCTCGAGCTCCATTGAGATGAGCCCCACATGATAAAGAGTCCGAGGGCAATGAGCATCATGGGCCAAAAGGCAGCCCAGCCAAAGTGGGTGATGCCCAGTTCATTTAGTTCCAGAACGACGCCCGCAAACATCAGAAGAACTCCCCAGGCACGTCGTTGAGACAGAACGTTCATGACGCCAGCGAAAACGATGAGCAGGGGCCAGAACCGCCAGAGGCTGCCGATGGAAATGACTCCCAGGTGATCGAGAAGAAAGGCAAGGCCGATCAAAATGAAGATGCCGCCCATCACGATGCCGCCGCGGCCGCGACCGCGAAGGTCTATGCCGACGACCATGGGGCTACGCCGCGATCCCTGTTTCGGGTCATCGCTCTGGAAGCGCGAACGAATAGTACGATGAATCTGGTCGTGAAGTTCATCCTTGAACTTTTTCGGGTCAAAACTTTTTTCGTCGCTCACATGCTTCTCCTGTGGTTCCGGTGGCGCCCGTAATCTCTCGCGCTCATGAGTGCAGTTCCGTTGCGGAAGAGCACGCTCTAGCGCGGCGTCGCACAAGACGGCCGTCGAGTCCGCTTTTCAGTAATCCCGCTCCGATAGTGACAACTAGGAGTGGCCAGAATGATACCAAGTTCTGACGAAGACCCGACAGGAAGGCGTCGCGATCGAAGGTATACGCCTGCACGGCTTGCATTCCGGCGAGGCCGAGCGCAGGAACGATTCCGAGAGCTTCGTGCGCTGAAATGCCGGCAAAGTTGTTGATGCAGGCGGCTATCCCCTCCAGATTGCCGAAGAGGAATGCCACGCCGAGCGCGAGGAGAAGCGCTCCGGCGATGGATTTCAGGCTGTTTGAGGATGCTTGCCGCGCCGCCATGTTAGCCTCCTGGAGGGCCATTTCCTTGTCCCGATGCGAGAATACGGGTGGCTCCATGGGAGCGCATCCAAGATTCGGCCAAGTGAGGGGATTTACCGGCAAACGGTGGGTGGGAGAGGGGCAGTAGCGGCCAAGAATCCATCAATTCGGGCTGAACCAATATGAACGCTTGCAAAATGAGCAAATTCGCAATACGGTAAGCGGCACGCTTTAGGACCTCCACCTGAAGAGTCTTGTTCCAGGTTGCCAGGAGATATGGAATGACGGCTTCCGTTTCCATGGGCAGTGCCGCACGTAATCATTCTGAGCGATGGCGGTGGCTGCTGTACGTTGTGATGGCAATCGTTGGCGCATTGCTGACTTTTGTTGGCGCGCGGGCGCAACAGAAGGCCACGGACGATGCCACATTTCGCAAGCTCATCGATAGCTATTGCGCGGCCTGGAGCACGGGAAACGCGGATGCTCCAGCGAAGTTCTACGCCAAGGAAGATGGACTTGTATTTTATGATGTGGCGCCGTTTTCGTATCATAGTTGGAAGGAGTATCACGACGGCGTGCAGAAGGAGTTTTTGGAAGGCGCGGCGGAGATCAAGCTGACGGCGGGTAAGGACTTAAAAGTGAACCGCCGCGGGACGGTCGCGTGGATGACGGTGCCAATGCATTTGATGGAAAAATCAAAAGACGGTAAGACTACGGAGATGGAACTCCGGTATACCGGGATTTGGGAGAAGCGCGGGGCGAACTGGGTGCTGGTTCACGAGCATCTTTCGACTCCGGCGGCTGGAAGCTAGAGTCTTGACCAAGAGGGCTGGGCGATTCGCCCATGGCGCAAGAAATGTTCAAGACGGTGCAGTACTACTGGAATGCAGCTCGGGGCTATCGATTCAGGCCTTGGGAAAGTCCTTACATCCGCTGGCGGTTTGAGACGTTCCTCGGGAAGGAAGCCACGAATTTGACGGCCAGCAAGTTTTTTCATCTTGCCTGGAAATACCGCGAACACATGGAACGGTTTGTGAATTGGGCCGCGGAAAGAAATCGCATCCAGCGCCGGCGCCACGCCTGAAGGTCGAACGCACTCCTCAACAAGTTGGAATGACTCGCGCGGGGTTCTTTGCCCGGAGGTATAATACTTTTGGGGAGGAGGATCCATGGAAGAGCTGAAGATCCTCCAGAAGACAGAACAACTGCACGAAGCGTGCTGGTGGGATGCGGAGCCGAACGGGCGAGTTCACTGCTATCTTTGTCCGCGACATTGTCACATCGGGTCAGGTCAAGCCGGCTTCTGCTTCATCCGCATCAATCAAGACGGAAAATTGTATAGCCTCGGTTATGGTTCCCCGGCCGCACTGCAAGTCGATCCCATCGAAAAAAAGCCACTGAATCATTTTTTGCCGGGCACGCGCGTGTTCAGCATGGGCACGGCGGGCTGCAACATGGGCTGTTTCTTCTGCCAAAACTGGGACATCTCCAAGTCGCGGTCCGATCAAGTGCGTTCGCAGAATGTTCCGCCGGAAGATGTGCCGCTGCTAGCTTTGAAGTACGGATGTGATTCCATCGCGTTCACGTACAACGAGCCGACGATTTGGGGCGAGTACATCATCGACATTTGCAGAGCTGCCAGGGGCTATGGGTTGAAAACGGTGATGGTCACGAACGGGTATATCACCTACGACGCGTTCCACGATATCTACGATCACATCGACGCGGCGAATGTGGACCTTAAGGCGTTTACCGAGAATTTCTACGGGAAGATTACGCTGACGCACCTTCAGCCGGTGCTGGAGACATTGGCTTGGCTAAAGAAGGAAACGCCGGTCTGGTTCGAGATCACCAACCTGATGATTCCGACTCTGAACGACGATCCCGCCGAAACGCGAAAGCTTGCCGAGTGGATTCTGACTCATCTCGGGCCGGATGTGCCGCTGCATTTCACAGCGTTTCATCCGGACTTCAAGCTGCAGGACAAGCCGCGCACGCCGCCGAAGACGCTGGATGATGCGCGGCAAATCGCGCTAGAAGCCGGGTTGCGCTACGTTTATGAGGGAAATATCTACAGCGACGGCGCGAACACCTATTGTCCGCATTGCGGGGAATTGTTGGTCCGTCGGTCTTGGCACGACGTGCTGGAGAATCGCGTCAAGAATGGTGCTTGCCTGAAATGCGGGCTCGCGATCCCGGGCGTGTGGAAGAACGATGCAAAAGGGAAGCATTGGCCAAAGCAAAGCGGGACAGCGACGACGAAAGCCTACGGCCATTTGAATTTGTAGGCCCTGCCGCTCCACTTATCGCGGCTGAAAGTGATAGAAACCCGGGCCTACACGCATGGCATGATGCCACGCGATCGGAAACGCCCACCAAACTAAAGTGCCCAGAATTCCTTGGCAGATGGCGAGCGGGATGATGTTGCGCTCGCGCGCAAAGAGCCACGCCATGGCAACTCCACCAATGAAGGTAAGCGGAACCAGGACGGGATTCGGCCAATGAAGGGCAGCAAAAATTGCGCCGGCGAGCAGCGAAGCAAGCGCAGGGCTATCGATTGCGCCGAGGAGCCGGTTCGTGGAATAGGAATTCAATCCCACCTGCTGGAGCAGGCAAAACGCCATGTAGCCAAAAAAACGATTCGGCATTAGGAGGCGGTGAGCCGGACTGTGCATGGTGCCCAGAAGAATTCCTACAAGGCAGAGCGCGGCGATACACGGCAGAAAGACCAACGCCGAGCGCTTAGTAGCGAGCCACAAATTGTCGGCTCGCCATCCGAGGGTCTTCGGCGTATCGCGGTGCACAATGAAACTGGCAAGCATCCAGACGGGGAACACCAGCCACAACGACCGAGCGAACGCCTGAAGCTGCCAGATGTACCAAGCAACGTAAGCGGAGAAAGCGAGAGCTTCAATCAGGATTAAGGAACGCCGGGCGGCCGTAGTCATGGCAAAGTTGGTCCATTATTCCACGGAAAGCCCTTCGTCTGGATGGCTGAGATCGAGAAGCTGCAGCGCGCTCTCAAAAAGCTGGTCGATCTCTTTTTCGCCGACTTCGTGTGGAGCGAGGAATTCGTTCAGGTCGAAGTCTGGAAAGCCGCGGTTGGTCACGCGCGCCGGCAAGAGTTCCCGCAAGCGGCGGGAATCGATCGATCCCAGCTCGCGTATTTCTTCAAACATCACACGTTGCAGAGGATCGTCAAAGACGCCGGGGTCGAGCAATTTGCAAATCTCAATGCGCGTTCCGCTCTTGATCAGCACCGAGCAAAGAAAGCGCAGCGTGTTTTTCTGAAGCTGAAATCTGGCGTTAGGATTTTGAATACGCATTTGGCCACGCTTTCGCGAAGAGCACGGAGAAAGCAACGAAAAGACCGGGAATTCGCAGGCCAACCCCCCGCATCACTCGCGAGAAAATCACACTAAATGAGATGATACCGGAGTGGGTGAGGTTGCGTTCGGGGGAGCGGCGTGCATGGACAAAAAGCATCGAGTCGTTATTCTTGGCGGCGGATTCGGCGGACTGGCTGCCGCGCAAAAATTGAAGCGCGCGCCGGTCGAAGTCACGCTGATTGATCGCCGGAATTTTCATCTTTTTCAGCCGCTGCTGTACCAAGTGGCCACGGGTTCACTGTCTCCAGGAGAGATCGCAGCTCCGCTGCGCGGCGTCCTGAGCAAACAGAAAAACACCCAGGTTCTTCTGGGGGAGGCCGTGGACATTGATCCGCATGCAAAACGCGTTATCTTGCGCGACGGCGCTTCGTTCGAATATGACTCGCTGATTGTGGCCACGGGGACGCAGACGTCTTATTACGGAAATGATTCCTGGCGGCAGTGGGCGCCGAGCCTGAAGTCCGTCGAGGAAGCTACGGCAATCCGCCACAAGATTCTGTACGCGTTCGAACGGGCCGAGCGTGCCGCTACACCGGAAGAAGCGCGCGCGTGGCTCACGTTCGTCATCGTTGGAGCCGGCGCCACGGGGCTTGAGCTCTCCGGAGCTCTGGCGGAGATCGCTCGCGAGACGCTGCGGCACGATTTTCGCAGAATCGACCCGCAGAAAGCGCGAATCATTCTGATGGAAGGAGCTCCTAGAGTTCTGGGCCCTTTCCCGGAAGATCTGTCGGCCAAAGCGGAAAAATTGGTCACACGCCTCGGCGTGGAAGTGATCAAAGGCGTGATGGTGACGAACATTGACGGTGCGGGGGTTACGTTCAAGCGGGGTGATTCGAGTGAGAAACTGGCGGCGAACACGGTGCTCTGGGCCGGCGGAGTCATGGCCACGCCTGTTGGCAGAAAACTTGCCGAGCGCACAAAGTCAGAATCGGACCGCAGCGGCCGAATCAAGGTGAATCGCGACTTGACCATCCCCAATTTCCCGGACATTTTCATCATTGGCGACCTTGCTCACGCTGTCGACGAGAAAGGCGCGCCGCTGCCCGGCGTAGCGCAAGTGGCGATGCAGGGCGGAGCGTACGCTGCAAAAGTTATCCGCGCGCGCGCGGAAGGGAAGCGAGTGCCGCCGCCATTTCATTATTTCAACAAGGGCGAGATGGCAGTGATCGGGCGCGCGGCCGCGGTTGCAAACATTTTCGGCATCCACGTTTCCGGGCTGCTGGCCTGGCTGATGTGGCTGTTCATCCACTTAATTTACACTGTGGAGTTTCAGAGCCGCATCATCGTTTTCATCCAGTGGGGATTTGAATACCTGACCTTCAGCCGTGGCGCGCGCCTGATCACCGGCGAAGCTGCCACAGATTCTATTCATCAGGCAGGCTCGATTAATGACCATACGAAGGAGGGTTGATGGTAAGCAGGCTACGGCGGAGGGCGGACGCCCTTGATTTTGCCTGCCGGGCATCTCGCGGAATATCTCGAAACGAACGTTCGCGCAAAGGAATCCAAGGCTAGGGTGAAAAATCATGAGTGCTCCCAAGATTCCGTTGAAGCTAGATTCTAGGACACGTGCGAAGACGAATGACGTGCCGGTGGCACGTCTGATTGGATTCAAAGCGAAAGAAATTGCTGATGGGCGAGCTACGGTCACCTTGGCAGCCGGACCACAACACGCCAATCCTATGGGGACGCTGCACGGCGGAATTCTTTGTGACATTGCCGACGCGGCTATGGGAATGGCGTTTGCGAGCACGCTGGCGCCGGAAGAATCCTTCACAACGGTGGAATTGAAGATCAATTTCTTCCGGCCCGTGTGGAAGGCTAATCTGAAGGCCGAGGGTAAAGTCGTGCGACGGGGCAAGACCATTGGTTACACGGAGTGTGAAATCACGGATGAAGGCGGCCACCTGGTTGCCAAGGCGTCTTCGACTTGCATGGCCCTCAGGGGGGACCGCGCCAAAGGGCGCTAGGCTCGATTGCTTCCAGTGCTGCTTCTAGGACTCACTCCAGACGTCAGTTTGTTTTGACGAGGTCTCCGTCAACGGAAAGTGCTAGTATGAGCCACCGCTAAGGTGACACCCAAGAGCCATTCTATCTCGTGATGTGTTCCCGGGAATTGGACTCGCGTAGCGCGACGCGAGAACAAGCCGCAGTTGACAGGGGCCACACGATGTTGGACAAATCAAGCATCGCTCCATCGCGGACGTGGTTTTTTGTCAGAGACAATAAGCGATCGTTAATGGAGTCTTATTGGGGCTATTTCTTTCCAAAGGATAGGGCAGCAATCAAGGAGGACATACCATGGCGACAATTACGACCAAAGATGGCACACAGATCTATTACAAGGATTGGGGAACCGGTCAGCCGATTGTCTTCTCACACGGTTGGCCGCTGAGCGCGGACGACTGGGACACGCAGATGCTGTTCTTCCTCAATCATGGCTATCGCGTCATAGCCCACGACCGTCGCGGACATGGCCGTTCCTCCCAGACCGCCGACGGCCATGACATGGATCATTACGCCGACGACCTGGCGACGCTGACCGCCCATCTCGGCCTCAAGGAAGCGGTGCATGTTGGCCACTCGACCGGCGGCGGCGAAGTGGTGCACTACATAGCGCGCCACGGCGAAAGCCGGGTGGCAAAAGCGGCGATCATCAGCGCGGTACCGCCGTTGATGGTAAAGACGGCGGCCAATCCGGGCGGGCTGCCGAAAGAGGTGTTCGATGGGCTTCAGGCGCAGCTCGCCGCCAACCGAGCCCAGTTCTATCGCGATGTGGCGGCTGGGCCGTTCTATGGTTACAACCGGCCTGGTGCGAAACCCTCTCAGGCGGTGCTCTGGAATTGGTGGCGCCAGGGGATGATGGGAGGCGCCAAGGCGCACTATGACGGCATCGTTGCCTTCTCCCAGACGGACTTCACCGAAGACCTGAAGAAGATCACTGTGCCGGTCCTGGTGATGCATGGCGATGACGATCAGATCGTGCCTTATGCCGACTCTGCGCCCCTGTCGGCAAAATTGCTGAGAAATAGCACGTTGAAAACCTACAAGAGCTTTCCGCACGGCATGCCGACGACGGAGGCCGATACGATTAACGCCGACTTACTGAGGTTCCTGAAAGGTGCAGCCACTACAGCGGCGGCGTGATTGAGGATTGCGCCAGCCTAAAGGCGACCCGCCGGTTTGCGAGTGGACAGGGTGCTCGTTCCGTTCGCAGCGGGTCGTCAACTTGGGGGATCATAGTCTGGGGAATCCGCAAAGCGGAGAAAAGGAGAACGTTATGATCTTAACGGCATTTACTCTCTTTCATGTGGCGTTGAGCTTGGTGGGAATCCTGTCGGGATTCGTCGTCCTAGCTGGGTTCCTGAGCGCGAAGCGGAGCAACGGCTGGACCGCGGTTTTTTTAGTGACGACGGTACTAACGAGTGTGACCGGATTCCTATTTCCGTTCCATAAATTCTTGCCTTCGCACGCCGTCGGCATCGTCTCCCTGATCGTTTTAGCAGTGGCGATTCCGGCGCTATATGTTTTTCGTCTGGCGGGTCCATGGCGGCTCACATACGTCATCGGCTCTGTGATCGCTCTTTATCTCAACGTTTTCGTTTTGGTCGCCCAGCTTTTCATGAAGGTTCCCGCGCTGAAAGCGCTGGCGCCAACGCAATCAGAGCCGCCGTTCCTTGGGACGCAAGTCGTGGTCATGTTGGTTTTTATTGTGCTTGGCGTTTTCGCAGGCAAGCGCTTCCCGGTGGAAGCGGCCCACGCAGTCTGAGCAAGCGAGATTATCTGTGGAGGATTGTTTGTGCCCTCCATGCCAGCCGGAGCAACTCCGGCTCATCGACGACACTCCTTCAGCACCGTCTTACGGAGTCTCGCTTTTGTTATGCGCGGCGCTAATCGCGGGGGAATGGTCGTGAATCTCTCGTCTGCTTGGAGGGCATGTTCGATTGGTTCGGGAATTGGACCAAGGTGAGCCAGCAGGTTCTGGTTCGTTGACCCAAGCTGTCCAGCCTTATTGCTGGCGCTGGTCGGACTCGTTATGGCGATCTACTTGTCTCCGTACGCGGTTCTGCGAACATTCATTCCCAAGACATCGAGGAGAATACTATGCCACCGGCAACAAGCAGGACAGCACCTGAAACAAGCAACGGATTCATCAGCAAGCTCAGCAATCACTCGGTTGAGCAGACCGTGGAAAAACTCAAGAATATTTTGCAATCCAAAGGAGTCGCTCTTTTTGCCCTAATCGACCACAGCGGGGAAGCGGAAAAGGTGGGAATGAAGATGCGTCCCACCAAGCTGCTGATCTTCGGCAGTCCCAAGCGGGAACGCCTCTCATGCTAACCGCTCCCAGCATCGCCATCGATCTCCCTCTGAAAATCTTGGTCTGGGAGGACGCTCAAAGTAAAGTTTGGATTTCGTATAACAGTCCGGAGTACTTGAGGGACCGTCACGCTCTCCCACAAGAGCTGATGCAGAATATCGCCGTCGTAGAAACATTGGCAGCCAGGGCAGGCGAGTAGGTCTGGCAACCCGTGTCATTAACGGCTTCGGTTCAGGAAAAACACTAACCGAGTTCCATAGGAGAGCACATGAAAGATAGCTTTGACTTTAGAAGGTTTGCTTGGCTGCTTTGCATGCTTCTAGTTTCTTCCTCGCTTTCGGGAATGGCATGCGCAGAAGCGGCAGACCAGCAGTTCGTCTCGCGGGTGGCTGAGGTCGAGGGTGTCAAGCTTCATTACACCACGGGCGGCCATGGCACGCCACTGATCCTGCTGCACGGGTATGCGGAGACCTCTCGCATGTGGACGCCGATATTGCCTGTTCTAGGCGAGAAATTTACGGTGATTGCGCCGGATCTGCCGGGGATTGGTGAGTCTTCCATTCCGGCCGATGGTCTGGACATGAAGACCGCCGCCACCCGCATCCACGCCCTTGCCAAATCACTCGGAGTTGCGAAAGTGCGAGTCGTCGGACACGACATCGGGCTGATGGTTGCCTATGCGTATGCCGCTCAATTCCCGTCGGAGGTGGAAAAATTGGTGGTGATGGACGCGTTTCTCCCAGGTGTCCCGGGATGGGAAGCCGTATACAACAACCCCGCCATCTGGCACTTCCGTTTTAACGGTCCGACGCCGGAGGAGCTAGTGCGTGGGCGCGAGCGCATTTACTTTGAACATTTCTGGAACAACTTCGCTGCCGACAAGACTCATTCAATTCCAGAAGCTGATCGCGTAGCTTATGCGGCGGCTTACGCTCGTCCAGGGCGAATGCGCGCGGGTTGGGCTTATTTCGTTTCCTTTCAGCAGGCAGCCAAAGATTTTGCGGAACTTTCTCAGACCAAGCTGACCATGCCGGTCCTTGCGATTGGCGGCGAGAAGTCGCTGGGAGACGCATTGGGGCAGCAGATGAAGTTGGTCGCCACGGATGTGACGGTCGTGGTGCTTAAGGATACGGGCCATTGGGTGCTGGAGGAGCGGCCCAAGGAAACCACCGGCGCATTGGTTAAGTTTCTGTGACTACTGGGCAAATCGCGACTGGAACATCGACGAGGTGACCATGGTTCACGCCACCGATCAGCCGGAATGCTGGCCCGCTCTTCCGCTTGATTCATGGAAAGAAACCTACGCGACGCTGCACATGTGGACGCAAATCGTTGGCAAGGTCCGCCTGCGTCTGACGCCGCTTGTGAACCACTGGTGGAATGTTCCGTTGTACGTAACGGCTCGCGGTCTGACGACAACTCGCATTCCCTATGGCAGGAGAGCGTTCGAGCTAAGGTTTGACTTCATACGGCATCAGCTTGTGCTGGAGACGAATGACGGACTGGTGAAGACACTCCCCTTGGAGCCACGCTCAGTCGCCGAGTTCTACGAGCAATTCATGGAATTGCTTCGGTCGGCCGAAATTGAAGCCAAAATCTGGAGGATGCCGGTCGAAATCCCCAATCCGATTCCCCTTGATCAGGATCGCGTGCACGCCTCGTACGACCGCGCGCCGGTCGAGAAGCTCTGGCGGATACTGTTATCCGTGGACACGGTTTTTAACCACTTCAGGGCGAGTTTCGTAGGCAAGTCCAGTCCTGTTCACTTCTTCTGGGGAAGTTTCGATCTTGCGGTGACACGGTTTTCAGGACGCCGCGCGCCGGAGCGGCCCGGCGCCGACGCTATGACTCGAGAAGCCTATTCGCACGAAGTGAGCAGTGTTGGATTTTGGCCTGGTGGCGGAAGCGTCGAGGGTGCGGCGTTCTATTCGTACGCGGCTCCCGAGCCGCAGGGATTCAAAGACAAGCGTGTCCGTCCGAATGCCGCATTTTACGACCGGCAGCTCGGCGAATTCCTGCTGATGTACGACGATGTGCGCAAGGCCGAGTCACCGACGGCGTCGTTACTCGAATTTTGCCAAAGCACCTACGAAGCCGCGGCAACGCTTGGCAATTGGGACCGCGCTGCGCTCGAAAGGTAGTCCTTTCGATTTGCCTTTACTGGACAGACAGTGTGATCTCCCAACTCTTTGCGATTCCCGGTGCAAACGAGACACCTTCAGCTCGGGAGAGAGTGTGTGGCACCAGAATGTGCGGGCTTCCGGAGCGGAAAGCCGATTTCCGCTCCGGGCCACTTCACTCAGAAGTTAAACTTCAATCCAAACTGCACATTGCGCGGGTTGCTGGCGCTTCCAAAGCTTCCGAAGTTTCCGGACCCGACCGTCAATGACGCGTTGCCCAGGCTGCCCAGCGAATAGTTCGCGCGGTTGAAAATATTGAAGAAGTCTGACTCGAACATTAGGCCCATATTTTCTCTGGGTAATTTGAAGTATTTGCGCAACGAAAGATCCGTCACGAAAACGTGCGGGCCGGTAAAGTCGCCCACGCCGTCTGTTCCCGGGCTTGTGGGCGAGGGGTTAGCAAAAGCAGCGGGATTGAACCATTGGCCTGCGACTGTCGGGGCAAGCGAAACTCCTGCAACACGATTCGCGCGCCGCCCATTTACGGTCGTATTGCCAAGTGGGGAATCAGCTAGCCGGAAGTTCGCTAGGATGGTAATGGGCGGTCCGGATTGTACTCGTGTTATGCCGCTCAATTGCCAGCCGCCGAGTGCAGTGCCGACGAACCCACCCCGATGCCGGAACAGCGGAGAGTCGTAGAAATAAGTTGTGGCGAAGACGTGCCTGCGGTCAAAATCCGCTACGCCATAGTTGTACCGTCGATCGCGCCAATTGTCGGGGTTTGCGCCCAGAGCGCTGGAGTCGGCCAGCGTTTTCGACCACGTGTAACTGACCGTGGTCATGAAGTCGCCCTTGCGCTTCGTTGCGTAAACCTGGAACGCATCATAGTTGGCCGTACTGTCGCTTAGATACATCCTAATCGACAAGTATCCCTGGTACGGCCGCAGCCGGTTCAGTGGCAACGGAGTGGGAAGCGCCGCATTCGCCTGAAGCTGTGCGAACGTCGGCAGATTGATGTCCGGCTGACGTAATATGTGCCGCTGCTCGTTGCCAACGTATGAAGCCTCTAAAAGAACGCCCCACGGCATCTCGCGTTGTACGCCCAGGCTGTAACTCGTGGTCCGCGCAACCTTCAAATGAGGATCAATCGCAGACACCCCCAAGAGCGACGCAGCCCCGGCGGCGCCGCCGGAAGGGTTGGATATGTTGCCATTCTGGAATGTCGAGGATTGGATAAATGGAGGGAGGTTGAGCTGCGAGAAAATGATGTTGCCCTCGGGTTTGTCGTAGAAGAGACCAATGCCACCGCGGATGGCCGTGCGGTTGTCGCTGAACGGAGAATAAGAGAAACCGAAGCGTGGTCCGAACAGGTTCTCTGCATTGTAGAAGCCGCGCGGCGCACCTGCCGGCACCGCCAGGACCCCAGGACTATTCCCGTTGGGCACGCGGACAAGTTGGTCAGCAGGTACACCGTTGCCCGCGCGGACCAAGCCATTGAGACGATTGCCGCCTTTCGTCGTATCAATCGCGCTGCCGCTCGTGTTAAGCGTGACAGCCTGGGTGGGATCGAACTTGCTGGGGTCAAAGCTCACGATATTGTTCGCTTGTGTGTAGGTTGGTCCAGCGTGCTGATATCTCAGGCCAAGCTCGAGGCTGAAGCCCCGAGTAGCTTTCCACGAGTCGTAGACATAGGCTTCGACGTCCGTGAACCGGAAGTGTCCGATGGGATCATCCGACGCCTCCGTGTACGATCTAAAGTTTCCCAACAGGGCGTCAGCCAATGCAGTTCCCGTTGAGTTCGTAGCGGCGCTGTCAAACGAAACCTGGCCGTTATATCTAGACCGGCCGTTCTGATCCTTGCGGTTGCGGACCACCAAAACTCCCGCCTTGAAGGTATGAGGCCCTTTCTGCCAGGTGATGTCGTCCGCAGGCGCGATATCTACCGTAGGCGATAGCAGCGAGAAGTCAGGTCCTTGTGTGCCCGAGATGGCGGGCATGCCTCCTCCGGACGCGACGCTGATGTCCGGAATTCCGTCTGGGAATCTTCCCCCCGGAAACAGTTGGGGGAAGGCAAAGCCGTAGGTGGCCCGTTGCCAGTTAACACCCGCCGGTGGAATTCGCTGCCCGTTCCAGGAGGCGTTGATCTTGGCCTGGTTCACGATTTGTGGCGTAATCAGCCAGGTTTCGCCGAGTTGAATGCCGTACCCCGGGCGAAGGCGATGAGTTGGTGTTGTCGGCAAAACTCCGCCGTCGACAAAGGTTCCGAAACCATCCACCAGGTCAAAGTTATCGTGCAAATACCGCCCGTAGAGACTGTGCTTGTCGTTGAGGCGATAATCGAGACGAACAAGATCCTGCCTCCAGTTGAACGGGTTATTGGGCTGGAAGGTCGCGTTGAGGGCAATCGGAATCGTGGCGCCCGTAGGAATAACAGGAGAAATCCCGCTGGCTAGTGCCGTCATGGTGCTGTAGATTTTGGCAATCGCGATGCCGTCGGTCGTAAGCGGCGTGTTGGGATCGAGATCGAGGCGGTTGCCGGGAATTGGCGTGGTGGGCTTGCCCGGCTCGTGGAGTTGCACAGGGGTCGGCAGAGCAAGCAGGGCGCTGAAGTCGCCCGTGAGCTCTGCGGCTGTGGGAACGGTTCTTGTTTGCGGCGTGGCCGTAAGGCGTATCCTCTTCCATTCCTCACCGGCGAAGAAAAACAGTTTGCCGCGTTTGATGGGACCGCCGACGTCCCAGCCGAAGTCGTTGAACCGCAGAGGCGTTTTCAGAGCTCCGGGGGCAGGGTTTTTCGCATCGAGTCTCTCATTTCGGATAAATTCAAAAAGCGTTCCGTGGTAAGAGTCACCGCCGCTGCGCGTCACCACGTTAATCGAGGCGCCGGAGTTTCGCCCGTATTCCGACGAAAAGTTTGACGACTTAATAGCTACTTCACGAATGAAATCGATGCCCACATTGTTGACTTGGCTGGCATTCGAGCCTGAATCCATGTTGAAACCGCCGTCCACGGAGAGTGCATTCGAATCGGGACGATTGCCGTTCACCGACTGATTGTTGATGGCCAAGCTGGTGGTCAAGCTAAGCTGGTCGTCCACCGTGAGGGCCGTGCCGGGTGTAAGAGAAAGCACCTGCATGTAATTCCGCGCATTCAGCGCGACGGTTTGCACTTGGTTCGTGTCGATAACTCGCGCCAGTTCGCCGGACGTGGTATTGATCGTCTCTGCCGTCGCGGCTACTTCGACCTTTTGCGAGATCTCTCCGACCACCAGGTTCAAGTCCACGGTCATACGAGCGCCGGCCACCAAATCGTTTCCCGTTTTTTTGATAGTTTTAAAACCGGATTGCTCGGCAGTCACACTGTACACGCCCACAGGCAGATCGGTCGCCACATAGTACCCGTTGGAATCCGTGGTCGTTTGCCTTTCGAGTTTTGTCTCTTCATTAACAATGGTGATCTTCACGCCCGCTACCGCACCGCCTTGCGCATCCGTGACAGTTCCAGAGATACGCCCGAAGATGCTCTGAGCCGCCGCCGTGCCGATAAGGCAAGCCGCGAGCATGGCCGCTAACGCAAACACGGTCGTCTTCAAGACAAACCTTGGAAACTCGCTGCCGCGAACAAATTGCTTTAATTTGGACCGTCGCGTTCTCACAAGAACACCCCTTTCAAAAATAAAGAATCTACCCTTCCCACCCCGGTTATGCCCTGCAGCGCAATCCCATGCGTACTGCATTGCGAGACAGCGTCTCACTTCTATTGAGCCCTGAAAAAGGGCCGGCTTTCGCCGGGCTCGCTGCGCAGGCCAGACTGCCCCGCTGCCTTACGCACAACTTCGAGCGGCCGACCTTCATACCCCAGTTCCGCTGACAGCTCGTTCGCTGCCCGCATAACTGCTTGGCCGATCTCCGGAACTCGTTCTTTGGTCATCCGGAACGCCGGTCCAGAAATGCTCATGGCCGCAGCCAGTTTTCCGGAATGCGAACGTACGGCCGCGCCGACGCACCGCAGTCCTTCCTCCTTCTCCTCGTCATCGATGGCGTAGCCCCGTGTCCGGGCAGCCTTTAATTCGTCTTTCAACGCGCTCGCCGTAGTGATTGTATTGCGCGTCACCGGCTTCAACTTCCAACGGTGGATGATTTTGTTCACCTCCGCGTCCGGAAGTTCCGCAAGCATGGCCTTGCCGACCGCTGTGCAATACGCTGGCGCACGGCTTCCCACGGTGCAGGCCGTCCGCACGCTCCGCTGGGACTCTACTTTTTCAACGTAAAAAACCTGGCCCTCGTCCAAAATACAAAAAAATACTGTCTCGCCGAATTTATCTTGCAGGCGGTCGAGATAGGGCCGCGCGCGTCCGCGAAGATCGAGGCCGTCAATCGCTCTTGATCCCAATTCGTAGAGCCTTAGCCCAAACGATAGCGACCCGTTTCTGGGTTCTTCACTACCAGACGATGCTGCTCCAGGACCATCATCAGCCGGTGTACCGTGCTTTTATGGAGCTTAAGGGCGGGGCAAAGTTCCGCCAGCCTGCAATCGCTCGAGTTGTTTGCCAATATCGCCAGCGCCGCCAAAGCGCGGTCCAGAACTTGCACGCGGTACGGAGAAACGTTCGTCTTGTAATGTGGCACGCGTGCCATATTATGGAATTGCGTTTCGCTGTCAAGAAGAGAAATCGATAGACCGCATCAAAATAGCCGTGGTATCTGCCCATTTAGATTTGAGTGGTTGGCCGTTGCGTGAGAAAATGCGCCGGGCATGCCTGGAAACCAGAAGAATGAGGAGTGAAGATGCGTAAGAACCGGATTGCACGGCGAGGACCGCTTGTCAAAGGCGCAATTCTTTGCGCGGCCATCTTTCTTTTCTTTGGCCTATGGAATTCCGCGGCTTGGCCACAGGCACCACAGGCTGCTCCCCAAGACCCTGCGATCGAGCGCGGACACAAACAGTTCCAGCAATCCTGTGGATTCTGCCATGGCGCTGATGCCACGGGCGCTCGGGGACCTGACCTGGTTCGCTCGCCGCTTGTGGCGCATGACGTGAAGGGCGACAAGATTGGCGAAGTCATTCGTCTCGGTCGCCCCGACAAAGGCATGCCGGCGATGCCGCTGACCGATCCGCAGGTGCTCGACATCGCCGCGTATCTGCACGCGCGCGCGGAGGAAGCATTAAGATCGGCGCGAGTCCCAAGTGAGTATCCCGTCGAGAAGCTGCTCACCGGTGACCCGGAGGCCGGAAAGACTTATTTCAATGGAACCGGTGGCTGCAAAAGCTGTCATTCGCCCACGGGTGATCTGGCGGCCATCGCTGCCAAGTACTCTCCCATTGATCTTGAAGCCCGCATGCTTTATCCCCGTGGCAAGCGCACCATCGCGATAGTGAAGCTGCCCTCCGGCGAGCAAATCAAGGGTCCAGTGGTGCACGCGGATGATTTTGTGATTGCACTGCGTGATGACTCCGGCTGGTACCGGTCATTCTCGCGCGATCGCGTGAAGGTCGAACTGCAGGATCCCCTGGCTGCGCATCGCGAACTGCTCGATAAGCTCACGCAGGCGGATGTTCACAACGTCTTTGCGTATCTGGAAAGTCTGAAATAGGGAATGGCGAAGCCACAGAATCAGGAGATGGGAGTCAAAATGCTTTCTCAACTTGTGTGCGGGATGATCGAGTGCAGGCGCTCTTGCGAGAATCGTTTTCAGAATAAGACGGCCCCTTCTTTGCGCCTGCGAGCAATGATTGTAGTCTTCTTGCTGCTTGCACTGGGACGGTATGTACCGTCGCTCACTGCGCAAGGGCTCGACGCAGCGGCTCTGCTCAAGCCCGCAACCGATACCTGGCCGACCTATAACGGGGATTACTCGGGCCGTCGCTTCAGCACGCTCGACCAGATCAATGCTGGAAACATCGGTTCGCTTACGCTCGCCTGGATCTTCCAGCCTCATTTGTCCACCATCAAATCCACGCCTCTGGAAGTGAACGGCGTTCTCTACTTCACGGTGCCCGACAACGTTTGGGCCGTGGATGCGCGCTACGGGCGGGAAATCTGGCATTACCAGCGTGTTTCCGAAGGCGACCACATTGGCAATCGCGGATTGGGCATGTACAAGAATTGGCTGTACTTTACTACGCCTGACGCGCACTTGGTCTGCCTCGACGCGAAGGACGGCGCGGTTCGCTGGAACGTTGAGCTCGCCGATTTAAAACTCGGCTACTTTGCGACGATGGCGCCGCTCGTTGTACGCGATCACGTGATTGTGGGCGTCTCGGGGGATGTTACGGATGTTAGAGGTTTCCTCGAGTCGCGGGATCCGGAAACCGGAGCCGTTCAATGGCGCTGGTACACCGAGCCAGACCCGGGCCAACCGGGTTCTGAAACATGGCCCAAAGACCCCGACGCTCTCCTCCACGGTGGCGGTATGACGTGGATGACCGGCACGTACGATCCTGAGCTGAATCTGCTCTATTGGGGCACTGGCAATCCCAACCCGGTGCTCGTAGGCGAGGGGCGCCCCGGCGATAATCTCTACACTTGTTCCATCGTGGCTCTGAATTCTGACACCGGGAAGCTGGCTTGGTATTTTCAACCTTCGCCACACGACGTTCACGACTGGGACGCCGTCGAGACGCCCGTCCTGTTCGACGCGGAGTTCAAGGGCCAGAAGCGCAAGCTTCTCGCGCAGGCCAGCCGTAATGGTTTTTTCTTTTTGCTCGATCGGACCAATGGCCAGCATCTGGCCACAGCTCCCTTCATCGACCAGACCTGGGCTTCCGGCGTCGACTCCCGCGGCCGCCCCATCGCTAAACCGGAGGCCGCTCCCAGTCCGGACGGCGCGCTGGTCGAGCCTGGTTCAGACGGATCCACGAATTGGATGGCGCCCAGCTTTGATCCTCAGACCGGGCTGTTCTACGTGAATGCGCGCCGAGTCTTTAGCATCTATTACCGCACAGCCACGGGGAAGGCTGAAGGGTGGGGAGGCCGCGACCGCAACCTCTGGTCCAATGCGACACTTCGCGCGCTTGACTACCGTACTGGCAAAGTCGTGTGGAATCACGAAATCGGAAACGGCGAAAGCATCGCAGGGATTCTTACCACGGCCGGGCATCTCCTCTTCAGCGCCGATAATTCCGGCAATCTGCTGGCTCTCGATCCCGCTACGGGCAAAACGCTCTGGCACCTGAACGCCGGCGGACACATGGCGGCCTCTCCAATGACCTACGAGCTCGACGGGCGGCAATACGTCATCCTCGCTGTGCAGGACACTCTCTATGCCTTCGCCCTGCCTCCGCCTGTCCCATCTCACTGAACATGCATCACGAAGGGAGCGGCTATGGGAACGGCTGGAAATGCGTTCGTAGAGGGGTCAAGCAGCACGATGGCGCGAACGGGTGGTGCCGGGGGCCAGACATGCACGATACTGCCACAAGCTAACTTCCTTGTTGACCTAGCTGCTTAGCTGCCTTTTAGGAAAGCGCTTCCGAATACGTCTTCGGGGTGATAAGGGAGCTCGCGGTGGGCTCGAACCGACTGCTAGGCGCTGCTAGCGGTGATTCGGAGCGAACGGCGTTTCTGAAGACAAAATGCGTGACTCTCAGTTTGGGTTTTCATACGGCAATATGGAATCAACATGCAGTCGGTATGTCAGAATCGCTAAGCGGATTTGGAGACGGGATGTGCGGCGGATTCGATTGGTAACTGCCGGCAATTCCAGGAGGACAATCAACTTCCTACTGGATCGCCGCCCCAAAAAGGTCGCGATTAAGCCCACAAGGAGATTCTGGAGCGTTGACGAAACCGAAATCGCCGGCTCACCTGGCTTGAGGAAATGCCTCCCGCTTGTTTTAGAAGGTGCCCTCAGCGCGCCACAGGCATTGGTAGAACATTCGCTCGTCCGAGCGCTCGTTCGTCTGGTTCGACAGCGACGCCGTCGCGAAACGTAAGAACCCTTCCGGAGTTCGCGGGAACACGTTCGCCAGGAATCACAATGCCGATGAGATTCAGCGGATCTGCTGCGGAAATCGTCGTAGTTTCGGCCGACGGACTCTGCTTACGCTTGGCGCGCAAAGATTCCACGGCCACGGGCAGAGCGAATTGCTCACCCAAAAAACCACTGACAAATCGGCCGCCGCGAATTTCGCCACGATCTTCGAGGCGTCGCAGAGTGATCAGGATCTCGCGCCATTTCGGAAGAATGGTTTCGCGGGTCAGAAGCTCGCGGAAGACGATTCCGTAGCGATGCAAAAGCATCCAACAAGTCGCTTCGAGGGCTCGACTGCGGTCGTGCGCGTCGTCAGAATACAGCAGTGACCAACGGCCGGAGCTGTGCCGAGGTCGTGAAGTTCGTCCGCTCCCCTGGCCGGAGCGCCGCTTGGGGTCGATAAGCGCGCGCAAATTGTCAAAACCATCCGCAGTAATGAGTCCAGCCGCGACGAGTTCCCAAAGAGCGGTTTCGACTTCGGCTTTTAACTTGGCGGTGCCGCGCACTACATCTGCAAAAAAGGAAGCACCACGCTGGCGCAAGAACTGCAAAACTGTGCCGGCGCCGGCACTCAGGCCAGTCGGTTGTACATCGATGGATTCACGTCGTGGAATCATCCAGTCCGCATCTTCGCGCACAAAGAAAGTAATGGGAGCAACGCTGGTGGGTATCACGCGGCGTTTCCCGTCGGTGAGCGCCTCGAGCGTTGCCGGATGCGGCGACAGGCGGCCCCACCCAACGGCGCCCGTGAGGCAAAGTTGGTCTAACACTTTGGGATCGAAATCCGCGATTCGGCGCCTTAGGATTTGGCGTTCCCATGAGTTTGCCGGAGCTTCAAAGCCTTGCATTTGACGAATCGCCTCGAGCGTGCCGCGTTCCCCGAGAAGCTGTGTGCTCGGCGCGACGTGCTGCCAGGAAAGTAGCCAGTTCATGAATTGTGCGGGAGTTACGGACTGGATCTCCTTCCGGAGCCGTCCAAGCGTGAGGCGGTGGATGCGCGCGAGCAGGCGGCGCTCGCACCATTCGGTTGAACCGGAAGCACTTTCGTCCAAACCCACACCAGCAAACTTACCGCGGAGGACTACTCCACTGGACTCGAGGCGAAGCAAAGTTTTTTCTATATCAAAGGCAGGTACCTTGAGCACGTTGCTCAGTTGGTTTGAGGTGACTGGGCCGCTATGCGTGGTCCATCCCTTTACGAAGGCCAACAACGCCTCTTCTCGCGAGACAACCGGTGACTCAACATCCGGCGGGGCAACGTCAAAAGTGGCCGACGGGAAGACCTGTATGAACGAGCGAGTACGTTCCGAAGCCACCCAATACGCTTGGTTGCCGACGTGTGCAAGCCCAGCGCGGCGTTCTCTCACAAGCCGTTCAAAAAAAAGTGTCCATGCGGGCAGGGCACTGCTCAGCGTAGCGTTTAGGCGACTGTTTCCTCGGACTTCTTCGTCACACAACGGCAGCGCGATTAGGGTAAGTAGAGCATCGTGCAACTCTTCGGCATCGCGGACGTCGGGCCAAGCCTCATCGCACACCTCAGCGATCGCAGCCGGATCAAGCCGCCCAATTTCTCCAAGCAGCGCCTCCGGCAAGACGCGGCGCATTTCCACGGCGCGAGCTCGGCGTTCTTCGAGCGGCGCATCATCGAGATATGCGTACGGATTGGCGTTTAGAATCTCGTGTGAAAATTGCGACGATACCGGTGTATCCACGGCCAAACATTTAATCCTGCCTGAGGCGATGTCGTGTAACACGCACTCAAGGCCTTCAACGTCCATCGCCTCCGTAAGCACGTCTTTCATCACTTCGCGGACCAGTGGGTGGGCAGGAATGTTAATATCGCCGGCCGCGAGATTTTCCGGGCATGCCTGCTGTTCGGGAAATACGGCAGCCAGCAAATCATCAGCGCGCATACGCTGAATGTTTGGCGGAACTTTTTTCCCTCCACGGAAGCGAAGCAAAGCCAGTGCACGTCCCGCATCCCAGCGCCACCTAGTTGTGAAAAGAGGCGACGTCAGTACAGCTTGCTCGAGAACAGAGCGGGCTGAATTTGGATGTAGGAAATGAAAGACATCGGCGAGTGGAAAACTATGTTGCTCGCTCAGCGAGATGTTCAATCCGTTGTCGGTGGCAGCAGCTTGCAGCTCGAAATTAAACGAGCGGCAGAACCGCTTGCGGAGCGCGAGACCCCAGGCCTTGTTAATTCGCCCGCCGAATGGAGCGTGGATCACGAGTTGCATGCCCCCGCTTTCATCGAAGAAACGCTCGGCAATGATCGTCGTTTGCGTGGGGACGGCGCCCAAGGTCGCACGACCAGTCGCCACGTACTCAACCGCTTGCTCGGCTCCTGCGTCGTCGAGTCCGCATTCGAGCTTGAGCCAAGTAACCGCAGCGATGGCGTCTTTGGTCAACTGTCCGGTGGCATCAGAAGCGGCACTCGGAACGAACGAACTAATCTTCTCTCGTAACTTCGAGACGTGTGCAGAGAGTTCGTCGGTCCGTGCCGGTGCTTCGCCGCGCCAGAACGGAATTGTCGGTGGCGCTCCTTGTGCGTCCTCTACCAAGACGCTGCCCGAGGATACTCGCCGGATCCGCCAGGAAGTGTTTCCCAGCAACATGATGTCGCCAGCTATGCTTTCTACGGCGAAGTCTTCATCTACAGTGCCGACGACTGCGCCTTCGGGCTGCGCAACCACGGTGTATAGCGAATTCTCTGGAATGGCGCCGCCACTGGTAATCGCTGCCAAACGGGTGCCACGGCGGGCGCGGACCATGCCGTTCACGCGGTCGCGATGAAGGTAAGCCGCATAACGCCCGCGGGTACTGGCGATACCTTCGCAAAGCATTCCGAGAATCTCGTCGAAGTCCGCGCGTGCAAGATCGCGATACGGATAGGCACTGCGCACAGCTTGGAACAATTCCGTTTCATTCCAGTCTTCCGCAGCGCACATAGCTACGACCTGCTGCGCCAGAATGTCCAAGGGAGCTTCGGGGATGGCGATGCGGTCGAGATCGCCTTGGCGAATCGCACGCACAAGTGCAGCACATTCGAGCAACTCGTCCCGTGTCGTTGAGAAGAGCCGACCTTTGGGCACTGCTCCGCGCCAGTGACCCGCGCGGCCGATACGCTGCAAACCCGCAGAAATGGAACGCGGCGAGCCAATCTGGCAAACCAGATCGACGGCGCCAATATCAATCCCCAGTTCGAGAGAAGCCGTCGCTACCAGTGCGCGGAGCTCTCCGGATTTGAGTTTTTTCTCCGCCACAAGCCGAAGTTTGCGGGACAAGCTGCCGTGATGCGCGGCCACGGCCTCCTTTCCCAAACGCTCGGCAAGATGACGTGCCACGCGCTCTGCCAGACGTCGGGTATTGACGAACACAAGTGTTGAGCGGTGCTGCGTGGCTAGCGTAGCAAGTCGGTCGTAGATTTCAGCCCACATTTCGTTGGACGCTACGGGACCAAGTTCGCTGCCAGGTACTTCGACGGCCAGGTCGAGCTCACGGCCATGAGCTATTTGCACCACGATCGGGTCGGGCCGATCGCTGCCAGCCAGAAAATGGGCCACGAGCACGATCGGCTTCTGCGTTGCGGAGAGGCCGATGCGCGTGAGGCGCTTGCCGGTCAAATGATCGAGGCGCTCCAGCGAAAGAGCCAGGTGTGCGCCGCGCTTGTCGTCGGCCACCGCGTGAATTTCGTCTACGATCACGGTCTCGATGGTTCGCAGGATCTCGCGGCTCTTCGCGGCGGTTAGTAGGATGTAGAGGGATTCCGGAGTGGTAACCAGAATATGCGGTGGATGCGCCAACATCGCGCGGCGCTCTTGCGCGAGCGTGTCACCTGTACGCACTGCGGTACGAATTTCCGGCATCAAGAATCCGCGCTGCACCGCGAGCTGCAGAATTTCGCCTAGCGGAAGTTCCAAGTTCTTCTGAATGTCGTTACTCAGTGCCTTGAGTGGTGAAACGTAGAGAACCTCGGTGCGGTCGGTCAATTCTCCACTGATCGCTTTACGGACTAAACGATCGATGCAGATCAGAAAGGCTGCCAGCGTTTTGCCGGAACCCGTTGGAGCTGAGATTAGCGTGGTTTTCCCAGCAAGGATGTGCGGCCAGCCCTCTCGCTGGGGTTCGGTGGGTGTATCGAAGCGGCTGACAAACCAGTCGCGGACGAGCGGGTGGGCCCATTCCAGACCGGAAGCGAGCGTTGGTGCGACCTCGGTGTTCATTGTCCTTACGTCTAAATTATAGCGCGGTGGTCCGGAACTCACAGACGAAGCTTACAGTCTCTGTGGCTGTGCTGCGATCATGAGGTCTGGAATTAATCCGCAAGCTGAGCCCCGCTTTGCCGGCTCGGTGAAAAGAGCCGGCCTTTCTCAGTAAGCCTACGGGCAGACCAGAAGAAACTATCGATTACTCAGCAGGTTCCTCCCCCGTCGAAGGTGGGGTTGCCAGGTGCAATTCTCTCAACTCAAATCTCTAGGGCGACAACTCACAAATTCGTATGGTTGCGGAGGGCAGATTTGAACTGACGACCTTCGGGTTATGAGCCGGATGAAATACTAGCCTGTCTTTGCTTCTCAACAACTTACGTATATGTTGATCGACTTATTTCACGGGTGTTCCTCGATAGTTTGTTCCCAATTTGTTCTCGATTTGTTCCCAGTTGGTTCCAAAATGGGTCCATTAAGCCCGAAAACCACGGAAAACCGGGGGACATGAAACGCGCAGAGCCAAGACGAATCAACGAGATAGCAAACTAGAATTTAACTACGAACCAGAAGGTCGGTGGTTCAAACATTCGCGCGTTTGTTTCCACCTGCGCAGCTAAATCAGTCAGCAGAATCAGCAATTGGATTTTGCGGGCGGCTGCAACGCCTTCATTCCACGGGACTTTGTAGTTTGGGGGGTCGTGTTCGATCCCCACCGCCCCTACCAACCAACTGTTTTAGTAATGAATAGTGTAGAAGTTTTGCGAGGCGACAGAAGGCGACAATAAGAGCTTCAGGGGTGGCACCTTTGGCTCGGCGGAACGAAGGCAGAGCAATCATTGGATAAGAGAATAGCGATCTGCGCGCCGTGAAGGGGGCCGGGATTTTAGGAGGGCTGAAAAGTCTGTCCGGGGACAGTGACACCTGAGTCGCTGAAACAAATTCCCGAAGTCCTGATCGGCAACGCGCTAGAACTCATTCCAATCCACACAACAGTTCGATTCGGGGGCCCGGTTTGCACCGTTCGCGCCACGGAATTCTCACTCCCGCTGGCGGCATGACATACGTTTTAGCGTTAAACGGATAGATCCCCGGGCTGGGCCTTTGCTGTGACAGTGAGGGATTTATAAGTACTTGCAACTTATACAATAGCACGGACGGTATCCTGAGTCTTTGCAAGGCAGCCTTAGACGTCGCTGTTGTGTGCCTCGCTGTGTACCACGCCACCGTTCTTGGGCTAGCTGCTAAGCGGTCTGCGTCTTGGTTGCTGATCTTTCGGACATAAGTTATCGACTATGGCGTGTCTCTAGTTTATTTAAATTCAGGAAAATCCCATTTTTCACCCACTCCCTGGCGGGCCGGATCACTCTGAGCTCATAATCGAACTCGCTTGCGACATGCAGCCACGGCTGGTCAAATTTGCCCAATCCGGTGGGCTGGTGCCTTTGGCTCCCATGAGAGGTGGCCCGCGGTAAAATCGACCCGAGCAGGGATAGAAGTATCCGAGGAAACCAATCTCAGAGGACGTCCGACCACTATCGGGTTAAGATTAGCGCCGCAGTATCGGTTACCTTGGCTGTTGGCTCATGTACGAGACCGCGACTCATAATTGCAAACTTCTTACAACGACAGGGTATGAATCGGTGTATATCCTTCTGATCTGGATTCTTTTTATAGTTTGGCTATTCGCCGCCCTCGTGTGGATCAGCCCCGCCGCTCCGGAGCCGGACAAGACTGTGCAGGCCGCCGACTTCAACGACGTGGCCAAGAAAGCCGGACTCACTGCTACTAATGTCTTCGGCGAAAAAGACCGCACCACTTACGTTCTGGAAAGCACAGGCACTGGAGTCGCGATTTTCGACTACGATAACGATGGGTGGCCGGATATTTTCGTCGTGAATGGATCAACGCTGAAAGGTTTTCCCGCCGAGAGCGCCCCTACCAATCACTTGTATCACAACAATCACGACGGGTCTTTTACTGACGTGACTTCAGGGGCAGGCCTTGTGGCAACCGGATGGGGTCAGGGCGTATGCGTAGGGGACTTTGACAATGATGGATGGGAAGATCTTTACGTTACCTATTACGGGAAAAATCGCCTCTACCACAACCTTGGAGGCAAATTCGAGGAGGTGGCGGAGAAATCCGGCGTGGCAGGCGACGGAAAGACCTGGAGCAGCGGCTGCGCCTTCGTGGATTACGATCGGGATGGGCAGCTCGATCTGGTCGTTGCGAATTATGCGAGCTTTGACCTTGCACACGCCTCTCCCCCTGGCAAATACCCTAGCTGCTTGTGGAAGGGCATTGCCGTCTTTTGCGGGCCGCGGGGCCTGCCTGGCGGCAGAAATATCCTCTATCGCAATCTTGGCAAGGGCCGCTTCCAAGACGTCACGCTTTCCGCACACATTGATCGCACGATGGGCCATTACTGTTTCAGCGTTTCACCCTTTGATTTTGACAACGACGGCTGGCCTGATATCTACATGTCCTGCGACAGCACACCGAGCATCCTCTACCGCAACAATCGCGACGGGACCTTCACGGACGTGGGTACTCTTTCGGGCGTGGCCTACAACGTCGACGGCCGCGAGCAGGCAGGCATGGGCTCCACGGTTGCAGATTACGATGGCGATGGGAATCTCGATCTTTTTCGCACGAACTTCTCCGACGACACCCCCACGCTTTATCACAATAATGGCGACGGCACCTTTACCGACGTGACCTATCCCGCGGGGCTTGGCTCCAGTACCCGGTACCTAGGGTGGGGCACCATGTTTTTTGATTTTGACAATGATGGCTGGCCCGACCTTCTGCTGGTGAACGGCCATGTCTATCCGGAGGTAGAGGCCCTAAAGCTTGGCATCGATTATGGCGAACCAAAGTTGCTGTTTCACAACAAGGGCGATGGCAAGTTTATCGACATCTCGAAGACGGCAGGGCAGGGCATCAACACACCAGCCCCTGCACGGGGACTGGCGATTGGCGATCTCTGGAATGATGGCCGGCTGTCGGCCGTGATCGTGAACCGGAACGGGGCGCCCAGTCTGCTAGTCAACCGCACTACCTATCCGAACCACTGGATTGAAATCAAAACTGTGGGTAGCGACTCCAACCGGAGCGGCATTGGAGCACGTCTCGAGCTCAAGACCGCTACTCGCACCCAGATTGACGAAGTTCGTAGCGGTTCGAGCTATATTTCCAACAACGACATGCGTGTTCACTTTGGCTTAGGAACGATAAAAAAGATTGAATATCTGGAAGTCCGCTGGCCCAGTGGGCCGGTGGAACGCTATTTGAATCCGCGTGTAGACAGCATCGCGGTGGTGATCGAGGGCTCCGGGCAGCCAGTCGGACGGACAATGCAGAAACCGGCAAGAAAGATGGGGGATTAGCCGTGATCGCTCCTTTATCAAAAAGTGCGTGTTTGCCGCCTGCCGCTAAGCTTGCGGCTCCTTTCTGTCTGTTCGTGCTTTCACTCGTGGCGAACCTGGTCGCCCAGCAGGAGGACCTGGCACTGGCCACGGCCCGCTCCCTTATCAAAGAAAACAAATACCAGGAAGCCGTTGTCCAACTTAAGGCACTGGCAGCAAGCCACCCCGGAACCAAAGGCATCAGCCACGAACTTGGCATCGCTTATTATTACCAGGCGGACTACTTTGAGGCGGCTACTTACCTTGAAGAGGCCCTTCAGGAAAATTCCGAAGATCGTGATGCAGCGCAACTATTAGGACTCTCCTATTACTTCAGCGGCAAGCCAGCACAAGCCATTCAGGTGCTGGAAAAGGTACGACTCTGGCATCCCAACGAGAATATTGATGCCATCTATGTTCTAGGTCTTTGCTACGCGCTGAATAGGAACTACCCTGAGGCGCTGGAAACTTTCGCGCGTCTATACCGTTTGGGGCCCGACTCCGCGGCATCCCACTTGTTGATGGCTCGCATTCTGCTCCGTCAGGGTTTCGATCCGGTCGCTGAGAAGGAGGTACGCAAGGCGCTGGCGCTTTCACCACGCCTGCCGCTCGCCCATTTCACATTGGGAGAGTTCTACGCTTACAGCGGTGATTATCCGAAAGCCGCCGAGGAATTCCAGCAAGAACTCGACATCAATCCCGGATATGCGCCCGCGTTCAACCATTTAGGCGACGCATACTGGCGACTCAAGCGAAACGAGGACGCAGAAAGAGTTCTGCAAGGTTCCATATGGCTGGACTCGACCAGCGGGGAGCCTTACGTGATTCTGGGCAAAGTGTTTATGGCCAAGAGGCAACTACTGCAAGCGGAACGAACCTTGCAACGCGCAATCGCCGCGGATTCCGCCAACTACACAGCACACTATTTCCTCGGCCAGCTTTACCGGGAACTTGGCAAAACAGCTGCTGCAGAGCGTGAATTGAATATCGCTGCGCACATCCAACAGCTCCAGGCGCAGAACGCGCCTCGCATTCGATAGTTGATCCGTTTTGGGGCCCCCCGCGCTTCTCCTTGGAAGCCGCGAGTTCCGCTCGGATGATTTTCTCAAACGCAGCTTCCGGTTGGGCTCCGCTGAGCAGGATTCCGTTTATGAAAATTCCCGGCGTGCCTTCGACGCCAGCGCGGATCCCATCCTGCAGGTCCTGTTCAATTTGCTCCGTGTATTTGCCACTGGATAGGCAAGCGTCAAATTGCTTCTGGTTGAGAACCAGACTCTCAGCCATTCGCGCCGCCCCCGCTCGATCGAGTTTATCGGGATTCGCGAACAAAAGGTCATGATACTCCCAAAATTTCCCATGCTCAGCCGCGCAACGCGAAGCTTCGGCAGCCAACTCCGCCTGCGAATGCATCCCGCGTAGCGGAAAGTCTCGGTATGCCAGGCTGACCTGCCCTGGGTACTTTTCGAGTAGGTTCTTCAGGGTGCTCTGAACTTTTCTGCAAAACGGGCATTGGAAATCGGAGAATTCAACAATCATTACCGGCGCTTGCGGACTTCCGCGAAGCCGGGCCGGGTCGTAGGCGACGTGGACCTTGCCCGGTTGCAATAAGATCGACGTTCCATCGCGTTCCTGCAGGCGTTTCAGCAATTGCTGCCTGGTCATATGAAGCTCTGACTGGTTCAGGGCGAGTTTTTGGCGAACGCTGCGCAATTCCGGCAGACCCTTGTCCGCGTCGCTCCACAGCTTTTCTGCGATGGCAAACTCCTGGCTTGCGGCAACAGAATCACCTTGGTGTTCAGACGCCAAACCAAGGGCGTAGTAGCCGCCAGCGTAGCCCGGGTCTTGGTGGATCATTTCCCGCGCAGTGAACTCGGCCAGCGCCCATTCATCGGTCTCACGAGCTCTGCGCGCAATGGAATCGAGCTGGATCAACGCCTGGCTTCGGGCATCGGGTCCGGGCGAGGCGACAAGCTGCCCTTCGATTTGCTTCATCAGCCCGACGCCTTCGCCCGATTTTCTTTGCGAGAGCAGGATTTCGGCCCGCAACGTCTCGGCATAGGGCCGCAACCGATCAGCTTCGGTTGCCGTAACCAGAACCAGCGCATCGCGAGCCAAAGCTAATTCCTTCTCGGCTTCATCGACGTGATTTAGGACCACTAGCGCACGGCCCATCAACGTATGCCCCGCAAATTGCGCCATCACCGAAGGCCTCTGTGCGAGAATCTGCGATTGCTCGTATGCCTCTTGAGTGCGCCCTCGCGCCAGCAGATACTCCGGCAATTGTCTGTGGTCGAACTCCGCAAGTTCACTGTGCGCGGGGAGGGAAAACGATTCACGCAGCAGTTGCTCCGCGGCTTTCATTTGTCCCAGCAACTGGTAGCACATCGCCAGGAGGCCGAGGTTATGAGGACGGTGCCAGTCGTACTCTGCAGGAATGTGCTCGGAACGATAGTAGGCACTTTCCAGATCGTTCGCTTTTCGAAACTCTTCGACGGCATCCTCAATGCGCCCCGCCCGGCGAAGTTCATGTCCGCGCATATGATGTGCGTGCGGAATCGAAAGAGACACGCGCAAATATGCCTCGGAGTGATACAGCGCCTCTTCGGTGCGGCCAATGTTCTCGTAGGAATGAGCCAAATAATGATGCGCGGCGGAATTGTTGGGAGAAACTGCCAGCGCGGATAGGTAAAACGCGATGGAATCCAGATCCCCGGTCTGACCGTGTCCCGCCCCCGGACCTTCATCGGCAAAGCCTCGCAAAATCCAAAGGCCTGGGTCGGTAGGGTTGGCCATCAAAGCGTCGTAAATGGCTTTACGGTAGGCGACGAACTTGTCGAGGTTCTGCTTGTCCTCGAGGAACTCCACAAGGCGGCCACGGATCTCCATACGCTGCCGCTCCGCTTCGGTTATTTTGCTGGAGAGCGATTGCGCTTTCTCCAATGCCGCTCGCGCAGTGGGCACGTCTTGCAACTGCACATAAACATCGCATAGTCCGACATAGGCCGCAGATAAGGAGGGATCCAGTCGCAAAGCCTGATGAAAGGAGCGTGCCGCTTCGATCCAGACATACGAAGCAAAGTAGTTTAAACCCTGATCATAAAAGGCCTGAGCTTCCGCGGAGGACGTCGTCACTTTCTCGTGAAGATTGCCGATGTCGTGCCGAAGCGGAAGGGGCCGTCCGAGAATCTCCTGCGGCACCCATCCGACCACTTCATGTTCTTCGTGGCCCTCGTGCTGCGCCAGCCCTGGTGCTACCCATACTGTCAACAGGCAGGCTTGCATGATTGCCAATCGCGCCACAAGCAACCATGCCTGGCCATTCCACACACCATGGTGAACGGTGTTCCCTTCCTTGCCGGTTTGCCGGCAAACGCCTTCTATGTGTAAATTCATTTTCAAATTTCGGTTACCTCGACGGAGCGAACGTAGTGTCCGGAATTGAGTCTCTTTGTTTCCACCGGAGGTTCAGTTACTCGCAGCCGGATCAAATAGGCTCCCGTGGCTTTCGGCGTCCACACATGTGACCAAAAGCTCCAGGGATCATTTGTCGTTTGCGAAAAGTGCGCCACTCGGACGTAGTCCTCTTCCGGGTTAAAGCGTATTTCCAGCGCCTTCACCAGGCGCGAGCCTCCCCACAGAATCCCGACAACGCGATACTTGATTCTGCCATCCGCAAACCACTTTTCGACGCGAATTGGCATAGCCGCCTGGTCTATTATCGCCGGCCGATAATCTCTCGCCAGCTTCGGTACGCCTTGCTGATGTGTTCGGGCGGCAAATTCTTGCATCTGCGATGTCGCCAAGAAATTTTCATTGACAAATGTGATGGCGTTTACCCACTTGATGGAAGTGCAGCCATACCAGCCGGGCATAATCAGCCGGACCGGCGCGCCGTGGTCTTTGCTAAGTGGCTGCCCGTTCATCTCAGTGGCCAGAAAGGCCTTGGAAGCCTTGAGTTGCTCAACTGTGAAGACCCAATCCGCACCGGGAATCGACGTTGCCGATTTCATCGGGTACTCGTCGAAGCCCGAAACCATCACGCGATCCATTCTCGGCTTGATTTGAGTCGCGAGTAGATCAGAAATAGGTACGCCGATCCAATCTGCCACGCTGAGCAGTCCGAAGCGCGTTGCGCGCGTGTTGCCGGAGCATTCCATCAGGTGCATGCCCATGGGTTTCGCGCCTTTCTCTAAGTCTTCTGAGGTGAGATTCAACGGTTCTTGAACGAGCCCGCCCACCTTGATCGTCCAGGGCTTCCCGCCATCGAGCGACTCCGAAGCGCATGTGCGGGTATAGAATTTTTCGGTCGGGGTAACCAATTGCTCTGGGCTCAATCGAGAAAGGTCAGAAAACAGACGCGCGTCGAGACCTGCCCCGATAATCGTATCAAGCGGCGCTCGGCTTTCTCCAGTGAATTCAAGGATTCCAAGCTGCTTGCCGTCCCCAAGCGGATCGTGTCGCTCGTTTTGCGGTCGCGCGAAGCCGTTGAGTTTGTCGAAATCTACAAGAAGCGCGCCACTCCCGAGCAAGGACGCACGAAGAAACTCACGCCGGTCCGGCTTTACAAGCCCTCCAATCACTTTCTCCTCCATATCATGCATGGGCGCCAAGAAAAAGGGGGTCAGGCCAACGACCTGACCCCCGGACAATGAGGCTGCGCCTCCTTCTAGAAGTCGAATCGTAAGCCCATCTGAATGTATCGGGGCGAGTTGAATTGGTTGCTGGGAACACCAAAGGCGCCGGGCCCGGATATGTCCATGCCCGGCTGGTTCGAGAAATATGAATCGCCACCGCTCCCGAACATCACGTGGTTGAAGGCATTGACGAACTGTACATCAAAACGCGTGGATACGCGTTCAGTAATGCGCATGAGCTTCGATACCGCCAAGTCCAGGTTCCAACGCATCGGGCCGCGAACGCGGCCAAACCCCAGAGTCTTGTCGGCAAACGTCGGGTATCGGAAAGCGGCAACCACCGCATCCGGGTTTTGGAACATATTCGGCACTCCTCCGGTGCTCCCGGAACCATAGCCGGAAGAGGACAGCGTGGGATTGTTCACGCGGGTTTGATTGAATGTGCCAGGTCCTATCGGAATCATCCCGTTCGAGTTTCCGTTTGACGGCGTGCTGCCGAATTCCGAAAAGCACGCAGACGAGTCATAGACCATGTCTGGCAAGCCGCTGGCAGCAACGTAGACGCCGGAGACAGACCAACCACCGAACACCCTGTCTGCAAACGCACCGTTGGCCATGCTCTTGCCCTTGCCGAAAGGCAGTTCGTAGTTGACCAGCAGATTGAAGGTGTGGCGCCGATCGAACAACGACGGACCATAGCTGCGATGATGGTCATAGGCATCGGGAATGGCGCCGGTGCATTCCTGCGTAATGCCGAAATTATCCAGCCCGTGGGAGTAAGTGTAGTTGGCATCGAATGTCAGACCGCGATACGCGCGCGATCGCACAGTGATGAAGCCGGCATTGTAGTTCGCGTAAGTGAAGCTTCCGCTCCAATCCAACGAACCCACCTGAGTATTAGCCAGGGTCATCGGCCCGGTCGCGAAGTTCGGCTCCAAGAGGAACCACAGTGCACCGGCCCCGTGAGCCGGCCAGAAGGGGTTGCCATTTTGAGCGTCAAACTCGGCAGCAGCAGCCGTGCAGGAAGCGAACGGCGCCTGCGTACTCCCCCATACGCTCGCACTGCCACTGCACAAGGGGCTACCCAATCCGCCCAGCATGGCTTCTAACGCTGGCTGAGTGGTAACCGCCCTGGTCGAAACACCAGCCTGGAGTTGCGCCGCCACGGCGTCGAACGCCTTCGCAAAGCTCTGGTTGGTGCCCTTGGGCGTAAACATGTAGGGAACGGAATTCAAATCGATGTTCCCATAAAGATCCCGGGACCAGCGGCCCACATATCCCACTTCCAGGATCATCTTGCCGGGCAATTCGCGCTGGATACTGAAGTCGATTGAATCCGAGCCCCCAGTAACGTAGTGCGGATCAAGACGGAAGTCGCGGCTCTCGAAGACGCTGTTGGCGTTTGCCGGCTGAATGCCGCTGGGTGATCCCTGCCCCGGGATGATTACGCCACCGCTGACCGCCGGGAGGGGCGGAACATTAATATGGTTGCCGTCTATCCCGATCCGGAAGGCAGTAGTCGGATTGGAGAACCCGCTGCACGCACCAGTCGTATTCGGCGCTGTGCAAACGGAAAGATCGCCAAAACCAATACCCAGCGCAGGAGTCAGAACAAGTCCAACGCCGTTCTTCCTTTCAAACGCGCGCGACCAGCCGCCACGGAGCACCGTCTTCTTGTTGCCAAGGAGGCCACCCAGCGGCCCGTCGGAACCGGGATTCCAGGCAAAGGCCAGCCGCGGACCGAAGTTCGTATAATCCGGGTCAAATGGATATTTTCGTCCGAGGCTCTTAATAGGCACATAACCCACAGTCGGATTGAAAACGTCTCCGTTCAGAGCGGCCTTTTCCTTGGCGTCTATATAAGATTTGGCATCAATCGGTTTGCCAGTACTAACGTCGATCATCATGGCCGTCTTGCCTGTCGGATCAGTTGGCGGCATCTGCACACCCCACGTCAAACCATAGCTTAATGTCAGTGATGGAGACACGCGCCAGGTGTCGCCGAAATAGAGTTCATAGGCATTTACATTTTCTTTCTGTGTGATCGTGCTACCCGCGGGCTGCGGACTCAAGTCCCCAGCGCGTGTTAACACCTGCGTGGCGCTGTCCACTAACCCGAGTGCGGAAATGTAAGCCCGTCTATATGTGCTCGCGTCCGAACTCTTAACAGAAGAGGGGACAGGGACTCCGCCGATGTCGAGGAATTGACCTCCCCGAGCCACAAAGTAGAGAGGCGTGGTTATGCCGCCCACCACCTTGTCATCTCGGACGTGCAAGAAGTGCTGCAGCTGCACACGCCCTCCGAAGTTCCAGGCGTGCTTCCCTTTAATCCAAGTCAGGTTGTCGATAAACGTGTAGTCCTGGCCGTTCCAGACGCGTTGGCGCGCCTGTTGAGTATTGACGTTAATAGGTACCATGGCGTTGATACGGCTTTCTGACCAGATCTGCAGCCTAGTGTCACTACACGGCGCTACCGCGCCGCAAGCGGTACCAGTGTTGAGTCCAGGCACAGGGATACCAGCTCCAGGGGCAATCCAAGACCACCAGTGACGCAACCAATCGAAATGGAAGTCATTCACCAGGTTGGGCGTAAGTCGCCCGGTCAGGCCCCCAACCAAAAATCGCGGCTGCAGCGGGCGGCTGGCCAGCGCGCACGGCACGCCTTTCTGGCAGCCCTTCGCGATGCCCCCAACGTCCTCTTGGATGTTGGGGGGGACAATGGCGGACGTACTGTAGCGATAGGAACCCATGAAATCCCATTTGTCATTAATCTTGTGGTCCAGGCGGAGCACAGCAAAGTGCTCGTTGCTGATGTTTGGCACAGTACTTGTGAAAAACGGAGCTCTCAGAGCCGCGTCACCTGCAGAGAAGTCATTCGGTGGAGGCATATTAGCCCATTCGGCGGCTATGGCAGGGTTAAGGCCTTTCACGCGCGGATCGAGGGTGCCATTATCGGCCGGCAGCATTGTGCCAATCAGAGGATCGTTATCGTTGCAAGGGGCGGAGCACGCGGCTGGATCAAGCGTCGCCGTTGGATTCAGATTGAAGGCCCGGACCACTCCACCAGCATCCTTGAACTTCAGGATACCAACTTTCAAAGCGGCAGAGGGCACTAGTCGTTGAAATACCGATTGCGTGGAGAAGTGACGCTCTTCCTCATGGACGAAGAAGAAGGTCCGGTTCTTCCAGATCGGCCCGCCGATCCGACCACCATAGCGGTTGTCGCGCCATTCGGGATTCTCGACGCCTCTGCGATTGCGGAACCAGTCATTCGAGTTCAGCTCATCATTTTGGTGATACCAGTAGCCAGCGCCGTGCCAATCGTTGCTGCCCCGTCGCGTGACCATCTGAACCTCGGCCCCAAGCGAACGGGTAAAGTCCACACCAGCGTTGTTCGTTTGTACGCGAAACTCCTCAAGGCTTTCCACGGGGGTGGGTACCACTGCTCGGGGGGTAGCCTGAAAACCCGTATTGTAGCCGCCACCGCCCTCCATGTTGCTTGTAGCGTCGCCACCATCGAGCATGAAGGTGTTCTGGTCCATTCGCGCTCCGGCAATCGTTCCGCCGCTTGCGTTGCCTTCGCCTGAACCTGAGACTGCCCCGTTAAATCCAGGAATCGCCATGGGCTGGAGCAGAACCAGGGATGTGGCATCCCTGCTCAGAGTCGGCAGACTCGAAAGAAGATTGGCGTCAAGCACATCACCCATGCTGGCGTCCAGCGTCTGCAACTCGACACCAGTGCTGGCCCTGACTTCCACTGTCTCCGTCATGCCACCGACTTCCAAAATCACGTTAACCAAGGCCGATTTTCCGATTTCAACTCTTACGCCGGTCACCACTGACTGTCGGAAGCCTTTAGCTGAAACCGTGATGCCGTAGTTCCCCGGACGCACGGAAGGAAAGGTATAACCGCCGTCGCTTCCGGTGGTGACCGTTGTCTTCGCCTTAGTGTCCACATCTTCCAAATCGACCTTGGCGTTCGGAATGGTAGACCCCGACTTGTCGGAGACTGTCCCCGTCACAGTGGACGTTGACGCCGTTTGCGCCTGCAGCGAAGCATTCATCAACAGTAAGACGATCAACAATATGACTACCTGACAAAATACGGTTCTAAGGCGAAGCATACACACCTCCCTCAGTTTTCTGTAGCGCAATGGATGGGCGGGAACAAAAATTCCTTTATGGGCCCCACAGGAACCCCCAAACTTGAGAGTAAGCTAGCTAAGTGCAACCAATTAAGCAAGAGTTTTCTGCGAATTTAGTCCAGGCATGACAAGAGTCTACTTGTAATTTAGATCTGGTGCCGGGGGCCAGACATGCACGATACTGCCACAAGCTATGTTCTTTGTTGACTTAGCTGCCTAATCGCCTTGAATGCCTCTGGCATCATCGAACAAGTCACCGCTATGTCTTCGCTCCGTGCTG